>JAEEGJ010014630.1_pt1 | contig 18555 bp, 14 predicted proteins | sample 8958761 | NCBI WGS metagenome assembly JAEEGJ01 (sample SAMN16246546, study PRJNA631951) | gut metagenome | biome: gut microbiome; feature: rumen; material: RS-attached | host: Bos | place: Iran: Karaj | collected 2018-10
CCCCGGCCCAGCCGGTCGTCGCCCCCGGCGACACCGTCAAGGTCGGCACCGTGATCGCGGAGCCCGGCGGATTCATTTCCGCCTTCGTCCACTCCCCGGTGTCCGGCACGGTCAAGGCCGTCGCCCCCCGGAAGGACCTCGCCGGCAATCCCGTGATGCACGTGGAGATCGCCGTCGAAGGCGATGAATGGGAACCGTCCATCGACCGCAGCAAGACGCTCGTGACCGCCATTCCCGATGACAAGGCGGAGATCCTCGCCCGGATCAAGGCGTGCGGCGTCGTGGGCCTGGGCGGCGCGACCTTCCCCACGCACGTCAAGCTCAGCCCGCCTCCCGGCAAGGTGGCCGAGTGCCTGATCCTCAACGGTACCGAATGCGAGCCGTACCTGACCAGCGACTACCGCATCATGCTCGAACGTCCGAAGGAGATCGTGGTCGGCGCGGCCCTCATGCAGAAAGTGCTGGGCGGCTGCCGCTGCGTGATCGGCATCGAGGAGAACAAGCCCGAGGCCATCGCCTCGATGCGCGAGGCCGTCGCCGCGCTCGGCTTTCCCGGCATCGAAGTCGCGACGCTGCGCAAGCGCTACCCGCAGGGCGGCGAGAAGCAGCTCATCGATGCGGTGATGCACCGCCAGGTGGGCTCCGGCGGCCTGCCGATCGACGTCGGCGCCGTGGTGCAGAACGTCGGCACCTCGCTGGCCGTCTATGAGGCCGTCCAGAAGAACAAGCCGCTGATTACCAACGTGCTGACCGTCACCGGGGACCACCTCCCCGGCAACCTCCTGCACAACTACCTCTTCCGGATCGGCGTGCCGCTTTCTTTCGTGGCGGAGCAGGCCGGCGGTGTTCCGGATTCGGCTGCCAAGATCATCAGCGGCGGCCCGATGATGGGCAAGGCCGTCAGCAACCTCGACGCCACGACCGTCAAGGGCAGTTCTGCGGTGCTTTACCTCAGCGAGAAAGCCACGCGGCGCCGCCGCGAGACGGCCTGCATCCGCTGCGGCAAGTGCGCCGACGCCTGTCCGATGGGCCTGGAGCCCTTCCTGCTGAACCGTCTTTACAAGGCCGCCGACCTCGAGGCGCTCGAGAAGAACGCGGCCCAGGACTGCATTGAATGCGGCTGCTGCCTGTACAGCTGTCCGGCGGGCATCCCCCTGCTGGACAATATCCGTCAGGCGAAAGGCCAGGTGATGGGAGTCATCCGCGCCCGGGCCGCGGCCGCCAAGGCCGCGGCGGAGGCCGCAAAAAAGTAAACGGCTATGGATAAGAAGTATATCGTATCTCCTTCTCCGCACGTCCACGCGAACATCTCCACGACCTCGGTCATGCGGGATGTCATCATCGCGCTGTGCCCTGCGATCCTGGTCTCCGTCCTCGCTTACGGCTGGGCCGAACTGCTCGTCCTCGCCGTCAGCGTGGCCTCCTGCGTGCTGCTGGAGTGGGCGGTCACCAAGTGGATGCTGAAGCGTCCCTCTACCGTCGGCGACCTGTCGGCGGTCGTGACCGGCCTGCTGCTGGCGATGAACCTGCCGTCCGCGATTCCGCTCTGGATCGTGTTCATCGGCGCATTCGTCTCCATCTGCGTGGCCAAGCTGTCCTTCGGCGGCATCGGCCAGAACGTCTTCAACCCGGCCATCACCGGCCGCGTGTTCCTGCTGGTGTCCTTCCCGGCCCAGATGACCGACTGGACGCCCACGCCCGGCTTCATTCCCATCCCGGACGCCGTGTCCGGCGCCACGCCGCTGAGCGCCCTCAAGGAGGCCCTGAAGTCCGGCTCGACCATCCCGCAGTTCATGGATGCACACAGCTATGACCTTGCCTCTTTCCTCTGGGATGCAGGCGCTTCGGCGGGTGAACTTTCCGCCGGCGCGCTCCTCATCGGCTTCATCTACCTGCTGATCCGGCGCGTGGTCAAGCCGTGGATCCCGCTTGCCGTGCTGGGTACCATGGCCATGATTTCCGCCATTTTCCACGGGGTCAACCCCGACCTCTACACCGGTGTTCCGTTCAATCTGCTGACCGGCGGTGCGATGCTCGGCGCCCTGTTCATGGCCACGGACTATGTCACCTCGCCGATGAGCACCCTGGGCGGTGTCATCTACGGTATCGGCATCGGCCTGATCGCGATGATGATACGCTACTTCGGCTCCTATCCGGAGGGTATGTCGTTCGCCATCCTGCTGATGAACTGTACGGTGCCGCTCCTCAACATTTGGTTCCACCAGAAAAAATACGGGAGGGCATAACGCATGGCAGCTATATCTACACTTAAGAACATGGTCCTCTGCCTGTCGGCAGTGTGCCTGATCTGCTCGGCCGTAGTCGGCGGTGCCTACGTTATGACGAAGGATCCCATCGCCGCCGCCGCCCGCGCCAAGACCACCGCTTCCATCGCCGCCGTGCTGCCGGAGTTCACCGGTGAGCCGGAGCAGGGGAGCGTGACCGTGGACGGCGTGGATTATCCTTACTACAAGACCGATACCGGCTACGCCATCATCTCCGCTACCTCCGGCTTCGGCGGCGTGCTCCGGCTGATGGTCGGCATCGCCGATGACGGTACCATCCACAACACCACGGTCCTCGCCCACAGCGAGACGCCGGGCCTCGGTGCCAAGTGCACGACCGACGAGCACTTCATGGAGCAGTTCCGGGGCTTCAATCCGGCGGCGAAGACGCTGACCGTCAAGAAGGACGGTGGCGACCTGGATGCCATCACGGCCTCCACGATCACCTCCCGCGCCTATGCGCTGGCGGTCGCGAACGCCGTGAAAGTCTTTAACCAACTGACAGGAGGACAGGGCAATGAGTAAATGGCATTTTGTCACTGACGGATTCGTCAAGAACAATCCGACATTCGTACTGGTGCTCGGCATGTGTCCGACGCTCGCCACCACGACTTCCGCGCTGAACGGCCTGGAGATGGGTCTCGCGACGATGTTCGTGCTGATCCTCAGCAACATCGTGATCTCACTGATCGCCCCGATGGTCCCGGACAAGGTCCGCATCCCGGTCTACATCACCGTGATCGCCACCTTCGTGACGGTGCTCCAGCTGCTCATGCAGGCCTTCACGCCCGCCGCCTACGAGACCCTCGGCCTGTTCATCCCGCTGATCGTCGTCAACTGTATCGTACTCGGCCGTGCCGAGGGCTTCGCCAACAAGCACGGCGTGGGCGAATCCGCCCTCGACGGCATAGGCGTAGGCCTGGGCTTCACCGCCTCGCTGACGGTCATCGGCATTGTCCGCGAGATCCTCGGCAGCGGCTCGCTCTTCGGCTGGAAATTCATCACCGGAGACGGTATCCTGGCCTTCGTGATGGCCCCGGGTGCCTTCCTGGTGCTGGGATTCCTGATGGTCCTGTTCAACAAGTATCTCGCTAAAAAGTAGGCTGTATGGAATACTTCCTCATCTTTGTCTCGGCGATTTTCGTCAACAACATCCTGCTGGCGCAGTTCCTCGGCATCTGCCCCTTCCTGGGCGTGTCGAACAAGCTTTCCACGGCCACGGGCATGTCCGGGGCGGTCTGCTTCGTGATCACGCTCGCCACCGTGGTGACCTACCTGTTGAACCAGTACCTGCTGGTACCCCTCGGCCTGGAATTCCTGCAGACCATCTCCTTCATCCTCGTGATCGCCGCCCTCGTGCAGATGGTGGAGATCGTGCTGAAGAAGATCAGCCCGTCGCTTTACCAGGCTCTCGGTATCTTCCTGCCCCTGATCACCACCAACTGCGCCGTGCTCGGCGTGGCCATCACCGTGGTGACCAAGGAGTTCGCGCTGGGTGGCGCCCCCCATATGCTGAACCTCGGCCAGGCGGTGGTCTACGCCGTCGCCACGTCCCTCGGCTACGGCCTGGCGATGTGCCTTTTCGCCGGCCTGCGCGAGCAGCTGGCGGGCAACGACGTCCCCAAGGCCTTCAAGGGCCTGCCGATCGCACTCATCACCGTGGGTATCATGGCGATGGCGTTCCTCGGCTTTTCCGGAATAGTTTAACCTTTTAAATAAGTGTTAGTTATGAAAAAATTTATTGTTGTAGTACTTTCCGTACTTGCCTTCGCGGCAGTGGCATCCGCCCAGCCCCGCGCCCTCGGTATCCGCGCCGGTTACGGCGGGGAAATCTCCTACCAGCACGGTGGTGGCGCCGGCTTCCTTGAGGCCGACCTCGGCTTCTGGGCCAACAACGGTTTCTATGTGACCGGTGTCTATGACTTCATCTTCGCCAATGCCGGTATCGTCAACTTTTATGTCGGCCCTGGCGTGCAGCTCGGTTTCTACAACCACGCTGACCAGAGCGGCTTCAACGCCGGTCTCGCAGGCCAGCTCGGCATGGAGTTCGAAATCCCTTCGGCGCCCGTCAACATCTCCCTCGACTGGCGCCCGGTCTACTACTTCAACTACGGCGGCTTCGGCTGGCAGGGCATCGCCCTCGGCATCCGCTACCGCTTCTAGTCTGAAACGAACGTCTGTTCCGGCTCGTCCGGAACCATGGAGAACGCCGACCCCTTGCGGGCCGGCGTTTTCTGTCCAAAAAGGACAATATGTTAAAATAAATGACTACATTTGTGCATTGCACTAAAGCAACCAATTATTGTTCAACCAAAAAACCTTTCCGATGAAAAGTCATTTTCGAATGGCGATTGCGGCTTTGCTCCTGTTCGTAGGGGCTGTCTCCGCATTCGCCCAGCAGCAGATTACGGGAACGGTCAAGGACCAGGCCGGTGATCCGATCATTGGAGCTTCCGTCGTCGTGCCCGGCACTACCAACGGTGTCATCACGGACGTCAACGGCAACTTCGCGATCCGCGTCACCCCGGGCACGACCCTCGAAGTCTCCTGCATCGGCTACGTCACCCAGCGGGTGGCGGCTGCTCCCAATCTCGCCCTCGTCCTGCAGGATGACAGCCTGCTCCTGGAAGAGGCCGTGGCCGTGGGTTACGGTTCCATCACCAAGCGTTCCGTCTCGACGGCTATCTCTACGGTCAAGGGCAACAAGATCGCCGACATGCCGAACTCCACCATGGCACAGTCCCTGGCGGGTATGTCTTCCGGTATCACCCTGCAGCAGGTCAACGGTGCTCCGGGTTCCGCCCCGGCGATCCGTATCCGCGGTAACGGTTCCATCAACAGCGGCAACGACCCTCTGTACGTGATCGACGGCTATCCGACCACGGACGCGCAGCTGTTCAACAACCTCAACCCGATCGACATCGAGGACATCCAGATCATGAAGGATGCCGCCTCGTCCGCCATCTACGGTTCGAAGGCCGGTAACGGCGTCATCATCATCACGACCAAGAGCGGCAAGGCCGGCAAGCCGAAGGTGAGTTTCTCCACCCAGGTAGGTATCAGCCAGGCGCAGAACTTCGTCGAGGTGCTGAATGCCGACGACTTCCTGGACATGATCATCGAGGCCCGCACCAACAACGGCACGATCGGCCAGTACCAGAACCTCATCGACTTGCGCAAGAGCGGCAACTATCCCAACACCGACTGGCAGAGAGCCGTGTTCCGCAACGCGTTCAACGGCCGCGCCAACCTCAGCGTGACCGGCGGCAGCGACGCCGTCCGCTACAACTTCTCGGTCGGCTACCAGGATGAAGACGGTATCCTGCTGAACTCCTTCTTCAAGAAGATTACTGTCAAGGGCGGCTTCGAGGCCAAGCTCACCGACTGGCTCAAGTTCGGCGTGAGCTTCTCCCCGACCTACAGCTACCGCCGCAGCCAGTCCCCTTCGGGCGGCAACACCGAGGACCGTACCGGTATCATCGCCGAGGTCCTCACCGGCGCCCCGATCCTGCCGGTCTACCAGCCCAACGGCGACTATACGCAGACCCAGCAGCACTATCCTTCCTACGGCCTGAACAACCAGTGGCGCAACCCGGTGACGAACCTGCTGGAAAACAACAACGACACCTACAGCATCCGCACCGTCAACAGCGGCTTCCTGGAGGCGACGCCGGTCAAGGGCCTGACCCTTCGCTCGACGCTCAACTTCTCGACCAACTCCAGCCGCGGCGAATTCTACCAGAGCGCCTACATGCTGGGCGGCGCCTACACCGGCAACAAGTCGACCCCGTACCTCAACTCCATCGACGCGAACCGTTCCTCCGGTTTCGGCTACAACCTCTACTGGTCGACGACCGCAACCTACAAGTGGGACATCGCAGACCTGCATCACTTCAACTTCGTGGCCGGCTACGACTACGAGTACAACAGCGGCTTCAGTGTCCGCCAGGATGACCGTACGGATGCCGACAACCCGGTGGCATACAACAATACTTCCATCACCAATGTCAACGGCGCCAACCTCTGGACGGGTTCCTCCGGCTTCTCCGAGTACCTGTTCGACGCCATGTTCGCCCGTCTGATCTACGACTACAGCAACAAGTACATCCTCTCCGCCTCCGTGCGCCGTGACCGTTCCTCCAAGTTCGGTCCGGACAACCGGGCCGGTATCTTCTGGTCCGTCTCCGGTGCCTGGAACCTCTCCGAGGAGTCTTTCCTGAAGGATGTCAGCTGGCTGAACATCGCCAAGATCCGCGCGAGCTACGGTGTGACCGGTAACGACCAGATCGGCGACAACTACGCCTGGCTGTCCTCGCTGAACAAGAACCACGACGTGATCTTCGGCACCACGGCCGTCAAGGCCTATTATCCGAGCGCGTACTCCAACCGTAACCTGGGCTGGGAGAAGAACAACCAGGTCGACCTCGGTTTCGACTTCGGCGTGTTCGACCGCATCAATCTCACTGTGGATCTCTACCGCCGTGTCAGCGACATCGTGATGCCGGCCAACATCCCGAACTTCAACGGTATCGCCGGCTCGATCAACATGAATTCCGGCCAGATTGAGAACAAGGGTATCGAGATCCAGCTGACGGGCCGTCCTTTCACGGGCGACTTCCAGTGGGAGACCACCCTCAACTGGTCGCTGAACCGCAACAAGATCCTCTCGCTGGCCGACGGACAGACGCAGCTGAGCAACCAGAGCGCCGGCACGAAGTGGGGCAACGTGATCCGCAATTATGTGGGCCGTCCGATGGGCGACATGTACATGTTCAAGGTGATCGGCACCTTCAACACCGAAGAAGACCTGAAGAAACCGCGCAACGGTACCCAGGCCCTCGGTGACCTGATGTACGAAGACGTCAGCGGCCCCCAGGGCGTTCCTGACGGCGTCATCAACAACAACGACATGCAGCTGGTCGGCAACTACCAGCCGAAGTTTACCTATGGCTGGAACAACACCTTCGCCTACAAGAACTTCGACCTGGCGGTGACGATCGACGGCCAGTATGGCGGCAACGTCATCTACGCTGCAGCCCGTGCCTTCACGCTGAACCGCTACGACGACAACGTGCTGGCCGAGTCCGGCCTCGGACGCTGGAAGTCCCCTTCCGATCCCGGCAACGGCAAGTCCCACAAGGCGGGTACCAACAACCTCGGCTCCAACATCGGCGCCAACACCCGCTACCTCTATGACGCAAGCTACCTGCGTATCCGCAACGTCGCCCTGGGCTACACGCTCCCGAAACGCATCTGCCAGAAGATCGGCATGGAAGGTGTGCGCTTCAGCGCCAACTTCCAGAACCTCTGGACTTTCGACAACTACCCGGGATACACGGTCGAGGCCAACTATCGCGAGAATTCCGCGACCAACAACGGCGTTGACTTCGGCGGCTACCCGCTGTCCCGTGTGATGACCTTCGGTGTCAATATTAATTTCTAAGTCATGGGAGGATCAATTATGAAGACCATCAACAAAATATCCATTATTGTACTGGGCCTGGCGGCGCTGACCGCCACCTCCTGCAGCGACAAGGCGTTCGACAAGTATCCGACCGACACGATGCAGATGGAGACCTACGTCAAGAACGATTCCGAAGCATTGACCATCCTGTATGATGCTTACTACTACCTGCGTACGATCTCTTCCAGCATCATCACCATCAACGGTGTGGGTACGGACGAGGCCTACAACGGCAAGCGCAACAACGGCACGGATGCCATCGCGCTCAACGAGTGCACCTGGGACGCCACGTTCGGTATTTCCAGCAGCGTCTGGTCCAACAGCTACTACATGATCAACCGCTGCAACACGGTGATCGACCACGAAGCCGACCTGAAGAACGGCAGTCTGGTAGCCGAGGCGAAGTTCCTGCGCGCCTACGCTTACTTCAACCTGGTCCGCCTGTTCGGTGCCTGCCCGCTGACGACCTCCGTAATCGGCAACTACAAAGATCTGTACAACTATCCGCGCGAGTCCGTGGAGAGCGTGTACAGCCTGATCGAGAGCGACCTGGCAGCGGCTGTCTCCGGCCTGCCGGAGACCCGCAGCGGCGCTGAGGCCGGCCGTGCGACGAAGATCGCGGCCTGGACCCTGCAGGCAGAAGTCCAGATGACCCGCGGCAACTACAGCGGCGCGAAGTCTACGCTGGACAACGTGATCAACTATGCCAACGCCAACCCTTCCAAGCTTGGCCTGGAGGAGCATGTCGCGAAGATCTATGATTCTACCAACCCGAACGGCAAGGAGATCATCTTTGCCGCGCAGTTCAACAACGGTGCGACGGTCGTTGCCAACGGCTTCATGAGCTCCTGCTACATCAACGGCGGTATGCCGGGCACCCAGCCCATCTACATCTACCCGGACGGCACCAAGTTCACGATTACGATCGGCGGTGGCGGCGGCGGTCTGCTGATGACCTGGGAGTTGTGGAACAAGCTGCGCGAGGATCCGAACGACGAGCGTCTTACCACGCTTGTCTATTCCGGTACCTATGACACGCAGGCGGTCGACATGGCGACGGACGAGGTGACCGTGTTCACCAATCCCGCTACGGGCGGTACCCATGCCAACATCCCCAATACGCTGAAATACTTTGACTTCGCCAACATGGGCCTGACGACCTGCCGCTCGAGCTGCGACAACATCATCTACCGCTACGGCGGCGTGCTGCTGATGTATGCCGAGTGCCTCAACGAGACCGGCGGCGATGCCGTGAAGTATATCAACATGATCCGGGAGCGTGCCGGTGCCGAACCGATCTCCGTGTCCGGCAAGGATGCCGTGAAGCTGGCCCTGGAGGACGAGAGTTTCCGCGAGCTGTGCTTCGAGGGACACCGTTGGTTTGACCTGCTCCGCAACAAGCGGCTGAAGGCTGTCATGACGGCGCACTACAACCACCGCACGCCGGGCCTCTCCCCGCTGCATCAGGGCAGTGACAACGGCATGGTTGTGACGGACGAGAAGGCGACGAGCGGCACCCCTTCGGTGTGGCGTTTCGACGACGACGTCCTCTTCCCGATCCCTTACGACCAGGTGCAGCTGACCGACTGGGCCAACAACCCTGGCTATTAGGATAATATCCCCGGCTGTGAGCCGGAATGTCTAAAAAATCCCGGCCTGTGTCTGCAGGTCGGGATTTTTTGTGTATCTTTGAGGATATGTATCAGATACTGAAAAAAGAGATGCTGACTCCGACGATCTGTCGGATGGAAGTGAAGGCCCCGCGGCTCGCCGCAGCGGCGCAGCCGGGCCAGTTCCTGATTGTCCGAGCGGACGAGCAGGGCGAGCGGATTCCGTTGACCATCAGTGATTTCGACGCCGACAAGGGCACGGTGACCATTGTCACGCAGCAGATCGGCGCCTCTACGGCCGACATCAATGCGCTGGAAGTCGGCGAAGGCTTCAGCGACGTGGTCGGCCCGCTCGGTCTCCCGTCCGAGTTCGTGGAGATGGGCCCGGAGCAGCTCTCGTCGATGCGTTATATCTTCATCGCCGGCGGCGTGGGCACGGCCCCCGTGTACCCGCAGGCCAAATGGCTGCACGCCCACGGCATCCCCGTGGACGTGATCATCGGTGCCAAGACCAAGGACCTGCTCATCTACAAGGAGGAGATGGCCGCCGTGTGCGACAATCTCTTCATCTGTACGGATGACGGCTCCGAGGGCTTCCACGGCATGGTCACGGCCCTGCTGGAGAAGCTGGTCGTCACGGACGGCCGCCAGTATACGCAGGCCGTTGCGATCGGACCGATGATCATGATGAAGTTCACCACCCTGACCGCCAGGAAGCTCGGGCTGCCCGTCACGGTGAGCCTCAACACGCTGATGGTGGACGGGACCGGGATGTGCGGTGCCTGCCGTGTGAGCGTAGGTGGCAAGACGCGTTTCGCTTGCGTCGAGGGCCCCGAGTTCGACGGCTACGAGGTCGACTTCGACGAAGCGATGCGCCGCCAGGGGCAGTACAAGGCCGAAGAGGCCGAAGCGAATGAGAAACATGTTTGTAAAATAGGGAGGGGCAAGTAATATGGCAAACCGAATTCCCCGTGTGCCGGTCCGCGAACAGGACCCCAAGGTCCGCGCGACCAATTTCGAAGAAGTGTGCTACGGCTACAACAAGGAGGAGGCGATGCTGGAAGCATCCCGCTGCCTGAACTGCCGCAACCCCCGCTGCGTGACGGCCTGCCCGGTCGGCCTGCAGATCCCGCGCTTCATCGCAGAAGTCGCCGCCGGCAACGTAGCCGGCGCGGCCGCCGTGATCGCGGAGGATTCTTCGCTGCCCGCCGTCTGCGGACGCGTGTGTCCGCAGGAGACCCAGTGTGAGGGCAGCTGCGTGCTCGGTGTCAAGGGCGAACCCGTCGCTATCGGCAAGCTCGAGCGCTTCGTCGCCGACTACAGCCGCGAACTGACTGCCGCTGCCGGTGACGGGCCGGATCGCGTCAGCGATCATCCGGCCATCCCCCTTGAGGGGGTGCAGGGGGTGAAGGGATCCGACGGGACCAAGCGCCGCGTAGCGGTGATTGGTTCCGGTCCGGCAGGCCTTGCGTGCGCCAGCGACCTGGCCAAGTGGGGCTACGACGTGACGATTTTCGAAGCCCTCCACAAGGCCGGCGGCGTGCTGGAATACGGCATCCCGGAGTTCCGTCTGCCCAAGGAGAAGGTCCTGCGCCACGAGGTGGACGCCGTGCGTGCGCTCGGCGTCAAGATCGAGACCAACGTCATCATCGGCCGCACGATCACGATCGACCAGCTGATGGACCAGGAAGGCTTCGAGGCCGTATTCATCGGCACGGGCGCCGGCCTGCCCAAGTTCATGAACATCCCCGGAGAGAACCTCTGCGGCGTGTTCTCCGCCAACGAATTCCTGACCCGCAACAACCTGATGAAGGCCTGGCGTGAGGACTACCTGACCCCGATCCATCCCGGCAAGAAAGTCTGTGTCGTGGGTGGCGGCAACGTAGCCATGGACGCCGCCCGTACGGCGCTTCGCCTGGGCGCGGACGTCCATATCGTCTACCGCCGCACCGAGGCCGAACTTCCCGCCCGCCGCGAAGAAGTGCACCATGCCATCGAAGAGGGCATCATCTTCGACATGCTGACCAACCCGGTAGAGGTCCTCGGCGACGAGAAGGGCTGGGTCAAGGCCCTCAAGTGCATCCGCATGGAGCTCGGCGAGCCCGACGCGAGCGGCCGTCGCCGCCCTGTACCCATCCCCGGTTCGGAGTTCGAGATCCCCACGGAGACCGTGATCATGGCCCTCGGCACCTCGCCCAACCCGCTGATTTCCAAGACGACCAAGGGCCTGGATGTCAATCGCTGGGGTTGCCTGGTAGTCGACGAAGCCGGCGCCACCACGCGCCCGGGCGTCTTCGCCGGCGGCGACGCCGTCACGGGCGCCGCGACGGTGATCCTCGCCATGGGCGCCGGCCGCACGGCCGCCAAGGCCATCGACGCCTACCTCAAGCAGCAATAACATGACGCCGGGGCCGGACAGGCCCCGGCTTTCAATAACCACATGATGAAACTTCAAGACTTATTGGCTCCTCTCAGGACCTGGAAGTTCTGGAAAGAACTCCTGATCATGACCGTCGGCATGTTCATCGCCGCCGCAGCCGTCTACTATTTCCTGGTACCCAGCAAGATCGTCGTGGGCAGCATCTCCGGTCTGTCCATCGTCATCAGCGCCCTGTTCGAACAGGCCGGCATCGCCATCAAGGTGTCCACGGTCGTGCTCGTCATCAACGCCATCCTGCTGGTCCTGGCCTATTTCCTCATCGGCAAGGAGTTCGGCGTCAAGACCTGCTACACCGCACTGATCCTGGGCCCCATGATGGACCTGTGGGAGAAGATCTGTCCGTATGAGCGGCTCCTCGAGCCCGGCGCCACCTCCGTGATGGGCGACCTGTGGTTCGACCTGATCTGTTTCGTGCTCATCCTGAGCATGTCCCAGGCCATCATGTTCCGCATCAACGCGTCCACGGGCGGTCTGGACATCCTGGCCAAGATCGTCAACAAGTACCTGCATTTCGACATCGGCCTGTCGGTGACGATCGCGGGTGTGATCATCTGTCTCACGGCCTTCGCCGTCAACCCGTTCCGCCTGGTGATCATCGGTCTGATCGGTACCTGGATCAACGGCCTCATCGTAGACTATTTCATGGCGAGCCTGAGCCGGCGCAAACGCGTCTGTATCATTGCCGACGAGCATGAGAAGATCCGGGACTACATCGTCAACAAGATCGTGCGCGGCTGCTCGCTCTATGCAGTCACGGGCGGCTACCAGGGCGACAAGCGCATGGAGATCCAGAGCCTGCTGACCAAGGATGAATTCGCCGACCTGATGAATTTCATCCGCGAGAATGACATCAAGGCCTTCATCACCGCCGGCAACGTAAGCGAAGTCTACGGCCTCTGGTCCGAGCACAAGCACCACCGGCTCCGCATCTAAGTCCTTCCGTGCCCCTCTGCAGTCATTCCGTGCCCCTCTGCAGTCATTCCGGGCTTGACCCGGAATCTCCTTCCGCAGGCGTCTCCCTCGGGGGATAGCCGTAACACTTCTTATAAGCCCGGCTGAAGAACGCCGGGTCCCTGAACCCCGATTCCAGCATCGCGTCGGCTACGCGGCAGTCTCCTGCCGCGAGCAGCCGGTGCGCGTCCTGCAGGCGGCGCCGCAGGATCCATTTTTCGGGCGTGAGCTCACTCACTTTCTTGAAGTCCCGCTTGAAGGCGGACAGGCTGCGGCCGGTGTAGCGCGCCAGCTCCGGCACGGACAGGTCGTAGAGGTAGTTCTCCTCCATGAATCCCAGCAGGTCCACCTTCCAGGGCTGGGCGAAGTCGAACAGCGAGGCGTAGACGTTGCGGTCGGCCGCGAGGACGAGCCGCGCCCCCTCCAGACGCTTCAGCCAGGCGGTCTCTTCCGTCAGAGAGTCGGTGGCGTCGAGGTAGGGCATGAGCGAGAGGAACAGGCTCTCCAGTTCCGGCCCTGCCGGAATCTTCAGCACAGGCTCGCTGCCTCGCCGGGCATCGTGCGGGAGATCCTCCGGCCGCAGCGTACGGTAATAGGAATGCAGGAACTTCCGGCAAAAAAAGAGGGCGACCGACTGGAACGGCTCGCCGCCTTCCGGCGCCCAGGCGTCCAGCACGAGCCGATGGTCCTTGCGCAGGAACACGCAGTCTCCCGCGGCGAGCGGGGTCCTGCGGTCGTCGCAGACCACCTCCGCGCGGCCGGAGCGGATATACAGGAGCGTATGCTCCTTGAGATGCTGGGGGCCCCGGACATCCTCCCGGTCCACCCGGGAGAAGACAACGCCGGAGCGGTTGATGCGGCTGAATCCTTCCATGGTGCAAAGATAATTCTTTCATGGACTTTTCAGTCAAATAATCTGGACTTTTCAGTCAAATTCTTTCCCCCGGATTATCGTTACTTTGCAGCGCTGATTATTAACAGATGAAAAGATTGATTATTACCCTGGCGGCCCTGGTGTTTGCCGCCCTTGCCCAGGCTGCTTCCGTGCAGCCTGCAGGTGACCAGATCGATACCCTGCGCGGCGCCGTCGTGACCGGCACGCGCGTTGCGATGGAGCGCGACCGCATCCCCGCTCCCGTGTCCGTAGTGCGCCGCGCGCGCATCGCCACCAGCGACGAGAGTTCCCTGATGCCTTCCCTGATGGAGGAAGTCCCCGGCTTGTTCGTGACTTCCCGCGGCGTGACCGGCTACGGCGTGTCCTCCGGTGCCGCCGGCGGCATCTCGCTGCGCGGCTTCGGCGCCGGCAGCGGCCGGACCCTGGTCCTGATCGACGGACACCCGCAGTACATGTCCATCTACGGCCACGCCGTGGCCGATGAATACCTCGCCGACCTCGCCGAGCGCGTCGAAGTGACGCGCGGTGCGGCCTCCGTCCTCTACGGCTCCAACGCCATGGGCGGCGCCATCAACATCATCACCCGCCGCCCGGACTTCCTGGGCAACCGCATCAACGTCAAGCTGATGGGCGGCTCCTACGGGACCTTCCGCGGCAACGTGACCGAGCAGTACTCCAACGGCCGCTTCTCGCTGGTCGCGAACTTCGGCCACGACCGCACGGCCGGCCACCGCGACAACTCCGCTTTCCGCTCCACGAGCGGCATGCTGAAAGCCGCCTACGACCTCTCCGCCGAGTGGCGCCTGTCCGGCGACTTCAACGTGGTCCGGGCTTATTCCGAAAACCCCGGTACGGTGGAGCGTCCGATGTTCGAGGGGACGGCCGACATCACCCGCATGATGTCCTGGCTCTCGCTTGAGAACCACTACGACCGGACCGATGGCGGCATCAATTTCTACTACAATGCCGGCAAGCACATCATCAACGACGGCTATGCCGCCGGAGGCAAGCCCCAACCCTACCTGTTCAACAGCACGGACTACCAGGGTGGTTTCAATATCTTCCAGGCCGTCCGGCCCTGGGAGGGCGGCACCCTGACCGCCGGAGTCGATCTCAAGCTCTACGGCGGCAACGCGTACCGCAACCCTACGACGGAGATCTATGCCGACCATAAGAAGCTTCACGAAGAAGCCGGCTACCTGCTCGCACAGCAGCTGCTGGGCCCCGTCACGCTCGAGGCCGGCATCCGCGCCGAGCACCACAGCCTCTACGGCATGGAGTGGATCCCGCAGGCGGGCGTGAGCGTGCTGGCGTGGCCGGGCGCGAGCCTCAAGCTCTCCGCCTCCAAGGGCTTCCGCACCCCGAACCTGCGCGAGCTCTACATGTACGCCGTGGCCAATGAGAACCTTGAGCCCGAGCGTGCCTGGAGCTACGACTTCACCTGGACGCAGCACCTGCTGGACGGCCGCATCAACACCGAACTCAGCTTCTTCTACACCAAGGGCTCCAACATCATCGAAGTCAATGTCGTGGACGGCAAGCGCGCCAACCGCAACGTCGGCGCCTTCGAGAACAAGGGTGTCGAGTTCAGCGCCGACTTCCTGGCCACGGACCAACTTAAGTTCAACGCCAACTACAGCTATCTCCATATGGGTACCGTCTACACCGGCGCCCCGGTACACAAGGCTTATGTGTCCGCCACCTGGACGCCGGGCCGTTTCTCCGCCAACCTGGGCCTGATGGGCATCAAGGATCTCTATCTCTCGACGGGCGACAACGCCGTCAAGAGCAGCTACGCCGACCTCAAGGCCCGCCTGGCTTACCGTATCGCAGACTGGATCACGGTCTTCGTGCGCGGCGAGAACCTGCTGAACCGCAAATATGAGACGATGCTCGGCTTCCCCGAGCCTGGCATCACGGTCTTCGGCGGCGTTTCGATCAGCCTGTAGTAGAATTTCACGGAAAATCCGTATATTTGCACGCCGTTCCGCGCCAGAGCGGGGCGGCGTGCAGGTTTGTGCTGGTTCCGTAGCTCAGTTGGATAGAGCAACAGCCTTCTAAGCTGTGGGTCCCGAGTTCGAGTCTCGGCGGAATCACATGAGACGGGTGCTGCCAATGTCCCTCAGGATGGGACATTGGCAGCATTTTTGCCTTTTTTTGCGGTCAATGTCCCATTCTTCGGGACGTTGGCGACACCAGGGTTGCGTAAGGGAAGCAGGGCGCTTTGTGTGAATATGTGAATAATTGATTATATTTGATTTTTGATGTAACATTCCGGCGGGGAATCCGTCAATTAATATAGATGAAAAGACGACTGATTATCATAGAGGTGGCCGCCCTTGCGTGTGCGCTCGCGGGCGCCCCTGCGGGGGCGCAGCCGATGACGCTCGAAGAGGTCATCGGCGAGGCGCGGACGCAGTCCGTGCAGGCGCTGCAGGCGCGCGCCGCCTTCGTGTCCGACTACTGGGCCTGGCGCTCCTACCAGGCCAGCCGCCTGCCCTCGCTCTCGCTCTATGGCACGGTGGGCAGTTTCGACCGGTCGCTGCGCCTGCTGCAGGATCCCCAGTCCGGCGAGCTGCTCTATACCTCCAACTACAACATGGAGAACAGCATCGGCCTGCGCGCCCGCCAGAACATCACCTTCACGGGCGGCACGCTCCAGCTCTACACGGACCTCACCCGCATCGACCAGTTCCGCTCCGGCGGCACGACCTGGTACGCCCAGCCCGTGACGCTCTCCTACAGCCAGCCCCTCTTCGCCTATAACCGCTTCAAGTGGGACAAGCTCATCTCCCCGAAGCAGTACGAGAAGGCCAAGCGGACCTACCTGGAGTCGATGGAGGACGTGACCCTGCGCGCCGTGGACCGCTTCTTCGGCGTGATGGAGGCGCAGAAACTCTACGACGTGTCCCGCACCAACTACGACAATACCTCCCGCCTGCTGGAGATCGCCCGCGAGCGGCTCTCGCTGGGTTCGGTCAAGCGCGACGAGTTCCTCCAGCTGGAGCTGCGCATGCTCTCCGACAGCATCGCCGTCAACGAGAACTACGTCAAGCTGCGCGAAGCCCGGATGCAGCTCAACTCCCTGCTGGGCCTGGACGAGACGCGCGAAGTCCAGACCGTCCTGGAGGAGGACCTTCCGCCTGTGATGATGGACTACGACCTGGTGCTGCGCAAGGCCTCCGAGAACTCCTCCTTCCACCTCACCAACGACATCAACCTACTGAACGCCGACGCCGCCATCGCCCAGGCGAAGGCCGAGCGCGGCATCACGATGCAGCTCAACGCCCGTTTCGGCCTCTCCAAGACTGCCCCCGAGCTGCAGGGCGTCTACCGGGACCTGCTCAACCAGGAGGTCGTGGGCCTGACCTTCACCGTCCCGATCCTGGACTGGGGCGAGGGCCGGGGCCGTGTCAAGAAGGCCGAGGCGGCCGCAGAGGTCGTGAAAGCCCAGGTGGCCCAAGCCGAGAATGACAAGCGCATCAGCCTCTACACGGCCGTGGGCCAGTTCAACAACCAGCGGCAACTGTGCGACGTGTCGCGCCGCGCCGCCGCCATTGCCCTGGAGCGCTACGACCTGGTGATGGACAAGTTCCGCAGCGGCTCCGCCAGCGTGACGGACCTCAATACGGCCCGCACCGAGAGCGACAACGCCACCCAGAAGTATGTCCGGGACATCGCCAGCTTCTGGAGCTACTACTACACGCTGCGCAAGCTCACGCTCTATGATTTCCTCTCCGGAGATGACCTGGAAGTCGATTACGAAGAAATGACACAGTAACATGACAATGAAGAAGATAGCATGGGCGGCCCTGCTGCAAGCAGAAGCCGGCGGCGGACCCGGAAGACGAATCCAAGCTGGCCTACGCGCCCGAGGTCAACGAGGTGGAGGTCATCACGCTGAAGCGGGAGACCTTCCCGATGCAGCTCGTCGCCAACGGCAAGCTTGCGGCGGCGCAGCGCAGCGCGCTGTATTTCCGCGAGAGCGGGCAGATCGTGGACATCCCGGTGCAGAACGGCACCGCCGTGGGGCGGGGCGCCGTGCTTGCGCGCCTGGACGATACCGAGCAGCAGGCTGCCCTGGAGACGGCGCGCATCGACCTGGCGCGCACGCGCCTGGAGTACCTCGACGTGCTGGCGGGCCTGGGCTACGCCGTGGCTGACACGGCGTCGGTCCCCGCCGAAGTGCGGGACCTCGCCGGCATCCGTTCCGGCTACACGGCCGCCCGCAACAGCTACGCCAAGGCGCAGCGCGCCCTGGCGGGCACGGTGCTGCGCGCCCCCTTCGGCGGCAAGGTCGCAGACCTGCAGCTCAAACGCTGGGACCGCACGGGGTCCGAGCCCTTCTGCACCCTGATTTCTGATGGTACATATGACGTGACCTTTTCCGCGCTGGAGTCGGAATACGGCTTCCTGGAGCGCGGCCAGAGCGTGCGCGTGAGCCCGTTCGGCTCCGAGCGCACGGTCTCCGGCCGCATCAAGAGCATCAACCCCACCATCGACAAGAACGGCCAGATCGCCGTCACAGCCACGATCCCCGGCGGGGCAGGCCTGCTGGACGGGATGAACGTCAAGGTGACCGTCGACAAGGACATGCCCGCGCAGCTGGTCGTCCCGAAGAGCGCCGTGGTGATCCGCGACGGCCTGGAGGTCCTCTTCCGCTACGGTGAGGGCGGCAAAGCCGAGTGGGTCTACGTCCACACGGTCCGGGCCAACAGCGAGAGCTACGCCGTCACGGCCAACACCGACCGCGGTGCCACCCTCGAGGAGGGGGACCGCGTGATCGTGTCGGGCAACCTCAACCTCGCAGACGGCTCCAAGGTGGTCCTGAAACAGTAGTCCCATGCTGAAAAAGTTGTTGGACCGTCCCGTCTCCGTCACGATGATCCTGCTGGTCCTCGTGGTGCTGG
>JAEEGJ010014632.1_pt1 | contig 18554 bp, 20 predicted proteins | sample 8958761 | NCBI WGS metagenome assembly JAEEGJ01 (sample SAMN16246546, study PRJNA631951) | gut metagenome | biome: gut microbiome; feature: rumen; material: RS-attached | host: Bos | place: Iran: Karaj | collected 2018-10
ACAAGGCACGCGAACATATACGACATCTCGTCGCTTAAGTGCGAGATCTACGATCTTAAAGGCGATCTTGTGTTCCCTGAAGGTGCCGAGCCTGTCGACAAGGCCGATTTTGGTAATTTAAGTAAGAAGAAAACGCTTAAAGTAAGCGAAAATGAAGTGCTCCATCTTGCACCTTTACGAAACAAAGGATACGTCGTATGGCGTAAGGACATTTCATACATAAACAGGCTCATGCGCGAAGAACGAAGCCTTCAGTCGCAGTTAAAAGAGCAGGAATCCGAACTTCAGAATGAGCTTACGTTAGCCAACGAAAAAGAAAAATTAAATCAGAAGAAAGCCATCTATTCGCGTATCGATGAAGCGCTTAAGATAGACATCAATTTCCTTGATGAGCAGATAAAGAAGCTTTCAAAGACCGAAGGATACGATGAGGCCCTTTACAAGTCGATCATCCAAAGAGGCACTTATATCAAGCGAAAGAGCAATCTTCTCATCATGAACGAGACCGAAAAGATCGTTTCTTTGTCGGAACTTAAGCTTACGATGGACGAGATGTTAAGCAGCCTCTTCGACGTTGATACGGACATTGTTTTTCTTATCCCAATGTCTTATTTCATAAAGACGGCGGATATAATCTCGTGTCTGGATCTGCTGTTTAGGATCATTTTGGCTGACAACTTAAAGGTTGTGCACCTTCGTGTGTTTACCGAAAACGGAGAGGATTCTTTCGGCCTGTACTGCGAAAGCATGACGGGTGAGAAGTTCTCAACGAAGCTTGCCATCACCGCCTACGAAAACGACGAAGAAAAGGAGGTGACCGTATGATACTGTTTTTTGAGATCTTCGGAATGCTCCTTATAGTAATTGCGATTTACGCGGTCATCAACCACATATACAATAACGTCTTAAACGTATCGGATAAGCGTCTGGCGCTGGATTACCTGCCGGTACCCATATATTTTGGCCTTTCGGACAACTGTCCTTTGGTTGTTAACGACAAAATGTACGAGCTTATCTATTCACTCAAAGGAAAACCTCTTACCGACATGGCCAAGGACTTTGATTGCCTGTTTGACAATCACCTTAAGACCGACGAGATTCAGGACGAGCTTGCCAAGGAGTATAAGAACGCTTTCTTTGTGAAGTTTGGTGACAAAGTTTACGTTATCGACAAGAAATTTTTGGAAAGCGATGATGATGTGATCACCGAGATCATCGGACAGGACATTACCGAAGAATACGATAATCTTTGCAAACTCATAAGCTTAAACGATGAGCTGAAGGAGCAGAACGCGAGACTTCGCAAGCACTTCGACAACATAGCGATTGTAAACCGCGATCAGGAACTTTTAAACGCAAAGATCGGTATACACGCGAAGCTTGGTAACAGCATTACGATGACAAGGCACATCGTAAGAGAACACGACGATAAAGATCTTAAACAAAAGATAATCGGTCTTTGGCAGCAGATAATACTTGGATTTTCCGATGCAAACAACGGAAGCCTTTCCACAAGCGCGGGATACGAAGAGCTTCAGCGTATCTCAGAGATGATAATTAAGGGAACACTTCCCGACGGAGAGGCCAAGCCCTTCATGATAAAGGTCATAAGAGAAGCGCTTAACAATGCGATCAGACACGCCAATGCCACGTCACTTACCATCGATCTGGAGAGTTTTCTTTCTACCGGAAATGTTTACATTTTTGACGACGGAAAGAGCGACAAGCCCTTTACCAAGATGGGCGGCGGCCTGTCGGCATTAAAGAAAAACCTTGAAGAGAACGGAATTTTGTTTAGTATTAACAGTGAAGACAGGTTTGAGATACAGCTTTTGTTCCCTGAAGCATACAGAAAATAGGTGAAAACATGTACAGAGTATTGATAGTTGAGGATTCGGCCTTTGTCAAATCCGCACTTTCCATCGCAATTTCACAGCTTGAAGACTATAAGATAGTCGACACGGTCGAAAACTCCGAAGCCGCAGAAATACTGTGCCTTCGAGTTCAGTACGATCTTATAATCATGGATATCTGCACCCAGGACGGAAGTTCGGGCTTAAAGAGCGCCGCAGCCATCAAGAAAAATGCGCCGGGCATAAAGATAATAATCGCCACTTCTATGGCGGATTTTACCTTCATACAAAAAGCCCGCGAGGCAGGGTGCGAAAGCTTTTGGTACAAAAACGAAAATACCGATGAGCTCATAGACATCATTCATAAGACGATGGCGGGAGAATCGATATACCCCGACATTTCGCCTGTCGTAAAGATAGGTGAGGTCTATTCAAATGAGCTTACCCAGCGAGAACTCGAGGTAATCAAAAAGCTCGCCGAGGGAAAATCCTATCAGGAAATCGCCGACGAGCTGTTTGTCAGTATAGATACCGTAAGGCAGCACACCAAATCGATCTACTCAAAGACCGGTTTTCACTCAAATGTGCAGCTTATCAGCGCCTGCATCATGAGCGGGCTGGTGCTTCCCGGATATTGATGATATATCGATTGTATATCGGAGGTATAGCGATTTTTTTACGATTTACAGTTGCACTCAATACGATTATATCGTAAAATGAATACGAGATAATCGTAAAGGAGGCGTGACATGAGTAAAGAAGCGATTTCTGTAGATATAAGAGCGATTGTGGCATCGAATATAAAGCGGTTTTGTGAAGAAAAGCATAAGACAAGGCAGGATATTTCAAACGATCTAAACATAAAGTATACGACATTGTGCGATTGGTTTAACGGTAACAGTTCGCCCAAACTTGAGTCTCTTTATGATCTTAGCAGATATTTGGGCGTGGAAGTCGGCGATTTCTTTATTGATTTTGATCATGACAGCAGCGCGGTAGCGCGCCTTTCCGAATATGCCAAAAGGGCTGTGACATTGGACATGAAGATTCTGGATTCACTCTCCGATGAGCAGATCATGGAGCTTATAAAGAGAGGTTTTACTTTCAAGCACAAAACGCTGGAAGAGTATATTGCCGAAAATAACGGCGAGTTCAAAGTTTCAAGAGAATTTGACTGGGGCGAACCTGTGGGGAGAGAGATATGGTAAAGCAAGGGGATATAGTTACTGTAAGAGGTATTAAACATCCGATGCTTGTTGTGAGCAAAGATTCATACAACAAAACCGGAAATATGCTGGTTTGTCCTATCGTAAAGGAAGAGCCCGATATCCTGTTAAAGGTATATTTCGAAACTCCGCAGATCTTAGGTTATGTTTGTTGCGACAGCATAAGGCAGCTTTGCTGGGAAGATAGAGGTTGCTCAAACAAAGGGAGCATTCCCATCGCAAAACTGCTGTATGTTCTCGATATGATAAGTTCTATATTTGATTTTATTTAAGCAAGCTCGACACGACTTTCTTCACATCCTTGTTATTAAGGACCGAAGAAACCATCTTTTCGAGGTCGGATTTTTGTTCTTTAAGCAGCTTTGTGGCTGCTTTTTTTGTTTCGGTGTCGGCTGCGCGGTAAAGCTCGACGAGAGTTTTTTCGGCAGCGGTGAGTTTCATGGAAGTGCCGGAAGAAGATTTACTTGAGGTGGTCTTCTTGGCGGCAGTTGTCTTTTTCGCTGTCGTTGTCTTTTTAGCGGACGCTGTCTTCTTTGCTGTTGAGGATGTTTTCTTTGTGCCTGTTGATTTTGTGGTTGCCATGATGTGTATCCTCCTTCTTTTAATTGTTTACTATTATGCCAATATAAACTTTCGTTACTATTATATATCAAAATCGTCTATAGATGCATTCTTTCCAATATATGATTTTTTTGTGCATACGTGGTAGAATGGTAAAGATGAGTCACTCATCAAATAATTATGCAAAGGGGATATTGGAATGAAGAAAAAATTATTAGCGGCCCTGATGGCCGGAACACTTGTGTTTTCAATGAACGCGGCGAACGCTTTTGCGGTAGCCAATCCCGATGATCCGGTGTACACCGTTATTGACGATGATGTGGTGATCAATGAATCGGTCAGCGTGGAAGGAGCTGCAGGCGCCGGTGTCATTACACGAAGCGAGGATGCATCTTTTACGGTTAACGGAGACTTCAACGTAACGGCTTACTCCGATCTTCAACTCGGTGTCATGGTAAGGAATTATACCGAAAACCGGGGTGAGGCTTCAATAAACGGTGATCTTACGGTTGAAGGAACAAAACCGGGAAGAACCGTTATTGGTGCGACTATTACGTCTGTTAACGGAGGCGAGGCTTGCATTGATATCGCAGGTGATTTAGTTGCCAAAAACTCCGTAGGCGGTGGAAATATGGGTGCCATGATAAGCGTAAAGGAAGATTCTTCGGGCGTTCTCAGAGTCGGCGGAGACATTTCTGCTCCGGGTACCGAAAGCGTTACACTTGTGCTCATGTCAGAGGACGGCGGAAAACCGGATGTCTTTGTCGAGGGAACAGTAAAAGGGGGAAACGCCGCAACTATTTCATTCCGTGGAGATCCGGACAACTTTAATATATATGCCTGGGCAATAGAATCCGACGCCGACGGAGATCTCGTGAAAGATGTAGATCAGACCACCCAAGAGGTCGTTGTAACCGAAGCATCCCAAAAAATTGAAAAGAACATCAATTACATCCTTAAGGTTGCTCCCGAACAGAGCGAAAACATAAGCCTCGGCGTTAAGAAGACGACTTTGACGGGTGCAGGCGGAAAGACTTATGAGTACTATACGGCTAAGGAAGGCGAAGAGGTTTCTTTCACCATCACTGCACCAAAAGGCTTTTCGGTAGATAAGGCATATTACAAGAACGGTGTGACCATCACACCCAACGCTGACGGAACATATACCTTTAAAGTTCCGAAGGGCGGCGGAGTATTGATCGGTGCGGATTTCATACTCATCACCACCGGACCCGTGTATATTTACAATCCCAATCAGATCATGGGAACCAAGGCAAGCTTTGCATCGGGCGCGAAGGTATGCGTGAGCATGGAAGAGCAGGGCGAGGCTGCAAAGGCAGCATTTAAGAACGCACTTCCCGCAGGCTGGGAGCAGATGTATTCATTTGATATCTTTACCGACGGAAAGGCCGATCATTCAAGAAAGAACGGCACCTTCGGTTTCGACGTTCCTGCCCAGTATCAGAAGGCCGGAAGGCAGTATGCGATCATGGGTATCGACAAAGACGGCAAGGTTAAGCTCTTTAATAACATTTCCACCGTTCCCGGAAGAGTTGAAGCAAATGTGGATATCGAAGGATACGCATTCGTGTTGATCGCTAAAGATTGATTTTTGGGCGAAGGTGTTTAACGGGGGTTAAAACATGGCGGATACTTTCAGTATCTTGAATCTGAATATAAAGGAGCGCGATCCCGATGGGATTGCGCCTTTTTATCAGGACCTTAACTTGACACAGATAATCGACAGGCTTGCAAAACGGTGGGGCAGGAAGGTGAAGGACTATTACCGGTACCTGCCCGAGACGAAAGAGGAGGTCGATTACAGGCGCGCTGTCTTTTCGGACATAAAAAAGGACGCGGTTTACAAGGCGCTCATGAAGTATACGGAGCGTCTTTTGGAAGTTGATGAGTTAAGACGGGAGAAAGAAAAAGTTTCCAACCCCATGCAGCGCGCCGTCTGGCAGATGCGTGAGGTGGGGGCTTACTGCAGCGTTTACGAGGAGCTTGAGCGAGCATTGTCCGAGGCAGATCTTTCTTCGGAGGGAATGAAGAGCTTCCTCGCTAAATTGCGGGAGATACTTAAAAGCGGCGGATATTTAAAGATCAAAGATGAGGCGGCAAAGCTTTTGGAAGACATAAGGGCGCTTCGCTTCATCATCACATACGAAAAAGACCGTATAAGCGTTTCGCTCGGTGAAGTCAAGGGCGCAGGTGCCTACGAGGAGATGCTTAAAAGCGGAAGCGGCAAAGAGACGAAACGCCTGCAAAATCCTTTCAGGATCGACCCGCGCGTTTCAGAGCTCGAGGCCGCATGTCTGGAGATCCTCTCCAAAAAGAAGCCCGAATTTTTCAAAAATTTAAAACGGAACGCCGAACTCAGCAAAGATTACGAGCGCCCGGTCCTCAGGAGGTTTGAGGACGAAGTGCTGTTTTATCTTTCTTTTGCGACGCTTGAGCGCGACATGGAAAGCGCGGGTTTTTGTTTTGCTGTGCCGAGAACTGACGACAATAAGCCGATGGAAGCGAAAGGCCTTTACGACCTCGCGCTTGCGCTCGCGTTTATCCCAAGCGGCAAAAAGGTGATACCAAACGACTTTTACTATGAGGAGGGCGATGCGTTCTTTGTACTGACAGGCCCCAATCAGGGCGGAAAAACGACCTTCGCAAGGAGCCTCGGGCAGCTTGTTTATTTTGAGAGGATAGGCCTCGATGTGCCGGCGGCGAGTGCAAACGTGCCGTTTTACAAAAGCCTTCAGACACATTTCTCGGTGGAAGAAAGCGTTGAGACCGGGCGTGGCAAGCTGATGGAGGCGCTTGTGAGGCTCGCTCCGATGATGGCGGACAGGCAAAGCGGCACGTTTGTGATCATCAACGAGCTGTTCACAACGGCGGCAAGTTACGATGCCGTGATCATGGGTAAAAAGGTGCTGGAGCATTTTATCGCGCTTGGCTGCAAAGGCATATACGTTACGCATTTAAAGGAACTGTCGTCGGATCTTAACGGCGTTGTCAGCATGCGCGCGATGTTAAACGAAGAGCGCGTTCAGACCTTTGAGATAAAGCGAAGCGAGGCGGAAGATACGCCCTGCGCCGAAAATCAGGTCAACAAATACCGGCTCACCTACGAGCAGTTAAAGGAGCGCCTATGAAAGTTTGTTTATTGTACGAAGACAAAGAGCGCGCCGACAGCGGGACCTACTTTGATACGGCGAGCATAATACAGGACCTTGGGCTTAAGTCACTTTTTACGGCGGGCGCGAAGAAGCTCATATACGAAAACGACGAGGTGAAGCGGGTTGAACCCGAAGACCTTTTCCTTTCGGAGACCCTTAAGTCGGTCATGATGATCCCCCTTGCCACAAAAGAGGAGATCGCCTTCAGGCAGGAGATCGTAAAAGACAGCATGCGTCACGAAGACCTCATCCGCGGACTCTACGAGATAAGTTCCGAGACGTTAAAAGTCTGGGCAGAGCTTGGTCGCGGGCCAAGGGAGAAGATGGCTTCAAGTAATCCCGTGACGAAACTCATAACCGACATTAAGGTTTTGCATCTTTTTAGCGATTCTCTTTCGAAGATCAAGGAACTTCTGGCAGTACAGGACGAAGAACTCACTTCGCAAGGCTTAAACCGGTTTAAGAGCGATTTTCTCGAAGCGTTCTCCGATGAGAGGGAGGCGTTTGTTAAGAGGGTTTTGGAAGACATTTCTTTTTACACCGATGGCTCAGACCAAGAGGACGAAGGAAAAGAGATGGTGGTAAAACCGCGAATAGTGCTTGAGTGCGGTCTGGAGGACGGGCTTAAGTTCAGTTCCCTTAAACTTGAGGACGTATCGTCGGAGAGCATGAAGTTTTACAAGATTGGAAGCACGATGTACAAGCTTCGGGAATACAAGAATTCCCACATTCCCGATTCGTTTTCCGCGGTTTCGGACATTCATATAAACGAGCAGACGCGTCAGCTTGAGTACGGGATCGTCAGGTATCTGGCGGATGAACTTAAGTGGCTTGTGGAAGAGTTTCAGACCTTTTTTGACAGGCTTAAGTTCCAGACGGCTTTTTATCTTGCCGCTGTCCAATTAAAGGCTCAGCTTGACCGCTTTGGCTTAAAGGGCTGTTTCCCGGCAGTATGCGATCGCCGTGATCTTGATTTTGTTGACCTCAAAGAATTTGTCATGGCCATCGAGCAGCAAAGCATCGATATAATCGGGAACACGTGCAGCCTCGAAAACAGCGATCTTTTGATCGTTACCGGTGCCAACCAGGGCGGAAAGTCAACGTTTCTAAGGAGCATCGGCATTGCGCAGGTAATGATGCAATGCGGGCTTTTCGTTGCCGCAGAATCGTATAAAAGCGGCATTTTCCCGCGCATATTCGTGCACTTTACGCGACGCGAGGACAGCGAGATGAATTCGGGACGTTTAGACGAAGAACTGGGCAGGATGAGCAGGATCATCAATGAGATCGGCGAGGGTTCGCTTTTACTTCTAAACGAGTCTTTCGCCACAACGACCGAAAAGGAAGGCTCCGTTATCGCCTACGACATCATCCGCGCCTTGAAAGAAGCGGGAGTTAAGATACTTACCGTTACGCATCTGCTTTCTTTTGCCCGCCGTGTCCACGAGGAAACGAAGGACGACCCGGCTTCCGGGGTTGTATTCCTTTCTGCCGAAAGAAAACACGACGGCACCCGTACATACCGCATGATCCGCCACGAGCCCGAACTGACAAGCTTCGGCCTCGACCTTTTCGAAGAGATCGTGGAGAAACGGTCGCGTTCATGAGAATATAAAGAAAAAACACCCGGCAGGAAACTGTCGGGTGTTGTGGTTTATTGAGCGTATTTGATCTATTTCGTTCCTTCTGCTGCAGATACTTCGATAGAGCCGGTGCCGTTACAATTCATGCAGGTTGTGTGTGAATCGGCGCAGATGCACGGTGCTATGCCTGTGTCGCCGCAGAACTCACAAATGGTTATTCCCGTTCCGTTACATAAACTGCATTTTTCACCGCTTTCTTTGCCTGTACCGCCACAGCCTTCACAAGGTATACCGTTTCCGTGGCATCTGGAATCGGGACATGCCGAATATCCTGTTCCACCGCATCCTGCGTATCCTGCTCCGTTTCCGCGATCATATCCGAAGTTCGGATCGCCGGGACAGAGGATGCCTGTTCCGTTACAGTCCGGGCATGTGACTTTTTTCAGTGCTCCGGTAGGTTTTAAAAACGTTGAAATGCTTTCGCCGGTATTTGATACTTCTTCATTGGCGGGGGAAATCGTTGTGATGACCTTTTTCTTTCCGGTTCCGTTACAATCCGGACAAGGTTTAGGATTGCCGCCGCATGTCATGCAGGTGTGCGTGACCGATTTGGGATCGCCATGACAATGCGGGCAAAGGTACGAACCTTTTCCTCCGCACTCTTCACAAGTCTCTCTGCCGGTTCCGCCGCAATGATTACAAGTACCTTCGTATCCGGTACCGTTACATGAAGGACACGGTCCTCCGTCATAAGGTGAAATGCCTGTCTTGTTGCAGACTCGGCACCAGGTAAGTCCGACACCGTCACATCCGTAACAGACATGCCAACCGCTTCCGTGGCATACAACGCAAGTTTCAATACCGTTGTTACATGCTGTACAGTAAACCCAGCCTAGACCTCCGCACTCTTCACAAAAAGCTCCTACACCGTGACAGGTAGGGCATTCTTCGAATGTTATGGACCTGGTATCTGTTGATACGGGTTTGACTTCTTTTGTGATCGTGGCCGGTTTGGACGGGGTTACAGCCGGTGTTTTGTCTTTGTTGTCAACCGCGGGCTTTACAAGGTCATCAATGGCTTCGATCACATCAATATTCCCGTCGTCTGTGGGCTCAGGTGTGTATGCGTCATCTGTAGTATCTTCAATATCGCTTGAAGCATCGACAATAACGGTCTCATCGCCCGTATCGCTTACTACGATAAGAGGTTCTTTTTCTTCTTGCAAAATGTCCGAAACAATGATGAATCTTGAGGGATCCAAAGCGTCTTTTGCAAACGATTCGCTGGATACCACGCTGAGCACTACCGCAGCGGCGCCTACCTGAAAAGCAAGTGCGCCCTTTGCAAATCTGAAGAGACCTTTTTTCTTTTTACTTACATAATCCGGATCTCTTGGAGGTTCGTATTCGTGGCCCGTGTAAGATTCTTCGGGACAGTTCGGAGTATTAAATTCTTCATCAAAATACATCCCACGTACCTCCTTTCCTTAGATTTGGTGATGCTTACTTATTGTGAATAACAACCTGTTTGAAGGGAATCTCGATTCCTTCTTTGTCAAAGGCAAGCTTGATCTCGCGGTTTAGTATTCTCGGAGCCGAGAAGATGTTTTCTTCGTTGACCTTTCCGATGACCTTAAGTTCCATACCGGATTCGCCAAGTTCCTGAACGCCGCAGTACTTGGGATCTTCAACGAAGATGTCGGGATAGTTTGCTCTTATCTCGGGCATAAGCGTCTCAAAGAGTTTTTCAACTTTGGTAATGTCCGTATCGTATGCAACGCTAACCATTGTGGATGCGATACTTGTTGTTGCCGAACGGTTTAAGATGTTACGAAGGTCGGAGTTGTTGATGAGCTTGATGTTTCCGCCCAGATCTCTGATCGCGGTAACGCGGATGCCAATCTGTTCAACAACACCTCTGAAACCGCCGACTTCAATGATATCGCCGACGTTAAACTGTTCTTCGAACACCAGAAAGATTCCGGTGATAAGGTCTTCCACCAGACTCTGCGCTCCGAAGCCTACTACCAAAGTCAAGACTCCTACGCTTGCAAAAATGGTGGATACGTTAACTCCGATTGCTGCCAGGCACCAGAAGAACGCGATTATCGTGGTTATGTAGCTTGTGGCACTTCTAAGAAGAGTGACAACGCTTCGGCCTCTTGATGACTTGGGTTTAAGTCTTTCAAGTATGAACATCGCAACCGATGTTATGCAGACCATAAGAAGGATGATGGCGATCACCTGGAAAAGGGAAGCGAAGTTGATCGAAAAGTTTTTGTATATCTTATCAACGTCGCCGAATATTCTGCCCCATGTCTCGTTTATTGTTTCTTTGGCACTCTTAGGCAGAAACGGTATGATCGAAGGATTTACGATCACCAGGAATACTAAGAACAAAATGATCCTTCCTATAACTTTCTTTAATTTGATAGGATCCTTTACGGCATATTTTCCAAATCTTGCCGTAAGACTCTTTTGTACGGAAGAATTGCTTTCAACGCTCGCATTTGCGCTTTCTGCGCTGTCTCCGTGAAATTCATCGATGTTTTTTTCGTTTTCGTTAACGTCGCTCATGATGATCTCCTTATATGATAAATTGAATAAATGCTGATTTTCTCTATATATTATACAATCTTTTATTAACGTTTAGATAAGAAAAATATTTTTAAAGCTTTTTGTAACCTTTTTCTTTGTACAATTGTATTATAAGTGAAAGGTCCTTTCAGAAACACAATTTAATCGATGAGGAGATCAAATGAAACTACCGGTCGACGTACTGGCCGAACGTTATCAGAACAACATTTACTCCGCGGCATTTAATATATGCAGAAATCCGCAGGATGCCGAGGATGTTGTACAGGAGACGTTCCTTAAGTACTACTGTATACATAAAGATTTTGAAGACGAAGAACATATACGTGCGTGGCTTTTAAGGGTGGCCATCAACAAAGCGAAAAATCAGGTTCTTTCTTTCTGGCATAAGAACAAACAGGCGCTTGACGATTACATTGAAACACTTGCGTTCGAGACGCCCGAATCGGAAGACCTTTTCGAAACGGTCATGATGTTACCCGAAAAAATGAGAATAGTCATCCACCTGTTTTATTACGAAGATTACAGTGTAAAAGAGATCGCCCGGATTCTAAAGATATCCGAAAGTAACGTAAAGGTCCGCTTAAACCGCGGACGGGAACTTTTAAAAGGCAAACTGAAGGAGGAGTAGACCATGACAGAAAAAGAACAATATAAAGCCGCGTTTTCGGCGCTTCGCCCCTCCGACGGACTGAATCTGGAGGTAGAACACATGGCAAACTTAAGAAAGAAAAATATCATAAAAGCAACAGCAACGGCACTCGCAGTATCATTACTCGTTTTCGGAGGCTCAGGCGCAGCATATGCGGCAAATCTTGGAAATATCCAGCGTACGGTACAGGTATGGATGTACGGTGATCAGACAGATGCTTCTTTAGAGATATCCGGAGACGGAACTTATTCACTTACATTTGTGGACGTTGATGGTGTAGAGCACACAAGAGGCGGTGGCGGAAAGGCATTCGACATCTTCGGAAATGAAGTTCCCCTCACAGAAGAGCAGATCATGCAGCAGCTTCAGATGCCCGAAGTCATCACAAGCAAAGACGGACGCGTAATGGTATACTATTTCGATCAGGCGATAGATATCACCGATAATTTCAAGAACGGCAAATGTCACGTTCAGCTCACAAACGCTGCAACCGGCGAAACAGTATATCTTACCGCTTACGATAACGGCGGATACGCATTTAATACAAGCAAATATACCGATTAATGGACTATCCAAACCACAACACCCGACAGCATCTTAACTGTCGGGTGTTTTTATAGTTGTCTCTTTATATAATCCTTAACATAATCATTCAGAGAATAATCATCTATCACTTCCGACAAATGCACATCCTTAAGGCACCTAGCCAGATTAGGTTGTTGCTTCAAAAGCTTTCGAAAAAGTCTTAAAAATCTTTCTCGATTCATAGGATCCACACTTCTGTATGCGCTTCCTTCTATGCGATCAAATCCATTGTCATATAGATATTTGCCAATTATCGGATATATTCTTCGATAAACCCCGTAATAGTAATTTCCCTGTTTGGTATCAATGTCAAAGATAAACTCTTTCCTGTATACCCCGCTTTGACTCAAACTGCTATACCCTCTTCTTTATACCACTCCAACGTTTCTTCTATGCAATCATCGACGATTCCACCCACATCAAGTTCCCATTTTTCTAAAAAGGTAACAAACGAATGATCTTCATCGGTTATTTCAACGACAAAACCACCCAAAAGAGCAAATGCATTGCTTCCGTTTGCTTCGAAAACTCCGGTCTGTGTTTCCACTATTCCATGTTCTTCTGCAAACTTGCGCATGGGGGAAAGCAATTCATTTATCGTTTTGTTTTCTCTTTGTACCTTTTCTAAGTTAAAAACAAACGTCAATTTACCCATTGTTGCCCTCTTTATTACTCTGCCGATTAACTACGTTTAAATTCTAATTTACAGATGATCTGTAATCAATTGACAAAAACTCCAAATAATTATGGCGCCAAACGCCACTAAAGCGAGAAAACTCAGTAAACATGCACCTTCGGAGTATAGTAAATTTGTACACCCTATATTTTATCGTTCGCAGAATTTGGTTATTCTCTCTGAAATGGAGTGGATATCCGATGGTATGGTTTCAACTACTTCGTCACCTAAACTTGTAGCGATAAAGAGTTGTGCTGTGTCAGCATCACTTATTTCGATTTCCATATGGTCATTCTGAGAATTATCGTATTCCAATTGAATGGTTTTTAATGTGGTGGGGAACAGTTCGGGCTGAAGTGAAAGCTCACTGATCAATTCGCGAGTTTTTTGTATTACTCCAAACGGGATTGAAGGGGCATTATGTCCATCCCATCCCGGTTTTAGATTTGTGAATGAATCTAGTTTGTGTAGATTAGATGATAAATCTGTTTTTTGTAATGCTTTTTCCATAAGACCACCATACGTATGATTAATACGCCCTCTCATGATGTAATCATATTATTTCAAGCTTGGCGTAGTCAACCCAATATAATGTTTTTCGCAATGTTTTCTTCCTCCCGTCCTGCTTTATTGTAAGAATTTTCGATAAGTGTTACAATTTATGCTAATTAAGGATTTCTATTCAAAGGAGGGTTACCATGGCTGAAATGAATACAAAAGCAATGTATAAATTGTCATACGGATTGTTCGTATGTACGGCGAAGAGAGGCGACAAGTTAAACGGCTGTATCATAAATACCGCAATGCAGATCGCTTCGGAGCCCAACACCATAAGTGTTGCGGTAAACAAGGCAAACTATACGCATGACATGATCAAAGAAACCGGAGTTTGCAACGTTTCGGTTATTTCGCAGGATGCGGAGTTTGCGCTCTTCAAGCATTTCGGTTTTCAGTCGGGCCGCGACGTGGACAAATTCGCGGACTATCCCGCCGACAATTACAAGATCGCCGACAACGGCATTCCCTACATCACAAAGGGCACGAACGCGTACTTTTCGCTCAAAGTCGAGAGCACCGTTGACCTTGGCTCTCACACGCTCTTTATCTGTAAGCCCGAATTCATGACGGTCCTTTCGGATACTTCGTCGTGCACCTACGAATATTATCAAAGTAACATCAAACCCAAGCCCGAAGCGGTCGGCACCACTCCGAAGGGCGAGACGATCTGGCGCTGTCGGATCTGCGGTTACGAATATGTGGGCGAAGAGATGCCCGATGACTTCATCTGCCCCATCTGTAAGCATCCGAAAGCAGATTTTGAAAAGATAGTAAAGTAAAAAGAAACCGAGCGGTGCTGCCAAGGCAGTGCCGCAAATGTTATGGGACAAAATATGGCGAAAAAGAGTTTGGATTACAAAAAGATCACATTTTTGATACTTGCGGCAGGCATTTTGGTGCGTGCCTTATATGTGATTTTTATGCCCGTTGTGAACTTCGCACAGTACGATATCGGTACGGTGGATATTGACAATAATGTGCTCACGGGCCACCTCGGTTACATCTTTTATCTGTACAAAAATCACAGTTTTGTGCCTTTCGATCCGCGCGAGATCTATCAGTTCAATCATCCGCCGGTTCATCACATAATCTGCGCCGTTTGGATAAGCTTCATAGGCCTTTTTACAGACAGCACAAAGGTGCTTATAGAGTCGGTCCAGTTCATCACGCTCATATATTCCGTGATCACGTTGTTTGCGTTTGAACGCATATTGGATGAACTTGAAGTCCCGAAAAGCGGTAAAGCATTTGCGCTTTTGATCTTTGCATTTCAGCCGACTCTCATCATGACTGCCGGCTCCGTCAACAACGACGGCATAGGTCTTATGTTTCAGGTTCTTGCCGTATGGTTTACCGTTCGCTGGTACAAAACGCGTGCGTACAAGGACATCTTTGCGATCGCTTTGTCCGTTGCCATCGGAATGCTCTCAAAGCTCTCCGCGGGCCTTGTCGCTTTTCCGATAGCGGTTTTGTTTCTTTATACCTTTATTGCAGATTGGAAAAAAGAAAAAACTTTTCCTCTTAAAAGATTTCTCCAATATGTTGTTTTTGGTTGCATCTGCATGCCCCTTGGACTGTTGTGGGTGATACGCTGCTACGTAAAATACAAGATGCCTCCGACCTATATCGCATTCCTTCCCGAGACCAGTGCGCAGTATGTAGGTGACTTTTCACGTTTCGAGCGTCTTTTCTTTCCAAATCCCCTGGGCGTTCTTAAAAATCTCGCTCACGGAAAACTCGGATACGGCCACAACATCTGGATGCAGATGCTCCGCACTTCCGCTCTCGGAGAGTGCGACCTTGCCACTTTCCCCGCTTGGGCGAAAGCGATATGCCTTCTTTGCATCTTCACAAATCTTTGCATAGCTTTGTGGGCGTTTGTGGCATTTATCAGGGTTTTTGCTCTTCCCAAGTCAAAGTGTGACTTAGGACACAGACTTTTCTTTATAACATGCTACATTACCATGATGTATTCGTATTTTTCATTCGCAGACACCTATCCTCACGAATGCAGCATGAACTTCAGATACGTGCAGCTTGCGATTCTTCCGCCTCTTGTGGCCCTTTCCTACAAGGCTTCGAAGCGCGAAGAAAAAAATGAACCAACACCACCGTCCCCTTGGTTCATTTTGGGGTTGGCTTATTCGCTGGCGAGTGTTTTGGTGGCGGTCATTTGGTGTGTTTACGCTTAAGAGAAACAGAGGGGAGGGGTTAGAAAATGATCACTATAGGGATTTGTGATGACAAGGAATTCTGGAGAAAGAAACTGATCGAGAGTTGCTGCGCGTTCTTAAATGAGTGTTCGTATCAATATGAGATAGTTGATTTTGCGTCGGGAGAAGAAATACTGACATACAGCGGCCATGAAATACTGCTGCTGTTTCTTGACATTGAGATGAAGGGCATCTCGGGTATCGATCTTTTGGATTTCCTTCGCGACAATCCTTTGTTTTGGCGTATTGTTTTTGTATCCAGTCACGAAGAACTCAGGTGGGATACGCTCGATATAAAGACGTTGGCTTTTATGAGTAAGCCTATCGATGACGCTGCCATAGCAAAATGTATAAAGGCAGCGATCCGTGAAAGCGTAAGGAATAAATCTTTCCCTGTGACGACGCTTGAAGGTGAAGTCTTTATAAAGGCTGACGACGTTAAGTATATCAAAGCACAGAAAAATTATGTCGAGATATGCTGTAAGGACAAGGTCATGTCAGGTTATGACAGCATTAAAGATTTGGAAGAGCGGTTAAAAGAAACAACTCTTCTTCGTATTCACAAATCGTTTCTTGTCAATCTGCAGTACGTTTCAGACGTCACTTATAACGGTATCACCTTGCTTGACGGTACAGTTATCCCGGTCGGCAGAATGTACTACATGGAATATAGGGAAGCGTATTTTACGTATGTAAAAATGATGTCAATAGGAAGGTTGGGGTGAGAATGGTATTACATGGGGTAAGCGTTGCTCTTATTTTTGCCGGATGCTATTTCTGTTATAGTGCTTTTTTCTCGGTTAAATTCAGAAAGCCTTTATTCTGTTTATTGAGTTGCATATTCGTTTATGCAATATCTTGGGTCGCATTACATTTCAATCTGCTCCCTCTTAATGCTTCACTGACATTCGTTTCCGCCTTATTGGGTTTAGTCATTGTTACAAGATCAAGGTTTTTTTATATGCTTGTTTTGTATCCGATAGTTTTCATGCTGTATTTATCTATACAGATATTCGTGTCTTTCATTTTTTCATTGATATCAGGTATTCCCTACGATTCAGTACTTCATAAAGGAACCTTGGAACTGACTGTGAATTTGATCACGTTGGCGATCTTTTTTCTGTGGTATTTAATTCTCGGTTCAAAAAGAATCGAAGAGGAAAAACGTTTATCTGTTGGCGAATATTTCGTTTTGCTGATATGTTCAATTTGCGTTTTCGTAATAGTTGCTATAGCTCAGGATTTCATGAAAGGTGATGAATTGGTGTTTCTTAGATTGAAAGCACCTTTTGCTGTAAGTATAACCTTGGTAAGTTTTATGCTCATCTCAGGACTGCGTGGCATGACTTATCTTAGAAACAGAGATGCTTTAAATAAAGCAGAAAGGGCTTTATATAATCAATATCTTGAAAAGCAGGAAGAGCATATTAAGGATGCAATTGAAGCGGACAAGCGATTAAGAAGCTTTCGACATGATATAAATGCGCACTTAACTGCTTTGGAAAGCTGCATTGAAGAGAAGGATTATGATGAGCTTCAAAATTATATTGATAGGATGAAGGAAGAAACCCAAAATAGAACATCAAAAACTTATACAGGATATGCCGCTGTCGATACCATAGTTGCTGAATGGCAAAAAAAAGCCGGTGATGCAAATATCTCGTGGGAGTGGAAAGGTAAATTGCAGGACAATCTAAAAATTGAACTGTTTGACCTGTGTGTATTGTTTTCCAATCTGTTGAGTAATGCCGTGGAAGCAGCAGAAAAAGTGGAAAACAGGGAAGAACGTACCATTAAAATCGTTGTAGGCAGTTTTCAACGCCGTACAACGGTCGTAGTTTACAACTCTTGTCTTTATGAAACAATGCCGATCAAGGGAATAAGAACTTCAAAAAATGATAAAGAGAATCATGGATTTGGGTTAAAGAACATACGTCGTATCGTAGATAAGTATAGTGGGGAGATATCGATTTCTTGTGAAAAACACATTTTTAAAGTCGATATTATAATCTAATTTACGAAAAAACACTAAAATAACACCTGTTTAGGGGCCGTTTTCGTAGTTCATCCAGATTTTTCGTAGTTCGTCCAAAAGTGATTGAAAAAAGTACACTCCGAGAGAGATGATGAATCTAACGAGGAGGTGATACAGGTGAATATGTTTTTAACAGGCAATCTTTCTGATTGGTTGCGGAGGTTATTACATTTACCGCCGTATGATGATTGATCCTTTGTTTTGAAGCAACAATTCGGTTTTTATCAAAGCAGGATAATTATCAAAGGAGATTGGTTGAATTATGAAGAAGAAAATGAAGATAGTTTTAGTTATTGTGGCATTATGTGCCATTGTGGGAAGCCCTCTTGCAGTTCACGCGAAAGATCATTCTCACAAATATTCTTTCTGGAAAAATGAACTATACTATTCAAGCACGTTAGATCATCACAGGTATTATGAGGCGGGTACATACAAAAATTGTGACATCGTCGGATATTACTATCGTGAGGTACAGCGATGCGGTTGCGGCGATGAGATTTATAGCAATTACTGGATTTCAACAAAGCATATGCAGTGTGGTCAATAATGAGAATACACTTTTGGGTTTTTACAACAATTCTTTTATGCATCTGTTTTCTGACCTCATGCTCGGGAAACATATATGAATCGGCTCGAAGTGAATCTTCGGAAATGGAAAAGCACGAGGTTTATTCGTATAGCGAAATGCTGTACCATGTTGAAAAAGCAGATTCATTGGGTCTTGAAAATAATGAGATCATTCCTGAAGATGCGAGCAAGACGAGTATTTTTATTAATAGAACAGGATTCTTCTTATTTAAAGGCATTATTAGTTATCTGCTCACAACGAAGGATAATGAAGAAG
>JAEEGJ010014634.1_pt1 | contig 18552 bp, 15 predicted proteins | sample 8958761 | NCBI WGS metagenome assembly JAEEGJ01 (sample SAMN16246546, study PRJNA631951) | gut metagenome | biome: gut microbiome; feature: rumen; material: RS-attached | host: Bos | place: Iran: Karaj | collected 2018-10
CATCCAAAGAAGCCATAATGAGGTCTTTGGATATATCCTTAACCACTTCAGCCTTACCGATTTTCTTAAGAAGAACCAGGTTAATGCTGCCGCTTGTGTTCTTTTTATCCTTGCCGAGACGACTGTAAATATCTTCATAGTCGCTTTTGTCAATCTGAATGGAAATGGGAAGATTGAAGGGCACGAACATGTCTCGTACTTCATAATAATCTTCCATGGAAATCTTATTAAGCTTCCAGGAGATAAAGGCTGCCGCTACACAACCGAGGGCCACGGTTTCACCGTGAAGATAGGAACCTGCAAAATAGCTCTCAAGGGCATGTCCGATGGAATGTCCGAGATTGAGAAGCGCTCTGTCCCCCTTTTCAAAAGGATCCTTTTCAACAATGACCTTTTTGATATTGATGGCGGTTTCAAGCATGGTGGCAAGGGTGTCTTTGTCCTTCTCGCAAATTTCGTACATATTGTCAACAAGCCACATGTAGAATTTGGAGTCAGCCAAAAGACCGGCCTTCATAATCTCTGCAAAGCCGGCATAAAACTCTCTCTCGGGCAGAGATTCAAGCACGTTTAACGGCATATATATCAAAGAAGGCATTTTAAAGGAGCCTATAATATTCTTAAGCCCATCAAAATCAACTCCGTTTTTGCCGCCTATAGAAGCATCCGCCATGGCAAGAAGCGTGGTAGGGATAAATACGTGTGCAACGCCCCTGTGATAAAGGCTTGCGGCAAAACCTGTTATATCCGTAACCACTCCGCCGCCGAGACCGATTAAAACATCGGATCTTGAAAAGTTATGGTCTTTTAAGTACTTCTCGATGGATAAAACCACATTAATATCCTTGGAAGCTTCACCTGATGGAACTGTAAAAGAAAGAACCTCGTAACTGTCCTTAAGTAAAGGCTCAACACTTTCCCGGTACAAAGGATATACCGTTTCGTCGGAAATAATACATACCTTTTTGGCCTCGGGAAAAAGAGGTACAAAAAGGTCCTTAAAGCCCGAAAAATCATGCTCTATGAAAATCGAATAACTGTCTGTTCTTTTGGATACTACAGGTATCTCCATGTCAATTACCTCACATAACACATAAAAAATTAAGTCCTGCCATAAACAAATCTATGACAGGACTTATTATCAAAACTTATAAAGAATCGAATGCCCCGGTTAAAGAATCCTGAAACTCGCCGGACACATCTACGCTTGCGGGAGTCGCAATGAAGATGTAATTGGAAATCTTCTGAAGATTACCGCCGACAGCGATGCAGGCACCGGTTACTATATCAAGAATACGCTGGGATATCGCAAGGTCTACGCCTTCAAAGTTCATAACAACGGTCTTGTCCTCAAGGAAGGTATCTACGATTTCCCTGGACTCTTCAAAGCCTGTGGGCTTAAATACGCAAACGGAAGAATCTGTCATAGAAAATTTCTTCTTGGGTGCGGGAGCCGCTTTTTTCTCAAAAGGTTTGGAAATCTTGGATTCGGAAGGTTCGGGCTTGGAAGGCTCTACATATTCCTCATCATCGTAATCATCATATTCATCATCTACATCATCGCCCATTTTAAACATGGATGAAAGCTTATTCATAACACTCATAGTACACTCTCCTTTAAATAATATTCCGTTCCCCGAATATGGCAGTGCCTACTCTTACCATTGTGGCACCTTCAGTTACAGCGACTTTATAGTCGCAAGTCATTCCCATGGAATAAATATCCATAGAAACATTATCAATGTTTTGACTGTCTATGTCAATGCCTAATTGTCTGAGAGCAACAAAATGTTGACGATTTTCCTCGCCGTCCTCTACATATGGTGCAATGGTCATTAAGCCTTTAATCCTGACATTAGGGAGTTTTGAAATCTTTGTAACCAAAGAAAGCGCGTCTTCCGTGAAGCATCCAAACTTTGTATCTTCTTTGGCAACATTTACTTCAATAAGGATATCGGTAATAACTCCTGCCTTTTCGGATTCCTTCTGAATAACGGAAGCCAGTTCAAAATTATCAACGCTGTGGATTAAAACAGCCTTACCTATTAAGTATTTGACTTTATTCTTCTGAAGATGGCCTATCATATGGAAGCGTGCGTCTTTTGGCATCTTCTCGTATTTGTCCACAAGCTCCTGCACTCTGTTCTCACCAAAGTCCCTGACACCTGCCTCGTAGGCTTCCATCAGGTCTTCAAGGGGCTTAAACTTACTCACCGCAATAAGGGTAACGTCATTAACATCACGCCCGGACTTATCGCAGGCTTCTCTTATGCCTTCTCTTATGGTATTTAAATTGTCTTTAATCATAATCCGTCTCTTTTAATATACAAAGTCTTTCTCGGATACAACCGATGCATCAAGCGCTATATAGTCAAAAGCACGAAGACCGTAGCTGACGTTAGGCTCAATTATGGTGTATTCGTCGTTGGAATAAAGAATTACTATACGGTTAAAGTCCGCATAGCCTTTATTGATGTTGTAAACGCCTGTAAGCGTGCCTTGTTTGCCCACCACAAATACGTTGGAATCGTCACCCGTAACAGGCGCATCGGGCTTAATCAGGATATTTCCCTGGGACAAAGAACCGGTGTCTACATAATACACGTCATCGTCTTCTTTGTACACGGATATTTCAACGTTTTTAACGGTTTCGCCGTTGTCTCCCTGTTCTTTTCTGAGAACCGAAAGGCCGGATGAATTGCCGCCTTTAGTGACGTATTCTTTGTCTATTAAGAAAAAGGGCTTCTCGGCTATGGAGGAATTGGGTATCTTAAGGCCGTTATCTTCTTCAACCAGAAGCTCTATATCCACGAACCTGTCCTTACAGAAAGAAACCATGGAATTGGTAAAAGAAAGTTCAATAAGCGAATACTCATCCGTCTCGCTGAGTACCGTAACCTTGCCCCATGAAGTGGTAAGAGTCTTTAAAAACTTGACTTCGACATAGTCTTTGTCAGCTACTCTTTTGGCTTCTTCGGGAGTGGCTTTAATAACAAGGGACCAGTTTTCGTCATTCACATATTTATAGACAAAAGAACCTGCTTCCACAAGATCGTCGTTGAGCATGTCGGTTCTTACGTATTTTTCTTTGTCAAAATGTTCGGGTGTAATGTCGGAAGGCTTAAGAGTCTCAAAGCCGTCTTTGTAAAATAAAGTTATGCCCGAAGCCTTGGCTCTGCAGAAATTAATAATGTCATTGGAATGGTCCGAAGAAATCTTGGTAACGTCCTCAATAATCATACGGTTTTCAATCTGGGTGAGATTATTGACGATTCTGTTACTGAAAACTTTGGCATCCGAAAAGGATTTTTCGTCAAAGTTTTTGGAAAAAAGCATAATATCCTGTTTTAAGGATTTAAGCTCGGATTTGGATAAGGAATTGTCCTCAATGGGGGATTTGCCTATAAGGTCGGAAATCTTGCCGGTTTCATCAATACAGTACACAAGATTGGCGTAAGCGGAGCGCTCGCCTTCTCTTATAAAATAATTGACGTGACCTGTATAATCGCTTACGACTTCCTGTTCGTTTCGTAAGGCAATGGCGCTGTACTGTCTGTTTTCGGAAAGGGTTCCGGTTTTAACCTGATAACCGGTAATGGTCTGATTCTTGGAGGAAATAAAGAGGCAGATTACCACGTACAAAAAAATAACTACGAATATTACTATTCCCAGGTCTTTTGTGCGAATATTATGATATTGAATTATATTGTTGTGTTTGGCCATATTCGATAAAAATCCCCGACTATTAAAAATGCCCCGGCAGGCCTGCCGGGGCGCCATTTTTCTGATTAAAGTGAAATAAGAATCTTTTTCTTGGCTTCTTCTGATAAATCGGCTTCTGTTACGGAAGCGGAAATAACAAAGTCTACCCCAAACTTTGCTCCGACCTTCTCAAGCTTGTCAATGCATGCGTCAAGGTCACCGACATTGGCCTTGGAAATGGGGAAGAAGCTGTCAAAATACATCTGCTCAAGATCATGGTCCTGAGAAATAATACCACATACGAATCCCAAAAACTCACTGAAATTTTCAATAAAATAATCGGATACATCGATCAGTCTGACTTTATTGTTGAGCTCATACATATGCTTGCTGCTCTTGTCCAGATAAACGATGTTACCCGATACTTTTTTAATCTCACTATTAACTTTGTCAAGAAGGTGTTTGGTCTTGCCCTTTCCCTTTTCGCCTACAATTAATTGTACCATTGGAAACCCTCCGTATTTCGTATTGCCCCTTACGGGGACTTAAATTTATTATAGATTATGTGGGTGCAAAATACAACAGTTAATTCGTTATTTGTATTAACAAATCGGTCATTTGTTTATACAACAAGTCTCTGTTATCGGCACCGAGAATAAGCGCTATATAGGGATTGGCGAACTTATCTCTTGCAAGAAGCATAAGGCAGTTGCCTGCTTCCGTGGTGGTACCGGTCTTGCCTCCCATAACGGTTATGGAGTCGGGCATCTGAACGTCGCCCCTGAAATATAAATTGGTGGAACGTACGGTTACGGAAACATCTGCGTCATTACGATCCTTGTAGGTGGTCTGGTACTCTTTCTTTTGAATTATATCCATTAAGCGCTGGTCTTTAAGGGCTTCGCTGAAGATAAGATATAAATCATATGCAGTGGTAAGATGAGTTTCGCTTCCGAGTCCGCAGGAATCGGTAAATGTGGTGGAAGTGGCACCGAGAGCCTGAGCCTCTTCATTCATCAGCTTAACGAATTCTTCTTCATTGCCGCTTATATGGCAGGCTATGGCTTTGGCCACGTCATTGGCAGAGGGAATAAGGCACAGATTGAGTGCCTGGTCCATGGTCATCTTGTCGCCGACGCTTAAGCCAAGTTTTGTGGCTGTCGGGTCGGCAAGATTAACAGCTTCCGTACCTATCACAACAGTCTCGTTCATGTTGCAGCGCTTAAGAGCGATATAGGCCGTCATAAGCTTGGTAAGGCTGGCGGGAGCACGCATTTCAAAAGCATTCTGAGCAAACAAAATCTTGTTGTTATTAACATCAACAAGCATTCCGGCTGCTGCATTATCAAGGTGAAATCCGTCACTGTAATCGTCTTTGAAGGTTGCGACATCGGCAGAAAAGCCTGTAATGATTCCGTCGGACTTGGAGAAAGTAACTCCCGTGTCCGTATCGTCCTTTTGGAAATCAGAAAATGGCATCTTCGTCTCGGCCTTGGAACAGCCGAAAAGCACAGATGCCATAATGCATACTATTAAGATGGGTAAAAGTTTATTTGTACATTTCACGCCACTCAAGATCTCCTCTGTCAAGGGATTTGATTAAAAGTTCTGCACTTGCAAGGTTGGTAGCAAGCGGGATGTTGTGCATGTCGCAAAGTCTCATAAGATTGCTGACATCGGGTTCATGAGTCTTCTGTGTAAGAGGGTCTCTTAAAAAGATTACAAGGTCAATCTGGTTGTGTTCAATCTGGGCTCCTATCTGCTGTTCACCGCCTAAGTGGCCTGCAAGATACTTGTGAACCGATAAGTTGGTAACTTCTTCAATAAGTCTTCCGGTGGTACCGGTGGCATATAAGTCGTTACGGCTTAAGATACCTCTATATGCTATGCAGAAATTCTGCATAAGTTTTTTCTTTGCGTCATGCGCAATTAAAGCAATGTTCATCTTTCCCTCCAAATATTGTATTCCCCATTTTATTTAAAACGAAACTTCTCTTTTGTCCCTGGGAGGCTTGCTGTGAAGCCTTACGCTTAAGACAAATCCCATCCCGATATACATACTCACCATGGCGGTAAGACCATAACTTACGAAAGGTAAGGTAAGACCCGTATTGGGCAGGATAAATGTAGTAACTCCGATATTAAAAAATGTCTGTATTCCGATAAGAGTACCCATTCCGACGCAAATCGCTCTGCCTGCGGCATCGTGAACACGTCTTGCAATGAGAAAGCATTCGATCACAATAAGAAAAAGAAGTATTATAACCGCTATACATCCGAAAAATCCAAGTTCCTCACCGATAACGGAAAAAATAAAGTCTGTCTCGGGCTCGATAATGTATCCGCCGTTTTTTAATGAAGTGATTTCGTTGTTGGTAAGTCCTTTGCCGAATAATCCGCCGGAGCCAATGGCTATAACGGAATTGGCCTGCTGGTAAGCGTTATCCACGTATTTTTCGGGATAAAAGAAAGATAAAATTCTCTTACGCTGATAACCGTCAAGAAGAGTCTGGTCTTCTTTGAGAATCATACTGAGAAATACAATGGACGACGGAATGGCAACGGTTATGGCACCTATTACCAGCTTCCAGCTGATTCCGGACACAAACAAAATGGTCACGAGAATAACGGCTATGACAATCGTGGTGGATAAGTCGGGCTGTTTATATATAAGTCCCATAGGCAGGGCACACAATACAAAATAGCTGACCAAAAACACCAGCGAATTAATCTTTTCCCTATATTTCATAATAAACGTTGCGAAAAAAATAATCAACATTATTTTCGCCGTTTCGGAAGGCTGAAACTTGATTCCGGCTATAACAAACCATCGCGTCGCATTATGTGAAGACGAACCTCCAAGCAAAACCGCCGCCAATAATCCGCAACATATTGCGTACCAAAGCCAGTGAAATTTCAGTATGACATTGTAGTCAAACAAAGAAACTACAACCATCAAAAAGAAACCGAGAATGGAACCTAAAAGTTCCTTCTTGACATAGTCGGGATTGGCACTTCCTACCGCCAGATTGCCTATTATGTTAATGGCTATAACCAGGGCTATGAGTCTGAAATCATAGTCGGTTATCTTAAGTCTTTTAAACATTTACACTACCTGCATAATTTTTGAAAAGCATCAAGAGTGATGTTTTCCGATACTATCTGTTTGTCCGATACGTACAAAAGCTTCGGTGACATTTTGGGGCGAACCACCCATCTTGCTTTTTCTTTTGAATGGAATCTGAGTCCGCTTATCATAATCTTCTCGGCGCTTAAGTTAAGGGTTGCCACAAAATATCTGTATGAGTCCGAATCGCCCTCGCTTACAGCGGTTCCGTAAAGTCCGCCCATAACAATGATGTTGCCCTTGGCGGTTACTTTTGCGCCGGGCTCGATATCGCCTACTATAACAACGCTGCAGTCCGAATCAATAATTGTGTCTTTTTTAATATTGCCATAGTAAAACCTTGCATACAAAGCATCGTCGGGTTTGTCGTTAATGGGCTTGTCCACTGCTTTTTTGTAGTTTAAATCGGTTTCTTCGTCCTTGCCGATTATATAAAGAACGCTTAAATCGGCTGCTTCTTCTATGGCTGCGGTAAGAGCTTTCTCTTCTCCCGAAGTAAGAACGCGTCCTTCATAGGAAACCGCTATCTTGCCTCCTTTAAAGAAGTCTCTCGATTCACGAAACTTTGTAATAAGTTCACCCAGAATCTCCGTAAATTCACAGTTTGGATCAAGGTTAACGGTAAGCCCGTTTTTGTAACTTTTAATATAAACTTTTGAGTTCATATATATGCCTTCCTAGTCTCTCGTGTTACCCGCGTTTGAAATATCTGTGGCGGTACCCGTAATTGTGTCGTTCTTGTCTCCGACATTAAAGATATATTTGTAAGCATCCTTGGCCACATGGGAAGGATAGCTTGATGTATAACCGTTGGCAATTCTTATGGCGATTGAATACTGAGGGTCTTTGTAAGGTGCAAAAGAAACAAACAGCGCATGGTCGGGATGCGATAATGACTGCTGAGCCGTACCCGTCTTACCGGCTGCTTCAAAGGGAAGCTCCTTAAAGTAAGCAGTATCCGCAACCACTCTTCTCATACCCTCCTGAATGGCATCCCAGTAGGAATCCTTCATCTCGATTTCGTTTCTCACTTCTGCCTTGCATTCCACCAAAACATTGGCATCTCTGTCAGTAATCTTGTCAAGAAGGGTCAAGTCAAAAACCGTACCTCTGTTGGCAATTGCAGTAACGTATCTTGCAAGTCCGACCGTGGTAAAGGAGTTGGTACCCTGACCGATGGCGGAAGGAACCGAAAATTTGGTGGTGGGGTTGGGAGCGTACTCTTCTATCTCAACGCCGGATTTGTCGCAAAGTCCGTACATTCCCGCATATTTATTGAGTTTATCGATACCAAGTTCCGAATTATAAACACCGTTTTCGTCAAGACTTAATCTGTAACCTACGTTGTAAAAGAAAGAGTTACAGGATTTGTTGATGGCGCCGGTAACGTTAAGAGGTCCGTGGTGACCGGGCCATACCCAGCATTTATGTGTATCTGTGGTAACGGTAAAAGAACCCGTACAGGTGATTAACGTATTTAAATTAATAACGCCTTCCTCAAGGCCGGCTGTAGCCGAAACCATTTTGTAAGTGGAACCGGGAGCGGTACGCTGCTGAGTCGCATAGTTAAACAAAGGCATGGACAAATCCGCATTAATCTTTGCAAGATAAGCGGAATCGGCACCGTTGGCAAGGTAGTTGTTGTCATAGCTCGGGTAAGATACCAGGGCTTTGACTTTACCTGTGTGAATATCAGTAATGACCATGGAAGCCGCATAAGGCTCAAGCGCAAGCTGGGCAGGCGTAATCTCAAGGTTCTCTATTCTGCGTATCATGAATTCATACGCAGAAATTCTGCCCGCATTCCAGGATGCAAGTTCTTCATCCGATAATTTAACCACATTCTGGTCAATCAGACACTGAAGTATGGTACGGGGTCTGATATTGTCGTTTTTTACAATGTATTTAAACATCTGTTTTTCAAACAGAATGTCGGTATCCAGAGTTTCCGAAACAATTCTTACCATGGCATCGAATATTTCACCGGACTCCGAGTAATCGGACTCTAAATCAAGCGAATCTATATCTATCCAGCTTTGAGAAATGGCATAGTTTAAATAATCGTATAAGCTGATGGTTTCGTCTTTGTACCAGGCAAGATAAGTGGGGTCTTCTTTGTCTATTTTTGAATTAACAAGAATGCCTTTGCTAAGAAGAATATCTTCTACTCTGTTCTCATAGACTTTGTACTCCACGGTAAGCTTATTGTAGGGAGTATGTTTGTCATTGAGTTCCTCTTTGAGCCGGTTAAGTACGTCCTCTTTCTTTTTCTCAAAGGCAGCATATACTTCTTTTTCCGCATCTGATGCATCGGGAGCGGAAAAATGAGTGATATCCAGCACCGAGTTATTGATAAGGGCATAATATACGTCATAGATGGGTATAAGAATGTCCTGTGAGGTGCTGTTCTCAGTAGGCTTATATTCCTTGGTATTGACAATCTTCTTAAGGAGAATACCCGCAAGAGACTGCTCTAACAGGTCGTACATGGCCTCCTGCCATTTGGCATCAATGGACAAATAAATGTCATTGCCGGCGGTGGGGTCCACGTGTTCGTCGATGGATATAACTTTACCTGTGGTATTTACGTAAATGGTCTCGGAGCCCTTAAGGCCTCTTAAAACAGAGTCCATACTCTTTTCGATACCGGTCTTACCGATGATGTCGTTTAAGGAATATTGCTCATCATCCTGCAGTTCCGCCAATTCGTCCGCAGAAATTTTACCCGTGTAACCCACTATCTGAGAGGTGTAAATACCGTTGGGGTAAACACGTTTGGTATTCTCGGCAATGCTGACGCCTTTTAAAATGTCTGCATTCTCGTAAATTACGGCCACGGTTTTGTCGGATACGTCGTCCGCTATGGTGGTGGAAATGTATTTCTGATATGCATTAAGACTTAATGCATAACGAATGGCCACAATCTGTAATGTTTTTTCTTTGGAAATGCCTTCGATCCGGACATCGTACCGGTCTTCTCCGGCAAGATATTCCATCATTTCCGGTGCTGTTGCGGAGGACTCGCCGTAACTCATTTCATCCACATATTTTTTGCCGTAAATATCGGCTTTGAAACGATTGAGCCTCGAGCCCGAAAGCGTATAGACATACCTGCCTTTTTTGTCGAGGGTTATGGCAAAATCTGTAAGGACTTTGTCACCGTTTTCTTCAATGATTTTGATGGTGTTATATATAATTTTGTTAAGCTTTTCGTTCTTGGTCTTGCCGGAATCTATTACGTCTTCGATGGTTACGGAATAGGCAAGTTCGTTGTAAGCAAGAAGGACTCCGTTACAGTCATAGATATTGCCTCTGGTGGAGTTAATGGTACGCTCCTTTTTGCTCTTGAGCTCGAAATTGTCCTTGTAATCGTCTCCGTGAACAATCTGAAGGTCGAAAAGGCGCACTACGAGAATTGAAAAAAGTGCCGTAAATATCACAATAAGGTATATTACGCGGGACGTTATTAAGCTTAAAAAGTATTCTTTAATCTTATTAAACAAATTTCTTTTCCTGCTTTCTTTCGCCCTTTTCAAGGAGTTTGTTAATCCACAGAAGAGCCGGATACAAAATAACCGTAATTACCATGGTATATATGCATTCGGGGATGCAGACGTGAAGAATATAATACGAAATATTGAGTTTGCCCCGCAAAAGAAACATAAATGCGTAGCAGGCAAATCCGTATATAATATCGCTGCCGGCTATAAGACCCATGGGAAGCTTGACGTCTTCGGGAAAGAAAACCTTGTTAAAGCTTCCTGCCATGTAGCCTAAATACATGTAAAGGATTGCGTAAAAGCCCATATAGGGACTTAAAAACACATCACAAAGAAGGCCCGAAAAAAAGCCCGACAATAGGCCTGTTCTCTGCCCTCTCATAAGTCCCAGAGATACAACTGTTATAAGCAAGAGGTTGGGCGATACGTTGCCGAAACTCAATGCGTTAAACAAAGTCCCCTGAAGCACAAAGGATGTAATTATAAGCACAACGTTTACAATAGTTCTTTTCATGGAGTATTATTCTAACTTCTCAGCCTCTTCCATGTCCTTTTCGGTGATGTTCTTCTTTTGATCTAAAATTACCAGAACCTCTTCGATATTTTCAAAGTTGACTGCTGGAATCAAAAGGCCGGATTTGGTAAGGTTGTTGGAGTCATTTTCAATAGTCTGAATGTAGCCCACCAAAATGCCCGGAAGGTATTTGTCGCTGATATTACTGGTTACGACTTTATCGCCGATGCTGACGCTTTCTTTGGAATCAAGAAGCTGTGAATATGAAATTACACCGTCATTGATAAGTTCAAGAGAGCCCGATGTAATAAGGTTCTCCGAGGAATACAAAACAGTGGCGGAAACATTGGTATTGTCTGAAATGATGCTGGTGACTCTGGCCCAGTCGGGACCTACCATTGAAATAAAGCCCACGAGCCCGTTACCGGACACAACATTCATGTTAAGCTCAATGCCCTGGTCGGAGCCTTTGTTGATAATAAAGTTTGAAAACCAGTTGCTGGCATCATGATAAATGACTCTGGCACCTGTTTTTTCATAGCCTTCATAAGCCGCGTCAAGTTCAAAAAGAGTGCGCAAATTATTAAGCTCATATTTGTCCTGCATGAGCCTGGTGTTTTCATCTTCAAGTTCGGAAACTTTCGCCTTTAAAGCTTCATTCTCACTGATTAAATCGGTAATCATGACAAGCTCGTCTTTCTTGGCCGAAAGTCTGGAACCGATGGCCGATATTCCTTTCTGGTACGGAACAATAATGTAATTGACGGCAAAGCCCATGGGTTTGTCGAAAATGTCGGTAACGAAAGTCACCACAAGCATTATTGAACAGATAATGGTTAAAATAAAAAGGAGATATTTACTTGGTAAAGTAAATTTTTCTCCCTTTTTTTTGATAACAGGACTCATTTACCCATTCCTTCTATCGAGTATGCAACTGACTTGTAATTATCGTCTTTGATAATCTTGGCAAGACCCAAAGCCACGCTCTTCTGAGGATTCTCGGCGATGTTGACTTTAAGGCCGGTGCCGTTTGCAATTCTTTCGGCAAGCTTATTAACCATGGAGCCGCCGCCGGTAAGGTAGATACCGTGACGATAAATATCTGCGGAAAGTTCCGGAGGAGTACGCTCCAAAATAACCTTTATGTTATCAATGATTGAGTAGAAATGCTCATCAAGGGCTCTGTTGACAATATCCGTGGAAATCTCACGTTCAACGGGAAGACCTGTCACAATGTCGCGGCCGTAAACAACAGCGTTTTTGCCTTCGGCTTCAAGCTCGGACAAATGGACCTTAACGTTCTCGGCTGTCTTACCGCCTATGAACAAAGAAAACTCTTTTCTTACGGCATTCTTAATGGCTTCATCAAACTTAAGTCCGCCAATTTTAATAAGACGGCTTAAAACGATACCGCCGAGAGAAAGAATGGAAATCTCCGTGGTGTCAAAACCTATATCGACCACTAAAACACCCTGGGAATTCTTAATATCAATATCCATTCCGAGGCCGTCCGCAATGGCCTTTTCCACTACCATAATCTTTTTGGCCTTAACGTTGCTTTCTTTGATAAGGTCGTAGAATGCTCTTTTTTCAACTTCGGTAACGTCGGTGGGAACCGCAATATAATAGTCGGCAGGCTTAACATTGTTCTTCATAAGAGCCGTAATAAAGAATCTTATGATAACTTCCATGTTGTTAATGTCCGCAATAACACCGTTGGCCAAAGGATAGGTAATGTTGATGTTACCGGGAGCCTTTTCGTACATTTCGTAAGCAGAATCGCCGTAAGCAAAAACACGCTTCTTATTCTCGATGGCAATCATGTTCTTCTCCATCATAATTTCATCGTCGACTCTGTTATATATTCGTATGTTGCTTGTTCCCAAGTCTATTCCGAATGCGTTGGTATTCAAAAGTATTTCCTCCTGTATGTAACCGATTTTTCAAGTATAGGTGAAAAATGCGCAATAATCTTTTTGGGTTAAAAAACCATCAATAGATATACTACCACAAAACATATGTATGTGCAAAAAAAGTCTTTCTTAAGAATTTCAAATTATGGATTTGTCCTTTAAAACCTTAATAGAATAATCAAGGACTTTGTTAAGGTCGTCGTCGAAATCGTACTTGTTAAGCCAGATGACTTCTTTTTCCCTTTTAAACCAGGTAATCTGTCTTTTGGCAAAATGTCGTGAGTCCCTTTTGATGCGATATACGGCTTCATCGAGGGTTATTTCGTCGTTTAAATACATAAGAATTTCTTTGTACCCAAGTCCCTGCATGGAAACGTCCTTGGCGGTTAAGCCCTTCTGTTTCAGAGATTTAACCTCTTCCACCAGGCCTTTTTCAACCATTATGTCCACACGTCTGTCTATTTTTTCGTAAATCTTATCTCTGTAATCGTTAAGTACAAAGTAAGCAAAATTGTAGTCCGACTGCTTCTCGTACTGTTCTTTGTTGTGAACGCTGATAGGCTTGCCTGTCTCGTGATAAAACTCCAGGGCTCTGACAACACGCTTTTCGTCATTCATGTGAATAATCAAAGCGGTCTCGGGGTCAACCTCCCTCAGCTTGTCAAACATGTATTCCGGACCCTTCTCACGATACTCGTTCAAAAGAAAGTTTCTGTACTCAGGATTCTCACCCAGAGATTCCGAAAAATCTATGTCATATAAAAGTGCCTGAATATAAAAGCCGGTGCCGCCGGCAACAATGGGAATACTGCCGTGGGAAACAATCTCGGAAATGGCTTTTAGAGCCAGTTCTTTAAAGGATGCCACGTTAAAGTCTTCCGTAGGCTCAAGCACATCAATAAGATAGTGTCTGATACCCTGCATCTCTTCTGGCGTAATCTTGGCAGAGCCTATGTCCATGCCTTTATAGACCTGCATGGAGTCGGCAGAGATTACTTCGCCGTTTATTCTTTTGGCAAGTTCAATTGCAAAGTCGGATTTGCCCACCGCAGTGGGTCCCGCAACTATAACAAGGGGTAAAGGCATCAGACAATCCTCTTAAATTTCTTTTCAAGTTCGGTCTCGGTAATCCTTATGAAAGTAGGTCGTCCGTGGGGACAGTTGTAAGGATTGTCAAGAGCAAACATCTGCTTCATAAGATTCTGCATTTCAACCGCGGTAATGTGCTGTCCGCCCTTAATGGCTGCCTTGCAGGACAAAGAAGCAAGTTTTTCAAGTATAAATGTGGGTGGGAAATACCCGTCTTTTTGAATAAGTTCATCCAAAAGTCTGTGGAACAGTTCATCCTCATCAATTCCGAAAAGGTTAAGAGGTACGCTTCGTACGGCAAAAGAATTAATGCCGAACTCCTCTATTTCGTAACCGATTTTTTCAAAAACAGGAAGGTATTTATTCAAAGTTTCGCTTTCAACGGGAGATAAATGCAGGATTTCAGGCGGATTGATCATCTGTCCGAAGCTGCCGCCTTCACTGTTGTAGTGTTTTAAGAAGTTTTCATAATTAACCTTCTCATGAGCCGCATGCTGGTCCACAATATAAAGGCTGTCATCAAGCTGCATGAGCCAGTAGGTCTCAAAACACTGACCGATTATGCGGTATTCGTGCTCCTCTTCTTTGTTAAAAAGTTTCTTGTCAAAGAAGGATTCCTGAACAAATTCGGGAGCCTTTTCATAGGTAAAGGCTTCTTTTCTGGTGGTTTCAAAAGGTTCGGGAGCCTTTAGAGGTGCTTCGGGTTTGATAATTTCGGAGCGAACAGGATTGGTGACACTAGTGTCATCTTTCTTTTTCTCTTCTTCATCCTCTTCTCTGACAGGATTAAAAAGAATGTCCTCTTCTTTTGGCAAAGAATCCTCAAAATCAATCGTAAAAGCTTCATGCCGGGGCTCAGATTTGTGCTCTTCACGTTGCTCTTCATGTTGCTCTTCAATAACCGGCGTATCAACAACAGGCAATTCGGGATCCGCAAGTTCATCGGAATCGGCTGAAACCGTAGGGATTAATTCTTTGTCCGTAAAAGCATCCTCAAGGGCCTTGATAACCATGTCCGAAACAAGTCTTGAATCGTCAAATTTAACCTCAAGTTTCTGTGGATGTACGTTTACGTCAACCCTGGCAGGGTCAAGGGTAATATGGAGCACGCAGAAAGGGAAACGGTGTTTCATCAAATAGTTACGATATACCTCTTCAATGGCGGTATTGACTACCTTGGAGTTGGAATATCGATTGTTTACAAAATAAATCTCACCGTTTCTGGCCTGATAGGAAAACTCGGGTTTGGCGGTAAATCCTGTTATCGTGATACCTTCCTCGGAATAATCCACAGGAAGCAGAATATTGTAGGTTTCACGACCGAAAATATGGAAAATAACATCTTTCAGGCTGCCGTTACCGGGAGTAGAAATGCGGGTCTTGGAATTAACAATAAGCTGTACCGAAACGTCAGGTCTCGACAGAGCAAGTTTTTGAAGCATATCCTCCACCAAAGCAGCTTCGGCGGTAGGCGTTTTTAAAAACTTTCTTCTGGCGGGAGTATTGTAAAACAGACTTCTTACGATAATAGTGGTGCCGTTCGGAGCTCCGATTTCGGAATTCTCCATCAGTCTTCCGCCTTCAACCACTATATGGGTACCGAGAAGCGAGTCCTCAACTTTAGTAATCATTTCGGTTTTGGAAACGGCACTTATGGAGGAAAGAGCCTCACCTCTGAATCCGAGAGATACAAGGGTCTCCAAGTCATCTATTGTGGTAAGTTTGCTGGTGGCATGGCGAAGAAAAGCTTTGGGACATTCATCCCTCTCTATTCCGGAGCCGTTGTCCGTAACTCTTATGAGTTCCACTCCGCCGCCCTTAATCTCAACGGTTACCGAAGTGGCGCCTGCGTCGATTGAGTTCTCAACCAGTTCCTTGACCACGTTAACCGGGCGCTCCACCACTTCACCGGCGGATATTTTATCGATTGTTTCATTACTGAGTAATGTAATCTGTTTCATAAACCTCCGATTTAAGCCTTCCATCTGTTGTTAAGCATTCCCTGGAACTTGGAGAGCTGATTCAGAGCGTCAAGAGGCGTCATATTGGTAAGGTCGAGGGTCTTAAGCTCGTTAATAACGTCCTCGTCTTTAACTGCCTCAAACAAAGAAATCTGCCCGTAGTCCATGTCGTCTTTTTCAGGCTTCTTTTTGGTAGTATCGTTCTTTATATTGACATTTATGTGATGAATTCTGTCCGTAATATCATTGTCGGAAAGTTCGTCGGCAATTTCCCTCGCGCGGTTAAGAACAATCTCGGGAATACCCGCAAGTCTTGCCACCTGAATACCGTAGCTTCTGTCAGCGCCGCCGGGAATAATCTTTCTTAGGAAAACTATGTCGTCGCCGTCTTCTTTGACAGCCACACAGTAGTTATTAACGCTTGAAATCTTGCCTTCAAGTTCCGTAAGTTCATGATAATGTGTCGCAAACAAAGTCTTGGCTCCGAGTATTTTTTTGTTGCTGATATGCTCAATTACCGCCCAGGCAATTGAGAGACCGTCAAAAGTAGACGTTCCGCGGCCGATTTCATCAAGAATAAGCAGACTTCTGGATGTGGCATTTCTTAAAATATTGGCCACTTCGTTCATCTCAACCATAAAGGTACTCTGGCCGCTGGCAAGGTCGTCCGACGCACCCACTCTGGTAAAGAGTCTGTCCACAACACCGATATTGGCCTTTGAGGCGGGCACGAAGGAGCCTATCTGGGCAAGAAGGACTATCAATGCCACCTGCCTCATATAAGTGGATTTACCGGCCATATTGGGACCCGTAATGACGCTTACAAGGTTTTTGTTGTTGTCAAGTTTGGTATCGTTGGGAATGAACAGTCCGTTCTCCATAATGCGCTCGACAACCGGATGACGACCTTCTTTTATCTCTATGACACCATTGTCATTAAGTGTGGGACGCACGTATTTGTTATGCTCCGCAACGTAGGACAAAGAAGCAAACACATCAAGCTTAGCGATTGCTTTGGAGGTTGCGTATATTCTGTCCACAGCTGCCGCGATGGTGTCTCTGACATTGCAAAATACATCATACTCAAGACCGAAGAGCTTATCCTCCGCGTTAAGGATGGAGTCTTCCATTTCTTTTAACTCTTTGGTGGTATATCTTTCGGCATTGGTAAGGGTCTGTTTTCTGATATAATCCTCAGGCACAAGGTCTTTAAAGGAATTGGTAACCTCGTAATAGTAGCCGAAGACTTTATTGTATCTGATACGAAGATTCTTGATGCCGGTACGCTCGCGGTCCTTTTCTTCCAAAGAAAGAAGCCAGTCTTTTCCTTCGGTTTTGGCCTTGCGGAAATGATCGATTTCTTCCATGTAGCCGTCCTTGATAATGCCGCCTTCTTTTAACGTAAGAGCGGGTTCTTCCAAAATCGCATCATCAATAAGCCTGTATAAATCGGACAAAGGATTTAATTCCTCTTCGATTTTAACGGCAAGCTTGGATTCAAAGTCCTTAAGGATGGTCTTAATGTGGGGTAATATGTACAAAGAATTCTTGAAGGCTATAAGGTCTCGCGGATTGGCTGTCTTATAGGTGATTTTGCCAAGAAGTCTTTCAAGATCGTATACTTCGTCAAGGTATTCCCTGAGTTCGTCTCGATTAACCGGGTTCTTGAAGAGTTCTTCCACAAAGTCGAGGCGCTCGTTCATGGTTTCTTTGTCAAGAAGAGGCTGTTCGACGTAGCTTCTTAAAAGTCGTCCGCCCATAGCAGTCTTGGTCTTGTCAAGAACCCATAAAAGCGAGCTGCGCTTCTGCTTCTCGCGCATGGTTTCAACAAGCTCAAGGTTACGTCTTGTGGAACTGTCAAGATGCATAAACTCGGAAGAATCGTATGCATGTATGGTAGAAAGGTTCGAAAGGGAATTTTTCTGAGTCTCGAAAAGGTAAGAAAGCATGGCTCCGGCAGCGATGGTACCGGATTTGTAATCAAGAAGCCCCAGACCCTCAACGGAATTCACTTTAAAATGTGTTTTAATGGCTTTTAAGCATTCTTTTTCATCAAAATGATGAGAATCGATGGTGTTAAAAGATAGCTCTGTTCTGTCCTTGAAATTACCGAAGGGGAAATCCGACATCATAAAGGACTCATTGCAGATAATCTCACGGGGCGAATATCTGATAACTTCGTCCAGAATGCCTCTTATGTCCTTAACCTCGGTAAGATAGAAATCGCCTGTGGTGATATCGGCTACGGATATGCCGGAACCGTTGTCGAGGTAGCACACGCACATAAGGTAATTGTTGGTGCGCTCATCCATCATTGAAGTGTCAAGATTGGTACCTTTTGACACGATTCTTATAACTTCTCTTTTAACAAGTCCTTTGGCAAGTTTGGGATCTTCCACCTGTTCACAGATAGCTACCTTGTAGCCTTTATTAACGAGCCTGTTAAGATAGGAATCCACCGCGTGATAGGGAACTCCGCACATGGGAGCTCTTTCTTCCTGTCCGCAGCTCTTGCCCGTAAGGGTAAGCTCCAGTTCTTTGGATGCAATTTTGGCATCATCAAAGAACATTTCGTAAAAGTCTCCGAGTCTGTAAAAAAGGATACAGTCGGGATATTCTTTTTTGGTCTCCAGATACTGTTGCATCATGGGAGTAAAGTCAGCCACTTTTTTATCCTGCCTTCTGATTATTCTAAAATTACTCCGTCATAGTAAAATCCGTGGAACTCTGTCAGTTTAACCTTTTT
>JAEEGJ010014638.1_pt1 | contig 18549 bp, 15 predicted proteins | sample 8958761 | NCBI WGS metagenome assembly JAEEGJ01 (sample SAMN16246546, study PRJNA631951) | gut metagenome | biome: gut microbiome; feature: rumen; material: RS-attached | host: Bos | place: Iran: Karaj | collected 2018-10
TTGAAGACGTATATACAAATATGGCGTGGGGATACCAGAAGCAGGCTACATACATCCTTGGTGATGGCAGGGTTTATACATACAATTACAGTAAAAATCCCGGACAACTGGAGGATCTGTCAGACGAGAGCGTCATAGAGTATCTTAAGGGAACGGAACCTGCATGTATGCTTAGCAAGACATATCTTTCAAAATTGTATTCATACGCTGAGCATATCAATCCTGATGCAACATACACCACACAGCATGAAATGTACGATTACGGTCAGAGAACCCTGTATTTTCATGCCGAAGACGGTACAAAGGTAAAGTGCTCATGTTATGGTGATGTTAGATACATCTACGATGATGATTATGCAAAAATGGTTGAGGCTCTCTGGGAAGAGTGGTACATGTACTGCGAGGAGGCATAAAAATCAATTAATGATAATAACAGAGATACTGTCGTGAAAGGGATCGAGAAATCGATCCCTTTTTATGCCTGGTTGGAAGTGGTCATTTGTTTCCAGTAAATTCAACTATATATTCATTAACAGATTATATGAATAATGATGTGAGTTGAAAAATAATTGACTCAATATACAAATTATGATATAATATGACTATTAAAATTGGAGGTGATATTTATGTTGACATTACAGGAAAGTATTAGGCCCTCTGCAGACTTACGGAATCATTATAATGATATATCAAAGCAATGTAGAGAGAATCGTGAGGCAGTCATTATTACAGTTAACGGCAGGGGAGACACTGTATCGATGTCCTATGATGAGTACAAGAATATTAAATCCAGAATAGAACTTCTTGAGATTCTTGCAGAGGCAGAAGAAGATGTTCGATATGGCAGGACAGCACCAATCCAAGATACTTTTGATGGCCTCAGGAAAATGCTGAAAGAGGAGCAGGTATGAAATACCATATAGTACGAACTGATAAGGCTGATGCCTTGATCTGTGACATAGTTCTTTATATAGCAAGGAATTTTGGTGCTGAAAAGGCACTGGAGAAGTTGGATGGGCTTGAAAAATCTATCTTAGCACTTGGAGATAATCCGTATTTAGGAGAAGACCCTAAGTATTCTGTACTTAGAAGACAAGGATATAAGGTACTGATACTAGAAAAAGATCTTGTATTCTATAAGATCGATGAAAAAAATAAGATCATCACTATATACGCTGTGGTTGATCAGAGACAAGACTATTTGAATATTATAAGAGGAGTATAAATAACACCAAAGTCCAAACAATGATTAAAGCAATAAGAGAGGTAGGTTTGCTTTATGAGCGAACAGCGTACTAAATCCAATAAGAAATTTATGTTACTATCTGCCATTGGCATTTTTATGGTTGTCGATTCTCACACATTTACTGCGCTTAATTTTTTTGGTGACATAATTCCATATAATTCTTTTTTTATGCCCATGTTTGTATTTATATCTGGATATTTCAACAAGGTTGATTCTTCTACAAATCTCTGGACATACTTTAAGAAAAAGGTGAAAACGCTATTGGTTCCTTATGTAGGAATGGCATTAGCTGCTTTTTGTTTTCAGCAGTTGATCAATCTGTATAAACTAGGAAGCGATATGCCTGCTCTCCCTGAGGGATATTTAGCATATGTGCTAGACAGAGTGGTCACTGAAGGTGCAGCTTTTCCGCTGGTAACACCCATGTGGTTTGTTATTTCTCTGTTCGCAGCTCTCATGGTGTATGCCGTACTTAAAAAGTTTCTGCATAAATTCTGGAACAGTATCGTGATGTTTGTGATATTCTGTGGCTTAAATATGCTGGTGGTATATCTTGCAAAGAATATCGATCCTGAAGCATTACATCCTTTCCTGTTACCGCTTAAGGTATTGTTCTTCTTCCCGTTTCTTGAGCTTGGAAGAATATACAAAAATCATATAGAGGGTAAGCATGAGGCTATGCCGGGCGGAGCAAAGATAGCACTCATGTTCGGAATGCTGGTAGTTAATGTGATACGTACCTGTTATATGCCGACTGCATATGATGTTGCATGTGACAGCTTAGACGACCTGTCGAGATTTACAAGCCCGTACATCGTTACTCCGCTTATTTCTGCGGTTGTCGGCATCACTTTTTGGCTGACTTTTGTAGATCTGATCGGGAAACAGGTCGGCGAGAGCAGATTCGTTAATTTCATGTCATGTAATACATTCTGGATAATGGGTTTCCATATCCTGTTTTTCAATATCCTTAACTGCTTGCTGATGGCCATTAGCCTGCACATAGTTGAGCTGCCATATTTTGATGTCGAATTTTTTAAGGGATCAGAATGGTATTACTGGGAAATCAGCAGTAATATAAAAGTACTGTATGTGCTGGCCGGAGTCTTAGGACCGTTGGCATTTAAATGGATATTTGAAAAGATAAGCGCACCTGTAAAGAAATCATTCAGCAGCCTGCCGGAGAAAAGCAAGCGAATACTGTCTATTATATGGTATGTGATAGTCGGGGTTCTGATTGTTTGGCTTTTATTGGTATTGATCAAATCGAAAATAGATACTGCTGAGCCGGTGACACCGGATGAGTATGAGATAGTAAATGATGATTTCCAATCCATATCGGAAGATGGAGAGCAGCCTATTATAGACAACAAGCAGGATGATAAAACAGATGACACCATTTTATCCGATTCCAACAGTATTCCTGCATATGCCATGGTTGACCTGATATATGAGCAGAATGGAGAGCAACAGGATTATTATACTGAACTTGAGCAGGTATACGATGACGGAACATATACTGTAACTATAAACCGCTCGGGCGACAGCGAATTACCGGCAGTTTTTAACGGACTTTCGTATATGGCTATAAAACTGCTTGGGCAGCTGGGTGATGATAAAGCTAATATAGATATTTCTAATACGGAGATCAAAGATATTAGCGTTATATGTGATGGTGTAACTGTGACTGTCATTGATAATGGGACTGTATCACTGAATGATACGGACCGGTGCATATACTTTGACTGCTATACGTCAGAAGATAAGACTGAAACATTTGATTTTAAGAATGCAAACGATATAGTAGTAAGTTATACCTTATCCGGGATTATCGGTTAATTATGGGGGAGGAACGATATGAAGAACGTTAATGGTGACAGCGCAGCTTCAAGGGAAAAAACAATAGTCCGCACAAGTGTTATAGGCATCATAGCCAATGTCTTTCTTGCTGCTTTTAAGGCTGTCATAGGTCTTATGAGCAGTTCGATAGCTATTATAATGGATGCAGTAAATAACATTTCCGATGCGGGCAGTTCCCTTATTACGATAATCGGTACAAAACTGGCAGGCCGAGAGCCTGACAAGAAGCATCCGTTCGGATATGGGCGTGTTGAGTACCTGAGTGCTATGGTCATTTCGGTGATAGTGCTGTATGCAGGCGTGACATCACTGGTAGAATCGGTCAAAAAGATCATTAATCCTGACGTACCGGATTATTCAACTGTTTCCCTGATTATCGTCGGTGCTGCTGTAGTGGTTAAGATCGTGCTGGGACGATATGTCAAGTCAGTCGGCAAGAAGGTTAATTCTGCTTCGCTGGTCAATTCCGGCGAGGATGCTACACTTGATTCTGTTATATCTGCCTCGACTCTTGTTGCCGCTGCGATATTCCTGATCTTTGATATATCCCTCGAGGCATGGCTGGGTGCTATCATCTCACTTGTCATCATTAAATCCGGTTTTGAGATGATAAAGGAGACGGTTTCACAGATACTTGGCGAGAGGAATGATGCCGACCTGGCAAAGAGCATAAAAGAAACCGTTACCGGTTTCCCTGACGTCCAGGGAGCATATGATCTTGTGCTTAACAACTATGGCCCTGATACATGGAATGGTTCGATACATATAGAAGTTCCCGATACTTATTCGGCTGACCGTCTGGATCAGCTCATAAGGAGCATACAGGTAAAGGTGTATGAAGAGCATCACGTGATACTGACAGCCATAGGTGTTTACTCCGTAAATACAAAAGATGCTGAGATAATCGAAGCATACAATAAGGTAAAAGACTTAGTACTGTCTCATGAGTATGTCCGCCAGATCCATGGTTTTTATATGGATAAAGAGAAAAAGACATTGCGGTTTGACATCGTGGTAAGTTTTGATGCTGAAGACCGCAGGGCAGTATACGGCAAGGTGATAGAGGCTGTGGGTAAAGAATATCCGGGATATGAGCTGCAGGTAGCAATGGATACGGATTTTTCGGAAGATTGAGAAACATATACCGGTTATTATTCTTCTTTATAAGATTTTGAATATGATGGAGGTTTAGGATGGGAAGAATAAGATTTATCATTATGGCATTCGCAGTATTGATTATAGGCGCGATTTTGTTACCTGAGACCGAAGTATTGGCAGCTTCACTGAAAAAACTGAAGGGAAAAACAGATATCACCCGTATGGATGAACAGGGGAATATCGTACTCTCTATCAGCAGCAAAAAGCTTGAAGGAGCAGGTTACAAATATGGGGATGTTGTAAAGGTTTATATTGCAGGTAAAACCATAAAGATGCCTATTGTAAGCAAGAGTGCTGATGTAGATGAAGGAAAGCCGGCTCTACTTGTCAGGGAAAATGATCCTTATATCCGCCTTTCGATAAGTGGTGGGTCTTTTGCCGAAAAATACGGGATAGCAACCAAGACTGTACATGACGACGGCAGTTTTGAATGGGCATTTAATGACGGAGTAACCGGATCTTTGAAAGTTAGCATAAAGCTAAAGAAGGCCGGGGCATATGCAGATGAGTACAGCCGTCGCAAAAATGAGGGAATAGATTACCTGGCACTTGTGAATAAGCAAAATCCGCTTCCGGAAGACTGGGAAAAGTATCTTGAGACTACTTTCCTTACTAACTCGGTGGGGGATTATGTTGAAGTAGAACTGAAAGCCTATGCTGCCTGCAAGAAATTGATAGAGGATGTAGAAGAGAATGACGGTATACACTTGGAGCTCGACTCTGCAAGGAGAAGCGTAGCAGCACAGCAGGATATTTGGGACCGGTTCATGATAAAGTACGGCGAGGAATATACCTTGAAAACTGTTGCCACTCCCGGTTATTCTGAGCATCAAACGGGTCTTGCGATTGATCTGTATTTTATAAAGGATGGAGAGACATATTACTATAACGAGGATATGGTACAGCATCCCGAGGTATGGAAAAAAGTCCATGCAAAACTTGCAAAATACGGATTCATTTTAAGATATCCGAAAGGCAAGGAAGATATCACGGGATATGGCTATGAAGAATGGCATATAAGATATGTGGATGACCCTGCTATTGCTGAATATATCACTGAGAAAGACATTACATTTGAAGAGTATATTGAAGAGATCAGGAAACAGGAAGAAAGCGGTTTGATAAATGAGGGCGAAGATACGGTGACAAAGGTTACATATAGCAGATACAGCGGAAAGAATGCGGATATGTTTCTTTCAAAGGGTGATAAGATAGCTGTTATTTCTCCTTCCGCGCTTCCGAGCAGGGAACAGGCCGATGCAGTGGTTAACGGTCTGAAGCAATGGGGATATGAGCCTGTGGAAGGGAAGCATGTATGTGATGACGTTCGCACGGAAGAAGATATTTTGGAGGATCTGGAATGGGCACTTAAAGATCCGGAGATAAAGGCGATATTCTGTGTCCGTGGTGGATACGGAGCTTCAGAAATAGCTGATAAGCTGCCCCTGAAGCTTATCAGGGATTCAGGCAAACTTATCATCGGGTACAGTGATATCACAATATACCATTCTGCATGGACGTCTGCAGGGATCCCTTCGGTTCATTCGTGCATGAGTGGGACATTTCTCGGCCTTTCCAAGGCATGCATGGAAGCTGAGGAAAAGCTATTGATGGGTGAGATGCCTATATATACTTGCGAAAGCAGTTCTTATTGCAGGACAGGGAAGGCTAAGGGCATCCTTATAGGCGGAAACCTTTCAACGTTTACTGGAGTACTTGGAAGCGTATATGATTGTACGAAGATTGATGAACCCTATATACTTTTCCTTGAAGATGTGAACGAGAATATGCAGCATATCCACAGATATCTTACCGTATTAAAGCATCTGGGGGTACTGGATAAAGCAGCCGGTATAGTATTTGGAGAGTGGACTGAGATGCCTGTGGACTTGGGAGATTATGATGGGCTGAGTCGTGGAGGAAAGTTCGGGTCTGTAGCAGAAATGATCTCAAGGCAGTTTTTGGATGACACTGATATACCTGTGGCTTTTGGGTTCCCGGCAGGGCATGGGGATATTAATTACCCTATGCTCATGGGTGAAATGACTGAACTTGAAGTTGGATCTGATGAGTTTACGCTTAAATTTGGTGCAGTGGACTAAGAAGTATATAGAAACGATAACATTTAGGATAAAAGGAGTCACATTATGAAAAAGCTATTAGTAAAACTTCTTTCCGCCTTTCTGGTGGTAACAGTAATCATTTCTACGGCAGTGCCTATGTCGGTAAATGCCAAAGTTAAAGCCGGAGTTGCTGTAGATGAAAAAAATTTCCCCGATCCGATATTCAGGAGCTGCATCAGTAAAACCTTTGACGAAGACGGCAACGGCTATCTTGACAGCGACGAGATTTTTCTTATTCGCAATGTCCACTGCGAAAACCTCGGCGTCAGTTCAATAAAGGGAATAGAGTACTTCCCATACCTTACGGGTCTGTGGTGCAAAGGCAACCATCTCACGGAAATGGATCTTTCACATAATCCGGAACTTGTTGGTATATGGTGTTCATTCAATGATTTTACAGATCTGGATTTTTCCGATTGCCCCAATCTTGAATGGGTATATTGCTTCAACTGCAATCTTAAAACCCTGAATGTCAGGAACAATCCCAAGCTTGCATATCTCGAGTGCAACGCAAACCCTGAGCTTAAAGAGCTCGATCTGTCACAAAACCCTCTGCTCGAAAATCTATTTGCAAGCAATTGCGGACTTACATCTCTCGACCTGTCAAACAATCCCGAGCTCTGTGATCTCACAGCGTTCTACAACGATCTGGAATTTGTTGATGTTTCAAAAAACACAAAGATAAAAAGGCTCGATATATGGCACAATGAGCACCTTAAAAACATAGATGTCAGCAACTTGAAGGATCTTGAATATCTCAACGTTGCGTGGACCAATATGACCAAGATAGATGTAAGCCACAACCCTAAACTCTACGAACTTGTCTGTGGGTACAACAAGAGCGGGAAGCTTAGATCAATCGATCTTTCTCACAACCCGGAGCTTTCATACCTCGCAGTTGAATGCGATACCGAGCTTGAATCTCTCGATCTTTCGAATAACCCGAAGCTTTATTACCTCATGGCGTTCGGTCTCACGAAGATAGAGAATATAGATATCAGTAAAAACTATCGTCTCTGCAAGGCATACAACGATGGAGAATACGTGCATGAGACTGAAAATCTCGGCTATGTATATTCCATGACGCTGGATTACGGCGGGAGCGGAGATCCGTTTGATCAGCTAAGATATTGTGTTGCTTTCGATGATGATACAAAGATAAACGCAAAGTTCACAGGGAAAAATGTTCCCGACAGCATTATCGATACGGATGACGGTCATTCCGATTCGGAGCAGTTCGTAACAAGATACGGAGCTATACAAACCTTGTATGAGCTTTCGGGGAAGCCCGCGGTAAACGGTACTTCACGATTCACCGATGTTCCGTCCGACTGCCCTTACGCTGATGCAGTCAGATGGGGCGAGGCAAACAATATCTGCTTCGGTTATCCCATACTTGCAGAGGACACCTTCTCGGGCAATTCACCCGTAACAAGACAGGATTTCGGACTTATGGCGCACAGATTTGCCACGTATATGGGGCTCGGTACTGCTTTTGACTATGGCAGAACAGACTGGTTCGACGATTTCGCTGATATAGATTTCTACGCATGGGGACCTTTCACATGGTCGGTTCAGTTCGGAGTGGTCTATCTTGAAAAAGGGGCAAAAAGATGTTATCCTCACGGCAGGATAACATTTGCTGAATTCCAGTCCGGACTTGATAACCTTATGGACCTTGACGAGGCTGCGTCTTATTCCGCGATCGTCGGCGGAAATTTCGGGGCTGATTACGTGCCGGACAACAATGCCAAATCTCAGTCATCGGTCTTAAAAGCTGATAAGATCGGTCAAAAAAGCGTAAAGCTTGTGTGGAGTGCTCTTTCCGGCGTAGACGGATATATTATACAAAGGCTTGAAAACGGCAAATGGAAGAATGTCCGTACCATCAAAGACAGAACCAAAACATCGGCAAAGATAAAAGGCCTCAAAGCCGGAACCAAGTACACTTACAGAGTACAGTCGTTCACAGTGCAGAACGGCAAAAAGAACATAAAGGACTACTGCGAAGCTATAGATATCACGACCAAACCGACCTCGGTCAGCAAGTTCAAAGTGACTGTCAGCGATAATGATCTTATACTGAGCTGGAAAAGAAATAAAAAAGTGTCGGGATACCAGTTACAGATGTACAAAGACGGAAAGTGGCAGGTTATAGAGACTTACAGCTCAAATAAGCAAACCAAAACAACTGTCAAAGGGCTCAATGCCGGAAAATATAAGTTCCGGATACGCACATATATAGTCTCTGACGAGAAAAAGATCTACAGCAAGTTTAAAAAGATAACTGCGAATGTCGAGTAGAAGCAGACAGATAGACTAGCGGTGGTTTAAGAGAAATCTTATTCCATCGCTTTTTTGTTCACCTACAATATAGTCTGAGAATGTAAATTAGGCAATAGGCATACTTGTACCTGCATCATGTTTTTAAAAAAGAGCATTTTGAATTTGAAAACAAAATTTTGATTTGGTATAATAGATGATAAACTACAATATGATCAAAGAATTTAGGAGAGATATAAAGTGATCAAGCGTGAGTTCGGTCAATCGGAAATAAAGGTGCTTACATCCAGGGTACAAATGGCAGAAAAAACCGTTAAGGATGGAGAGCAGCTGGATACCGATTTACAAAGGAATGTCATAAATGCTGTAGATATTGCTGTTGATAGAGAATGCATTGAAACACTGAAAACTATACCTGTCGAAGAAATCAATGCGGATAAATCAGGTATAAGAACCGGTGTGTTAAAGGATAATGGCATCAAAACGGTATACGATATCATAAAGACGGAAGTGTGGAAAATTGCCTCAATTTACGGGATCGGAGACAATATGGCTGCACGCTGCAAAACTATAGCAAACAGGATTGCAGGTGACATAAAGAAAAATAAGAAAATAAGGATTACATCTGATGACAGGACTAAGGAAAATACGCAGCTTGTCATGAGTGTTTCATCATATCTAAAAGCCAATAATCTTATCGAACAGTGCAAAGAACTTAAGGAGAGACTTCCTAAAGATACTGATGACGATATAAAGAAGATGAAAAGGTCTTCCAATGGTATTAAATGGTTCTTTGTACCCGAAAAGAAAAAAATTGAAGCAATAGATTCCTATAACAGACTTCTTGGAGGCATGGCCGGTATAGATGCAGCTCCGTTGTATAATGAGCTGCGTGATATAGGCAAGGTGTCATCTGATGAAGCATGGGATGATTTTTCAGTAAATTCGGTAGCATTCTTTAATGCATTGGAAAAGATAGTCCCGAAACATTTCAGTTCAGGAAGCGATGGCTACGGCTTAAGTACCGAAATACTTGAAAAGGTTGAAAATACCGAATTAAACCTTGACGGGTTAAAATGTACGCTTCGTGGATATCAGGTATGGGGAGTCAAATATATCCTCAGACAGAAAAAAGTACTTTTGGGAGATGAGATGGGTCTGGGAAAGACAATACAGGCTCTGGCTGCCATTATATCCTTGCGGAATGCAGGTGAAGATCATTTCCTTGTAATCTGTCCGGCTAGCGTCATAATAAACTGGTGCAGGGAAATAGAATCAAAGAGTGATTTAAAGGTAACTAAGGTTCATGGTACCTTTAAAAATGAAGCATTTAATCACTGGAAAAATAATGGAGGCGTAGCAGTTACTAATTACGAATCCCTTTCAGAATTGCTTGAATTGGAAGATTATTTCAGAATTTCAATGGTAGTAGTTGATGAGGCTCATTATGTAAAAAATCCGTCTGCAAAGCGGAGCAGGAACGTAATGGATATCTGTAAACATACTGACAGAATCTTGTTTATGACCGGTACCCCCATAGAAAACAATGTTTCGGAAATGGTAGGACTTTTAGGATGCCTTCAACCGGATGTAGCAGAGAAGGCTAAGGGAGTCAGTACTTCAGCATATGCAGATCACTTTAAGGAAAGGATTTCGCCTGTTTATTACAGACGTAAACGTGAAGATGTTTTAGCAGAACTGCCGGAACTCATACAGATGCAGGAATGGTGTGAGATGACGCGTGAAGATGAAGCGCAGTATATCCGTGATGTAATAGGCGGAAATTTCATGGACATGCGTAGGGTATCTTTTAGAAACACTGATTATATGAATACCTCATCCAAAATCATGAGATTAAGGGAGATTGCAGATTTAGCATGTGGCGATGGCAGAAAGATACTTGTATTTTCATTTTTCCTGGATACGCTAGAGAAAGTGGAAAGAATATTTGGTCCTTTATGTGTTGGTGTAATAAACGGATCAGTGCCGCCAGCTAAAAGACAGGAGATAATAGACAGGTTTGATTCGGCTCCTCCCGGAAGCGTGCTGGCTGCACAGATACAATCGGGAGGCACCGGTTTGAACATACAGACAGCCAGTGTAGTCATTATATGTGAGCCACAGTATAAACCGTCAGTTGAGAATCAGGCTATATCCAGAGCATATAGAATGGGACAGACTAGAAATGTATTGGTCCACAGACTTCTCTGTACTAATACTATAGAGGAAAGGATCATGCAGATCCTATATAATAAGCAGGAGGAGTTTAACACGTTTGCAGATGAATCCAGTGCTGCCAGACAGGATATGGAGATTGACAGTAATACAATCAACAACATAATGGAAGAAGAGATTAGGAGAATAAGAGAGAAATACTCCGAAGATCAGATAAAACTATTAACATGTTAAACGAGGCATATAAGTTCTGGGAAAGGAAAACACCAAAACAAAATTAATAATCAAAAGGAGGAAAAGAATCAATAATTTGGCAACAATATGTTAAGTAAATGTAAATAAAGCTACATTCCGTGACAAGAGTGTAGCTTTTGCTACATTTTGAGGTGATTTTGAATATTGTTTTATCAGTATTTCTGCTGTATTATAAAGCCACAGTCAAGGGAACAAACCCAAAGACAAAAACAAAAAACTAAAAAAAATTAAAACACAAAAAGGAGAAAAAAATTATGTTTAACGGATTGAAAATGGTAGCATGTGGATTGGCAACAGTATGTTTTGTATCAGCAGCAGGAGCACTTGGAACAAAGGCAAGTGACAACACACTGATCGGTGACTTTAACGGAGACGGCAAGGAAGAGATAGTTTCCTACGCACAGGAGAAAACATCATTTGATAACGGTGATTTTGGTTACAGCTTCAGATTCACCATCGATGGCAAACAGGTATACGAAGAAGACTTATATGTATCAACGGAAAACAATACATATAGGAATCCCACACTTGATGAGGCACTCGATCACCTGAAGAACATCGATGTCCAGAAGATAGACATTAACCCCGGTAAGGCAGGCGAGGAGCTTGTAGCAAGATACTTCGCAGATGTAGATGACATCGTATTAGGCTATAGAGTATTCAGATATAAGAAAGGCGAGATCAAGGCAGTAAGTGAATTCGTGCCTGAAGCAGCACATTCATATATATACAAGGCACAGGATAACAACGACACCATTAAGGTCGCAATCGAAACCTGTACACCTACTCTTGGAAATATCTGGCTGACCAGGAATTACACACTGAAAAAAGATGGCTTCGTAGAGAAAGAGAGTAAGAGCGGTACATACGCAATCGCACCCGCTAAGTACGAAGAGAACAAACTCGCAAAGTATAATGCAGCTACAGAGATTGAGATCTTCTCAGACAAGAAACTCAAGAAGTCAAAAGGCATGATCGCTGAAGGCGAGAAGTTTACTATCAAGAAGGTTATCCTTACCGACAACAATACATATGAACCTATGAGAGCATATGTTAAGACAGCATCAGGTGTAAAGGGATGGATCTTCATCGACCCTACTACAGATGAGTATGGAAATCCTATGAATCCGGTAGTTAAGTAATCAATCCAACATAATTTTTTGAACAGGCCGTTTTCCCGGAAGGGGGACGGCCTGTTCTTTTGTGTATGGCTATAATTACTGTCTCACTCTTGATTTACTTATCAACATATACTATAATCCCGAGTTTGACAACAAATCTATAATAAAAGTGCCAGGAACCTTGAAATATTAAGGGTCTTGGCACTTGCTCTATTGTTTTGGACTTTGGTAATTTTTTAGTTTTTCCTGCCTTTACTTAGTTTTTCTATTGTCTTCAGTCTGTAAGCCTTTACAAGGCTTTAGGGGTTATTTTTTCGATTTAGGGTGTCAAACTACCGATGAGAATCCGAAAATCGTTGTATATCAAGGGTTTTCGGATTTTTTGTTTTTCTATTTGCTTACTAAATACAGATTTGATATAATAACAATAGAAATTATTAGGCGGGAAGTATATTTTGCTGATGACGGAATACTAAATTAGGAGAATAGTAATGTCAGACTATATTCTGAAAAAGGGTTCGGAAGGTCGCATGAGCATTTCTATTATGACAGAAAAAATGATTGGCTGGGCCGAGAGCATAATTGGCAGCACAAAGTATGCAGGCTGGTGTCTTGCGTTTATCGAGGACGGCCGTATTATCCACGCGTGGGACAAGGTCCGGATCGATGACTATCTGGGAATCGAAAAGCTGACAGCACTGACTGGAGATCATCCGAATTATTTAGGCTGGGTGCCGCTCAAACGTGTATTAAATCAAAAACCGCAAGAGCGTTAAGAAATAATATCATGGAACGTGTATGCTTATGAATAAATTAATAATACTAAGAGGCAATTCCGGCAGTGGGAAAACGACTATAGCTAAAGAATTGCAGAGAAAAATGGGAAGCAATACGCTGCTTATATCCCAGGATGTCATCCGACGTGAGATGCTCATGGTAAAAGACGGTCCCGATACCATGGCGCTACCTATGTTGAAGGAACTTCTGATTTATGGAAGAAATCACTGTGAAACAGTGATACTGGAAGGAATCCTGGTTGGAGAATGGTATCGTTCGCTTTTTGAACAGGCAAAAGAGCTTTATGGTAATAACATATATGCCTACTATTTCGATATTCCTTTTGAAGAGACTATAAAGCGTCATAAGACACGGCCCCAGAGTAAAGAATTTGGCGAAGAGGCCATGAGAGAATGGTGGGTAGATAAAGATTATTCCGAAGTTCTAAATGAAACAGCTATTACGGCAGATAAAGATAAAGAAAGTATAATTCAAGAAATATATAGTAAAATAACAGAAAAATAACTTATAGTTTGCACTGGAGTTTTTGAAAAAGGATGTCTGAAACGCAGACACGGAAAGGCAGGGTATAGAATGATCATTAACAGACTAAACCAGCTGTACAAGCCCAAAAGAACTCTGTATTACATGAATGCTTCGAAGGAGGATATACTGTCCTTCTATAAAGGCGTGGTGCCGCCAGTGGTAGGGAAATATTCCGATGCCTTTGGGGCTTATGACTATCCCGGTGTCTTTTACGTTCGTCGCTTGCAGAAAGAGGTAATAGGCATCGAATTCAGGAACAACGATCCGCGCATCGAATATCCGACGGAGATGGAATCACTTGAGCTTGATGCGGCATTTTTTTATTCGGTCGAAATTGACGATGATGCAGAGATAGATCTTCCGTTTGTCAGGAATTTATTTGAGGAGATTGCCGGGGATGATGATGCGCACAGACCCTATAGCGACTTATGTTTAGAAAAAGAACCCGAAGTTATCGCTGTTTTTCACGGTTGTAGGAAATTCAGGATCCTTCACGAATGGAAGATTTATAATGACAGGGCGATTCATGTTATGAATGATGATCATGATCAGTTCCAAAAAGAAGAATTATACAGGCTTGCATTCACGGATCACATAACAGGCAATTACAACTGGATCCATCTTGAGGCTTTTCTGGAAGTACCCGGCGACAGAGAGATCAATGACTATGCCTTCGCACATTTTGATATTAAACAGTTCCGCGTAATAAATGAGGCTTATGGACACATAGCTGCCAACAAGGTTTTGAGCAATATCGTAAAAGCAATGAACGAAGCTGATTTCGTCTATGCAAGCGCACGGTGTCATAATGACAATTTTGCGATGATACTTAAGGATATGCCGGAGGCGGAACTGAAACAGAAGCTTCAAGATCTGTTTGAAAAGAATTCCGTGTTAGAAGAAGATCCATACTATAAAGTTTATTACAAGTGCGGGGTTGTTCCCATGCGTCGTGCCATGCTTTCAGGGAACAGAGTTGCGGATGCCGCAAAGATGGCACAGGCGCTTTGTACAAATAAAAAAGGTACGGAGATCATTTTTTACACAGAGAAAATGCATGACGACCTTTCGTGGGGCAATTTCATAAAAGCCTATGTGGAAACAGCTATCGAGCAGGATGAATTCGTCGTGTATCTCCAGCCCAAGTTTGATATCAAGACGGAAAGGATAAAAGGTGCCGAAGCGCTCATCCGATGGAATTACAAGAACAGGGAGTTGTTGTCACCATACAGATTCATACCTTTTTTTGAAAAAGACGGCACTATTGATAAGATTGATGATCTTGTCTTGAAAAAAATCTGCAAGACCATGGACCGCTGGAAGAAGGAAGGGAAAACCCTTTACCCGGTTTCCGTGAATCTTTCCCGCACCCGCATGTATGATGAAAACCTTATCGAAAAACTTACTGGCATTATTGATGCATATGGAGTGGACCATCATCTTATAGACTTTGAGCTTACAGAAAGCGCAACCTACGATAATATGGAACGCATGCTGTACGTTTTGCGGGAGCTTCGTGAACGCGGGTTTAAAATATCTATGGACGATTTTGGGACCGGCTATTCTTCACTGTCTCTTTTGACGCAGATGCCGATCGACACTTTAAAAATAGACAAGAGCTTTGTTGACACGATTGCCGGTGAGGCTGAACGTAATGAAGACGTTGTCCTTTTGCGGCACATAATCACCCTTGCAAAAGAGCTGGGATTTGTCTGCCTTGCCGAAGGAGCAGAGAACCGCATACAGATCGACAGGCTACGTGAGCTTGGCTGCGAGATTATTCAGGGTTATTACTACAGTAAACCGATTCCCCTTGGAGAATATGAGGAAAAGTATTTGTAAAAGCTCATTTTATTTCAAGTCAGTGTTGAAATAAAAATTCGATAATAAAAGGAACAGAAAGAGCAATATATCATGGATCATTTTTATTTTATCAGGCACGGGGAAACCGTTTGGAATGTAGAAAACAAGATCTGCGGAGCAACAGATATTGAGCTTACTCAAAGAGGGCATGAGCAGGCAATAGAGACAGGGAAAAGGATATTAGAACAGGGCATTACTGCAGATGTTATCCTGACATCACCACTTGTAAGGGCAAAAGAAACCGCAAGGCATATCTCGGAGATAACCGGGATACCTATGGAAGTAGAGCCAAGGCTTATAGAGCAGAATTTTGGCAGATATGAGTCTACGCCAAGAAATGGGGCCGAATTCCATGAAGCAAAAAAGGATATGGCAAGCAGATTTGGAACAGGTGAATCTATGCTGCATCTGGCTCAGAGAATATATAATCTTCTAGATGACATAAAGGCCGGAGACAGAGAAGTTATCTTGGTGGCACATAACGGGATTACGAGGATGGTGGAATCCTACTTCAGGGAAATGGATAACGAAGAGTTTTCATCTTGCGGGATCAAGAATTGTGAGATAAAGAGATATAATTATTAGTGGATCATATATTCCATCATAACTTGATTAATTATATTTGAAGTTTAAGAAAAATGAAACAAAAAATTGAAATTAAAAACTATATTTGTTCTAAGGAGATATTAATTTGAACGAATCTGAACTATATAAAGAACTTGGAATACTAACCAAGGACAAGAGCAAATGGGAGGAGAATATACCTTATGTTTCATCTCTTCTCAACCATGATTCTGTTAAGATACAGGCAAAAGTACTATGGCTGCTTGGTGAGATGGGGCTTGAATATCCTGGTTCTATTCAAGATGCAGTATCAAAGGTTGTGCCATTCTGTGGCAGTGAAAATGTTCTAACTTATACGCCTGTGGACACTGTGTAAGACGTTGCGTTATGTATATCGTAGCCAACGCAGTAGTGGTTGAAGCAGGAAGCTCGGTTACTTGTAGCCGAGTAGTTCACATATAGTGATGATCTTCATGCTCTGAATAAGGAGCTGTCATTATCAGAAGAGGGGTAAGATTATGGTTACATTAAAAAAAATGACAGAAAAAGAATTCCTCGATTACAAAGAGTTTAGCATCTCTGAATATGCTAAAGATTTGGTGAAGGGGAAGAACATAACTCAAGAACAGGCACGGAATGATGCTAAAAAGGAATTTGAATTTGGATTACCCAACGGGCTCGATACAAAAAACAGTTTTCTTATGAATATTGAAGACGAAGACGGGAAAACAGTAGGCTGGCTCTGGTTTCAATATGGTACAAATAAGGAAGGCAATTCAAAACAAGTATTTCTTGCGGATTTATTTATTTTTGAATCTGAGAGAAGAAAGGGATATGCATCTGATGCAATTAATGAAATGAATAAAATGGCTAAGAACGATTGCTGTTCAAGCAGTGCTCTTTTTGTTTGGGAGCATAATTCAAAAGGGTTAGGGTTGTATGAGAAATGTGGTTATAAATATTTCCAGCAGAGCGATGGCGGAATATTTATGTTGAAGGAACTGTAGTAAGATTCATTTTTTGAAGTAAAGAAAAAAAGTCAATAGACAACATTAGGATAGTATAACTATCATTGGAATGATAACTTGGAGGATAAACGAGCATTAGCCAACAAGCTACAATTCGCAATTACAGGAGGTGTCAATACTAATGTCACAATTGAACCAGGGATACAACACTGCCGGGATAATGAACGAGCAACAGCTTAATCAGCCAGATCAAGCCTTGTATAACTACTGCAAAGTAATGCGTGTGCCTAAGCTGGGAGCCGCCCCCATTGTGATCACTGTTCTTACGGGTTCGATATTAACCCTTCTCATTGCAGCTCTCGGGGAGAGTCTGTTGCTTGCTGTGGCCACAGGCGCCATAGTAAGTGCTGTATTTGCTTTTCTTTTCTGGCTTGCCTACAGATATCGAGTAGGAGCCTCCAAAAGGTTCAACTCCTACCTTGCTACAGACAACGGACAGATAATGTTCAGTGACTTTGCCTCGGCGCAGCCCGTTATGAGCGACCAATTTAGGCTTGGCAGACATTATCTTTTTATCAAAAATGGAGCTGTACTCAGACTTGACAGCATTACCGATATAGTAAGGGTAGCAACCCGTTCGGGTGTGGGTGTGAGCGTTATTGTTAATGATGAGAACGGCAGTATGTCATTACCGCTTTGCAGGGTGCATAGGTTCAATGACAGGGCAGAGATTGATGAGATACGTAAAGCAGTAATGCAAAGGAAATTTTCGGTATGAACGCGATTATGGCGTAAGACCAGGCGGCTGTTAGAAGATGGATGTGTCTGAAAACTATATGCATTATAAGGAGTTATTATGCGGATCGGATTAGCTCAAATGTCGATGAAATCTGATATGGAAGCAAATTTCCAAAAGAGTATAGATTTCATACATAAAGCATCAAAACATGGTGTAGATTTAATATGTTTTCCGGAGGTTCAGCTTTCTCCGTTTTTTGCCCAATTTGAAAAAATGGATGTATCAAAATATGTTATTGAGGAAAATAGTCGATATATATCGGATATAAAATCAACATGTAAGGAAACAGGGATTTTTGCCTGTCCCAATTTTTATATGGAAGAGGGTGGCAAACGATATGATATGAGTCTCCTGATTGACAACAAAGGCTGTATTATTGGAAAGCAGAAGATGGTTCATGTTGCTCAGTGTGAATTCTTTTATGAACAGGATTACTATGAGCCATCAGAAGAAGGCTTTCAGGTATTTGATACCGAATTCGGGAAAATTGGCATTGTAGTTTGTTTTGACCGCCACTATCCGGAAAGCATCCGAACTGAAACCCTTCGTGGAGCTGAACTTATCATCATTCCTACTGCTAACACTATCGCAGAACCTTCTGAGTTATTTCAGTGGGAAGTACGGGTACAGGCATTCCAGAATAGCGTAAATATAGCTATGTGCAACAGAGTTGGAAAGGAAGATAGGATGGTATTTTCCGGAGAATCCATTGTTTGTGACAGTAATGGAAACATATTATCTGTTGCCGGCAGCGATGAAACTCTTTTGATTGCAGAAGTTGATCTTTCAAAAGCTTCTGAAACAAGAAAAA
>JAEEGJ010014641.1_pt1 | contig 18547 bp, 21 predicted proteins | sample 8958761 | NCBI WGS metagenome assembly JAEEGJ01 (sample SAMN16246546, study PRJNA631951) | gut metagenome | biome: gut microbiome; feature: rumen; material: RS-attached | host: Bos | place: Iran: Karaj | collected 2018-10
TGATATCCCCGCATTCCTTGATTTCAAGGTCGAATAGCTCCTCATGAAGGTCGGCGAGAACATGAACAAGTTCGAGCTTTACGAGAAGCTCTTCGGTATCTCCGATGTCATGAGTCTTTACATTAAGGATCCTCTTACGGGAATCTTGAACAGACGAGGCTTTGAAAAGAGGCTGTCCGAGAAGTTCGACAAGGAAGGCAGGATGAAAAAGCCTTTGGCTATCGTATCCATCGACATGGACAACCTCAAGACCGTCAACGATACATACGGTCATAACAGCGGCGATGACGCGATAAGGGAGCTTGCCAGGTGCATCGACAACGCGCTCAATTCAGATGAGTTCGTTGCAAGGATGGGCGGTGACGAGTTCGAGGCTGTCCTTGTCCTTAACGAACCCGGCAGGGTAGGCAAGTTTATCAGGGGCGTCAGGAACAACATGCGCACCGTCAACCAAAGCGGCAAATACCCGTTCGAAATGGGTGCTTCGATAGGTACCTGCGACATGACAGACTGGCACGGGGTCGGTGAATGCATGAAGAAAGCCGACAAAGCCATGTATCTCGAAAAGAAAGCAAAGAAAAAGGGCCGCAGCTGAGCTGCAGCCCTTTCTTATTGGTCGGACAAAATCTCAGAGAGGAAGTAATATTCAACCTACTCCGCCACCGTCTTCGATGGAAACGATCGCGATCTGGTTCTTAGCGTCGTAAGTAACTTTGAAGTTCATGAATCTTGCTCTGTCGGAAGGGAGGAGCTTCATCTCAGGCTCGGGTCCTTTCCATGAACCGCTGTAAACCGTGTTGCCTTCGGAGTCAGTGCTCTTCTTCCAGAACTTGTCATAGGAAACAGACTTCTGATTGTGGTTCTTGCGCTCTTCATTTACCAGTCCGTGAGCGTTCTTCAGGTAGCTTGCGAGCTGCTTGTCTGTTGCCTTGAAGCAGGTGATCATGCCGGAATAACCGGTTGCGTTGTCACCTATCCAGTAGGATACGTAGAAACCGTCGGAGAACCAGTCGTTTGTCTTGAATTGCTCATAGTATCCGTTGTACTTGATGTCCTTCTTGAGATCCATGAGGTTCATCTTCTTCTGGGTGTAGTAGTTTGCGAGCTTGTTGAGCTCAGCATCCTTGTAGTACTCAGCTGTTACGGTTACGTTCTTGTAGTAGTCGTCCTGTTCCTTGTCCTGCTTTGCAACTTCTGCCTTAACGCTTTCGGCCACGGAGGGCTTCATGTCATCAGTGGGGATGACTCTTTCTTTTCTGTTTTCGGACTGTTTGGTCTGATCGTCAACAGCTCCCTGGGGAACTTCTTTGTTGAAGAATGCCTTGATGCTAGCGTTGATCGCATTGCGTGAAGAGGGAATTGCGAAAACACATCCCATTGTGAGTGCGAGTGCTGCCGCTGCGATACCGGCCTTTGCACCGCCGGAGAGCTTTGTTGTCTTTGCGCGTTTAAGGCTTACTGTAGCTGCCTCAGTCTGAGCTGAAGCCATTTCATTTTCTAATACTTTTCTCATTTCTATTTTCCTGTCCTTGTCAATCTGTATCTTTTCGATAGCTTTTACGTATTCATCCTGCATAACTGCTACCTCCCATGAAACGTTTTCTTAAGATATCTTTTGCTCTGGTGAGTCTCATCGACACTGCTGACGGGGCTATATCCAGAATGTCCGCTATCTCTTTTAGGGAGTAGCCTTCATAATAATGAAGATGTATCGCGACTCTGAGTTTATCGGGTAGTTCGGAAACAGCCTCGTACATTTCCGTATCATCTTCGTCAAATTCAGTTTCTGACCCTACTTCAACCGCATCATCGAAAGGATCATTGAAAACGACGTTCGCCGATTTCAAAAAGTCTTTGCATCTGTTGGCGGTCATGGTAAGGATATATGATTTCTCTTTTCCCTGACTGATAGTGACATCGGATCGTATGAGTTTTACGAACACATCCTGAACAACATCTTCGGCATCAGGTCTTGAGCCAAGATACGTATACGCGAGACGGAACGCGTCATCGGCATATGTATCGAAAAGTCTCAACACAGCTTCATTGTTCATTTAGCCTAACCTTCCTTTTCGTGAAATTTGAGATCTCACCTATAAGACGAATGAACATCTCCGATTTCACACATCTTTTTGAAAAGTTCTTTCTGAGCGGATTCCCGGACAGGAAAGTGGGCCTCCGCATCTAATGAATAATACCTATTATAAGCGGGCCGTTCAACCTGCATTAAAAAGACCTGCACATCAAGTGCAGGCCCTCCCAAAAGAGTTAAAACCGCCACAAAGCTTTAATCGATAGAATATTTGCTTATTGTATGCATGATGTCCTGCAGCTCCTTGTTCTTGTAGCAGTATCCTTCATAGATCTCATGGGCATTGCCTTCGGTATCGTAGCAGGTGAAAGTGTAGTAGACGCCATCTTCATAGTATTCTTTGTAATCTGCAAACTTATTCTTTTCGATATTCTTCTTGCAGAAATTGTAGATCTTGAGGTAGTCCTTATCGGTAACGCCGACGCCCTTTTCCCTCATGTGATTGGGATTGTAAGCCGTTCCGTCGTAAGCCAGGGACAGCTCGTTATGCTCATTTTCGTACTTGCGTTCATCTTCAGGCAGCGAGATCGCGATGTGTATCGTGACGACGAGCATCATGCCCTTGTTCTTCTTGAGTTCACTGATGTCAGCCTTCGAGTTGCAGACGAAAAGGCTTAATGCCATAACGGCGATCATGAGTACGGATAAAAGTTTTGCAGAAGTCTTCATTTTCATTCCCCTTTGTGTGTTTCTGCCATTAATACAGAACGGGAAATGAAAATGTTGCATTATTAGGATAGATATTCTTTTACCTGATTAAGAACTTCTATATTACGCTGCGTATAAGGCTTGAATATAATCCCGGTGTGCCCGTCCTCGCCGTACATGTAGAGGCGGTGTTCGCAGCACTTGTCGCTTAAGACCTTATCGAAATGGAAGGTCATCTTGCGCAGAACGTCCTTATTGTTAGTCATTATCGCGAGCATGGGAAGCCTTGAAAGGGCGGTGTTTTTCTCGAAAACAAGATAACCGTATCTTTTGTCTTTCTTATATCCCTTAGGGAAGCACATGTTCCTCATGCCCCAGTAGGCGATGCTGCTCTTATAGAAGTGGAGCAGACCGCAGTCCGTGATCACGCCCTTATAGATGTAGTTACGCTCTTCGATGCCGTAATCGAACCTCATCAGTGGGTCAACGCACAAAAGCGCTTCAGCTACGGCCAAAACTCCGCCTGAAGAATGCCCTGCAATATAAAGCCTTGAAGGGTCGCATTCATATTCGTCCGCGTGCGAGATGACGAACCTTACGGCTTTGTCAATGTCCTCTATCTGATCAAAGACCGTGAATTCGGGGTATGCGAGCCTTACGTTGAGTTCAAAGACGGCATAGCCCAGGGTGGCCATGTAGTTTCCGAACATCCTGTTCATCGACTTGTCCTCGGTAATGAATCCACCGCCGTGGATGTCTATCAGGATGGGCTTTTTGGTGCCATCACGGCGAAGATACACGTCAAGAGTCTGCGAGGGATGGCCATATTTTAAATACGGAACATCAATTATTTCGGTAATGCCTTCGGGCAGGCGGGAAGGATCGATCTTGGAAAGATCGTCTTTTAAGGCCTTTTCTCCGATTTTCTTCATCAGACGGTTGATCATATGGAAATTATACATTGCAGGGAAAGATTTTTTAATGTTCGGTTAATGTTTCGCGATCATGCCATTAACATTCGGGGAATATCATCTCACTATCAAAGCAGGCGCAAGGGCGCCACAGGAAAGAAGGAGATGAATAAAATGAACACGATTCTAAAAGTGAACGGACTGACCAAGAAATACGGGTCAAAGACCGCGCTTAACAATGTTACATTTACCGTCGAAAAGGGCAAGATGTATGGCTTTATCGGCGAAAACGGAGCAGGCAAGACGACAGCTATCAGAGCGATCACCGGACTGTCCGAAGCTCCCGAGGGAACGATCGAACTCTTCGGTACAAGCGACAAAAAGGGCCTCATCAATGCAAGAAAGAAGATGGGATGCCTGGTAGAACACCCGATCCTCTCGATGAACGACACGGCCCAGGGAAACCTCAGGATGCAGCAGATGCTCTACGGCCACGACGATGAGGTCAAGATCAAGAAGACATTAGAGAGAGTCGGCCTCGGTGATGTAGGAAAGAAGAAGGTAAAGAACTTCTCACTGGGCATGAAGCAGAGATTAGGAATCGCAATGGCGTTGATCAACGATCCCGAGATCCTGATCCTCGATGAACCGGTTAACGGCCTTGACCCGATGGGAATGGTAGCGGTAAGAGAGCTTTTGAAGTCACTTTGCAATGAGGACGGCATCACGATCGTAATCTCAAGCCATATCCTTGCAGAGCTTTACCAGTTGGTTACCGATTACATCATCATCTCTCACGGCGAGATCATCGAGCAGATCTCCAAGGAGGAACTCGACAAGAAGTGCACGTCTTACATCGTGATCGAGACTGAGCAGGCAGAAAAAGCTATTCAGGTACTCGAAGGCTGCGGCCTCAAGGACGTAGAACTCGACGGAGAGACCATCAAGATCCACGACAACATCGAACAGAAGCAGGTGGCTACGATCATGTTCAACGCAGGACTGATCCTCACGCAGATCAGCAGATATGAGAAGTCACTTGAAGATCACTATATCGAACTTTTAGGGAGGAAATGATATGAACCTTTATAGATGGGAAATGAAGCAGATGCTTAAGAGCAAGGTATTCTGGTTCATCGGAGGCGCATTTTTGCTCATTACATATTTGTGCCACGGTGAAACACTGATAAAAGGCGGCATGGGCGGATACGAACTGTTCCTGACCCTCTGCAATGATTTCAATTCACTCTCAATGTTCTTCATCGGAATATTCGCGGGACTTCACGTCACAGGCGCATTTGAAGACAGAAGGATGCAGGCAGCGGTCATGGCCGGCAACAGCAGGGCAAAGGTACTCCTTACCAAGTTCGCTTCATTCATGACAGCCATTGCAATGTATTTCGCAGCTTCAGTAATCCTCCCGGCAACGATCGGATTCATCAGATTCGGAACATTCTGTGAGGACGGCTCATTCTTAAGGAACGTTATCGCAAGAACACCTACATTCCTTATCACTGAAATGGCAGTATGCTCGGTATGCTTCATCATCTCTATGATCTGCAAGAAGCCCGGCATCGCAGTCATCGTAAACATGGTAACCATGCTTACGGCAAGCCTTGCAGTCTCGCTCATCTCATTTAAGGACTGGGCAATGGACGTTCTTAAGTACATCCCTCACGGACAGACCTCGATCATTTTAGGCGACATGAGCAACAAGAATTGCGCTCTCGCACTTTCAGTAAGCGTTGCGCTCGTAGCTCTCGTAGTTATCGGAAGCTTCGCAAAGTTCAGAAAAGAGGAGCTCAAATAAGAGTATAATAGGATCAAATATTCAAGCGGGGGCCGGTTTATGCCTAACATCCTTATAGCAGATGACGAGAAAGAGATCATAAGACTTCTAAAGATCTATCTCAACGACTATAACGTGCTGGAGGCAAATGACGGGCAGCAGGCCCTCGCGATCCTTAATTCAGAACAGGTCGACCTGGCAATCGTAGACATCATGATGCCGAAGGTTGACGGATACCAATTAATTACCGAGATCCGCAAGAAGAACCGTTACATTCCGGTGATAATAATCTCCGCCAAGGTAACGATCTCCGACCGGATCTTAGGCATTGATATAGGTGCAGACGACTACATAACAAAGCCTTTCGAGCCTCTGGAGGTTCAGGCGAAGGTCAGGGCGCAATTAAGGCGCCTTTCTGCATCTGATACAACCGCAAAATCAGAGACCATCACGGTTGGCGATGTTACTCTCAACATTTCAGAATGCACCGTAACAAAAGACGGCGAGACGGTCGAGCTCACAAAGAACGAGTTTAAGGTCTTGGAGCTCTTAATGGGCAATCCCAGAAGGGTATTTACCAAAGAGCAGATCTATGAATCGGCCTGGTACGATGCAGATGCCGTCGACGACAACACGATCAGGGTAATAATCAGCCGCCTCAGGGACAAGGTCGGAGGCGAACACATCAAGACTATAAGGGGCCTGGGCTACCGTTATGAAGAATAAGACCAAGACCAAAACCGGAATGGTTAAACTCAGAAAGAAGATAGTCTTCACGTTCATCTGGGTCACTTTCCTGACCGGTTTAATAAATGGTATCTTTGACCTCATCTTTACACTCATAGAGCCGATGATCAAACAAGATGAAAGGATCCTCATTGCCGCGCTCCCGTTGGCCATGATAATGAGCTTAGTCACTTATATCGTCGGAGGACTGATCTTTTATCTTGTCGTCCGCAAGATGATCCGCAAGGAGAGTGAGCGCCAGGTAAAAGAGAACAACCTTATGTATGCCGCAGTCGCGCACGACTTAAAGACACCGCTGACTTCCATCCAGGGCTTTGCCAAGGCCCTTGAGGAAGACAAGATCCCCGAAGAAGAAAAGAAAGAGATATACGGCATCATCGCAAAGAAGAGCGGCAGCGTTAACGATTTGGTTGACCTTCTCTTCCAGTATTCACAGCTCGGGACATCCGAATATAAGTCCGATCTTTCAGACTTTGATGTTGCTGAACTCATGCGCGGCATCATTGCAGAAAACTACGGCGATTTCGAAGACCACAAGATCGATGTGGACATCCACATACCCGATACGCCTGTCACGATAAATGCCGACAAACGCGACATCACAAGGGCTCTTTCAAACCTCGTCATAAACACATATAAGCATAATCCCGACGGCATAACATTCTATGTCCGCATGGAAAAGATTAACGACAACTGCATCATCACCATGGCAGATACCGGAGCTGACATACCTCAGGGAATGGATATCTTTGAGCCTTTCGTAACCGAGAATTCCGCAAGGTCAACGGGCAGGGGAACGGGCTTAGGGCTCGCCATCACGAAGCGCATAATCGAGCGCCACAGCGGCAGCATCTCCCTGAACCGCGAGTTTCCGGGATATACAAAGGCGTTTATCGTTAAACTTAAGTGCAAGTAATTATTTGAGGTGACATAAATGAAGGACATTGAAAGATTCGAGAAACAGATGGCATTCATCCGTGAGATCGACAAGGAGAAGATGATCAAGCGCCAAAGCTATCTTACGGACAAAGAAACGCACGAGGACGATGCCCAGCACGCATGGCACATGGCGATAATGACACTCCTTCTCAAGGAATACTCAAACGAAGACATAGATGTCCTTAAAACGATGTCGATGCTCCTGATCCATGACCTCGTTGAAGTCTATGCAGGTGATACATACGCATACGACGAGGAAGGCAAGAAGACCCAGGCAGAGCGCGAGGCAAAGGCCGCTGACAAGCTCTACGGATTGCTTCCCGAAGATCAGGGCGAATACTTAAAATCCCTCTGGCTCGAATTTGAAGAGCAGAAGACACCTGAAGCAAAGTTTGCAAGGACGATGGACTGCTTTCAGCCGCTCATCTTAAATGATGCAACCGACGGCAGAGCATGGAAGGAACATGACGTAAAGAGAAGCTGGGTCATGAAGCGCAATCAGAATACACACAAGGGTTCTGAGGACATCTGGGAATACGCCAGGGAAAACCTGATCGATAAGAACGTCAAAAACGGTAACATAATAGACGACCGCGAAGAGACTTAACATACATCAAGGCAGTACCGTTCTTACTCTGATATCGTCTCATCGGAGGTGATATCAATGGATATTCAAAAACAAAACGCAAGACGCGCACTTACCTTAAATGAATATGGATAAGACATATGTTTTAAAGCAGCTCAATGAGCTTTCCGAACGGTATGGACTCGGAATTCCTTCCGATGCCATCGAAAAGGCTTTGTCTTTTTCAAGATTTAAGGTCTATTCGAAGGGCGAAGTCTTAGCAAGGACCAGGGATAAGACTTCCGTTGCAGGAATGGTAATAAACGGTGTTGTCAGAAGCTACTACGTTGACAAGGACGGCAACGACATCACCCAGTTTTTTGCCGCCGAGGGCAGCTGGTGCATCGATTCCGGGATGGTCGGTTTTGACGAGATGCAGGCAAACTGGGAAGCGATCGAAGATGCGACCGTCATGCTCTTTGACGTAAAGGACATGAAGGAACTGATATACAGCGACGGACAGCTGAAGGATGTATGGATAGGCGCTCTTGAAAGTGGCATGAGATACAAGATCTACAGGGAAAACGGTTTTCTGATTGAAACTGCTACCGAAAGATACGTGGCATTCAGAAAGAGATACCCGATGCTCGCGGAGCGCGTTCCGCTGCGCTATATCGCGACATATCTGGGCATAACCCCTGAGTCCTTGAGCAGGATCAGGAGCACAATGAAAGAAGGCATCAATGAGTAAGATAATCAGGGCAGGATTTGAAGACCTTCCGGAGATCCTGAAACTTCAGTATCTGGCATATCAGAGCGAAGCGGCCCTCTTCGGCAGCAAGGACATACCGCCTCTCAAAGAAACTCTTGAAGAAGTGCAGGAAGAGTATAAGAAAGGCACTGTCTTAAAACTCGTTACGGATGAGGAAGAAATAATCGGTTCAGTCCGTGCATACGAAAAGGACGGCACGGCTTACATCGGCAAGCTGATGGTCCATCCGGATCACCGCTGCAAAGGCTACGGAAACATGCTCCTTAAGGAAATCGAGAAGTATTTCCCCGGCAAGAGATACGAGCTTTTCACGAGCACCAGAAGCGTGGACAACATCCGTCTGTATGAGAAGAACGGATACAAGATCTTTGACCGCAAAGAAATAGACGCGGAGCTTGTTTTCGTCTATATGGAAAAGCTCTGAGATTTACGAAACAGATAACCTGAAACGAAGCAGCCCGGCTTTTGTAGCCGGGTTGCTTCTGCAGGAACAAAAAAGAGGTAAGCACATCGAAAGCAACAACTTGAAAGGAGGTAAGTAGGAGGTGGTTCGTATTGCTTTCTGATTTCAATATATCACCTCCCGGATACGCAAGAGGGACATTAATAGTACAGTTTAAATCGTGAATCCCTCTTAACGAAAACGGTTCAACTGTTTATATGCGTGAGATTTACCTCAATTATTCTTTTTTGTTCGTTATAAAATGACCTCGGTAAGACATATTGCGGAAGGGTGACAATGGAAAAGATCTTTACCGAGCGTGCGCATCTGATGTGTCCCGGGATGAATTTCGGAATCGCAATGAGCGTAAACAGTGTATTTGATAAAGAGCGGATAACCGCTGCTTTTGATATGGCAGCCGCAAATCATCCGTTCCTGAATGCCGTACTCGGTTACGAGAAGGCTGACAACAGCTATTTCTACGATGTTACCGGTTCTTCCAAGATCGAGCTTAATATCTCTGATGAATCTTTGACCGGCATAGACGATCCAAGGCTTTTGGATGAGTATAAAAGACTGACCGGGTACGATTGGGACATCGGGACTGAAGGCATGCTCAAGGCAGTTATCTGGAAGGCTGAAGACAATACCATATTCCTTCTTGTTTTCCACCATCTTCTGGCAGACGGAAGGGGCGCACTTGGCCTTGCTGAGGAGATCGCTGAGATCTATGCAGGAAACGGAGTTTTCCCCGCAGTTCCCGAGAAACTCATTTCGTCAGAAGACGATCTTCCCAACGATTCCAAGATGCCTTTTATCAGCAGGACTCTTGTCGAGAATGCAAACCGTAACTGGAAAAAGGAAGGCAAAGAACCTCTTTCGTATGAGAAGTATCACCAGTACGCCGACAGCTTCGTGAAAAGCGATAAGGTAAAGATCTCACAGTCAAAAACATCTCAGGATGAGCTCGCAGAGATCGTTGACGGCTGCAGGAACCATTCCATAACGGTCAATGACTACCTCATGGCCAAGATGTTCATTGAAGACAAGACCGAGAAGATAATAATCGCCAAGGATATCAGGGACAGCCTGCCGTTTTATCAGAATGGTGCTTTAGGCAACTATTCAACGGCATTCAGCGTAGTCATCAAGAAACCCGGAAACGATGTCTGGAAGCTTGCGGGAGAAGTTCATAAGAAGGTTCAAAAGATCCTTTCCGAACCCAAGGATCTTTGGCTTGTCCTGCAGTGTTATGCAAATCTTACCCCGGAAGTCCTTGACGGTGCTTTTATGGCTGCAAAAGGCGCATTTGAGAGCAAAAGCGCTTCTTTCATTGGAAAGATGTTCTTCGGATTTGAAGAACCGAAGGGTTACAGCATAACCAATCTCGGTAAGATCGAGAGTACGAGCATAAACAACGCGTTCTTCATTCCGCCCGCATCGCCTGCCATACGGAAAACGGTGGGAATTCTTACCGTAAACGGCGAAATGCGCTCATGTGTAAGTGAAAGGAATTGAAATTGTCAGCCAATAGACATATTTAAAGCATATATTAGAAGTTAATGAATACAGGAGATAGAAATGAAAAAGTTTCAGGCAACAATTAGCATCGCGCTGATGATGGCAATGACCGCGGGCATTGCAGGCTGTAATGCCAAGCCCGCCCAGACGAGTCTGCCCACAGCAGTAACCGAATCACGCGAGACTACAACGGCAACCACTACGGAAGAAACCACAACCGAGGAAACTACGACAGAGGAGACCACAGAGGAAACAACCAATGAGGAAACCACTACCGAAGAGACCACGACTGAGGAAACGACCAAGAAGGCCACTCCAACCCCCATTCCTGATTCCAATGCAAAGACCACGGTCAAGGATCAGTACAAGAGGGGCTTCAAGGTAGACGGCAAGCAGCTTTACACCCACATCCCTCAGGTCATAATTGAGGATGTTGATACAGACGATTTCAACAAAGAGGTCTTGAAGAAGTTCCAGGACATTGCAAAGAAGAACGAGAGCAGGGTCTACTATTCCTACTACGTCGGCAAGAAGGCCGTTTCACTCTACATCACTGTCGAGCTTGAATCAGGCAACTCGGAGTTCAAGAACTTCTACGTTTATAACTGCTCAAGATCCACGGGAAAGAAGCTCTCAAGAGACGAGATGCTCAAGATCATGGGCGTAAGCTCTTCAACGTTCAATACGAAGGTTAAGAACGCCATCAAGAACATGTGGAAGAAGAACTACAGCAAGGACACGAGCTCTTCCAAGAAGCAGATGGAAAAGAACTCGCTCACCAATAAGATGATCAACAGTGCGATCCCTTATGTGAACAAAAACGGTAAAAAGGCATATCTGGTCCGTCAGATCGAAGTCCCGGGTCAGATGTCTCATATAGATCTACACGGTACATTTTCATAACACAGGAAGCGGAGGTAAATTGAAATGAAACTGAAAACGATCGTAAGCGCAGCATTGCTGCTTTCCATGACAGCCAGCATCGCAGGATGCGGCCTCAAGAGAAGTGAACCGGATCCTACTTCGGCTCCCACAACTCCTGTTGAGTCCAGCGAGACTACGACAGAGTCAACAACAGAGGAAACAAAGAAGTCAGAGGAGTCCAAGCAGTCAGACGAGTCTAAGGCTTCTGAGACAACCAAGGAAGGCGAAACAAAGCCCTCTGAATCAGGTAAGACAACAGAGTCTTCCAAGACTTCAGAGTCCAAGACAACTGAGACAAAGACATCTGAGACCACAAAGGATGGCGACAATTCAGGTCTTGCTACAGTTTCCATCTACAACGCATACAAGAGAACCTTCAAGAAGGGCAAGAAGAGCTACAAGACACAGTATCCTAAGATCATGATCGCTAACGTAAACACGACCAAGGTCAACAAGGAGATCGCTGACAAGTTCAAGCCCATCGCAAAGAAGAACAACTACAGAGTCGGCTACACATACTATGTACGTAAGTACCTCATCTCCGTTGTTGTTTTCGTTGAGAAGAATCCAGGCAATGCAAAGACAAGAGATTACTATGTTTACAACGTATCCAGGATCAACGGCAAGAAGCTCACTCGCGCACAGGTCCTCAAGTCTCTCGGCATGAAGGAAGCAACCTTCAATACAAAGGTTAAGGCAAGCCTCCAGAATTACTGGAAGACCAACTACAAGAAGGATACAAGCGCAGAGAAGAAGGAGATGGAGAAGAAGTCCTACACAACAAAGTCTCTCAACAGCGCTATGCCTTACATGAACACAAACGGCAAGATCAGCTACGTACTCCGTCAGGTTGAAACACCCAACGGCAAGGTAGATATCTACGGTACCTGCTGATAAAAGCCATGTTGGATCAGGATGTATTTGACTACATAAGAAGCCAGTACGGAATCGAACCGGACCATCCGTTCGAGAAATATCCTGAGATAACGTCCTTCCGTCACAAGGACAACAGAAAGTGGTTCGGACTTATCATGTTAGTAAGCGGTGTCAAGCTTGGTCTTGGCACCGCTGCTGTTATTCCGGTCATCAATCTCAAGATCGATGACCTTGTCTTCCGCGATATGCTGATCCAGCAGCCCGGCATAATCCGTGCCTACCACATGAACAAGAAGCAATGGATCACGGTCTTCCTGGACGGCACGGTCCAAAAGGAACGCGTATTTGACCTGATAGATGCAAGCTACAGGGCAACGGCATCCAAAAAGAAGAAACAGGCTGACCGTCCTGCCAAAGAGTGGATAATCCCTTCTAACCCCAAGTACTACGATGTCATCAAGGCCTTTGAAGAGTCAGATGAGATCGACTGGAAGCAGGGGGCAGGCATCAGGGCCGGAGATACAATCTATCTCTACGTGGGTGCCCCCATATCCGCTATCCTCTACAAGTGCAAAGTTACCGAAACAGACATCCCATACAACTATCAGGACAGAAACCTTACTATAAAGGCTCTGATGAAGATCAAGCTCCTCAGGAGATACGACAAAAACGAGTTCACCTTCAAGGTTCTAAACGACGAATACGGCATCTTTGCCGTCAGAGGCCCCAGAGGCGTTCCGTTTAGTTTGAGCGAGGCGTTAAACGAATGAGCAATAAGAACGCAGATAAGACCAATCAGGATGCCATAGAGCGCATCAAGGAGATGGAAGCAATACTGGACAGAGCTACCAGGGTTATGAATGAGCTCGAATCCAAGCTCGCTGAGTTTGAAGCGCTTCAGCCTGACATTCAAAAACTCGAGCAATACTACACTGGCAAGGCTTGGAAGAGAGACTTTAAGTTCGATGAGGAAGGCAAGCTGCCCGCCAATCTGAAGAGGGGAGTCCTGTCGGAGGACGGGCTTTATAATCTTCTGGAGCGAAATAAGGCCTTGTTGGAACAGACAGCAAATTTAAAAGGAAGTTGATTGCTTATCCGAGTTACTGACTGCAGATTTATTTTGTTTGAACTATTGAAACTGTTGCACCGGCATCGCGCAAAGCATTAACTATACGATCACAATCAGCCTTGCTATATGAACCCTTTAATTTGTGAGGAAGGTCATCGATAATACTAATAGCTTGTCTATAACTAATAGAGAATTCTTTAATTAAAAGATCCATGACACTATCTTCATCATTCCCGACGTTTTCTAGGATAAGGCTGTAATTGTACCCGTCATCACCAACATGAGTAAAAGGTTTATCGCTGTTGTTATATATTCCTTTTAAAAACATTTCGCCACTAAGATACTGACTCTTGGTATTATTGATACTATCGGTTAATTCAGACAGTTGCCTTTTCAGCTCATAGTATTCCGGGTTGTTCTCGGATATAGTTCGTTTCTTCTTAACTTTTTCAATTTTAGTTTCATTAAGATATTTAGTTTCAGTATTTCTTGCTTTACTGTGGTTTGCAATAATACCGCCTGCAACCAAGGGCATAAGAGCTCCTCCAGTGGCTATGCCGGTCATAATCAGAGCTGCATCAACCGCCTTAGATGGCTTTTTCTTACTTGTTTCTGTCACTGGTGTTACTGTATTAACAGGTATTTCTTCATAGTATTCTTCTTCGTGCTGAATTGTCTTAGGTGTGTAGAGAGAAGTGTCTCTTTCGTTGGCGGCTTTACATACACCGCCGAAGAGTTTTAATGTCTTGATCTGAGCGAGGATGTCACCCAAAGAAGTGCAGAGGTCCTCGTTTTCGATGAGATCCTTTAAGATGTTCTGGCGGAAGATCATGTCATTGGGATTAGTTGGGATCTGAGACATTATCTTCTTAATAATCGCTCTCTCATCAGGATCTCCGCCCAGGTGATCGATGAGCTCATTCAGGGCGATGTCCTTGATGGTATTAGCGGACAATTCAATGATCTGCTTTGAAGAATCTTTTGCGAACAGGACATCCATGACACCGCCCCTCCTTTCAGATTCAATATACAAACAAGAAGAATTTGGTTATATAATAATCTTACGATTTATATAATAAACCAATTGAGAGACATGGACAGAAAAAACGATTATCTGATAGACCCCCGTGAGATCCGCAAACTCGTTCATAAGAATGCGGAAAGCAGTTTCATGCATACTTCGTACAGAGAGGAACTTGAAAGGTTCTTTTATCTGGCACAGGGAGATGAGAAGGCTGTCGAACTTTCAGACTATATACTGAATGCCGATCTGCAGGGAAAACTCTCGGAAGATCCTCTCCGTAACATGAGGTATCTCTTTATAGTAAACACGGGGCTTGCCACGAGGTTTGCCATTGAAGGTGGTGTTCCGCAGGAAGTTGTCTATTCATCGAGCGACGTCTATATAAGGAAAGCGGATAAAGCTAAGAGCATAGAGGAGATCCTTAAGCTCAATCACGATTACTGGGTATATCTGGTCGGTCTTGTGCGCGATTCACGCAAGACCCGTCAGTATTCAAAACCTATAGCTCAGAGCATCGATTACATCACGTCGTTCTTTAACACCAAAGTGTCTTTGGAAGATCTTTCAAAAGTAACAGGTCTTACACCCAACTATCTTGCTGCGCTTTTCAGGCAGGAGACCGGAATGACGGTAGGGGAGTACCTGACCAAGTTCAGGATAGATTCAGCTTGTGCGCTCCTTACACAGACTGACTACGATTATCTTCAGATCGCTTTGTCTTTGGGATTCTGCACGCAAAGCTATTTCACCAAGGTGTTCAGGGAACAGACGGGAGTAACGCCCGGGACTTACAGGCTCAAGCATACAGACAAGGGTTTTACGGAGCTCAGGTGACTTGTTTGCCTATGATTTGCGCGGATTATTTCAAAAGAAAAGTGCTATAATCTCATGCGGAATATTAAGACAGGGGATAGAACAATGGAATTTGTTATCAGCCACTTGGTAAAGAGCTACGGCTCGAAGCAGGTCCTTAAGGACTGCGATTTTGTATTTGAAGAAGGCAGGATCTACGGCCTGCTTGGACGTAACGGTTCGGGTAAGACGACTTTCTTCAACTGCATCAACAGCGATATCGAGATCAATTCAGGCGAGTTTTATTTCCGTGATGGAAAAGACTCTGCAAATAAGATTTCTTTACAGCCTGAAGATATAGGCTATGTCGTATCCACACCAACAGTCCCCGAGTTCATGACGGGACGCGAGTTTTTGAAGTTCTTCATTGAAGTACATGAAGAGATCAAGCCCGACAAGACGATCGATGAATACTTCGATTACATGATGATCCCCGAAGACGACCGGGACAGGATCCTTAAGGATTATTCGCACGGCACCAAGAACAAGATGCAGATGCTGGTGAACATCATTGCAAAGCCCAAGCTCATGCTCTTGGATGAGCCTCTTACTTCGCTTGACGTCATCGTTGCTGAAGAGATGAAAAACGTCATCAGGAGCCAGAAAGAGGGACGTATCACGATCTTCTCAACGCACCTTCTGGATGTTGCTTTGGATCTCTGCGATGAGATAGTTCTCTTAAATCACGGAAAGCTTGAACCGATCGACAAGAGCAATCTCGGAGACTCGGATTTCAAGGATAAGATAATTGCTGCTCTGATGGACCGGGAAGATGCTTAAGGACTTTTTCACAATACTGCCTAAGGTTCTTCATTTAAGGAGCATCATCGGATTTAACAGCATGGTTTTCGCCCTTAAGAAGACGCCCGTTATCGGTAAGGTTATTCCTGACCGCCTGTATGGCACGACCTTTCTTAAGGTCATCTACTGGATATTTCACATCATTAAGGAAGTCGGTGCGCTATTCATCGGCAAGATGTGCGGAATCTCCTGCGTCTATATTGCTGCAGGCTTGATGGCTGCGGCATATAAGTCGAATGATCTGATCCCGGATATGAGCCAAAACAGTGTGTTCGGTATGTTCGCGCTGTTCTTCTTCATCTTGTATGCGCTTATCGGATTGCTTCTTAATACCAAGTTCTTCAAGAAGACCACGGAGAAGGATTACCTTGTCTTCATGATCCGCATGGATGCAAAGAAGCTTAACAACACACTCTTTGCATATGAACTTGGAAAGATCTTTGTCGGATACTATCTGGTAGGCCCTGTAGCTGCCATATTCGGCTGTCCGTTCTGGGCATGGTTAGTTATTCCGTTCCTGGCTGTGTTCATGAAACTGTTTGGCGCGGGATTCCTTTCGCTCAGATATCAGATGTTCAGCAAGAAACATAAACCGCTTAGAGGAAGCTATGCAGGAGATGTTTTTAAGTTGGTTGCAGTAATCCTTCTGATGCCGATTCTTATGGTGATATTCATCAATGGGTACTATATACCGCTGCCTGTAATCTTTGCTGCTGTTGTGATCTTTGTGGTACTTGGTATCTGCGGATTCTTTCTGCTTAAGAACACAGATGCTGCGCTTCACCGCAAAGCGCTGCATGACGGTCACATCGATGAAAAGGCTTCTACGATCGAAGCAAAGAGCAACACCAAAGCCTTCAAGAAGATCAAGGCTGAAGGCAGTGTTAAGGGTGACAAGAAAGGCTTTGAGTATCTGAATGCGCTGTTCGTTAAGAGACACATGAAGATGCTTGTCATGAAGCCTATTGTTTTCTCGGTCGTAATGCTGGCAATTTTGGCATTCGCCATCTATCTGTTCATTGCCTGTTATTATGAGGACAATGGCGCAGACGCGTGCCGTAACATGGTGATGAACAATCTGGTTAATCTCTTCACGTTTAGGGGATTCAGCGATCCTCTGGTTAATCTTGAAGATTCAGCATTCCAGTTCTTCAGATGGTGTGCAGGATTCCAGTTGTTTGGCCTGATCGTTCCTATCTCGATGGCAGAGAACTCCTTCAAGTGCACGCAGGCGATGTATATCAATTGCGACAACAGTCTCATGACATTCAGCTTCTTTAAGAAGAGGGAGATGATAATGAAACTGTTTGACATCAGGTTTAAGCAGCTGATTAAGATAAATATCCTTCCTGCCATGGTATCTGCTCTTGCCGTTGATCTTGTGCTCTTTGTCACGGGCGGACAGGACTATCCATTCCATTATCTTGTGCCTTTCATTATTGCCGGTGCGATCGTTGTTATCTATTCAATGAGCTGGCTTGCTCTATACTATTTGTTCCAGCCGTTTACGACAACCGTCAATGTTAAGAGCGGCGCTTATGCAGTGGCAAGAACGGTATTTTCGATAATCATGGCTGTAGTCATGTGGATCCCTGCTAATTCGCTTGTTGTATTAGGCGTAACGGTAGTCTTTGCGGTTCTGTTTGTGATCATACTGAGAAAACTTGTCTATAAGCACGCTCCGAAGACTTGGAGAGTTAAGGCGTAACCTTAATCTTGACAATGTAAAGTTCCTTGCTATACTCTAATCTTGACAGTGTCAAGTTGGAGTTTATATGAAAGCGAAAAAGCGGATAATGGTAATAGTTCTTTGTGTTTTGGCAGTGCCTTTGCTGCTTTTGGCTGTCTGGGCGATCATAAGTCCTGGGAAAATAAGAACATATCAGGAACCCAATAGTCTTTCTGAGAAGTTCGTGATGGAGATAAACGGTGCTCCCAACGGCTTCTTCATAAACAGCAGGGATGTGAATAATCCCGTTCTGCTTCTTGTTTCAAGTGGTCCAGGTACGGATGATTATGTTTTCACTGATAAGTACAAGAACATGCATCTTGAGGATGATTTCACAGTAGTCTACTGGGACTACAGGTGGATGGGTATTGCGTATAACAGTTCGGTAAGAAAGGATGAGATCACTCTAAATAATCTGCTTGATGATACGCAGGCAGTAACTAATTATCTGAAGGCACGTTTTAACAAGGAAAAGATCTACATCATGGGCTTTTCGGGCGGAACACATATCGCACTTCGCGAGGTAGAAAGACACCCTGAAAACTACTATGCATATATCGGAATGGCTCAGTGTGTGACGGATTCTTATGAGAACGATACTGTGATGTACGACTTTATGAAGAAGGTCTTTACTGAGCGCGGTGATAGGAAGAATCTTTCAAAGCTTGAAGAATCAGTTGATCACATTGAAAGTAACAATGTTAAATGTAAAGACTGGTATTCGTATGTAATGTTTCTGCATATGGCAGGCGGCGGAACGATAAAGGATAAGGATGAACTTCAGGGGATTACCTGGCCGACAATTACCGCTAAGTGTTATACATTAAGAGAAAAGATCAATTATGT
>JAEEGJ010014642.1_pt1 | contig 18547 bp, 14 predicted proteins | sample 8958761 | NCBI WGS metagenome assembly JAEEGJ01 (sample SAMN16246546, study PRJNA631951) | gut metagenome | biome: gut microbiome; feature: rumen; material: RS-attached | host: Bos | place: Iran: Karaj | collected 2018-10
AGATGAAAATCTCATATTGAACATGCTGACTTCCCTGAAAACCGCATGTCTGTCCTTGCATTCAACTGTAAATAAATTCCCCGTTTTAAGGCCCGCCAAAGTTGGCGAGCACAGATCGATCAGTAATTGATCTCCCATTTTTCCTCCGAAACAATAAGTAAATATTAAGAGCTCATTCTAATAGTTAGTTTTAGCTAACATCACTTTATTTTATCCTGATATTTTGCAAAACATACAGTACATAGCGTTTTTATTTGATGTGATAATTCTTATCAGTTTGAACTCTTGAATCATATGTTAGCATCTGCTAACCTCTTATACAAGAGCATTACTTAACAATAATTCTCAAGTGCTCAGAAAGGAAGAGTATAGTATGAATAAAGTAAAAGTTGTATTTTGGAGTGGCACAGGAAACACTGAGGCCATGGCAAATGCAGTTGCAAACGGCATCAAGGCTGCTGGGGGAGAGGCGGAGCTTCTCCCATTCGAGACAGTAAGTCCTTCTGATGTAGCAGGTGACAATGTCATTGCCTTTGGATGCCCTGCAATGGGAGCAGAAGTTTTAGAGGAAGGTACAGTTGAGCCCTTCATGATGGATTATGAGAACAAGTGCAGCGGCAAGAAGATCGCCCTGTTTGGATCTTACGGCTGGGGCGACGGCCAGTGGATGAGAGACTGGCAGGACAGACTTAAAGCCGGCGGAGCAACTATCATTGGCGGCGAAGGCGTCATCTGCAACAGCGCCCCTTCAGATGATGCAGTCTCTCAGTGTGAGGATCTTGGAAGACAGCTTGCTCAGGCATAATATCATCAATTAGATTGCAATTGCACAGCGCAGAGTCATTTAGGTAACACTAAAATCTTGTATTCATTACCTCCTACGAAAAAACCTCGAAGTAGTTTATCGCTACTTCGAGGTTTTAGACTGTAGACCTACTAAATGGTGTGCAGCTTTTTGTTGTTATATGAAAAGGTTTAGATCATCAAAGTCCAAGCTCTGCCATTGCTTCATCATATTCTTCCTGAGTGATCTCACCGTTTTCAAGCTTTTGCTGAAGCTCTCCAACTATGACAAGAATCCATAATATAGCAGCATCTTCATCAGACATTTCTTCATCATCATCGTCATCTTCGGGCTCCGGATCAGGTGTAGGAGCAGGAGTAGGTGCTGGTGTAGGAGCAGGCTGTACTTTCTGCTGTTGCTGCTGAGGCTGTGAATAAACTGTCTCAGACCAATTTCCGTTATTTACGTTAACTGATGAATACTGATAGCAACTTCCGCTGTTGAAGCTTCCGCTTGTATCATAGAGACTTCCGTCAATATATGCGCCGTATCCGTTATCACTCTTATAAATCTTGATTGTGCAACTTCTGTACTGATTGTCGTTTAGATATACTGTAAGGCCGTGATTTAAGCTTACCTGATAAGTAGTAGACTGAACTACCTTCTTTGTAGCAGCTGCTTTCTTGGTTATCTGAGCATTGGTTGTAAGGGTTCTTCCTTCTTTTTTACCAAATATTACATAGTGCTCATATGCCTTTGAGTAGTCATTCTTCTTTAAAGTAGCTTTTACATCGGGATAAGCAGTTACATAAGCAACAGGATCAAAGTTCGCATTCATCATTCTGCCTTCCTTCATTCCGAAGGTTAGGAAGTGATTGAACATCGCTTCTTTGTTGGTTCCAAATGCAGCTTTGATATCCGGGTACTTGGTTGCATAGAAGTCAGCATCAAACTCCTTCTTAAGTGCTGCTGTGGTAGTCTTGTCAGCAGCTTCAACTTTTATTGAGCAAGAAGCAAGTGATGAGATCATTGCGCCTGATAATACTGCAGCTAATAAAAGTGCAGCCATAATTCTTTTCATAATACTTTTCATTACACGTCCATCCTTTCAATACTCTTGTTTTGATGTTACATGTAAATTCTAACGCGCAGATGTGATAAGTTCTAATGAAATATTGATAAAGAATATGATGATTAATTACATAGATTTTTTATAAACAGCAAAAAACGGCTCAACTGAGCCGTTCTTTTTAATGGATTAGGCGGGAGTCGAACCCGCGTCCAAAAATTCATCCCCTGTCCTTCTACTATCATAGCCGGTTATTTCGGAATTCTGCATTCCTGTTCCCTCATACCTGCGGTAACTGGCAACTGCAGATAATCGGTAGCCCCTGATACGTCCATGGAATCGAGGCATCTTCCATGTCGTTTCCTACAAAGTTTGACGCCGGTTATCTGATGTGTAGGTGCATCAGAGCCGACGCGCCGCACTTAGGCAGCGAGTGCTAAATTATCGTTAGCGTTTAATTTTAATTTGAGGTTTAACGCAACCGTCCTTCGGATAGCTTCTCCAGCTTCAAAATCCCTGTCGAAACCTTTACTAACCCTTATTCAATTTGCTTAATCAGTATATCGGCTTTTGATTATAAAATCAATAACCTGTTAGTTTAGTTTTTGAGTCAAAGTGAAACGTCCCCGGTGACTCAAAATGAGTCAAAGTGAAACGTCCCCGGTGACTCATTTTAAAGGGCGATGGCTTTGTTTCTCCATTTGCCGAAACGGTAGAAGAGGATGCTCATGATGGCGCCGATGCCCCAGGCAATGAGGAGGGAGTAGTAGATCATGTCCTGGTTGCCAAGTGGCATGGTCTCTGACTTGGTGAGGTAAACCATGAGGTAGGCAAGAGGCATACGAAGGAAGAAGGTCTCGATTATTGAGATCCACATAGGTGTTACTGTATCGCCTGCGCCACGCATAACTCCGGTAAGGGCCTGGATGATTGCCATAAGAAGGTAACCTGCAGCGAGAATCCTCATGATATGCATACTAAGATCAATCAGCTCCTGAGTATCGGTGAAGATTCCCATAAGGTATCTTCCGAAAATAAGGATTATGGCAACAATCAGCACTGAGAACATAAGTGACATGATAAGTCCCTGTCTTGATCCTTTTTCAACTCTCTCTTTATCACCGGCTCCTATGTTCTGGCCGGCAAAGGTTGTAAGAGCAGAGCCAAAAGAGAAGATAGGAAGTACAGCAAAGCCGTCAACACGCTGAACCATAACGTTGGCAGTAATGAGCTGCTCACCGAAGGTGTTGGTAAGGGACTGAACCAGGACGATCGACATTGAGAAGATCGCCTGAGTGATTCCTGAGGGAAGGCCAAGTCTTATGATCTGTCCTGCATACTGTCCGTTCCACTTAAAGTACTTAAATCCGAAATCAAAGGTATCAGTCATTCTGCGAAGTCTGTCGATGCAAAGAATAGCTGAAATTCCCTGAGCAATGATGGTTGCAAGAGCAACGCCCGGAACTCCAAGACCAAGTTTTGCAACAAAAAGGATATCAAGAACGATATTGATAACACTGGCAACGATCAGATATATAAGAGCTGACATCGCATCGCCGAGACCCCTTAGTACACCGCTTAAGATATTGTAAAAACCAAGGCCGATACTACCCAGGAACAGAATAACAAGATAGTCTGTTGCCCAGTCAAGGATGCTGTCAGGTGTTCTTAATAGTACCAGCATCGGTCTTGCAATGGCAACGCCGATGACGGTCATAAGTATTGATGCGATCAGAATAAGCGTAACGCAGTTTCCGATGGTAAGAGAGAGAGCATTTCGGTCCCTTGCGCCCAGATACTGAGCAACCATGATGGTCGCACCCATACTGATTCCAATGAATAAAACCAGAAGGAGATTAAGAATCGGAGCTGCACTACCAACGGCAGCAAGTGCGTTATCACCTACATATCTTCCTACAACTATACTGTCAACAGTGCTGTATAACTGCTGAACTACATTTCCAAGTAGCATGGGAACAGTGAACTTAAGTATCTGCTGCCATGGCTTTCCTACTGTCATATCTATTGCTTCAAAAGCTTTAGTCTTCATATATATAACCTCACTGATTTACAAACAAACATGAATTAAATTGCGCACAATCTAATATATACTTTTTCTTTTTATTTTTCAACCCCCGAATTAATAAGTTCTTGATTTCTTTTTCTTCAGTTATATAATAGGGATATGTGTTTTTAACAAATTAAAGTGTGAAATTATTTAAGAGGAGAGCCATGACACTTAGTAAAAAGAGAATTGTGGTAAAGGTCGGAACTTCCACAATTACAAATGATGATGGCAATGTTGATATAAGGGCACTTGATCATCTTTGCAGAGCACTTGCGGGCGTAGAGAATCTTGGATACGACCTGGTGCTGGTATCTTCCGGAGCTATTGCCGTTGGAGCCAACAAGATGAGACTTGCCCAGAAGCCCAAGGAGATCAGAATGAAACAGGCTGCAGCAGCTGTCGGCCAGACAGAACTCATGCACCTGTACGACAAGTTCTTTTCCGAATACGGCAGGATGGTAGGGCAGATCCTTCTTGATAACGGAGATATAACTGATCCTGTTAGAAGTGAGAATCTTAAGAATACCTTCGACGCGCTTTTGGAGAACCACATTATCCCTATCGTTAATGAGAACGACTCAGTCAGCCATGCAGAGATCGAATCGGAGAAAAAGCTCTTTTCCGACAACGACATGCTATCGGCTGTGGTAGCAGTGTTCTGTAAGGCAAGTAAGCTCATTATCTTCTCGGATATTGACGGCCTCTACGACGGTAATCCCAAGACCGATCCCAATGCCAAGGTCATCAGCAGGGTAGAAGAGATCACGGAGGAGCTTAAAAATGTTGCTTCCGGCTCAGGATCAAATCGCGGAACCGGCGGAATGATCACCAAGCTTGAGGCTGCAGAACTTGCAACTTCCCATGGAATTGATGTTATAGTCACAAATGGTAAAAATCCCGAGAAGCTCTACGACGTTATTGAGAAGAAGAAAGTCGGAACTTTGTTTGTGGCAAAAGAATAAAGAGCAAAAAATAACGCTATCAGTACTTATAGAGTGCTGATAGCGTTTTGTTTTCTTCAAAACCAATTATACGTTCTCATGATACTTGTCATAAATCTCGGTCAGATAAGTCTTAACGATCTGAATGTTTGACATCTTGCGAAGATCTGCATTGCCCATAAGCACTGAAATCTCATCTGCAAGAAGCAGCATGTTGTAGATCTTGAGCTTGAACTCATCACGTGTGAGCTGGTCTACATTGATCTCCATAAGAGGTGAGCCGAGTTTCATTGTAACATTCTCATCTGCGATTCCTGTAAGAACTATACGGGTCTCGGGATCGAAGTTTACATAGAGGATGAGATGCTCCTTCTCATGCTTTTTAAGAGAAGTGGGATTCTGATGTGATGTCTCCATCCACTCGAAGAGGTCAGCCTCGTCCGGATTCATGAGATATTTTGTCAGTTCCTCTTTATGCTTCTCAACGTACTGCATATATTTGCTGGCGTTAGGGCCTGTATAAGCAAGTTCAACCTTTACACCGTTATCTGTCCTGACAAGACGGCATTTATCAGCAACTTCCCTGATCTTAAGAGAAGTTTCGGTGTTCCCGATCATCTTAAAAGTACCGGTTTCCAATTCCTGTGTAAATTCCATTGTGTTCTCCTTCACTATTTATCTAAGCTAAACTTAAATCAGTAGTTAGTATAGCATAAAGGATTTAAAAATGGTATACTAACTAAGGTCTGTTTGCGTAATATTAACAGATCGATATTTTAAAGAAAGTTTTGTGACGGGTAGGATATGGCAACAAATACGAGGGGAAATTCTACCAGGAGATCTACAGGAAGATCATCCGGGTCTAAGAGTACATCATCAAGAAAGAAGAATGTACGGGAGGAAGAGCTGGATTATTCTTTAAAGAGCGAACTGATCGTCATCGGTATGGCTTTTCTTACCATTTTTCTTTTCCTATGTAATTTCGGTGTATGCGGAGCACTTGGCAGCGCAGTAAGCGGTGTCTTATTTGGTTTGTTCGGCATCACTGCTTATATTGCACCACTTGTAGTGCTTGCAGCTGTTGTGGTAGGAGTAGCCAATTTTGGCTCAAATGCCGCCATTCGTAAGATAGTTGCAGGCATTGTTTTATTCTTTGTGATCGGTATGCTGGCTGAACTACTCACCGGCAGACCACAGTCTTCTGATTCCTATTTGATAAAAGAAATATATGGACAAGCCAGTGAACATAAGAACGGCGGAGGTGTCTTCGCAGGTTCTCTTGCTTATGTTTCCTACAAGTATCTTTCACTTGCCGGAACAGCTCTTTTGCTGCTGCTTATCGGCATTGCTTCTATAGTAGTGGTTACCCAGCAGTCCTTTGTTGGCGGCCTTAAGAAGGGCGGAAGAAAGCTCATCGACAAGACCAGACAGGAAGCTGACAACTACCGCGAGTACGCCGAGAGGCGCAGAGAGAAGATGGAAGCAAGACGCGCCGAGATAGAGGAAGAAAGGCGCCTTGCCATCGAGCAGAAGGAAGATGAGAAGATCCTTCGTATGGAGAAGAAGGTCAGCGGCGTAATGATCGACACCGCCCTTGATAAAGAGGAAGAGGACGGCGATGATCTTGGCGAGATAAGGCTCCACAACGAGGAGAAGGTAAAGAGCGAAAATCTCTTTATCCCGGATGAAGATGAGTTCCACGATGATATCCACGAGATCATTCTTAAGAATGAGAGCGATGCCATAGAAGAGATTGAGTCCGCAGGAAGACGTAATGATGCTTATGAGCCTGAATATGAGCCTGAGCCTTCTTATGAGCCTGATTATCCGGATGAAGATGTCTATGAGCCTGAACCTGAACCGGTAAAAGAGCTTTCTCCTTCAATGAAGAAGCTCGTTGCAAGAGCTACAAATGAGTTTGATTCAGAGGATGATATCCTTCCCGATGTGCCTGTTCACGCCGAGCACCTCGGAAACGGAATGAACGGCGACTATGTGATCCATGCTCAGGACCACATTTCAAGAAGTGCTGGTGCCGACAGTACAATAAACGGTTCCAAGCCTTCGTCGGTAAATCTCGGTCCAGGCCCCCACACAACGAGCCCCGGCATGGAAAAAGAGATTGAAAGACACAAGAGGAGTGTTCCCAAGAAGTACGTATTCCCACCTCTTAGCCTTCTCGAAAAGGGTGTCAAGAACAAGAATACAGATTCCGCAAGAGCTCTTAAAGAGACAGCGGTTAAGCTCCAGGAGACACTGGCTACATTCGGAGTTAAGGTTACCGTAACCGACATCAGTCAGGGCCCTGCGGTAACAAGATTTGAGCTTCAGCCTGAGGCCGGAGTAAGAGTTAACAAGATCGTTGGTCTTGCAGATGACATCAAGATGAATCTGGCAGCCAGCGACATAAGGATTGAGGCACCTATCCCGGGCAAGGCAGCTGTGGGAATCGAGGTACCAAACAAAGAGAATCAGGCAGTTGCCTTGAGAGACCTCTTTGAATCCTCAGAATATCAGAACTTTTCATCCAAGCTTGCCTTTGCAGTCGGAAAAGACATAGCAGGCAAGGTTGTTGTAACCGATATAGCCAAGATGCCTCATCTTCTTATCGCAGGTGCTACAGGTTCAGGTAAATCGGTATGTATCAACACCATCATCATGTCCCTTATCTATAAGGCTAAGCCTGAAGAGGTACAGATGATCATGATCGATCCTAAGATCGTTGAGCTTTCTGTTTATAACGGAATCCCACATCTTATGATCCCCGTCGTGACAGATCCCAAGAAGGCTGCAGCTGCGCTTAACTGGGCTGTTGCAGAGATGACCAACAGATACAAGAAGTTTGCGGACACAGGAGTAAGGGACCTTAAGGGCTACAATAAGCTTGCAGCTGACTCTAATGACCCTGATATGACCGTTCTTCCGCAGATCGTTGTCATAGTTGATGAGCTTGCAGACCTCATGATGGTTTCGGCCAATGAGGTTGAAGATGCCATCTGCCGTCTTACACAGCTGGCAAGAGCAGCAGGCATTCATCTGATAATAGCAACACAGAGACCATCCGTAGACGTTATCACGGGACTTATCAAGGCCAATATGCCGAGCCGTGTAGCATTTGCCGTTTCCAGCGGTGTTGATTCCAGAACAATCCTTGATATCAACGGCGCTGAGAAGCTCCTTGGAAAGGGCGACATGCTCTTTTACCCACAAGGCTACACCAAGCCGGCCAGAGTCCAGGGCGCCTTCGTTTCAGACAAGGAAGTTCAGGCAGTTACTGATTTCCTTAGGGAACAGAATATTGAATCATCCTACGGAGAGGATGTTGAGAGCCAGATCAATAGCATGCAGAGCATGGTTTCAGGTGGCAATGCTTCATTTGGCGGTGATTCTGATTCAGACAGAGACGAATACTTTGTTCAGGCAGGTAATATCATTATAGAAAAAGAGAAGGCATCTATCGGTATGCTACAGCGTGCCTTCAAGATTGGCTTTAACAGAGCAGCCAGAATCATGGATCAGCTCTGCGAGGCTGGAGTTGTAGGTGATGAGGAGGGCACTAAGCCTAGAAAGGTTCTCATGACCAAGTCACAGTTTGAGGAATATCTTAACTCACAGGCTGGATAATATTTTTGCTATATGATTCCTAGGGAATTTTATAGATATATGTAACAGGGAAAGAGTTTTATGCGTTATTCGCAGAAAGGGAGATTTCATGGCTGTAAAGAGTGATATCGAAATTGCACAGGAAGCTACACTGCTTCACATCAGGGACGTTGCTGCTAAACTGGGAATTGAAGAGGACGACCTTGAATACTACGGAAAATATAAGGCTAAACTTTCAGAAGAATATATTAAAAAGGTTCAGTCAGGCAAGCGCGGTAAGCTTGTCCTTGTAACTGCCATTAACCCTACTCCTGCAGGAGAAGGTAAGACAACTACAAGCGTAGGTCTTGGTGATGCACTTAACAGACTTGGCCACAAGACAGTTATCGCTCTTAGAGAGCCTTCACTTGGCCCTTGCTTTGGTATTAAGGGCGGAGCAGCTGGCGGCGGATATGCTCAGGTTGTTCCTATGGAGGATATTAACCTTCATTTCACAGGTGATTTCCATGCGATCACATCAGCCAACAACCTTCTGGCTGCAATAATTGATAATCATATTCAGCAGGGTAATGAACTTGGCATAGATACCAGACAGATCATTTGGAAAAGAGCTGTAGATATGAACGACAGAGCTCTTAGAAATATAGTTGTTGGCCTTGGCACCAAGGCAGATGGTGTTCCAAGAGAGGATCACTTTGTAATCACAGTTGCTTCTGAGATCATGGCAATCCTTTGCCTTGCAGATGATATGGATGACCTCAAGAAGAGACTTTCCAGAATTATTGTTGCTTATACAAGAGAGGGAGAGCCTGTAACAGCAGGTCAGCTCAATGCTGTAGGCGCTATGGCAGCTCTTTTGAAGGATGCTATCAAGCCTAACCTTGTACAGACTCTTGAACATAATCCGGTTATTATTCACGGCGGACCATTTGCCAATATCGCACATGGATGTAACTCAGTAAGAGCAACCAAGACAGCTCTTGGCTTATCTGATATCACTGTTACAGAGGCTGGCTTTGGTGCTGACCTTGGAGCTGAGAAGTTCCTTGATATCAAATGCAGAATGGCTGGACTTAAGCCTGATGCTGTAGTTCTTGTTGCTACAATCAGAGCTCTTAAGTACAACGGTGGTGTTGACAAGAAGAACCTTGGAGAAGAGAATCTTGAAGCTCTTAAGAAGGGTATCGTTAACCTTGAAAAACACATTGAGAACATTCAGAAATATGGCGTGCCTGTAGTAGTTACACTTAACTCATTCCTTACAGATACACAGGCAGAGACAGAATTCGTCAGACAGTTCTGCGAAGAGAGAGACTGCAGATTTGCTCTTTCAGAAGTTTGGGAAAAAGGCGGAGAAGGTGGAGAGGCTCTTGCAAAAGAGGTTATCAATACTCTTGAGAATAAGCCAAGCAACTTTGCTCCAATCTACTCAGATGACCTTAGCCTTGTAGATAAGATCACAACTGTTGCCAAGGAAATTTATGGTGCTGATGGTGTTCAGTTCTCTGGCCCGGCTGCAAGGCAGCTTGCTAAGATTGAGGAGATGGGCTTTGGTAAGCTTCCAGTATGTATGGCCAAGACTCAGTACTCTCTGTCAGATGATCCTAATCTTCTCGGTAGACCTAAGGATTACATGATCCAGGTTCGTGAGGCTTATGTATCAGCAGGTGCCGGCTTCGTAGTAGCCCTTACAGGTGCTATTGTTACTATGCCTGGACTTCCTAAACATCCAGCCGCTTATGACATTGATGTTAATGATGAAGGCAAGATCACAGGACTTTTCTAAGTGATTTAGATTAAACATATATTTACATGGAGGAATTTGATGAGCGCCCAGATTATTGATGGTAAGGCTATATCCGCTCAGATCAAGGATGAGCTAAAAGCTAAGACAGCAGCTCTTTTAGAAAAGGGAGTTAAGGTAACTCTTGCAGTTGTTCTTGTAGGAGAAGATCCTGCTTCTCAGGTTTATGTCAGAAATAAGAAAAGAGCCTGCGAATATATTGGCTATAATTCATTATCCTACGAGCTTCCTGAGGATACTTCTGAAGAAGAACTCCTTAAGCTTATTGATGAATTAAATGGTAGAGAAGATGTCGATGGTATTCTTGTACAGATGCCTCTGCCTAAGCATATAAACGAGAAAAAAGTTATAGATGCAATCAGCCCTGACAAGGACGTTGATGGCTTCCATCCTATGAATGTTGGTGCTCTTTGCATTGGCGAGGAAGGTTTTGTATCCTGTACGCCTGCAGGTGTTATTCAGCTTCTTAAAAGAGGTTGTGATGGCAAGATAGATATTGCAGGTAAAGAGTGCGTTATTGTTGGAAGATCCAATATTGTTGGTAAGCCAATGGCGCTTCTGATGCTTAGAGAAAATGCTACTGTAACAGTTGCTCATTCCAAGACAAAAGATCTTGCTGAAGTATGCAAGAGAGCAGACATTCTTATAGCAGCAGTTGGTAAGGCTGGAGTGATCACTAAGGATTATGTCAAAGAAGGAGCTGTTGTCATTGATGTTGGAATCAACAGAAATGCTGACGGTAAGCTTTGTGGAGATGTAGCATACGATGAGGTTAGTGAGATTGCTGGTGCCATTACTCCTGTTCCAGGTGGCGTAGGCCCTATGACAATTGCTATGCTCATGAATAACTGCTATGAAGCAGCTGTAAGAAAACTTAAGTAAGCTATATGAGGAGAATTAAGGCTGAATGAAATGCCCTAATTGTGGTTTCGAAATTCCGGAAGGACATATGTACTGTGACCATTGCGGCACAGAGATAAACTTCGTTCCGGAATTCGAACCGGAAGTAGAGAACGAAATAAATGAGACTCTTTCTTCTGTTGCAGACGAGCTCAATAAAGAAGAGCGTATGAGAGAAGAAAGACTTCGTAAACGCAGGGAGTTTTTGGAGATGTTACATCAAAGACGCCTTGTGTTTCTTGCGGCTTTCGGAACAGTTTTGGTTATTCTTTTAGCAGTAACTCTATTTACTTTGTTTAGTGATAAATCATCTTACTATTACATCAGAAGAGCTGATAAGGCCAGAAGCTCAGGTAATACCAATAAAGCTATTGAATATCTGATAGAAGGCAATACTAATCTTCCTGAAAACACAGATCTGATATACAGGTTATCTGATTATTACCTGGAAATGGGCGATTCCGACAAGGCAGTGGAAGCGCTCAGGAAGATTACCGATTCAGGTCTTTTTACAGATGATAAGGTAATTGCTGCTTATGAGAGCATGATATCTATTTATGAGCAGGAACAGGCTTACGACAAGATTTCAGAGCTTTTATCCGGAACAGATGATTCACTTGCGCAGGAGCTTAGGAATAAATATATTCCTAAAGCGCCGCAGATGGGCATGGCTGGCGGAGAGTACGATGATATTGTTGTTGTAGCTCTTTTGCCACAGTCTCAGAATGAGGGTGATGTCACATACTACACAGTTAATGATGGAGATCCCAATGAATCAAGTATTCTTTATGAAAATGAGATAGTTCTTGATGAAGAGGGCGAGTATCTGATCAAGGCTGCTACCTTTAACAGATATGGTATTTCCAGTGCTGTTGCAGAAGAAAAGTACGTGATAAATAAAGGCATACCATCACCTCCTGAGATCATGGAACCAAGTGGCGACTACGCTCAGAATACTATGATAGTTGCTGTTGCTGATGCCGGATGTACTATTTTTTATACTACTGATGGTTCGGATCCAACTATAGATTCCAAGCAGTATATTTCACCTATTACAATGCCTGTTGGAACCTCTCATTACAAGTTTGTGGCTATAAACGAGGAAGGCATGACGAGTGAGATAGTTGAGAGGGATTATCACCTTGTATTTACAAGGCTTATTTCCAAGGAACAGGCTGTTAATAGTCTTGTGTCCACTCTTGTAAGACTGGATATCCTTTTGGATAACACAGGTAAGGTCAGAGGCATAGAGGGACATAACGAATATATTTACAATTCAGAGATAGAAATTGAAGGCGCCGGCGAATATTACGTTGTTGTAGAGAACCATGTTTCCAATGATGGCGTTTCTACTCCGACAGGTCTTTTGTATGCTGTTAATACCCATGATGGTTCTGTTAACAGATTGGGCTATGATTCCAGTGGCAAGTATACGCTTATCAAGATATCAAACAGATAAAAACGGCGTACTAATTACTTTAACGATTTAAAGAAATAAAGATTGAAATATTAGGCGCATTCATATATTATTGTTTCATTGAGGGCAATTTAAATTACTATATTTCGTTGGTAGGAGGACAGTTATGTTCAAGATTTTGGAAGCAAATGAGCTGGCTACGAACATATTTCAGATGATAGTAGAAGCTCCACGAGTAGCGCAGGCGTGTTTACCCGGACAGTTTCTTATTATCCGTGTAGACGAGGAGGGCGAGAGAATCCCTCTTACTATTTGCGATTACGACAGAGAAAAGGGAACTGTTGAAATCGTAGTTCAGGCTATTGGTGCTGAGACATTTAAGCTTGGTAAGCTTAAGGCTGGTGATAGTCTTGCTGATGTTGTAGGACCTCTTGGTAAGCCTTCAGATCTCTGCGAGGAGAGCATTGACGAGCTTAAGAAAAAGAAAATCGTATTTATCGCAGGTGGTGTAGGAACTGCTCCTGTATATCCACAGGCTAAGTGGCTCAAGGAACAGGGCGTAGACTGCGACGTTATTATCGGTGCTAAGACCAAGGATCTCGTTATCCTTGAGGATAGATTCAAAAAAGTATGTAACCTTCACATCACAACAGATGATGGTTCTTATGGCAGAAGTGGTATGGTTACCAAGGCTCTTCAGGACCTTTGGGATGAAGGTAACAAGTATGATCACTGCGTAGCAATCGGACCAATGATCATGATGAAATTTGTATGCAAACTTACACAGGAACTTGGAATTCCTACTATTGTCAGCATGAACCCTATTATGGTTGACGGTACTGGAATGTGCGGTGCTTGTCGTCTTACAGTAGGCGGAGAAGTTAAATTTGCCTGCGTAGATGGTCCAGAGTTTGACGGACATAAGGTAGACTTTGATCAGGCTATGAACAGAATGAAGCTGTACAAAACTGAAGAAGGAAGACTTATGCTCAAGGCTCAGGAAGGTGATACTCACCACGGCGGCTGCGGCAACTGCAACTAATAGCATAATATAGAATAGTAGAGGAGAATTCAGATGGATGGATTTGTAAGAGTTCCTGTTCGTGAGCAGGATGCCAAGGTTCGTGCTACAAATTTCCAGGAAGTATGCCTTGGATATAATAAAGAAGAAGCTGAAAGCGAGGCACAGCGCTGCCTCAACTGTAAGAACCCTAAATGCGTTCAGGGTTGTCCTGTATCAATTGATATACCTGCATTTATCCAGCAGGTTAAGGAAGGCGATGTAGAGGGCGCTTACCAGACAATTAGTAAGTCAAGTGCACTTCCAGCTGTATGCGGACGTGTATGTCCTCAGGAGAGCCAGTGTGAAGGCCAGTGCGTAAGAGGAATCAAGGGCGATGCTGTTTCAATCGGTAAGCTTGAGAGATACGTTGCTGATACAGCAAGAGAGCTCGGAATCAAGCCAGAAGGCGCTAAAGAGAAGAAAGGCAAGAAGGTAGCTATCATCGGATCAGGCCCTTCAGGACTTACATGTGCTGGAGACCTTGCTAAGATGGGCTATGATGTAACAATCTTCGAGGCTCTTCATGAGGCAGGTGGAGTTCTTGTTTATGGTATTCCTGAGTTCCGTCTTCCTAAGGATGCTGTAGTTAAGAAGGAAATTGAGAACGTTAAGTCACTTGGCGTTAAGCTTGAGACAGACGTTGTTATCGGTAAGTCAGTTACAATAGATGAGCTTATGGAAAAAGAGGGCTTTGAGGCAGTATTTATTGGCTCAGGTGCCGGACTTCCAAGATTCATGAACATTCCTGGTGAGCAGGCAATGGGTGTATTCTCAGCTAACGAGTTCCTTACAAGAAGCAATCTTATGAAGGCCTTTGATGAGAATTCAAGAACACCTATCATGAGACCTAAGAAGTGCGTTGTAGTTGGTGGTGGTAACGTTGCTATGGACGCTGCCAGAACAGCTCTTCGTCTTGGCTCAGAAGTACACGTTGTATATCGTCGTGGTGAAGAAGAACTTCCTGCACGTAAGGAAGAAGTTGGACATGCTAAGGAAGAGGGAATCATTTTTGATCTTCTCACAAACCCTGTTGAGATCCACGCTGACGAGAATGGTTGGGTAACAGGTATTACATGTATTAGAATGGAGCTTGGTGAGCCTGATGAGTCAGGAAGAAGAAGCCCTGTAGAGGTTCCTGGTTCTGAGTTTGAGATTGAGTGTGATGCAGTAATCATGTCCCTTGGAACATCACCTAACCCACTTATTTCTTCTACAACAGATGGACTTGAAGTTAACCGCAGAAAGTGTATCGTTGCTCAGGAAGAAAACGGACAGACATCTAAGCCTGGCGTATTTGCTGGTGGAGATGCTGTTACAGGCGCTGCAACAGTTATCCTTGCTATGGGTGCTGGTAAGGCAGCTGCTAAGGGTATTGATGAGTACCTCTCCAACAAATAATAAAACAGTTTAAACACTTTTTATTAAGATAAGATGTCTAGAAATAGGCATCTTATTTTTGCGTGCGAATATTAGTGCGTATATAAACGTAAATGCGGCATACATAAAATCTTAAGAAATTTCGACGGTAAATCTTAAGAATTCTCATGTAGTATGGGAAATAGAGGAATAAATATGATACAATAAAAAATGTTTGGAGAGTGGAAATGGACAGAGAAGAAAAAATTAAAATTGCTATTACTGCAGGAATTGCAGGACTTATACTTTTGATACTGATATTGTTCCTTGCATTATCAGGAACAGGCTCTAAGGATGATGAGCAGAAATTGAATGACAGCATTACAGAATATGCTTCTAATCATGCAGAAGGCACAGAGGCATCAAGTATAGCGTCTACAGATGTAAGCGTAGACGATGCAGCAACTGAGAGTACATCATTTGTGCCTTATTCAGAATACGTTAATTCCAAGAAGGGAACAGTTTCAGGTAACAGCTTCTATGATACAAAGGGGGCAGTACTTAAGGATGTATACAAGACTCTTAAGTATGACAGGGATGCTCAGCTTCAGGAGATGTTTACATACTTTGAAGCCGGTAATGAGGATGCTGTAAGAGATCTTGCACATCTCGAGAGATTTGAAGCGATGTCTTTTTCACTAGATGGAACCAAGGATTTCTATTATCACGGTGAAGTTAATGGAAATGGACAGCCTGATGGAATAGGGCTGGCAGTATATGCTAATGATCAGTATTATTACGGACATTGGAAGGATGGAGTCAGATCTGGAGACGGCAAGTGGATATCTTTTTATCCTTCATACAGTGAGTATGTAGTTAAAGAGCATATGTATTTCGGAGAGTGGCTTGACGACATGCCTAACGGACGTGGACAGGAGCACTATGACTATAATCAGGAATACATGAACAGTGCAGATCTTTATCTTCAGAATGCTATTGGATACTTCGCTAACGGCTATTATAACGGCGAGATGTACGTTATTACTGTAGATAATAACTATGATACCAAGGAATGGCTTGGAACCTGCGATATGGGTAACTGGGTACAGGTTCTTAATACTTCTGAGGATTCCAAGGGCAGAATCGCTACACTTAGCGAGAGAGAAAACGTTGATAATCATATCTGGATGGTCAAAAACAAGGCTGTTGATAACGGTGTTTCTGGAATTATTACAGGTGGTACTATAGCTAAATGAGTACAATAAGTATTATTTGCGTAGGCAAGATCAAGGAAAAATATTGGAATGATGCTATAGCAGAGTATTCCAAAAGGTTGTCCAGGTATTGTAAAATAAATATCATAGAGGTGCCGGACGAGAAAACTCCTGATAATGCGCCACCAGCCATTGAAGAGCAGATCAAGAAAAAAGAAGGCGACAGGATTCTGCAGAATATCGACCCTTCAGCCTATGTTTGTGCTCTTGCTATTGGTGGTAAGAAATATTCATCAGAAGGTTTTGCTGAGTTTATTGCGGATAAGGGAGTATCTGGTGTGAGCCACATACAGTTTATTATAGGTGGTTCCCTTGGAATACACGAATCAGTGCTTAAACAGGCAAACAGCCAGATCAGTTTTTCAGATATGACTTTTCCGCACCAGATGATGCGCGTGATTCTGCTGGAGCAGATTTACAGGGGATATCGTATCAATCGTGGTGAACCTTATCATAAATAATTGGGGAATGTTGGATGAGTGAGATTACAGAGTTATCATTAGCTCTTACAGCTGATGATGAGAGGAATATATTTGGGGGCAATGACAGCTATATTCGCAAGATTGAGAAGAGCCTCCACGTGGAGATCATTGATAGAAATGGTGAGCTACATATAATTGGTGACAAGGAGGGAGCAGCTAAAGCTTCCAGTATCATAAGAGAACTGGTTCAACTCTCCAGACGTGGCACCAGCATAGAGGAGCAGAGCGTAGATTACGCCATTTCTCTGAAGGAAGATTCAGTCAAAACAAAAGAAAGTCAAAATGATAACGTGCTTGTAGATATAGACAGGGACGTTATTTGTCATACCATTTCTGGTAAGCCTATCAAACCCAAGACTCTGGGACAAAAGAAATACATTGATGCTATCAGAAATAAGATGATTGTATTTGGTCTGGGACCAGCAGGAACTGGTAAGACGTATCTTGCTATGGCCATGGCTATAACAGCTTTTCAGAGAGAAGAAGTCAGCAGGATCATTCTGACAAGACCAGCTATAGAGGCTGGTGAGAAGCTTGGCTTTTTGCCAGGTGACCTTCAGAGCAAGGTTGATCCTTATCTTAGACCGTTGTACGATGCTCTGTACCAGATTATGGGCACAGAGAACTTTATCAAGAACATGGAAAAGGGCCTTATAGAGGTTGCTCCTCTTGCGTACATGAGAGGTAGAACACTAGATAATGCATTTATTATTCTGGATGAGGCTCAGAATACAACTCCTGCACAGATGAAAATGTTCCTTACCAGAATTGGTTTTGGTTCCAAGGTTATCATCACTGGTGATGCTACTCAGAAGGACCTTTCTCCAGATGTGAAGTCTGGACTTGACGTGGCAGAAAGTGTCCTCAAGGGAATAGATGATATAGCCTTCTGCACACTGACAAGTAGTGACGTAGTAAGACATCCACTTGTTCAGAAGATTGTTAAGGCCTATGAGGATTACGAGAAGAAGGCTGCTAACAAGCAGAAAAAGAAATCAATTCAGAAATTGGAGAGAAAACCTAGAGATGGAAAGTGAGAACAAAATTAGTTTAAAGCTTAGACTTTGCTATGGTGGAATGTTCTTACTCACAGGACTATGTGTTTTTGCGTTTTCTTTTCTGACAGGGAAGAGCTATGAAGCCATTTTGAGAAACACCATAGTTTCTCTTATCATTACCGGTACAGTTTTGTTTATGTTAATAGACGCCATCAGCAGAGGTGAAAAGGGCTTTTCATATGACAATTACAAACACAAGGACAGGTTTATAGTTGTTTATTCCAGCTTTCTTGTGCTGGCTTGTCTTTTCGGCCTTGTTCCTAATCAGTTCTGGCCATATATGTCAATGTTTGTGATTCTGGGTCTTTTTGCCAACATGGAGATTGGGCTTGTTTCCGGAGTAGGGCTTGTAACTATTTCTGTTATGCTGGAAGAAAGTGGTCACTTTGGCGAGCTGTTCATGTATGTGCTTGCTGGAACCGTTGCGCTTTCTATGTTCAGAGACCTTAAAGAGAATACTTCAATAGGAATCCCTGTTGCGATTTCTCTTATGATGCAGGCTGTTCTTTTGATAGCATTTAATGTTTTATTCCAGAACAGAACCTTGTCATTTAATATTCTGATCCTGCCTATTCTGAACCTGATGCTGAATCTTATCATATTGCTGATCTTCCTGAATATATTTGGTGTTTATATCATCAGGAAATCCAATGATATGTATATGGATATCAATGATACAGAGTATCCACTTCTTGTTGCACTTAAGAATTACAACAAGGATGATTATT
>JAEEGJ010014645.1_pt1 | contig 18542 bp, 15 predicted proteins | sample 8958761 | NCBI WGS metagenome assembly JAEEGJ01 (sample SAMN16246546, study PRJNA631951) | gut metagenome | biome: gut microbiome; feature: rumen; material: RS-attached | host: Bos | place: Iran: Karaj | collected 2018-10
AAAGTAAGTACCACGCCGGGATAAAGACTAGGTAAGGCGAAACGCCGTTTTCTACGCTTGGGGTCAGCACCCACCACAACGCACACGGAACAATCGCGCCATAAGCTAGCGTTTTTCTGTAGCGGGGAATTTTTTGCAATTCAGGCGTTTTTTGGGAATTTGCAAATTGCTTTACGGATAAATAAACGAAGGCAATCGCAAAGAGGATGCCTAAAATTTCTATGCCGCTTGAAAAGCCCAAATTGACGGAGACGATGCAGAAGAATATCGTCTTGCAAATTTCACGGAAGTTCATCATAAGCTGACCTCCGTTTCGCGGGACGATTCAAAAATGCGTTCGAGACGTTTGGCGTTGACGGACAATACATCATCGGAGACGATTTCTTTTAGTTCTTCTGTTGTCTTGAAATGCGAATCTAAAATGACTTGCTTATGCACAAGCGGGTCTTCGGTTGCATAAAGCCCTACGCGAAGCACGGGGCCAAGCGGACGTGCCGCGGGCGACCAAAGTTTTTGTGCGTTTGCAGTCTTCGACATTCGAAGCGACGTGGGCGGGATTCGAGCAAGCGATTCCAAGAAGCTTTCGCCGCCATCTCCTTCAACCAAAGAAATTTCATCGTCGCCAATGAAAAAGCGGCCCAAAGCATGGCGTTCCAAAAGCCACAAGCCCACACCAGCCGCCAAACGGATGAGCATTTCGACCGACGATTTTTCACGCAAGTTTCGTGCGGCAGTGTCCAAGACGAGAATCGCCCCCGCACCGCGTTCTGTTTCGAACTCTTTTGTAAAGGGGCGACCGTAGCGGGCAAATGCCTTATGGTGCAGGTCCCGCAGGGAATCGCCTTCGCGGTATTCTCGCACGCCTACAAAATCCATTCCCCGCGTAAGGCTTGGCATAAGGAGCGGTGCGAATACTATGCCGCTTGCCCCCGATGTCAAAAACGGAAATGATCCTAGATGCAGCGGAAGCGGGAAGACGAGCAATTCCGCAGTTCCTGAATTTGAAGCAAAACGCAAAGCTCCGTTGATTTCTGGAATAATGACGGACACTTTAGGGATTGCGAATGCACCTCGCTTTTTCGTTTTGATTTTGCACGAAATTTCGGCAGTTTCACCTGCTGCAAGCGATATGAGGCTTGATTCGTCGCATGCAAGCGTCGTGTCCATGCGGAAACATCCAAGCGAAGCGGCGTTTAATTTATCAATAGCCGTTAAATGCAAACTGACAACTGATGTTTCTCCTTCATAAACGTTTCGGACTGTAATGTTGTCCGTCTTGAACTTGCTTTTCCGTGCGGTCATGAATAGGCTTGGCACAAGGGCTAAAATGTACATGAAGTCAAGGCCGCAAAACACCCATGCCGCCCAAAATCCAGGCACTGCCCCCGCGAACATCGAGAATATTAAGAGTGCCGCCACGGCGTGCCCGACTTGCGTAAAGCCTTCTTGCCAAAGGTAGTACAAACGCATCAAGAGTCCCTTGCGTTTGGGACTACGAGGAATGACGCTTATGATCCAGTGGAAGAAATGCATGGCAGTTGACAGTAGGAAGTAGGCGGTAGGAAGTAGTTATGGGGTATGGGGTCGCACCCTAGGGGTGCTTTGAGGTATGAGGTTATTGTAATTAGAAAAGCCATAAATTTTGTAAAACAAGCGTTGCGGGCGATTGTTCGCAGGAGCACAAGGCTGAGTGCAGCTATTGATACTATAGGCCTCAAAGCGAAGCGACCCCAGAGGAGCTTTAGCTCCGTGCTCATAGCTCAATTGCTTAACTTGCCGATTCATTCCTCGAGACCTCATTTACTTCGGCACTTTCACCTGTTTCAGTATTCCCTCCAGAATTTGTCTTGAAGCTCCGGGCGTATTGCTGTCCTTGGCGAACACGCGGTGTTCCATGACGGGATAGAACACATGCTGAATATCATCGGGATTCACGAAATCGCGGCCTGCGACATACGCGCACGCTTGTGCCATCTTGATGAGGTTGATTCCTGCACGCGGGCTTGCCGCCAAACGAACCGCGGGATTTGTGCGAGTCGCTTGCACAAGCGATACTACATACGTTTCAAGTGATTCGTCGATGTGAATTTTGCGGACAACATTCCGAGCCGCAATAACTTCATCTGGAGTCGTCACCGCCTTGAGCGTGTCAAGCGGTCGCCCGTCGCGGTGGGCACGCAAAATGCCGAGTTCCGTTTCCGCTGTCGGATACCCTAGCGAAAGCCGCACCAGGAATCGGTCCATCTGCGCTTCGGGCAGCGGAAAAACGCCGTGAAATTCCACAGGGTTTTCCGTCGCAAGCACCATGAACAGTTTCGGTAGCGCATGGCGTTCGCCCTCCAGCGAGACTTGACGTTCTTCCATCGCTTCTAACAGTGCACTCTGCGTTCGCGGAGATGCGCGGTTGATTTCGTCCGCGAGCAAGACCTGCGTAAAAACGGGTCCCTTGCGGATTTCAAAATCGCCCGTATTCGCCTTGAATACGGCACCGCCCGTGACATCTGCCGGGAGTAGGTCCGGCGTAAATTGGATTCGTGCAAAGTCAGCCCCGATTGCTGCGGCAAGAGCTTTCGCAATTGTCGTCTTGCCTGTTCCTGGAACATCTTCGATTAGCACGTGGCCATCTGCAAGGAGTGCCATCACAAGCATTTCAACTTGCTCCTGCTTCCCCAACAAGACATTATTTAAAGAATCAATAAGTTTTTCAATCATGTAAATAAATATAAATAGTTATTGGTTCATAGTAGTTGGTTGTTGGCCAATGAATCGGGTTATGGGTTGCTCTAGACTCGTTTCTCACAACTCTCTTGCATCTTCTCTGATTTGGCTTTATTTCTCTCGTCTTTGCACAAGTGCTAAATGCTAGGCTCAATCATGTCAAAAAACAAGTTTTTTGCCGCGATGTTCGCCTTACGCATTTATCGTCTCTCGTCTAATTTCTAAATTTGCGCTCACTATGAGTGAAGACATTAAAGAAGAATCGAAAGAAAGAGTCAATCCGTTTTTAACGCCTGTCAAAATTATCGAGCCCAAGAACAAGCTCCCTGATTATACTTTCGACATGCTTCCCGAAGAGCAGAAGGCCATTCTCCGGGAGCACGGCTGGACTGAACTCATGCCCGTCCAGCGCAAGTCCATCCCTTACATGCTCGCCGCCCGCGATATGCTCGTGCAATCGAAGACCGGTTCGGGAAAGACCGGTGCATACGCGCTTCCGCTTTTGCAGGTCATCGTCCGTGACCATCCGTACCCGCAGGCGCTTATCCTTGTGCCGACGCGAGAACTCTGCATCCAGGTGCAAGAAGAATTTGAAAAACTCTCGAAAGGTACAGGCATCAAGTCCGTTGCGATTTTTGGCGGCGTGAACTACGAACCGCAAATCAAGGCGCTCCGCACAGGTGTCCATGTCATTGTCGCTACTCCGGGCCGCCTCATGGACCACATCCAGCGCGGCAATGTCGATTTGCTCTCCATCCGAGACCTCGTGCTTGACGAAGCCGACGAAATGCTTTCGATGGGATTCTACCCCGACATGCAGAAAATCCGCAAGTACTTGCCGAAGGCCATCTCTTGCACGATGTACAGTGCGACGATTCCGCAGACGGTCAAGAGTCTTGCTCGCGAATTCCAGCGTCCGAGTGCCGAATTCCTTTCGCTCAGCTACGACAAGGTCATTGCAAACAACCTTGAACATCGCTATTACACTTGTGACGTGATGGAAAAGGATTCCATGACCATCAAGGTTCTGGAATACTACAATCCCGAAAGCTGCATGATTTTCTGCAACTACAAGCGCGACGTGAGCTACCTCGAACAAGTGCTTTCCGGTTACGGTTTTGAAGTCGGTGCCCTCAGTGGCGATGTGGCCCAGAGCCTCCGCGAAAAGACGCTCAACGCCTTCCGCGACAAGAAACTCAAGATTCTCATCTGCACCGATGTTGCCGCACGCGGCATCGACGTCGATCACGTGACGCACGTTCTCGTCTATGACCACCCCGCCGACCACGAAGTCTATGTGCATCGCAGCGGACGTACCGCACGTGCAGGCCGTAGCGGCCTCTGCATCTCGCTCATTACGCCGGTCGAAGAAATCGAACTCCGCCAGACGGCAGTCGATTTCGGCATCAACTTCATCAAGATGGATCCGCTGACGAACGAAGACATTGCGAAGAAGGTAAGCGAACGCACCCGAGTCCGCCTCGAAGAAGTCCGCAAGCACTTCGGTGGCCAGAAGGCAACCGAACGCATCAGCCGCATGCTCCCTCTCGTAAAGGACCTCGCGAACGGCACCACCGACGACCAAATGCTATTAGCGTACTTGTTAGATAAATTTGCATGGAAAAAGTAGGCAGTAAACAGTGGTTAGTAAACAGGAAAAATTCCTAACCACTAACCACCAACCACTAATCACTAAGAATTAACCTCAAAGCGAGCAACGCGAGCGACCTCAGACCCCAAAGCGCGAAGCGCGAGCTCAAACCCTAAAAATGGCTAAAATCAAAGTAAAATCCGCAAAAGAAATCGAATTGATCCGCGATGCAGGCGCTCTCGCCGCCGAAACGCTGATCCGCGCGGGAGAAATGTGCAAGCCCGGCGTCTCCACCCTTGAAATCGATGAATTTATCGGCGACTACACCCGCCAGCACAAGGGCATCTCCGCCTGCATGGGCTATCACGGTTATCCGCGCTACGCCTGCATCAGCCTCAACGAAGTTGTCTGCCACGGCATCCCGAACGCGAACACCATCCTCAAGGATGGCGACATCGTGAACATCGACATCACGACAATCCTCTCCGGCTACCACGGCGATACATCCGCTATGTTCTGCGTCGGCAAAGTCTCTGACATCGCCCGCGAACTCGTCGATACCGCCAAGTTCTGCATGGAAGAAGGCATTCGAGCCGCTGGCGAAAAAGGCGCCCACTGGAACGACATTGGCTGCGCCATCCAGGACATCGCTGACGAACACGGATTCAGCGTCGTCGAAGACTACTGCGGACACGGCATCGGCCGCGGCTTCCACGAAGAACCGACCGTCTATCACTTCCGCAATTACGAACGCTGCCCGTTCATCGAAGTTGGCAACGTGTTCACCGTCGAACCGATGATTAACGTCGGACGCCCGGGCACAAAGACGCTCAGGGACGGCTGGACCGCCGTGACTCGCGACGGAAGCCTCAGCGCCCAGTGGGAACACACTGTAGTGAAGACAAAAGATGGCATCGATATTTTGACGCTGCCTAGATAGTCGAAAGAACGGGTTACGCCCTACAGATTAAAGAAATATAGAACGCCTCGTACAGAAATGTGCGAGGTGTTATTTTTTCTTCAACTTGTTTGAACTACAGTTGTACTTAGCCTTGCTCTCACAAACTTTGTTTAAAACAAGTGTTTGGTTGACATTGCAAGAATGCTCGATTTCCAAAGCATTACGCAAGACATCCTCAAGATACTCATTTGCAGTCTTGTTTTCGCCAGCAGCCATTTTCCGTACAGACTCCTGCAAATCATAAGGAACCTGAACAGTCATATCCTTCATCGGCGTAATAAATAACGTTCCACCGACAGCCTCAGCCATTTTTAGCAACTGCTTATAAGACGGATTCGTTTTCAACGACGCAATGCGAGAGACTGCACTTTGCGTAGTCCCCATTTTATCCGCCACATCCTTTTGCGTCAAGCCCAAGGAGTCCTTCAAGAAATCAAAATCCGTCAAAAAATCGGACAAAGCCTCGTACACTTTCACGTACGAATCTAAGCCGTCATCCTCTTTTTCAAGCGAATCCATGTAATCTAAAATTTGATCACGTTTCATTGTATTTCAATATAGCATATACGCTATATTGAATCAAGGGCAAAAAAAGAGGACGATGCTTTCGCACCGCCCTAAATGTTTTCACAACGGAATAATCCTTATTGTGAATTGCTTTCAGATTATGGGTAGAATATAAACAATTATGACTTCTTGGTCAAGAGAAAAATTCAAAAAAAATCAATAAAAAATATTTTTTTGAAAATAATTGAAAAAATAATGGACTGTCACTTATTGACATTGAATAGAAATTATATTTAAAAGAATATACTTTGAGCAAAAAACAAAAAAATGCGGAATTTTGCATAAAAACGGCATTTTTTGCAAAAAAGAACGTATATTAAATGAGGTTAAATTAAAAATCCTTACATAGGAAAATTGTTTATGAAGAAAATCCTTGGTCTTGATTTGGGGACGAACAGCATTGGCTGGGCTGTGGTGAATGAAGCTGAAAAAGAAGGCGAAAAGTCTTCTATTGTAAAATTGGGAGTAAGAACCATCAATTACGACAATTTTGTCAGCACGGCAACAGGGAAAGAATCAAAAGATCCTGTTAAAGATTTTTCTGGAGGAAAGGGAATTTCCTGCAATGCCGGCAGAACGCAAAAGCGCAGCGCACGTAGAACCCTTCAACGCTACAAATTGCGTAGAGAGCATCTCATTCAAACTCTGAAGGAAAATCACCTTATAGATGATTCGACCTTTCTTTCCGAAAATGGCAACAGAACTACTTTTGAGACATATCGCTTAAGAGCCAAGGCTGCAAACGAAGAAATCTCGCTAGAGGAATTAGCCCGAGTGTTATTGATGATCAATAAAAAACGCGGGTACAAAAGTAGCCGCAAAGCAAAGAGCACAGAGGAAGGTTCTTTAATTGACGGAATGGAAATTGCTAGACAATTGTATGAAGACGATATAACTCCTGGGCAATATTCGTTGAAACTTCTGGAAGCAGGGAAGAAGCACCTGCCGGATTACTATCGTTCTGACTTGCAAAATGAATTTGAGAAGATTTGGAATTTTCAACAACAATTTTATCCTTTTTTAACAGACGAAATTAAGGAAGAACTAGAAAATAAAAACGCAAAAACGACTTGGGCGATATTCGTCAAAGCCTGTCAAAATGCTGGCAGTGCGATAGTTGGTGAAAAAAGAACCACAAAGGGATTCGACCAAAAAAAAGAAAATTATCAATGGCGAGCAAAAGCAACATCGTCTCAAGTCACATTAGAACAACTAGTAGTCATCCTTCAAGACATAAATGCACAAATCAATGCTTCTAGCGGCTACCTAGGAAACATCAGTGACCGCAGCAAAGAATTGTATTTCAACAATCTAACGGTCGGCCAATATCAAATGGGAAAATTGGTTGAAAATCCGAATTATAGCCTAAAGAATCAGGTTTTCTATCGTCAAGATTATCTTGATGAATTCGAAAGAATATGGGAAACTCAGGCAAAATTCCATAAGGAACTCTCTCCCGAACTCAAAAAGCTAATTCGCGATGGAGGTATTTCCCCGATAACCAAAACACACCGATGCGGAATTTTCTTCCAACGCCCGTTAAAGTCGCAAAAAGGACTTATTTCATTCTGCGAATTTGAAAGTAAACAAATAGACGTAGAAATAGACGGAAAGACAAAGAAAAAAATGGTCGGCTTGCGAGTATGCCCAAAATCATCGCCCTTATTCCAAGAATTTAAAATATGGCAAATAATAAACAACATTCAGGTAATTGCTGAAGATGGTCAAAAAGAATATTTAAGCCAAGAAGCGAAAGAAGCTTTATTTAATGAATTAAGTTACAAAGAAAGAATGTCCAAGCAGGATGTTCTTAAATTCCTATTCAAAAATCACAAGGAACTAGATTTAAACTTTGATAAAGTAGATGGTAATCATACTCAAGCCCAATTATTTAAAGCATACCAATCCATTATTGAGCAAAGCGGTCACGGAGAACACGATTTTTCAAAAATGTGTTCATCTGATGCTAAAAAGATGGTTGAAGAAATCTTTGATGGACTAGGATTTAATACAGGAATTCTATCATTTGATTCTTCTCTGGAAGGAGTTGCCTTTGAACAACAGCCTCTTTATAAACTATGGCATTTGCTCTATTCCTTTGAAGGAGATAAATCTAACTTAGGCAACGAGAGCTTAATTAATAAAATATCTACAGAATTTGGCTTTGACAAGGAATATGCATCCATTATCGCAAACATTTCATTTGAGCAAGATTATGGCAGTTTGAGTGCAAAAGCCATAAGAAAAATATTGCCTCATTTAAAAGACGGGAACGATTACAGTGTTGCATGCGAATATGCTGGATACAGACATTCGCAAAGGTCTCTGACCAAAGAGGAACTCGCTCGCAAAGTTCTCAAAGATCATCTTGAACTTTTACCACATAACAGCCTACGCAATCCTGTTGTTGAAAAAATATTGAATCAGATGGTTCATGTTGTAAATGGAATTATAGACGAGTACGGAAAACCCGATGAAATCCGTATTGAACTTGCTCGTGAGCTAAAAAAATCGTCGAAAGAACGCGTTGAAATGACCGAAAAGATCAACGAAAGTTCAAAACAACATGAAGAATATCGAGAAATTCTGCAAAAAGAACCTTTTAACTTAAGCTATATAAGCCGAAACGATATCGTTCGCTATAAGTTATATAAAGAACTAGAAACAAATGGATTCAAAACACTCTATTCCAACACGTACATTCCTCAAGAAGAGCTGTTCAGCAAAAAATTCGATATAGAGCACATTATACCTCAAGCAACGCTATTTGATGATTCTTTTTCTAATAAAACCATAGAAGCGCGTCAAGTAAACCTTGATAAAGGTAATATGACCGCTCGTGATTTCATTGCATCAAAATACGGTGATTCAGCCCTTGAAACTTACATAACCAACATTGAAAAATTATTTGAGAAAAAAGTTATCAGCAAAACAAAACGCGATAAACTTCTGATGACGGAATCACAAATTCCTAGCGGATTCATCAACCGCGATTTGAGGGATACTCAATATATCGCAAAGAAAGCGCGTGAAATGTTGGAAGATGTTGTCAAATTCGTCGTGCCTACTACAGGATCGGTAACGGACAGATTACGTGAAGACTGGCAATTAGTTGACACGATGCAAGAATTGAATTGGGACAAGTATAACAAACTTGGTTTAACCGAAATCATAAATGGCCGTGATGGGCAGAAAATTCGACGCATAAAAGATTGGACAAAACGTAACGATCATAGACATCACGCGATGGATGCACTTACAATCGCTTTCACAAAACGAAACTATATTCAGTATCTCAACAATCTGAACGCAAGAATTCAAAAAAACATTGACGAATTTATTGATTTGGATAATGTAGAAGTTGCAGATTTAAACAAAAAAGATCGTTCTGCGGCAATTTATGCTATTGAGCATAAAGAATTGTATCGCGACAATCATGGTAAATTAAGATTCAAATCGCCCATGCCTCTTAACGAATTCCGTGCAGAAGCCAAAAAACAACTTGAAAACATTTTAATTTCTATTAAGGCTAAAAATAAAGTTGTTACAAGAAATATCAATCGTGCAAAGAATTCCGTGGAAACAGAGATTATTGATAATAATGGAAACAAGAAGAAGATTAAAGGTCAGCTCACATTGACTCCACGAGGACAATTGCACTTAGAAACGATCTATGGAAAAAGAACTAAAATCACCCCTAAAATAGAGAAAATAAATGCATCTTTTGACATTGAAAAGATAAAAACTGTCACCTCGGCAAAATATCAAAACGCGTTGCTAAAAAGACTTGCAAATTTTGACAACGACCCTAAAAAAGCATTTACAGGAAAAAATGGACTTGACAAGAATCCAATATGGTTGAACGACTTGCACTCCGAATGCGTTCCCATAGCAGTAACGGTTAAGGTGAAAGAGGATGTTTACACCATTCGAAAAGAAGTTTCTCCTGATTTAAATGTTGACAAAGTTCTTGACAATCGAGTCAAAGAATTATTAGAAAAACGTCTAAAAGAATTCAACAATGACGCCAAGAAAGCCTTTTCAAATTTAGACGAAAACCCAATATGGTTTAATAGGGAAAAAGGGATTGCAATAAAGAGAGTAGCTATTTCTGGCGTAAGCAACGCAATTGCTTTGCATGGGAAAAACACATCTCAGCTTAATGATTTTGTAAATACCGGAAATAATCACCATGTTGCGATATATCGTAAGCCTTTGATAGACAAGAAAGGCGAGCAAATCGTAGAGAACGGTATTCTGCAATACGAAATTGATGAACGAATTGTTTCTTTCCATGAAGCGGTACAACGTGCAACGCATGGATTACCAATTATAGATAAGGAATTCAAAAAAGAGGAGGGTTGGGAATTTCTATTCTCTATGAAGCAAAATGAATTTTTTGTATTCTCACGATATGATAAAGATGGAAATAAGATATTTAATCCATTTGATTACGATGAATCTTGGTATAAAGACCCAAACAACTATGCCATTATAAGTCCAAATCTATTTAGAGTACAAAAATTTTCCAAAGTCAAAGCAAAAAACAGCTTTGTAAGAGAATATGTCTTTAGGCATCATTTAGAAACAACCATAACTAATACCAACGCAACGTTGAGAGGTATAACGTGGGAAAAATTTCAATCTTGCGACAAGTTAGGAACAATTCTTAAGGTTCGTGTAAACCATATTGGTCAAATCGTTTCTGTTGGAGAATACTAATGTAATATTATTCAAAAGAGGGGAAAATGATTAAGCGCACACTGTATTTTGGGAGTCAGGCTTATTTAAGCCTCAAGGACAACCAACTTGTCATCAAAAAGAGCGGAGGCGAAATCGTTACCGCTGCTATTGAAGATATCGCCTACATCGTCCTTGATTCTCCACAAATTACAGTGACCAACGCTCTGCTTGGAGCCTTGCTAGAGAATAATTGCGCTATCATCAACTGCGATAAGACTCACTTGCCGTCAGGATTGTTGCTTCCTCTTGCAGGAAACACTCTGCAAAGCGAAAGATTTCAGGCTCAAATTGAAGCGTCGCTTCCGCTAAAAAAACAACTATGGCAACAAACTGTCCAGCAAAAAATTTTGAATCAGGCTGCAGTTTTGCGTGGTTCTCATGACGCTGAAATTAGGAATATGACAGCATGGGCAAATTCCGTACGAAGTGGAGATGTCGATAATCGCGAGGCCGTTGCCGCAGCCTATTATTGGAAAGAAATGTTTCCCGACATTCCCGATTTCGTTCGTGACCGTAATGGGATGTCGCCAAACAACATGTTGAACTACGGCTATGCTATATTGCGTGGTGTGGTTGCAAGGGCGCTGGTTTCGAGTGGACTTTTGCCAACTTTGGGAATACACCACCATAATCGATACAACGCCTATTGTTTGGCAGATGACATTATGGAGCCGTACCGCCCTGTTGTAGATAAATTAGTCTTAGAAATTCTTACCGAAAAAGAAGAATATCCTACAGATCTTTCTACTGAAATAAAGGCAAAGCTTTTAAAAATTCCTGTACTTGATTGTGTTATTGATGGAAATAGAAGTCCTTTGATGAACGCTGTTTCAACAACAACCGCTTCGCTTGCCAAATGCTATTTAGGCACAACAAAGAAATTGCTCTATCCAGAGGTGTAGGATGGACCGATTTAGCGAGTACCGAATTATGTGGGTGATGTGTTTCTTCGATTTGCCGACAGAAACGAAAATTGAGCGGCAGAGGCACAGCGAATTTCGCAAAAATCTGTTAAAAGACGGATTTTCAAGATTCCAGTTATCCATATACATTCGGCATTGTGCTTCCGTAGAGAATGCGGAAGTTCATATCGCTCGCGTAAAGAGTTTTATGCCACCAGATGGTTCGGTAAGTATTCTCTGTATCACAGATAAGCAATTTGGAAAAATCCAGATTTTCTACGGTCGAAAAGAAAAACCAAAGCCGAAGTCAACGGGGCAATTAGAGCTTTTCCTATAAAAAATTGCTTAAAAACAAGAAAAAATCGGCTCATTGAAGCCGATTTTTTCTTTTCGCAATGTTACATCTAACTCGTTTATAGCTGTATAGTTACAACAAGTCAGTTGTTATTGCTCTATCGAAGATAGAAAATCTGAAAGCAATTCACAACTGTTGGGTGTCGAGGGGGGAGACAATGAAGGTTGTTATTGCTCTATCGAAGATAGAAAATCTGAAAGCAATTCACAACACCACGCTTGCAGTTTATCAACGTTCGCGTGTTGTTATTGCTCTATCGAAGATAGAAAATCTGAAAGCAATTCACAACTAAAAGTAGTGCCGTCCGTTTTACGAACAAGTTGTTATTGCTCTATCGAAGATAGAAAATCTGAAAGCAATTCACAACCAGCCCAGCGTCATTCATTCGCCCGTGCGTGTTGTTATTGCTCTATCGAAGATAGAAAATCTGAAAGCAATTCACAACTTTTTTCTTCTTGCGGTTCCACTCATCGACGTTGTTATTGCTCTATCGAAGATAGAAAATCTGAAAGCAATTCACAACTGTGACGTTGAATAATGGAAAGACAAGACGGTTGTTATTGCTCTATCGAAGATAGAAAATCTGAAAGCAATTCACAACTGCAAACACTGCTTTTTGACGGCTTGAATTGTTGTTATTGCTCTATCGAAGATAGAAAATCTGAAAGCAATTCACAACTATCGGAATCAATGCAATTTCTACAACTTTGTTGTTATTGCTCTATCGAAGATAGAAAATCTGAAAGCAATTCACAACTATTTAAAATAGCGGGATGGGTTTACAAGTGTTGTTATTGCTCTATCGAAGATAGAAAATCTGAAAGCAATTCACAACCAAAGGACTCTGACGGGAACGTCATCAAGAGTTGTTATTGCTCTATCGAAGATAGAAAATCTGAAAGCAATTCACAACAGGAACATCGACACATCTAAAAGAAGGATAGTTGTTATTGCTCTATCGAAGATAGAAAATCTGAAAGCAATTCACAACTCCCGCTCACTCTCCACGCCCACGAAGAAGTTGTTATTGCTCTATCGAAGATAGAAAATCTGAAAGCAATTCACAACTAATAGGTGGTCTTGAAGATGGCGTTATCCGTTGTTATTGCTCTATCGAAGATAGAAAATCTGAAAGCAATTCACAACTTATTGTTGGCGCCTTCTATGAGGTTGCGCGTTGTTATTGCTCTATCGAAGATAGAAAATCTGAAAGCAATTCACAACAGGTTGTTCATAATGTCTGTAATGGTGACTGTTGTTATTGCTCTATCGAAGATAGAAAATCTGAAAGCAATTCACAACTTGGAAGCTACGGCGCTTGGCTCCGTCCTTGTTGTTATTGCTCTATCGAAGATAGAAAATCTGAAAGCAATTCACAACTAAAAATATGTTTTTTGAGTATTTTTTGATGTTGTTATTGCTCTATCGAAGATAGAAAATCTGAAAGCAATTCACAACGTAAGCTTCGCCCGGAGCTTTTCACCGTCTGTTGTTATTGCTCTATCGAAGATAGAAAATCTGAAAGCAATTCACAACAACAACTGCACACGAACGGAGCGACCGTCCGTTGTTATTGCTCTATCGAAGATAGAAAATCTGAAAGCAATTCACAACTCAAGGCATTAAGCAGTTCTGGGGGTAACAGTTGTTATTGCTCTATCGAAGATAGAAAATCTGAAAGCAATTCACAACTTTCTCAATCTGATACGTTTAAAGATGGTCGTTGTTATTGCTCTATCGAAGATAGAAAATCTGAAAGCAATTCACAACTATCACCTTGACTTATGATGATGAGCACTTGTTGTTATTGCTCTATCGAAGATAGAAAATCTGAAAGCAATTCACAACGATGAGGCTTATCGGTGCGAATGTAATATAGTTGTTATTGCTCTATCGAAGATAGAAAATCTGAAAGCAATTCACAACATGGAAGACTCTACGCCGCTTGCTGTTATGGTTGTTATTGCTCTATCGAAGATAGAAAATCTGAAAGCAATTCACAACAATATCTATTATTACCATGAACAATTACCGGTTGTTATTGCTCTATCGAAGATAGAAAATCTGAAAGCAATTCACAACTTGTAACCTCCGATGACTGACGAGTTGGAGTTGTTATTGCTCTATCGAAGATAGAAAATCTGAAAGCAATTCACAACACTTCCATAGCAACGCATGCTTCAGCCCACGTTGTTATTGCTCTATCGAAGATAGAAAATCTGAAAGCAATTCACAACTTTTACGGTCTCCGTTTGTTTGGTTTATGGTTGTTATTGCTCTATCGAAGATAGAAAATCTGAAAGCAATTCACAACCTTCGTCTCCTGCTTCAATGCCGTCTGCGGTTGTTATTGCTCTATCGAAGATAGAAAATCTGAAAGCAATTCACAACGATTCGCGAGTCATTGCACTCGAAACTGCTGTTGTTATTGCTCTATCGGAGATAGAAAATCTGAAAGCAATTCACAACTTAGCATAGATACTCCGTGTTAATCAAGAGTTGTTATTGCTCTATCGAAGATAGAAAATCTGAAAGCAATTCACAACTTTTATAATCATTGCTACGCGAACGCTTTTGTTGTTATTGCTCTATCGAAGATAGAAAATCTGAAAGCAATTCACAACGACGCTTTCGAGTTGGAGTCTACCAAGTCGGTTGTTATTGCACTAGTTAAACTAGAAAATTTGAGATCAATTTGCAAACTAGATAACTTAACAATGCCACTATTATAGGAACTGCGTTTAAATCTGTATGGATTCCCTCCCTTCGGTCGAGAATGACGGCAGGGCCGAGTGATGCAGAAACATGCTTACATGTTTCTATATCCGAGGCAAACAGTCATGCGTTGCGCAATGACAGGTTGAAAATGACCGTGGCTGCGACGCTCGCCTTTTGTGGTAGTCTCTCCCGGATTCTATTCCCCGACTCGGAGTCTGGAGCAATAAGAGTTGTTATTGCACAAATCAAATCACTAAAACTGAACCACCAACCACAAATCACAGACTGTTACTGGATCCTTCCTCCCTTTGGTCGTCTGGATGACCCCAAAAGATAGACGAAAGAGACGTAGAACGCCTCGTGCTGCGAAATACTCGAGGTGTTATTTCTTCATTTTCTGCAAAAAATTATATATTAGCAAAGAAATTTTCCACTAACCACTCAAACTCAACCACCAACCTCTTTAGATCCTTCGACTCCGCCCTTCGACGCGCTTCGCTTGCTCAGGGACCTTAATAAGGTTGGTGAGCTTGTCGAACCACGCTCAGGATGACACTTCCTACCACCAACCACTTCTCAACCCCTAATACCCAACCCCTATAACCTAACACCTAACCATGTCCTTCCTCAGCAACGCACGCGATAAAGCAATCCAATTATTCTTTCAGCGGAACGAATTCATCAGAAAGTTTGGCGAGATTCAGGATGTCGTTATCGACACTTTGGAGAACTGTGCAAACGTCACGATTCTTTTGCATGGAGAATTCATTCCGACAACGTTCAGTGCTCATTACTGTTTCGAAGATACCGACGAAGGGACGTTGATTGTTATAAACAAAGTAGAGAGTGAACGCGAGATGATCAACGCCATCGCCGCATGGTGGTTCAGGAATCATTCCATCAAAAAGGCTCTACCTAGGGGGACGGGCTTATTCGCCAAAATTTTGTTCTAGCATTTCATCAAAGGTTTTTTCATGGACGAACTACTTCAAAAAAATTTAAACAACGTATCTTTTAGCGTCAATGCGAACAAACAAACTATGGACTTGACGGTCCTTCCTCATGGCGAGAACGCTCCAATTTCGTTCCATGTGAACTACAAGCTTGTAGAAACGGGCGACGAAACGGAGATTATCGTCCAAAATATCGCGTCAGACCGTCTTTGGGTGGATGAAATCGTTAAAACGTGGCTTGAAGGACGTAATTTTCAATACAAGATTCCCCAAAACGTTGCAAGAATTGTTAAAATGTTCTTGAAATAGGAGATAAAAGGAGCTTGCCCATGTTGAATTTTAAAGAATACAAAGACAAAAAAGAAGAATCCATTCAGGAATTGGTTTATTCCATTATATTCAACCTGATTACGGATATCCCGGACTCGCTCCTTTGCCCGAACAAGGATCCTGACAAACGTGCTGATCTTTTAATCAAGCAGGCCGCATTGAAGGCCGCCGCCGTGAGTACGACGCTTTCTGTCCCTGCCGGTTTGACAGGCGTGTTGACTTCCATCCCGGACATCGCCGCTGTTTGGCGTATCCAGGCTCAGCTTGTTTCTGACCTCGCTTGTACATACGGCAAGTTTGCCATGCTCAGCCGCGAAGCTATGGTCTGGTGCTTGTTCCGCCACAGTGCCGCCTCGCTCCTCCGCGATGTCGCGGTCCGCACCGGAAGCCGCATTGTCGTGCAGAAGCTTTCGTTTACCGCACTCCAGAAACTGCTCCAGAAAATTGGAGTCAAGGTTTCCGCGAACTTCTTGGGCCGCATCGCTCTCCGTGCTATCCCTGCAATTGGGGCCATCGGCAACGGAGCTTACACTTATTTTGATACAACCGAAGTCGGAAAAACTGCAATGGTGTACTTCAAGTCCCTCGAAGGCATTGAAAAGCCGGAGCTTGTGGAAAATTCCATCGACAAAGAGCCGGAAGCAAGCGAAAACGACGAATCCGATACTGCCAACGAAAGCGACGAAACTAAATTTTCAGACGATAGCCAAAGTCATTATTTCTAAAATCATTGATTACACAAACTGTAAAGAGTTTTATCAGGTCGCATGAAGTCCCCGTACTTCTTGTGGTGGTCCTGTTGTTTCTCTTTGCGTTGTCGTTTGTCGGTGAATCTATTCCGCTGAATGACGGGGCGGGGTACGACGGTGCTTTTTACTATAACGTTGCACAGAATTTTTCTACGGATTTTTTTTCTGCCGGCTATGACCGTTTCCGCATTTTCCGCATTTTCCCGTTCTTTCTGATAAATTTGTTTTTCTCGCTGTTGAACATCGAGACATCGCATGCAAATTTGATGGCTTCGATGTTTGTGCTTCATTTTTTGAATTTGGCCGTGCAGCTAGTGTTCTTTTTTAAGCTGGTGCAAATCTATGCTTGGAAAAAGACGACGACGGCTCTCGTTTTCGGATGCTACTTTTTTAATTACTTCGTCCTAAAAAACTGCGGCTACGAGATTTTCCAGACGGATGCTTTTGCCAATACGATTTTCCTCGTTTCGTTTTATTTTTTGCAACGTCAAAAATTTTTACAGGCTATTTCCATTTCGTTCTTGGGCATCCTCACATGGCCGACCGTGACTTACACGATTTGGCTGTTGTATTTTTTCAAGGACGCGTTTCCGCAAGATGCTCCGCGTCTCAAGCTCCATACGGGGAAAATGCTTTCCGTGGCGTTTCCGCTGTTGTCTGCCGGGGCGGTCGTTTTGCTTTACGTATTGCATAGGCAACCGCTTCTCGAAAGTATGCTTTTCATCCCGGCTTCTGCTCCGCTTCTTTTAGCGGGGGCGGTCGCTTGGTGCTTTTTTCTCTATGTTGTTTTGCAAGGGTGCGACTACCGGTTCCATTCGCCGCTCACGTACATTCGTGAATTTGTGCGTCAGTCGCCTTGGAAAAAACTTGCTTTTGTTGCAATCCCGTTCGTGGCTATCAACCTCTATCTCCGTATCCTTACCAACGACGAATTTTACTTTAGCGAAGTCGCGTTCATTCTCCAGATGTTCCTCCGTCCGCTCAAGTATCCGCTTATCACGCCTGTTGCGCATGTATGCTATTTTGGAATTCTGCCGTTACTCGTAATTTTCTTTTTCCGCGATTTTTCAAAAGATGTTTTCAACCGCAGCCCGGGCTACGCTCTCGCTTTCCTTGCGTTTCTCTTTTTTGCAATTGATAGCGAGGCAAGGCATGTCATTCCGTTACTTCCGTTGATTCTCGTGCCGCTCGGATGCGTCATCGACAAAGTGAATTTGAGTGCAAAAGCGGCGACCTCGTTGCTTGCCCTCCAGCTTCTCCTCAGTCATTTTTATGTACCGATAAATGTTGCTGGAATTGAAGAGTCTTTTGAAAGTAATGATTATTATGGCGTGGCTCAGCTATATTATATGAACTTTGGACCTTGGATGTCTTTAGAGTTTTACATCGTTTGGGCGGTTATTGCAATAATTGCGGCTCGATTAGTGAGTTTTATCATCGTAAGACGTAAAAATTAGCCGTTTTTTACCGCTTTTATACGTTCATGTGATAAACCGCCCTTGAGTTCCCCCCTAAATTTTTCTATTTTTGGGCGCAACATTCAAAAACATCAACTCCATTTGTGGAAATAAAATATGAAAAACATTGAAAAGCACAGAAATATTGGTATTTCTGCTCACATCGACTCCGGTAAGACTACTCTTACTGAACGTATCCTTTACTTCACAAAGCGTATCCACGCTATCCACGAAGTTCGTGGTAAAGACGGCGTCGGTGCCACGATGGACTCCATGGAACTTGAACGCGAACGCGGCATCACGATTCAGTCTGCTGCAACGTTTGCAAACTGGACCCACACCAAGAGCGGCGAAGCCGACTCCATCAACATCATCGATACCCCGGGGCACGTGGACTTCACTATCGAAGTGGAACGTTCTCTCCGCGTGTTGGACGGTGCTATCCTCGTTCTCACGGGCGTTGAAGGTGTCCAGTCCCAGTCTATCACCGTTGACCGC
>JAEEGJ010014652.1_pt1 | contig 18535 bp, 15 predicted proteins | sample 8958761 | NCBI WGS metagenome assembly JAEEGJ01 (sample SAMN16246546, study PRJNA631951) | gut metagenome | biome: gut microbiome; feature: rumen; material: RS-attached | host: Bos | place: Iran: Karaj | collected 2018-10
GCCACGTCCGTCGTCAGGCTACGTTCATGGAATTCATCGAAAATCACGACGGAAACGCCCTCCAGCCCGGGATCGTCCACGAGCCGGCGGACAAGGATTCCTTCCGTGACGACCTCAATCCGCGTCCCGGCGGAGACGCACTGCTCGAACCGCATCCGGTAGCCGACCGTACGTCCGACAGGCTCCCCCAGCATCCAGGCCATCCGCTCGGCGACCTGCCGAGCGGCGACCCGCCGGGGCTCCAGCATCACGACCTTTCCCTCAGGCAGGCTCTCCAGAATGGTCAGGGGCAGCAACGTGGACTTGCCGGCCCCGGGCGGCGCGGTCACGACGACGACGCCCCGCTCCTCCAGGGAGCGGTTCACCTCGTCAGCGACCTCCCCTACGGGAAGCGCCTTCCGGAACCGGTCCAGCAATTCCATTCTGTATCAGTTGTTTACACAATTTTCCCTGGTGAAAAACAACCAGGGAAAATCACATAATATGTTACAAATCAAGCGATTGAGCGCACCCTACTTTTCGGGGACGTTCTTCAGGACCTCCTTCAGATATTCCCAGGTGCGGCCGACGGAAGCGATGTTCACGCGCTCGTCCGGGGAATGCGGATATTTGACGGTGGGCCCGATCGAGACCATCTCCCAGTTCGGGTACTTGGCTCCCAGCAGGGCGCACTCGAGGCCGCCGTGGGTGGCCATGATCTTCATCGGATAGCCGTACACCTTCTGGAACTGCTCCATCATCACCTTGTTCATCGGGGTGTCCAGCTTCGGCGTCCAGCCGCTGTAACCGCCCTTGAACTCGATCTCATCGGCCTCGGCCAGCTCGAAGATGCAGCGGACGCGCTGGGCCAGGGCGGCCTTCGCGGTGTCCACGGCGCTGCGCATCAGGGAATGGACGCTGATCCGGCCCTTCTCGGTGCGGACGATGGCCATGTTGATGGAGGTCTCGGTGAGGCCTTCCATGGTCTGGCTCATGCGGATGACGCCGGACGGGCAGGCCAGGAGCGCCTTCACGGCGTTCAGCATCACGCGGCCCTGGATGAACTTCGGGGCGGCGGGGACATCCTCCACGAAGAGGACGGCGCCCGGGTCGCTGTCGCAGAATTCGGCCTTGATCTCGTCGAAGATGTTGCCGATGAGCTTCTTCACGGACTCCAGGTTCTCGGCGGGGACGACGGTCTCGACCTCGGCCTCGAACGGGATGGCGTTGCGCAGCGAACCGCCGGTGAAGCTGACCACCTGCACGCCGAACACCTCCATCAGCGGAAGGAGGATGCGGGCCATCACCTTGTTCGCATTGGCGCGGTACAGGGAGATGTCCATGCCGGAGTGACCGCCCTGAAGGCCCTTGACGGTGAGTTTCAGTCCCTTCCAGCCGGGCTTCGTGTTGTATTTGTGATACTTGAATTCGGCGCAGACGTCCAGGCCGCCGGCGCAGCCGACGCACAGTTCGCCTTCGTCCTCGGAATCCAGGTTGATGAGGATGTCGCCCTGCAGGACACCCGGCTTGAGGGCGGTCGCGCCGGTCATGCCGGTCTCCTCGTCATAGGTCACGAGAACCTCAATAGGACCGTGCTCGACGGACTTGTCCTCGCAGACGGCGAGACCCATCGCGACGCCCATGCCGTTGTCGGCGCCGAGGGTGGTGCGGTCCGCGGTGACCCAGTCGCCGTCGACATAGGCCTTGATCGGGTCGGTCAAGAAATTGTGGTCGGAATCGGACGTCTTCTGCGGGACCATGTCCATATGGCCCTGGAGGATGACGCCGCGGCGGTTCTCATAGCCCGGGGTGGCCGGGGAGCGGAAAATGACGTTGCCGGTCTCATCCTTGAAAACCTCGACACCGTGTTCCTTCCCCCAGTTCAGGAGATATTCGATGACTTTTCCTTCATGCTTGGAAGGGCGGGGAATCTGCGTCAGTCCGTAGAAGTTGCCCCATACCACTTTGGGTTCCAGATCTTTGATGCTCATATCGTTTCAATGTTTAGTGTGTTTATCATCTCAGGGGGAAGAGGAATTCGATGCCGAGCTGGTACACGGGGATGCGGCTCTCGAAAAGGGTGCGGCCGCCCGTAGTCAGGCGCACGCTGCAGACGGCAGGAATCCGGTAATGAACCACGTTCTTCGAGTCCTTGCCGGCGCCCTGGAGGTCGGCCATCTCCTCGGGGTCGAACTCCAGGTAATATACCGCGCCGGAACCTTCGGAGACAAGCCCTTCCTTTCCATTCAGCCGGAAGGCCTGATACTGCTGCTTCCGGCCGTCGACGGGGACGATGTCAAACGAGCCGCTCTGCTCCCGGGTCACGGTGTAGCCCGTGAAGAGGGTGAGGTACTCCTTCTCCACCCGGTCCAGTTCGGCGATGGCGGCGCCGAGGGCCTCCCCGCTGAAGGTGGCGTCCGTATTGCCCGTCGTGATGTTGAAACGCTCCCGACGGGCCCGCAGGACCATGTCCGCGGCCTCCTGGGCCTTCATTTCCGGGGTTTTCACCACCTGATAGGACTCTTCCACGGGCACGCGCACGAAAGCGGTGTCCGTTTCGACCTCCTTCCAGATGGTGCGGGTTTCCGTGCGGGTCTGGGACGTCACGCCCTTGGCGCCGAAATCGGCTTCCGGCTGCGGGTTGAAGCGCCAGACGAGGTCGCCGGCCTCCAGTTTGTCCTGGAACGACACCAGCCCCTGGGAGGTCAGGGCGAGGAAACGGTCCTCGGCTCCTTTTATGTCGACGGAGAAGCGGGCACGCGGATCGGCCTCCGCCCGGGTGACCAGGCGGACCTCCTTCACATACGAACGGGAGGCGTCCGTCTCCCGGACATCGATTCCGAGGAGGCGCTTGGCATAGGGGGCGTACGGGCCGGCGAAGAAGGATTCCTGCACGGCGTCCACTTCCACGGTCACGGTGGTCTGCGGAAGGCTGTAGGTCACGGTCTGCGCGTGCGACAGGGCGGGAAGGGCCGCGAGAAGGCCCAGTGCTAAGGCTTTCAGTTTCATTGTATTCTCCATCGTTTATGCGTCCAGAGATAGTTCCAGGGCTGGGCCTGGATATCCTCCTCCAGATGCTTGTAATACAGTTTCATGAGGTCCTCCGGATTGGTTTCCGAGGCGTTTTCAACGAGGGGGACGAAGGTCAGGCGGTAATGGCCGCGCTCCGTCCGGAACCAGCGGATATAGGCGACGGACATGCCCATCTTGCAGGCGATGGCGGCCCCGCCGCCCATCGCGAGCGTCTCCTGGTTCAGGAAGGTGCCGACGGAAAAACGGCCCGCCTGCCAGTAGGGATACTGGTCCGTGTTGAAGACGTACAGTTTTTTTTCTTTCCGGTGGGCGATTGCGTAGCGGAGGATGGAGCCGCCTTCCACGTAACCCTGGAAATCCAGGTCGCAGACCGGCGCGCAGCGGCCGTCGGCCATCACCTGATCCCAGAACTTGCTGGAAAGAGCCCGGTACAGCACGACCACCTCCTTGTCCGTCCATGTCCGCTTGCCCGGGGCGAGGTTGTCATACTGGCCCACGCCGCCCATCAGCTCCCAGTTCCCGGCATGCGAGTTCAGGAGCATCACGGACGAAGACCGGTCGTAGAAGGCATTGAATTCGTCGATGTTGTCAATCTCGCAGATGTTCTGCCGGACGAGCCGTTTCCGGCCCTTTTCCCCCCGGCAGCCGGAGAACCAGACCGCCTCGGCGAAAAGCTCGCCGAAATGGACATAGAACTGCCTGTAGATGTCCTTGATCTCATCGTAATCCTTGTCCGGAAAACTGCGGGCCAGATTCGTGAGAACCACGTCGGTACGGTAGCGGAACACGTCCCGTACGAGCCAGGTGATAAACCGGCCCCAGGCGTAGTGGTATCCAAGCGGCAGCCGCGCATGGAGTCTCATGAATAACTCCATGGCACGAACGCCGAATGACCTTTTCTTGTCCATATCCTTACAAAGATAAGGTTTTTTCGGTTCGGATGAAACATTTCGTTGAAAGGTTTTCGGCCTGACCGCCGTATTATAAGTAAAAGCCATAGAATGACCGAAAAGAAATACGAAAGGTATTACGACCTGGCCGGAAAGGCCTCCTTTGAAAACCGGAAGTCCGTCGGAGAAAGCAGGATGTGCGGATGTTACTTCTGCCGGCGGGTGTTTCCGGCCTCCGAAGTCACGGAATGGATCTCGGACACCCGCGGGGACACGGCCGTCTGCCCATACTGCTCCATCGACTCAGTCATCGGGGACGCATCCGGCATTCCCTTGTGGGAGGACGTGCTGGAGGAAATCCGTGAATTCATGTTCGGCGGTCCCGAACCGGAGGCTCCCCGCCCCGCCCGCTGCGTCGGCTCGGGCAACTACTTCCTGGACACTGTCGTAGTCCGGGAGTATCCGGACGGCCCGGCTGTCCGCAAGTTCACGGAAAAGACCGTCATGAAGGAAGTCGGCGGAACGTGCGGGAACGTGATGTGCATGCTCGCCCATTTCGGCCATGAGGTCTACCCGCAGGCCTGCCTGGACGATTCCCCCGAAGGGCTGAAGATCACGGCGGACCTGAAGCGGTACGGCTGTGACACCCGTTTCGTGACCAACACGCCGGACGGCGGGACGACGCTCCTGCGGGTCACCCACAAGCTGAACCCGGACGGAACGCCCAAGGTCAGCGTCAGGGCCGGCTCCCCGGGCGGAAGCCGGTTCCCGAAGAAGAAGTTCCTCCGCGTGAAGGACCAGGCGCCCGCATTCGTGGACGCCCTCACGGCGGAGTTCATCCCCGATTTCTATTTTTTCGACGACCCCGCCGCCGGGCACCGGTACATTGCGAGGGAGCTGCGGACCCTGGGGACGACGGTCTGGTTCGAACCCGCCGCCGTCCGCACCAAAGCGGACCTGGAGTGCGTGGCGCTCAGCGACATCGTCAAGTTTTCGGGCGAGCAGATCCCCGACACCTCGTTCACGGAGGGCTTCCGGGACAAGCTGTTCATCCAGACGCTCGGAAAGGACGGTCTTCGCTACAAGTTCCGCGACGGAGAATGGAAAACGCTCCCGCCCGTGCCCAACGACCACGCCGTGGACTGGGAGGGCGCCGGTGACTGGACTTCCGCCGCCTTCATCGACGGCCTGGCGGAGTCCGGAGTGAAGTTCGCCGACCTGGACGAAGACACCGTCCGGCAGAGTCTGTGCAACGCGCAGTGCTGCGCCTCCCAGAGCGTATCCTACATGGGGCCGAAGGGAGGGATCCGCGCTCTTTATCCGGAATAGCCGGACGAAGGCGGGGCATGTCTGTGAAAACTGAAAAATATTCGCTATATTTGCCTTGATGAACGTCACCACAGACATGCTCAAAAACTCATAAACCTACCCAATATGTTCAAAGGACAACCCAAAGGACTGTTCGCCCTCGCTCTCGCCAATACCGGCGAGCGCTTCGGCTATTACACGATGCTGGCCATCTTCATGCTCTTCCTCCAGGCGAAGTTCGGCTGGAACGGAGCGACCGCCAGCCAGGTCTACGCCATCTTCCTCGCCGCGGTGTACTTCATGCCCGTGGTGGGCGGCTGGCTGGCCGACAAGATCGGATACGGAAAATGCGTCGTGACCGGCATCGCCGTCATGTTCGCCGGCTATGTGTGCCTGTCCATCCCCACGCCCGCCAACACCCTCGGCGTCGTGCTGATGGTCGGCGCCCTGACGCTCATCGCCATCGGCACGGGCCTGTTCAAGGGAAACCTGCAGGTTCTCGTGGGCAACCTTTATGACGACCCGAAGTACTCGGCCAAACGCGACTCCGCCTTCTCCCTGTTCTACATGGCCATCAACATCGGCGCGATGTTCGCCCCCGCCGCAGCGACGGCCATCACGAACCGCTTCCTGGGCAAGGCCGGCCTCATCTACAAGGCCGACATCCCCGCCCTCGCGCACCAGTTCCTGGACGGCACCATCGCCCCGGAGAAGGTCTCCCAGCTCGAAGGGCTGATGGGCCAGATGCCCGGCATCGGCCAGATGGACACCGCCGCCTTCTGCCAGTACTACATCGACCACCTGTCCAGCGCCTACAACATGGGCTTCGCCGTCGCCTGCTTCTCCCTCATCGTCTCCATCGCCATCTACTTCGGCTGCAAGAGCTGGTTCAAGCACGCTGACGTCAATGCCAAGCAGGCCGCCGCCAGCGCCACCCCCGTCAAGGAACTCACCAAGGAGCAGGAGAAGAGCCGCATCGTCGCCCTCATCCTGGTCTTCGCCGTGGTCATCTTCTTCTGGATGGCCTTCCATCAGAACGGACAGTCCCTGACCTGGTTCGCCCGCGACTACACGCAGAGTTTCGCCACCGGCGCCACCCGCATCGGGTTCAGCATCTGGGCCCTCGCCCTGATCGCCGCCTCCGTCTATACGCTGTTCGGCATCTTCCAGAGCGAGAAAGCCACTTCCAAGATCATCTGCGGCGGCGTGACGGCCGCCCTGTGGGCCGGCGTCGTCGCCATCCACAAGGGACAGGCGAACCCGCTCGAGATCTTCCCGCAGGAGTTCCAGCAGTTCAACCCGTTCTTCGTCGTCGCCCTGACGCCCATTTCGATGGCCATCTTCAGCGCGCTGGCGAGCAAGAAGGATGCGGCGCATCCCGCCGGCCGTGAGCCTTCCGCCCCGATGAAGATCGGGCTCGGCATGTTCGTCGCCGCCCTGGGCTACCTCATCATGGTCTTCGCCTCCCGCGGACAGGCCTCCCCGGCCGAACTCGCCGGCACCGTCTCCCCGGACCCCGTGGTCCCGACCTACCTGATCGGCACTTATCTCGTCCTGACCTTTGCGGAGCTGCTCCTGAGCCCGATGGGCATCTCCTTCGTCACCAAGGTGGCCCCTCCGCGCCTGAAGGGTCTGATGATGGGTCTCTGGTTCGCATCCACCGCCATCGGCAACTACCTCAGCTCCATTCCCGGCCTCCTGTGGGAGCGCGTTCCCCTCTGGGCCAACTGGGCCATCCTGATGGCGCTCTGCGTGATCGCGGGCCTCATCATGTTCGCGATGCTCCGCAAGATCAACGCGGCCACGGCGGAATAACCGGGAGCTTCGGCATTGCCCCGCATGTACATCATATCCGGCTGCAACGGCTCCGGGAAGACGACGGCGTCCTATACGCTGCTCCCGGAGCTGTTGGATTGCAGCGAGTTCGTGAACTCCGACGAGTTCGCGAAGAGCCTGGCGCCGTTCCATCCGGAAACGGCGTACATCACGGCCAGCCGGTACATGCTCAAGAAACTGCGCTATCTGTTCACCCGCCGCGAGGACTTCTGCATCGAAACCACCCTCGCCACCCGTTCCCTGCTTAAAACGGTCAGGACGGCCCAGGACCAGGGCTATTTCGTCACCGTGGTGTACCTGTGGCTGAACAATCCGGAGATCGCCGTCAGGCGGGTGGCCGCCCGGGTGGAGGCCGGAGGGCACGACGTGCCCCCCGACGTCATCCGGCGGCGGTACTACACCGGCCTGGAGTATTTCTTCGACCTCTACTCCCCCGTCTGCGACAAATGGATGCTCGTGGACAACAGCGACAACGACTTCCGCATCGTCGCCGAGGGGACGCGGAAAGGAATGACCGTCCGGGATCTCGCACTCTATCAACAGATCAAAGAAACGCATGATTCACCCTAAACAGCACTATCTGGACTTGTTCCAGGTCGGGGAATCACAGCTGGACTCACTTGTCGCCGAAGCCTTGCGGCACGGCGGGGACTACTGTGACCTCTACTTCGACAATACGACCCTGGGCACGCTCTCCCTCCGCGACGGAATCGTGAGCGCCGGCAGCCGCCATATCGACTACGGCGTGGGCATCCGCGTCCTCTGCGGCGAGAAAACGGGCTTCGCCTACTCGGAAAGCACGGCCCTGCCCGACATGCTGGCGTCCGCCCGGGCCGCCTCGGCCATCGCCGACGGCACCTCCGCCTTCTACGAGCACTCCGTCCGGGCCGAAGCCAACGGCTCCCGGATGGTCGGACGCCGCTTCACCGGCGAGCCCAATCCGGCCGCCGACCGCTACCCCGTCCGGATTCACTGGCGCGACACGGAAGCATCGGCCCTCATCCCTTTCCTCCGGAAACTGGAGAGCGCCGTGCAGGCACGCGACAGCCGCATCGTCAAGATCATCGTGATGCTTTCCTGGCAAGTCTCGGACATCCTGATGTACAACTCCCTGAAGGAACTCAAGTACGAAACGAGGCCGATGTGCGTCGCCGCCGTCACGGCCATCTTCCAGCAGGACGGAAAAACCGAGAACAAGACCGTTTCCCGCGCATTCCGTGCCGGTGTGGAGGTTCTGTCCGACAAACTGATCGAAGAAATGGCCGCGCAGGCGGTCAAGGGAATCGACGACCGCTTCGCCGCACGCCGGCCGAAGGGCGGTCAGATGCCCGTGGTGATGGGCGCCGGCGCCTCCGGCATCCTCCTCCACGAAGCGATGGGCCATGCCTTCGAGGCCGATTTCAACCGCAAGGGAACCTCCATCTTCTCCGACAAGATGGGACAGCGGATCTGCGCCGAAGGCATTCAGATCATCGACGACGGCACCATCAAGGGCGACCGCGGCAGTCTGAATTTCGACGACGAAGGCGTCCCTGCGCAGAAGACCTATATGGTCGAGGACGGCATCCTGACCTCCTATCTGCACGACCGGATCAGCGCCCGCCACTACGGCGTCTCCCCTACCGGAAACGGCCGCCGCGAGTCCTTCCGATACGCACCGATCCCCCGGATGCGGTCCACCTACATGGAAAGCGGAAACGCCGACCCGGCCGACATCATCGCCTCCGTCAAAAAAGGCGTTTATGTCGATGAGTTCTCGAACGGCCAGGTCAAGATCGGGGAGGGCGATTTCACCTTCTTCGTCAAGAGCGGCTATCTCATTGAAGACGGGCGGCTGACCGCGCCCGTGAAAGACATCAACATCATCGGAAACGGTCCGGAGGCCCTGCGGGACATCGTCGCCGTGGGCAATGACCTCGTCATCGACCCCGGCGCCTGGACCTGCGGGAAAGAGCAGAACGTCCCCGTCTCCTGCGGCATCCCGACCGTGCTTGTCAAGAATCTGACCGTAGGAGGGGAATAGGATGCTGACTGAACAAGAAATCGCCCTCGCCAGGGCCTCGATGGAATTCGCGCTCGAACACGGAGCGCAGAAAGTGCGCGTGACGCTGAACAAGAGCATGATGGAGCTGTTCGGCCTTCTGAACGGAGAACTGGACAAGGTCACCCATGCCATGGACCGGAGTCTCCAGGTAAGCCTGTTCGTGGACGGCCGGTTCGGCAGTTTCTCCTCCAACCGGCTGGAAGAAGAAGGCTTGAAGGCTTTCATCCTCGGCGCCATCGACACGGTCCGGACACTGGAGCCGGATGCGGCCCGCGACCTCCCGGACCCTTCCCGCACGGCGAAGGATGCCCTGACCGGAAAGGAACTGGACCTGTATGACCCCGCATACGAAGAATTGACCGCCGAAAAGCGGCGGGAACTCGCCCTGGGCACCACCCTCTGGAACCGGAAATCGGAACTGGAGAACGGATTCACCCTCACTTCCGAAGAAGGCGAGTATACCGACAACATCTTCGACAGTGTGGTCATGGACTCGAACGGCCTGTACGCCCGGCATACCGAAACTTCCTTCGAAATCGGATACGAAGTCACGGTGGAAGACCCGGAAGGCAACCGGTACGCCAGCTATTGGTGGGATGCGACGCCCCGGCTGGAGCAGATTCTTCCCTCGCTGAAAACCTGCAGCGAAACGGCCGTCCGCAGGGCCGCCGGCCAGATCGGGCCGAAGGACCATCCCGGCGGAAAATGCAACCTCGTGGTGGACACCGAATGCGCCTCCAAGTTCCTGACCCCGCTGATCGGCGCCCTCAACGGTTACGCCGTGCAACAGAAGAACTCCTTCCTGATGGACAAGGCCGGCCAGCGCGTGTTCCCGGAACAGCTGACCATCCTCGACTGCCCCCGAAACGTGGGAGAGACGGGCTCGCGCCTCTATGACAGCGAAGGGGTCGCGACGCAGGAGTTCCCCATCATCGACAAGGGCGTCGTCACCCGCTATTTCGTGAACACCTACATCGCCGGGAAAACCGGCATGGCCCCGACCGTCGAAGACGCCACCCGTCCGAAGGTGGTGCCTTTCGGAGGCTGCAAGACGCGCGACGACCTGCTGCGGAAAATCGGGAACGGCATCCTTGTCACCGGTTTCAACGGCGGAAACTCCAATTCGTCCACGGGCGATTTCTCCTACGGCATCGAAGGATTCGCCTTCGAGGACGGACGCATCACCCACCCCGTGCGGGAGATGCTGGTCACGGGCAACTTCATCGACCTGTGGAACCACCTGGTCGCGACGGCCGATGACGCCCGTTTGTGTATGTCGAAATTAATCCCGACCTTAGCGTTCCAAAAAATTGACTGCAACGCATGAGAATCGAAAAGAATAAAGTGGTCGCCGTCTCCTATGACCTGGAGGTGGACGGCAAAGTGGTGGAAAGCACGACGCCCGAAGAGCCCATGGACTATATCCAGGGCATGCATATGCTCATTCCCGCCTTCGAAGCCGCTCTGGAGGGACTGGAAGAGGGTGCGCCCTTCGCCTTTACCGTAGGGGCCGATGACGCCTACGGCCCCTATGACGAGAAACAGCGGACCGACCTGCCGAAAAGCGCCTTCACCATCCAGGGGGAAATCCATGAGGAACTGATGGAAGTCGGACGCGTCCTGCCGATGGTAGGCCGCGACGGGAACGTCGTATACGCCACCGTCCTGGAAGTGAAGGAGGACGCCGTGACCATGGATTTCAACCATCCGATGGCCGGCAAGACCCTGACTTTCAGGGGGAAGGTCGTCTCCGTCCGCGACGCAACGGAAAAAGAACTCACGGAAGGCCTTCACGGCGAGTTTCTCCCGCCGGAGGAGCATCACTGCTGCCACGGCAAGGGCCGCTGCCACCATCACGACGACGGTGAAGAATGCGGCCATGGAGACGGCGAATGCTGCGGACATGGTCACGAGGACGGTGAGTGCTGCGGTCATGGCCATAAAGACCATAAAGACGGCGAGTGCTGCGGACACGGTCACTGTCATCACGAGGAATAAGTGAAAACGGCCGTCGTCATACTGAACTGGAACACGAAGGACTATCTGCGGAAGTTCCTTCCGGGGCTCATCGCCTCCACGGAAGGGCTGGATGCGGAAGTCATCGTGGCGGACAGCGCCTCGACGGACGGATCGCTGGATGTTCTTTCCCGGGAGTTCCCGGAAATCCGTCAGATTCCGCTGGACCGGAACTACGGTTTCACCGGCGGCTACAACCGCGCCCTCGCACAGGTGGATGCCGATTATTTCGTCCTCATCAACTCCGACATCGAAGTCACCCCGGACTGGCTGAAACCCCTCGTATCCTGGATGGACAACCATCCCAAATGCGGGGTCTGCGGGCCCAAGCTCCTGTCCTGGCACAATCGCGACACCTTTGAATACGCCGGCGCGGCGGGCGGTCTGCTGGACCGCTACGGATATCCCTTCTGCCGGGGCCGCGTCATGCAGAAGGTGGAGAGGGACGAAGGCCAGTACGACTCCCCCGCCGACGTCTTCTGGATCTCCGGCGCCTGCCTGATGGTCCGGAGCCGGCTCTGGAAGCGGCTCGGCGGCCTGGACGACCGCTTCTTCGCCCACATGGAGGAAATCGACCTCTGCTGGCGGATCCAGCTCGCCGGATACCGAGTCACCGTCGTCCCCGAGTCCTCCGTCTATCACATCGGCGGCGGCACGCTGCCGAACGAATCGCCCGTCAAACTCAAGCTCAATTTCCGGAACAACCTCCTGCTGCTGGAGAACAATCTGGCCAAGACCTTCCGGGCGCAGGGATACAGCGTGGAAGGCGCTCTGGGCAAGGCCCGGCGGCGCATCCTCGTCCGGATGCTCCTGGACGGCGCTTCCGCCTGCACCTACCTCGTCACCAAGAAGCGGGCCTCTTACAAGGCCGTCGTCAGGGCGCACTTTGAATACTGGAAGCTGCGGCGCAAACCTTCACCGGATGAAGTCGCGTCGCAGCAGAAAGAAGTGACCATCCACGGCTGGTATCCCGGGTGGATGGTGCCACGCGCCCTTTCGGGCAGGAAAATCAAGCTTACCTAGCAGGCCTGGGATAGCCCTCCGCCGTAGCCCGTTCGGACATCCGCTTGATGCGGGTTTCCGTGTCGGGGTGCGAGGAGAAGAGCTTCTGGGCGGCGCTCGCCTGGGCGCCGGAGCCGCCGGCCACCATCTGGAGCTTTTCGAAGGACATCGCCATGCCCCAGGGGTTCCGGCCCGTATGCTTCAGGAACTCATAGCCGTAATCGTCCGCCTGGCTCTCCTGCTTCTTGGAGTACTGGGCGTTGAGAACGGCGTTGCCGATGGCGCCGAGCTGGGAGTCCGTCAGGACGGCGGCCGTCTGGCTGGCGGAAGCCAGGCCTTCGAGGGCGGCGCTCGTCAGCATCGAGGTGCGCATCTCCTTCTTGGTGTGCTTGAGGGCGACATGGCCGATTTCGTGGCCGATCACGCCCATCAGCTCGTTGTCCGTCATCACGTCCATGATGCCGGTGTACACGCGGACGCTGCCGTCGGCGCAGGCGAAGGCGTTCACCTGGTCTTCCTGGTACACTTTGAAGTTCAGCGGAACGCCGTCCACATCCACCAGACCCTTCGTGAGGTTGCGAAGGCGCTTGGTGTAGGCGTTGCTCTCAGGCAGGACGCGGCTCTGCGCGTCGAGCTGGGTGATATACTGGTGGACATAGGCCTGGACCTGCTCGTCGCTGAGGGTCAGGGCCTGCGCGGCCATCATGCCGCCCTGGAGGGCGCGGGCCGCATCGAAAGTTTCGGAGCAGGAGACGAGCACCAGCACGCCGGCTGCAAAGGCAAGGAGTCGTTTCATCATAGCGCAAATATAATCATTTTTCACAATTTTGCTTATCTTTGTGACTGTTAATTAGGATACGAGTATGAAGATCATCATCGAAGGGGCCGGCCAGGTGGGGTCCCATCTGGCGAAGATGCTCAGCCACGAAGGCGGGGACATCACCGTCATCGACGACAACGAAGCCCGCCTCCAGCGGCTCACCTCCTCGGCCGACGTAGTCACCGTCTTCGGCGACCCTTCCTCCATCACGGTCCTCCGGGAGGCCGGCTGCGAGAAGGCGGACCTCTTCATCTCGGTCAATCCGGCCACCTCCCAGGCCGTGAACATCGTCAGCGCCCTGCTGGCGAAGCGGCTGGGTTCGAAGCGCGTCATCGCCCGCGTGGATGACGAGGCCTATCTCCTTCCCGAGAACAAGCTGATATTCAAGGATATGGGTATCGACATGCTCTTCTATCCCGAGAAAATCGCCAGTGACGAAATCATTGACCTGCTCAAACATACGGCCTCCACGGACTCCATGGACTTCGCCCGAGGGAAACTCCAGCTCGTGGTGCTGCGTCTGGATGACGACTCCCCCATCCTGGACATGCGGGTCTCCGAATTCACGGCCAAGATGGCGGAAACGGCGCCCCAGGCCCGGTTCCGCATCATCGCCATCGCCCGCAAAGGGGAGACCATCATCCCGAAATCCGAAAACCTCTTCGCCTACAACGACCATCTGTACATCATCGCCAAACGGGAAGGCATCCCCGCCATCCTGAAGTTCCTGGGGAAGGACAACATAGAAGTGGACAAGGTCATGATCCTGGGCGGCAGCGAGATCGGCGAGATGGTGGCGGCCCAGCTCGCGAAACAGCAGCTGGACGCGGTGAAGATCATCGACATCGACAAGCAGCGCTGCCGGGAGCTCACCGAAAAGCTGCCCACCGACGTAATGGTCGCGAACGGAGACGCCCGCAACTCCGACTTTCTCGTGGAGGAAGGCATCCGGGACTACGACGCCCTGGTGGCCTGCACGGGCAACGACGAGGCGAACATCCTCTCCTGCGTGGTGGCGAAGAAATTTGGCGTCACCCGCACCATCGCCCAGGTGGAGAACCTGGAATACCTGCGTCTCGCCGAGGACATGGGCGTGGACGCGGTCATCAACAAGAAACTCATCACGGCGGGCCGCATCTTCAAGTTCACCCTCTCCGACAAGGTCCGCTTCGTCCGCTACATGAGCGGCACGGACGCCGAAGTGCTGGAATACACGGTCGCTCCGAACGCCAAGATCACCAAGGCGGCGCTGAAAGACATCGTCTTCCCGCGCAACGCCATCATCGGCGGCGTCATCCGGGGCAGCGAATCCTTCATCGCCGTGGGCGACACGCGCATCGAAGCGTACGACCGCATCGCCGTTTTCGCCCTGCCGGAAGCCGTCAAGGAAGTGGACAAATTCTTCAAATAAGGCGGCGCCGTCAGCGGCCGTCCGCCAGGAACGAAGCCTGGACCGGGCCGATGCGGCGGTAGCCGTCCTCGTTCATGTGAAGCTTGTCCTGCAGGTAGAACAGATCCACATTGAATTCATTCACGCCCTGGAGGCTGAACTGGTCCAGGACGGGGATTCCGTAGTAGGCGCAGCAGGCCTTCTGGCCGTCGATGTAGTCGGCGAAGGTCTTTCCGGTCTTGTTGGGCTGGTCTGAGAAAGGATTGTGACCGGCGTCGGCCCCGAAGAAACGGAGGGAAGTGAAGAAATAGATTTCCGCCTTCGGATTCTTCTCCAGCAGCGTTTTGATGCAGTAGTTGATGCCGCCGCACTGGGTGGTCAGCTTGCTCTTGTCATAGCCGTCCAGGGCTGTGTAGTCCTTCCAGGTGCCGCATTCGCGGCTGTTGGTGTAGTCATTGGTGGACGCCCAGAGCACGTAGACGTCATAGACGCCGGCCTCTTCCACCTGTTTCTGGAGCGTGTAGCCCTGCAGGGAGGAGAAGCCGGCCCCGCCCACGCCGTAAGTGGTCACTTCGGCGTTCAGCAAGTCGGCCCACTGCTGCTTCGCCGCGTCGGACTCCTTGTTCACGGAAAGGGAGCCGCCGAACACGGCGATGGTCTTCCCGTAATTCTTATGTCCCTTGTACGGGCTCTCCTTGACGGCTTTCTTGTCCGGAACAAGATGATGTTCCTCCGGCTTCGGCTTTCCGGTCAGACGCCGCTGCGCCGCCAGGGCCGCCAGTTCCTCGCGGGCGGCGGCGACATCCTGCTGATACTCCGGGCAGGACTGGAGCCGGGCGAAAACGGCCGAAGACAGGAGATTGGAGGCGTCCACGTCACTCTGCCAGTGGTAGCCGGCGATGACACGGCTCTGCCCCCATTCGTACCCGGCCTTGAGCAGCGTGTCCTGCCGCTCGGGATTGAGCTCCGCCAGGACAAGGGCCATGCCCCAGCCCCGGACGGTGTGGCCGGACGGATAGGAACCGCTGCGGCGGGAGCCTTCCTCCTCCTTGGGAAGCAAGGTCCCCTCCCGATAGAAGACATAGGGGCGCAGGCGCATGTAGGCCGCCTTGGGGCCGGTGGCGCCGAGCCGGAAGGTCCGGATGCTCCGTTCCAGCAGCTGCATCGTTTTCGGGGTCGTTTCCTTCGAGAGTTTCATGCCGAAGGCGCCGCTGAACATCGCGGCCATCGAGTCCACGTTCGTCGTCGCCTCCCGGATGGCCCGGCGGCCGCGCTCTCCGCCGCGCTGCGTCTTGCCCCACTGATACTGGGACTCGTCATACGCGAACTGGGGCGTCCCCTCCTCCGGAGGCGGCGGAAGGAAGACGACTGCGTCCGGAATATCCTTGGCTTCCAGATAAGGCCTCACACGCGGAGGGAACTGCGGCGTCTGGGCGGAGACCGTCCAGGAAAGAGCGAGTCCCGTCACCAGGACCAGCCACCAGCTGATGATTCTCTTTTCCATACTTGCAAAGATAGAAAACAGCGGCGGAAAAACCTATAACAGATTCAGAAACAGCGTGACCACCGCCGTATTGATCAGATCCACGAACATGGCGCCGATGATGGGGACGATCACGAACGGACGGACCGCGTGCCGGTACTTGAAGCAGACGGCCGACATGTTCGCCATCGCATTGGGCGTGGCTCCGAGCCCGAACCCGCACAGGCCGCTCACCAGAACGGCGCCGTCATAATCCTTCCCCAGCAGGGGGAAGGCGACGAAAGCGGCGTACAAGGCCATCAGAACCACCTGTGACACCAGAATGACCGACAGTGGCAAGGCCATTGACGCGAGCTCCCAGAGACGGAGCGTGGACATCGCCATGCCCAGGAAAAGGGACAGGCTGATGTCGCCGAGCGAAGTGATTTTCCCCAGGTCCAGAAATCCGGACCATTTCGGGACAGCGCCCAGCACGTTCCGGAGCAGGGCGGCGGCGATGAGCGAGCCGAAGTAGGTGGGGAAAGTGATGCCGGTCCGCTTCAGCAGCGCGCTCACGCAGGCGCCCAGAGCCATCGCGAGGAACAGCTGGCAGACCGCCATCGTATAGCCGCGGAAGGAGCTTTCCTCCGAATGGGCGTATTCCGAACGGGACTGGTCGGAAGCCTCGCTGGCCTCGATGCCCGTCAGGACATCGTTCGAACGGGACTCTTCCGCGAGTTTCCACCGGCGGATCAGCCGCTCTCCCAAAGGGCCGCCGAGAAGGGACCCCGCCACCAGGCCGAAGGTGGCGGCCGCCATCGTGATGGAGCCGGCGCCGGAAAGACCCATCTCCTCAAGGAGCGGGGCGAATCCGCCCGACGTACCGTGCCCGCCGCTCATCGGGATGGAACCCGCGGCCATGCCCAGCAGCGGGCTGAGGCCCATTCCCTTCGCGATGCCTACGGAAAGCAGGTTCTGCGTGACAATCAGGACGGCGACCAGGAAAATCATCACGAGCAGCGGTTTTCCGCCTTGCCGGAGCATTTTCAAGTCGCACTGGAAACCCACGGCGGTGAAGAAGACCATCATGCACAAATCCTTGACGGTTCCGTTGAAAACGCATTCGACGCCGAGCGCATACAGGAGAAGGGTCAGGAGGGAGACGACCAGACCGCCCGAGACCGGGGCGGGAATGCAGAACCGTTTCAGGAAAGGAATGTGACGGGTGAAGAGAAAACCCAGGAGCAGGGCGAGTACGCCTACACCTGCGCTTTGGTACATATCCAGGTCGATCACATGCGTCATTCCAAAGACAAATGTAACAATAATCCCGCAAAAATGCGTATTTTTGTAGTTACTATGGCTTACGAACAGATACTCGTCCGCATCACCGGCAAGGACCGGATCGGACTCACCGCCGCCTTCATGGAGATTCTCGCCCGCTACGACGCCCAGATTCTGGACATCGGCCAGGCCGACATCCATTCCACCCTCTCCCTGGGCATCCTGATCCGCATCGACGAGAAGCATTCCGGACAAGTGATGAAGGAGCTCCTGTTCAAGACCACGGAGCTCGGCGTCCAGATCGGATTCGAGCCGGTTCCTGACGATGAGTATGAGGAATGGGCGTCCCGGCAGGGCCGGAAACGCTACATCCTCACCGTGATCGGCCGCAGCCTGTCCGCGCGCCAGATCGAGGCGGCCTCCAAGATTGTCGCCGAGCAGGGACTGGACATCGACTCCATCAAGCGCCTGACCGGCCGCCTGAGCATCGCCCATCCCGAGCGGAACACCCGTTCCTGCATCGAGTTCTCCCTCCGCGGCGTGCCCAAGGACAAGAACGCCATGCAGGAGAGCCTCATGCAGCTTTCCACCGAGATGGGCATGGACTTCTCCCTCCAACGCGACGACATGTACCGCCGGATGCGGCGTCTCATCTGCTTCGACATGGACTCCACCCTCATCCAGACCGAATGCATCGACGAACTGGCCGAAAGGAACGGTGTCGGAGCGGAGGTCAGGGCCATCACGGAATCCGCGATGCGCGGTGAAATCGACTTCAAGGAGAGCTTCACGCGGCGCGTGGCGCTGCTCAAGGGCCTGGATGTGAGCGTGATGCAGGACATCGCCGAAAAACTGCCCATCACCGAGGGCGCCGACCGCCTGATGTCGGTCCTCAAGACCTACGGCTACAAGATCGTCATCCTCAGCGGCGGTTTCACCTTCTTCGGCGAATACCTCCGCAAGCGGTTCGGCGTGGACTATGTCTACGCCAACGAGCTCGAGATCGGCGAGGATGGCAAGCTCACCGGCCGCTATCTGGGCGAAATCGTGGACGGCCGCCGGAAGGCGGACCTCCTGAAGCTCATCGCCCAGACCGAGCGGGTGAACCTGGCCCAGACCATCGCCGTGGGCGACGGAGCGAACGACTTGCCGATGCTCGGCGAAGCCGGTCTCGGCATCGCCTTCCACGCGAAGCCGCGCGTGGTCGCCAACGCCCGCCAGTCCATCAATACCATCGGCCTGGACGGCGTCCTATATTTCCTGGGCTTCAAGGACAGCAACCTGGGCGAACAAGGGAAGATGTAGCCGCTCATGAAACCTGAACTGCTGACTGTCTTCTTCCTGCTGGCGACCACGTTCCTTCACGCGCAACAGACCCATGTGGACGAGGTGTCCATCGACACCCGCGCCACCTTCCACCAGCAGACGACGGACGGCGTTTACGACTCCCATTTCCAGGGCGACTACCTGA
>JAEEGJ010014653.1_pt1 | contig 18535 bp, 14 predicted proteins | sample 8958761 | NCBI WGS metagenome assembly JAEEGJ01 (sample SAMN16246546, study PRJNA631951) | gut metagenome | biome: gut microbiome; feature: rumen; material: RS-attached | host: Bos | place: Iran: Karaj | collected 2018-10
TCTACGGTCTCAAATAAGGGTTGAGTGAAAGTAGCAACGGTATCGAATTCCACAATCCATTCGGTAGCTTCGCCGTTTTCGGTCCAGGTGACAGTGGCATTGTGAGCGGTGACGCTGTTGGCAGTAACGGCCAAACCTGTGGGTTTTGCGCAGGTGGGCATCGGCTTAACGACAAAGTTGTCCATATAGGTGGCAGTGCAGTATTGGTTCACACCCTTAAGGATGATGTAGCAGGTGCCGCTCATGCCGATCGGAATTTCGTAGGTGTACCAGCCCGTTGTTGCTTCAGCAGGGATTACATCACTGCTGACTTGATAGTGACGAGGAATGAAAGCCAACTCCGTGGCACCTTCTATTTCCCCGTCGGTGCTGGCATAAACGTAGATACCTTCCAGTTCGTAAGGATAGGATTGGTAGGTATTGTTAGTACGATACACATCGATGGAGAACTCGTAGTTTTCAGGCAAAGTCATTTCGGGAAGCACGAGCTTGGTCATTGTACCAGCAGCCTGGTCGGGCAGTTGCAACATGTGGGTGGTGTTGCCGCCCATGCCAGAGGTAGAGGTGTACACTTTGAAGATATTGCTTCCTCCGCCTTCAATATGCTCGTTCACCCAGCAAGGATCGTTAAAATCTCCAGCACTGTAGCTTTCAAATGTCTCCGTCCACGGGAAGGTGGTGATGGCTCCGCAAGCGGTGGTGAAGTTCGTGCTCTTCCAGCCGCTCACATCCTCGCCGCACACGCTTTGGACACGGACGTTGTAGGTTGTGGAGGGATTGAGGCCAACAAAGCCGAAAGAAGTTGCAGTGGTGTTAAGCATCACATCGTTCCAATTTTCATCGGAAGCGACCTTGATTTGCAGGTTATAATTGCCACTGCCGCCTGTCCAAGTGACGGTGGCTCCGTTGGTTCCAATATTGGAAACCTCAATGCTTTCGGGCTTCTCGCAGACTACACCGCCACTAGGGATAATGTTGATTTCAATGACATTTCTCTGATAAGTGATGCCGGATGCCGAGAAAGTCGGGTTCGTAGGATCGTAGGCACCGCTGTCCTGACGGGCATAGATGGCCCTGACAGGATCATCGCTGGCACCAAACACCTTACCATTCAGACCGCCTTTCCAGCTACCAGTGTAGTTGTTGAAGGCAATCAGCAAGTTGCCTTGACCGCTGTACGTGAACGGGCTGTCAAGTTCGAAGGTGTAGGCTTCAGCCTCAGTGTTGTGGACGGTCACCGTGCCCGTATAGACGATGTCGCCTGACCTTACGGTCTCCCAGTCGGTGGTGCTTGCAAAATCGGCCTTGTCGGTTTCTACCATGTAGATGTCGAAAGGCATTTCATAGAGGTTCGCATTACCATACATCCATATTGTGATGGAGTTGATGGTTCCAGCCATTCCAACCTCCTCAGCAGTGTAGATCTGCTGCGTGTAGGAATAGTTGTAGAGTGAGTTCATCGGAAGGTAGGAGTTGTTTGCAGCTCCATCCAGGCTTCCAATGGTCACTTCATCAGCTCTTGCCACGCCAAATACGGCGAAGCAGAGTAGCATTAACGAAAGTAAAGTTTTTTTTAACATAAGATATTGGGTTAAAGTTGTTGTTTTTCTTGGGCATTAATCGAGTTGGTCCGATGGCAAAGATACAAATTTATTTAATAAGGTGTATGAAAAATAAAAAAAAGCAGCTGCCACGGCTTCAACTGAAGCCGTGGCAGCTGCTGTCTTGGACGTCAATGGTCTACTTCTCCAGATTGAGCAGCAGTCCGCCGCCGTCGCCGGTCATGATTTCAGGCAATTTTCCGTCCCATTTGTTGATCCATTCGAGCTGGACGATCTTGGGGTTGCTCGAGACGGAGGCACCTTTGATCTTCAAGGCCTCGGCTTCTCCTTCGGCGTTGAGAATCTGGATGTCCTTCTCGATCTCGGCCTGCTTCTTCAACTCTTCTTTCTGCTTGGTGACCTCCGAGAGGGTGAGTGCTTTCTGTTCCTCGAGCTTCTTCTGGTTGATGGCGGTCTCGTAGTCGCTGTTGTAGTACACCTCGCGGATGTCGATCTGGTCGAGGATGAGGTGGTACGACTGAATGTCGTTCTTCATGCGTTCCAGCACGAAAGCCTGAATCTCCTCACGGCTGGTGCTGTACACCTGGATGGGGGTGTAGCGGCTGGTGGTGAGGGCGAGGGCCGACTTCAGCTTGGGCTTGATCACGTTTTCCTCGAGCCAGTAAAAGCGGCCGTTTTCACGACCGTCAGTCTCCGACACGTTGTCGTAGATCCACCAGGCGTATTCGGGGTCGATGCGCCACGAGGCGCTGATGTCAAATCCCATCTTGATACCGTCGATGGTGGGGGTCCACACGGTCTCCGACTGGGTGGCGTCGGCTTTATATGGCTTGTAGTTGGGGTCGTTGCGGTTCACGTCGGTACGTTTGGCGCAGGTGTAAACCTGTTGTGTCTTGTCCATGGTCTGCACCTCGTACCAAGGCAGGATGATGTGCCAACCGGTGTAATAGGTCTGTTGTTTCACGCCGCTTGGGGTGATCACCACGCCGCATTCTTGTGCCGGGATGATGGTGAGGAAACTGGAGATGACCAGGTAAGCCAGGGGGACGAGCCATAATAGCATGTTGTTGAAAAGTGTCTTCCCGCCCTTGTTGCTCTTGCGGACGCTGTTGTTGTAGATGGCAGCCACCACACTATATCCTATGAGTATAATGGCCACAGTAGTCAATGTCTTCATGTTTCTAACTTTTATCTTTTATCTTTTAACTTTTATCTTTTAACATCCGATCGCTCTCGAAATCACCAGTCTCAAGATCTCCGACGTGCCTTCACCGATCTGAAGGATGCGTTGGTCGCGGTAGAAGCGTTCCATGTCGAATTCTTTCAGCAGTCCGTGGCCGCCCATCACTTGAACGGCGTTGTCGCACACTTCGGCGGCGACTTCGGAGCAGTAGAGTTTGGCCATGGCGGCTTCCTTGCCGAAGGGACGGTGTTGGTCTTTGAGCCAGCAGGCGTGGTAGAGCAAGTTACGTGCGGCTTCGACCTTCACGGCCATGTCGGCGAGTTTGAAGGCCACGGCTTGGAACTTGCACACGGGTTTGCCGAACTGCACGCGTTTCTTGGAGTAGGCGAGGGCCATCTCGTAGGCACCTTGGGCGCAGCCGAGGCCCATGGCGGCGATGGAGAGGCGGCCTGAGTCGAGGGTGGCGAGCATCATGTGGGAGCCTTCGCCGGGTTCGCCGAGGATGCATTCCTTGGGAAGACGGACGTTGTCGAACACGAGCTTGCCGGTGTTCGAGGCGCGCCACATCATCTTGTCGTCCATGGGGGTCTGGGTGAAGCCTTCCACGTCGTTTTCCACCAGCAGGGCGGTGAACTCGGGTTTGCCGTCTTTGACACCGGATACGGCTTGTACGCTGGTGCCCAAGGTGATGGGCGTGGCGCTGTTGGTGATGAAGATCTTGGAGCCGTTGAGCACCCAGGTGTCGCCTTCGAGTTTGGCGGTGGTCTTGGTGCCGCGCGAGTCGCTTCCGGCATCTTCCTCAGTCAAGCCGAAGCCCCAGAGCTTGTCCTTGCAGAGTTGAGGAAGGTACTTGCGTTTCTGTTCCTCGGTGCCGTAGTCTTTGATGGGACCGATGCCCAACGAGTTGTCGGCGGCGATGGTGGCGGCGGTGCTGCCGTCCACACGGGCCAGCTCCTCCACGGCGATGATGTAACTCAGGTTGTCGAGTCCTTGGCCACCGTACTCTTTCGGGACGGTCATGCCCAATAGGCCGAGTTCACCCATCTTGAGGGTCAGTTCTGTATCGAAATGCTGGTGCTCGTCGTTGTAACGGGCCACAGGCTTTACTTCCGCTTCGGCAAAGTCCCTAACTTTCTGCCGTAACGCTTCTTGTTCTTTTGTGAGGTCGAAGTTCATATCTCTAAATTCTAAATTCTAAATTAATTTAACTCTATTAATTGTTTTTTATTGTCAACCATTTCGTTTTCAACAACTAAAACCTTTTTCACCTTGGCTTTGGCGGTGGCGACGATGTTGTTTTCCATCTTCATGGCTTCCACCACGATCATCACGGTGCCTTCCTCCACCTCGTCGCCTTCCTTTACGTTGATTTTCACCACTTTGCCGGGCATGGGCGAGACCAACCTTGAACGGTCGTTGGCCTGTTCCTTGCGTGAATAGTCGGTGTTGGGGTTAAGTTGGTCGAGCCTGTAGCAATGGAAGTTGAGTCCGTGGAAGTTGACGATGGTGTGCTGGTCCTCGTCCACCGAGCAATAAACCACCTCGGTCTTTCCGTTGAGCATGAGCTTGAACTGATGCTCGTCGTGGCTGATGAACTCTGCAGCGAAGGGCTTTCCATCCACCGTGCCCTTGATCTTGTTGGCTTCGGCGTCGGTGATGGAAACAGGAATCCGTTTCCCTTCCACGTCAACGGTCAGTTGCATGTGGTAGCGCCAGTAGCCGATCTCTTCCCAAACATTCTCGGTTTGGTTCTCGAAGTGTTTCTTGCTGAAGTCATAAACCAAGAAAGAAATTGCTATATCATTGGTGTTTAGGTTGTTGCGACTTTCGTTCAAGGCGTTCAGGAGCTCTTCTTGGTGGGTGGTGCAGAAGGAGGTGTCGATTTTGTTTTCGACGAAGTCTTCGTTTTTGATCACCTCCCAGAGATAGGCCTTGTTGGTGGTCAGTCCTTGGATGATGAACTCTTTCAGGGCCTGTTGTGCGGTCTCGATGGCGGCCTGACGGGTCTTTCCGTGGCAGATGAGTTTGGCGATCATGGGGTCGTAGGCCTCGCTCACGGTGCAGGGACGGTCGATGCTACTGTCCACCCTGGCGCCTCTGACTTGGGGTTCATGGTAGGCTGTCACCTTGCCAGGTGTCGGCAGGAAGCCGTTCTCAGGGTCTTCGGCGTAGATGCGAAGTTCGATGGCATGGCCCTGGGGAACGGGGAACGGAGAACGGAAAACGGAAAGTGGAGCGTTTTCCGTTTTCCGTTCTCCGTTTTCCGTTTCAATCCTGATCTGTTCCTCCACGATGTCGATGCCGGTACGCATCTCGGTCACGGGATGTTCCACCTGGATGCGGGTGTTCACCTCCAGGAAATAGAAGTTTTGGTCCTTGTCGACGATGAACTCCACGGTGCCTGCGCTTTTGTAGCCTATGCCTTGGCAGAGTTTCACCGCTGTGGCCAACAGTTGTTCTCTTTTTTCGTCGCTGAGTGTCGGTGAAGGCGACTCTTCGATGATTTTCTGGTAACGGCGTTGGATGGTGCATTCACGTTCGAAGAGATGCATCACGTTGCCGTAATGGTCGGCGAGGATCTGCACTTCGATGTGGCGAGGGTTCTCGATATACTGTTCAACGAATACGGTGCCGTCGCCGAAGTATTTCTCTGCCTCTCGTGAGGCGCGTTCCAGCTCGTCTTTCAGGTCTTCCTTACGTCTGACGATGTGCATCCCCTTGCCGCCGCCGCCTGCTGCTGCCTTGATGAGCACGGGGTAGGGCAGGGTGTCGGCTTGTGCCAAAATTTGGCACAGGTCACCTGTCAGTCCGAAGGTGACGGGGATGCCGTTGTCGATGGCCACCTGTCGGGCGGCGATCTTATTGCCCATGAGCCTCATGGTCTCCGGGTCGGGACCGATGAAGATCAGGTTGTTTTGTCGGCAGGCCTCGGCAAATTCAGGGTTCTCCGAGAGGAATCCATAGCCGGGGTGGATGGCGTCGGCTCCGCTGTCGAGGGCGGCGTCGATGATCTTCTGTATGTTCAGGTAGGTGTCTTTCAAACTGCCGCTACCCAGGGGACAGGCCTCATCGGCCATGCGGCGGTGCAAGGCGTCAGCGTCGTTGTCGGCAAATACCGCCACGCTCTCGATGTGGAGCCGCTTGAGAGTCTTGATGATCCTCACGGCAATCTCTCCACGGTTGGCAATCAATATCTTATGGATTTTCCTGACGTTCATCTGACTTTTAATTTTATTTTGCAAATAAACGAAAAAAAATGAACCCTATTGTTCCCATCCGGGTTTCCGTTTCTCGAAGAAAGCGGCCATGCCTTCTTGTCCGGCGTCGCTGACACGTTGGTGGGCGATGAGCTTTGACGTGGCCTCAAAAACGGGGTTGTAAGGGTTGTCGAAGCCGTCCACCATGCGGAGCAGGTTCTTGCACTCTGCCACGGCATCGGGCGAGGTGTGCATGAAATGCTCGATGTATTGGCGTTCCATCTCCACCAGCCGCTCCTCGTCGACCACGCAATTCACCAGGTGATATTGCTGGGCCTCCTCGGGATAGAACATCCTGCCGGTGAGCATCAGCTCCTTGGCACCGGCCATGCCGGTCTTGCGCAACACAAATGGCGAGATGGTGGCTGGCGTGATGCCCAACCTCACCTCGGAGAAGGCGAACTTGGTCTTGCTCTCGGCAATGACGATGTCTGACGCAGCCACAATGCCGTTGGCGCCTCCGATACAGGCGCCATGGACCACAGTGATCACCGCTTTGTTGCAGAACCAGATGGTCTGAAACAGCTTCGAGAGCTTCTCGGCGTCAGCCAAGTTCTCTTCGTAGCTGAATCCCGCCATGGCCTTCATGTAAGCCAAATCGGCGCCGGCGCAAAACGACTTGCCGTTGCCTTTCAAAACGATGACGCGTATGTCGTCGCGACCGCCGAGCCATTCGAAAGCCTCCGTCAGCTCGTGAATCATCTCGGGGTTCAGGGCGTTGCGTACCTCGGGCCTGTCAAGATTGACCCAAGCCACACTCTCACCCAACTGTATTTTGATGTTTGTGAATTCCATACCGCAAATTTCGGAAATTTTGTCAGAAATCACCTCTAATTCAAAAAAAATCTTTTCCTTTGCATGGTATTTGTCGCTATTTTGTTTTTTCGACAAACACTTTTGCTATGGAAGACGAGAATTTCAGACAGGAATTGGAAGACCTTTTCAAATTGTTCAAACGTCTCATCGAGAAGGAAGCTTCCGAAGGACTTGAGGGCATGGATCCCCAACAAGTTGAACAGCTTAAGGCGTTCATGGCCCAGTTCGACGACGTGAAAGAAAAACTCAAGGTGGAGAATGTCCATGTGGACCCGTTTTCCAAGATGATGGTGTCATCCCTGGTGAAACAGCTCCGGGAGCAACTCGGCCCTGACGCCCTCGTGGACGACGAACCTGCCTTGGCCATCGACGAAGCCAACACCATCGAGGCTATCGACGAAATGCTGAAGAACCCCGACCTCACCGAACAGGAAATCGACGACCTGCTCGACAAACGAATGCAAATCCAAAGTCATTTACCATGAAGAAAATACTGCTTACCCTCATCGCCCTGGCTCTGACGACAGGCGCCTTTGCCCAGTTGATTGCCAACAAGACCGACAAAAAGGTCACAGTGAACCTCGACATTTTCAACGACTTCCAGATTGGCGACAACGCCCAATGGGATGCTCGTCTCCTCAACCAAGGATTCAGTTGCGCCCTCAACTACCATTTCCCCCTCGGCGACAGTAAGAAACACACCATGAGCCTGGGTCTCGGCTATGCAGGCCACAACTATTTCTCCTACTCACGCATCGTGGACCCCTATGCTCCCGACACGCTGCAATTCGTCCAATACCGCCCCGACGGCAACAAAGTGGACGGCTTCAAGCGCTATAAGGTGAACTGCAATTACCTTGAAGTGCCCTTCGAGCTGCAGTTTCGCATCAAGGACGCCTGGAAGATTGGCGTGGGCATCAAGGTGGGTTATATGGTGATGGCCAAGACCAAATTTGTGGGCAACAACGACAATGGCATTCGCATCCACGAGAAAGAGTGCTATATCGACAACGTGGAACGCTTTGCCTATACAGCCACCCTCCGCATCGGCTATCGCTCGGTGAACCTCTTCGGCGCCTATCAGCTCGTGCCCGTGTTCGAAGTGGGACACAACGCACCGGTGATCCGTCCCCTTACCGTGGGCATCACCTTCTCTCCGTTCTAATTCCGGATTAATGATGGTGGATGGTGTATACCACCCCAGCCTGTAAGGCGATATTATAATAATGGAACCATGAAAACACCGGCGCTTCGGGATGGAGGCGGCAGGGTGTGATGGAATTCATGCTTCGTATGTTGATCCCGAGATGCTCGTTGAGGTCGAACTGTATCCCTAGATTGCCTGTGAGCGAATAAAACAGCCACGACGAATTGTCGAAGTTATCCTCGTAGTCGGCCGACTGTAGGCCACGTGCCAGGAAGTCGTTGCTGAGGCCGATCTCCAATGTGATGAAATCCAAAGACCTTCCACTGATGTTGAAGGCGGAGAGGTCGTAGCGAAACATCAAGGGAATCTCCACATAATGCAAGCGGATGTTCATCGGGGTCAACCCGAAATTCTCCTCATCGACACTGGAATGTGCGCCGAAGAGGGAATACTTCACTTCAAGCTGCCACGAAACAGGTCCTTCAGTGGGGATGCGGGCAAAGACACCCGTGGTGAAACCGAGTTGGTGGAAGCCTGCGTAACCGTCGCCGTTGATCTGCGAGGTCACGGCGCCGGCGATGAGACCGCCGTCGAACGACTGGGCGCGTAAGCCCATGCCGCTTAACATTAAAAAGGCAGTGATGGCCAAGAGGTGTAGTTTCTTCATTTGATGGACTTTTTATAAAATGAATACCTTTTCATGATTTCCCTTACGAAATAATAAGTTTGTTTCGGCGTGTATTTCTCTACGTTGCCCGTCCAGATGTCAGGGTCTTTGCCCTTTTGCTCCGCCCGTGTCCTTGCTTTAAGGATATGTCCCAACCCGGCGTTGTAGCAGGCCAGGACGAACTTGCGCCGTTCTATGCTGTCGTTGATGCTCTCGGGAAGCTCTCGGTCGAAAAACACCAGCAGCTTGCCGGCGGCGTCGAGCTGTTCCTCTACCGAAGAGTCGTAGTCGATGCCGTACTTCTCCATGACGACCGGCATCAGCTGCATCAGGCCGAAGGCACCTTTTTCATTAATCAAATCGGGGTTGAAGCGGGACTCTTGGTAGATGATGGAGGCCAACAAACGCCAGTCCCATCCGATCTCCTCAGCCTCCATCCTGATGAGCGCATCGTACTCACAGATGTGGTCGAGAGGAGGGTATTCGTAGGTGACGCCTTTGATGTCGAGATAACGGAAGAAGTTTTCATTGTCGACGTCGCCCGTGTCGACCTCGTTCAGCTCTCCAACGTGTCCTTGAGGGGCGGAGGGACGGCAAGAAGCCATCAGAAAAACGAGGCAAAGACATCCGAAAAGGCTTAAAAGCAATCTCATGCGACAAAAATTTGGGTCAAAATTACATCATTTTTTTGTAATATTGCAGTCTTATTTTTCAATCATGGCGAAGAAGATACAAGACAACAACGTATTATACACCATTTTGCGTCCCTTTGTGGACTTTTGTTGCCGCCATTCATACAGGCGTTTTGAGATTCATGGACAAAAACAACTCCCCAAGGATGGTGCCTTGATCTATGGCATCAACCACAGCAACACCTTGATGGATGCTTTGGTGGTTTTGGCCACCAGCCATCATAAAAAGGTGTTCATGGCTCGGGGAGACATCTTCGCCAACCCCACCGTTGCCAAGCTGTTGAGGTTTACCCGTATCCTCCCACTGTACCGAATCCGGAATGGCATCGCCGCCGTCCGTAACAATACGGAGTCGATGGAACAAGCCGTGGACGTGGTTCACGACAAAGTGGGTCTCTACCTGTTTCCCGAAGGGCGACATCGTACCAAACACTCGTTGCTGCAGCTGAGCAAAGGCATCTTCCATATCGCGTTGGATTCCAACAAGGAGTTCGGGAAGGAAAAACCGGTTTATCTCGTGCCCGTGGGTATCGAATACGGCGACTATTTCCGCTACCGTTCCACCTGTATGGTCAACTTCGGTGAGGCTATTAATGTTACTGACTTCATCAAGAATAGCACAGAGGAAAACGATGCGGTGTTGATGAACCAGCTGCGCGAGATGCTATCCGACCGACTTTCCCATCTGATCACCTATATCCCTGACGACGAGGACTACGACGCCATCTGGGAGATCGTGAAGATGAAGAATGAGAAGAGAGCGGGAGGCCTTTACAAGAAGATGCTTAGGAATCGCGCTACGGTGGAGAAGATACTGCAATACAGGGAACAACATCCAGAGGAGGCCAAGGAGCTGTTCAACAAAGTATTGGAGTTCTCCAAGCATCGCATCGAACAAAAAATCTCCGTGACCTCGACCGCCAAGAGAAAGCCTTTGGCCAACTCGGTTTGGAAGTTGCTGACAGCCCTTGTCGGACTGCCTTATTTCCTCGCCTCATCGGTGGCCAATGCCATTGCCTGGATTCCCATGGTGATCCTCAAGTCAAAACTGAAGGACAAGGCTTGGGGCAATACGGTAAGCTTTGTAAGTAAGTTCCTGCTGTCGTCGCTGGTGTTCATCGGTGGCACGATAGCCCTGTTCTGCACCTTGCCCTGGTATTGGGCCTTGGGAGGCACAGTGTTGCTCTTCTTCTCGTACGACTTCTGGTTCGACTATCAGGAGTTGGTCCGCCGTTTGGTCTCGGATATCCGGTGGACATTCAAAACAAAGCTTCGGCAGGAATACCGGGATTTGAATCTCAACGATTTGTTTTAATCTTGTGTGAGCGAAGCGAAATCACCTCGCTAAGCTAGGAGTGGGTTCGCTTCGCTATTTTTAGAAGATGTAATTGAACCCGATAAAGGTCTTCAGTTTCTGTCCGTCGCGGTTGTCGAGGGCTCGTCCCATCTCAGCCGACACGATGAGGTTGCGGTTCATGATGAGCTTGAGGCCGCAGCCGGCAGCCATGTGGACGTTCTCTTTCTCGCCGCTGTAGCTGTCGAAGGCGTGATCGTGGAGGATGACACCGCCGTTGTCGGCGTTCATCATTTCAGTTTCACGGTACTTCTGTGTCACCATGCCTGCATCGAAGAAGGGGTTCAAAGCCACTTGCCAGTTTTGGTTGATGAACTGGAAGCCAATGATGCGCCAGCGCAGTTCCACGTTACCAAAGGCGAAGCCTTCGCCGAGCACGCCGTTACGGTTCACGCCACGCATGGTCACGCTGCCGCCCAAGCCTTCGGTGTACATCTTTTGGAAGAACATGGTGTTCAGGTTGTTGATCATATACCACGGGGTCTTGCCCGCGAGGCGGTTTTGGGCACCCAGACGGTAAGCCAGCGTCAGCTTGTCTTTATATAAAGGAAAGTATTGGCGCCATAAGAAGGTGTATGACAGATTGCCGTAGCCCTTGCGGTCGATGAGGTCGGGAGCGCCGACCAAAGTGGCTTCTGCATAGATGCCCCTGGTAGGATCGCTGTTGTGATCGCGGCTGTCGTAGATCATGCCAAGACGGATCTGGGTGGTGTTGCCGCCATTGGCTTCGTCTTCCTTGATGATGTCGTTGGCCACATAGTTTTCATACAAGGTCACCTGGTCTTCATAGCCTTCCAGGTTGATGCGGTTGACCTTGGTGTTGTAGTAGGCCAGTCCTGCGGTCCAATAAAGGTTCGGCACATTGAAGAAAGGACGTTGCATGCTTCCTACAAAACGGAACTGGTTGCGGTTGATGAAGTGATAGCCGCTCTTAATGCCTTCCAAAACAGCATAAGGGTCGAAGGTGCTGGCTTCGAAGCCATTGAATCCGAAGAATTCGTATTTCTTGGCGTAGAAATAGGTTACGTCGAAGAAGAGTTTGGTGTCTTTCACGACGTAGGGCATGTCGCTGTAGAAACGGAACACGCCAGAGCCTTTGGTGTAGCGCGAGGCCTCCACGTTGAACTTGTAGTTGTAGCGGGGATAGCGCGAGCCATCGCCATAGTTGAAGATGTCGCAGGTCACGCCATACTGGAAGCCCAGGTCGGCATCGAAGCCCACCACAGGAAGGGGACCGAAGTTCCAGCCTTTCTTGATGATTTCTTTTTTCTGTGAGAAGGCGCTAACCGACAGCAGCAGCGCTAAAACAATGAGGAAATGTTTTTTCATGTTAAATATTTGAATTTTAAAATTTTAGATCTTTAAAGGGCGATTTTCAGGAGCAAAAATAATAAAAAACTCTTGCGATATAAAAAAAATTCCTATTTTTGCAGTCTGAAAGTTTCGGGATGTAGCGCAGCCCGGTAGCGCGCTTCGTTCGGGACGAAGAGGCCGCAAGTTCGAATCTTGTCATCCCGACTTTTTTTGAAAACGAGAGAGATTTTTTATTTCATGCCCAACCTGTTCATCATATCAGGCTGTAATGGCGCGGGCAAGACCACGGCATCAATGACGGTATTACCAGAGACCCTGGGATGCCACGAATTCGTCAATTGCGACGAGATTGCCAAAGGCCTCAACCCGCTGAACCCTGACAGCGCGAAAGTTGCCGCAGCACGTCTTATGCTGGTGCGGATCAAGAAACTTATCTCGCTCGATTCCGACTTCGCCATCGAAACCACACTGGCTACCAAGTCATATCACGCTCTCGTTAAAAACGCCCAGGAAAAAGGTTACAACATCAAACTGCTCTACTTCTGGCTGCAAAGCCCCGAACTCGCCCTCAAGCGTGTCGCCGAAAGGGTCAAGAACGGAGGCCACAACGTCGAAGAACACATCATCCGCCGCCGCTATTCCTCCGGCATCCGTAACCTCTTCAAACTCTATCTTCCTGTGGTCGATTACTTTATCCTTATCGACAACTCCGTCATGCCCCGCGAGGTGATCGCCGAAGGCAACATGCACGACGCTGTCAAAGTTTATAACGAAGAAAAATTTAAAACACTCAGACAATATGACTACAGTAAAAGTGAATGCTAAGAAAAACGAGGTCTCCGATCTGACCAAGATGCTGATGACCGGCCTCGATCTCTCATTTCGTCGTTTGGTGGTGCTCCGTAGCCGTCACAACGGAACCATGTGCTTCTGCGATGATAAAGGCAACATCTATACTGTGAAAGCAAAAGATGTGAAAACCATGATGGGCGCCTAAACCCCACCTCTCTTGATGAATAAAAAATCTCTCCTCTCAACACTGTTGTGCATCCTCTGCATGACGGCGTTCGGCCAAACCGACCAACAACCTGAAACCGACCCTGTTATCACCAACCGCATCAGCCAATGGCAAGACCTTAAGTTTGGCTTCATGATGCATTGGGGCATGTATTCCCAATGGGAAGTGGTGGAGTCGTGGTCGATATGCAACGAACCCTGGATCAATCGCGACGGAGCCGATTACTACGAGTATAAACGCGATTACCAAAACCTCAACAAGACCTTCAACCCCAAGAACTTCGACCCCTCCAAATGGGCCGAGGCAGCTTTTGACGCCGGCATGAAATACGTGGTCTTCACCACCAAACACCATGACGGATTCTGCATGTTCGACACCAAAGAGACCTCGTACTCAACCACCGACCCCTCCTGCCCCTTCTCATCCAACCCCAAAGCCGACATCACAGGAGAAGTGGTCAAAGCCTTCCGCGAAAAAGACTTCTGGACCGGACTCTATTTCTCCAAACCCGACTGGCACTGCGACGACTACTGGGCACACGAATGGGCTACCCCCGACCGTAACGTGAACTATGACCCTACAACTTATCCCGAACGTTTTCAAAAATACAAGGACTTCACCTTCCGGCAGATTAAAGAAATTACCCATAATTATGGTAATATCGACATCCTTTGGCTCGACGGCGGCTGGGTGCGTCCCGAGTGGAGCGTGAACGAAGAGACGCGTCCCTGGCTGGGCTGCCAAGGCTATATCCAGGATGTGGACATGCCCAAGATCGCGGCCATGGCACGTGAGGACAACCCCGACCTCATCATCGTCGACCGTTCGGTGGGAGGCAAGTACGAGAACTATCAGACGCCCGAACAACAGGTGCCCGACAGCCTCCTGCCTTATCCCTGGGAGACCTGTATGTCGATGGGCAACTCTTGGTCGTATGTCTCTACTGACCAATACAAGAGCACCAACAAACTCATACACCTGCTTTGCGACATCGTGGCCAAAGGCGGCAACTTCCTTCTCAACGTGGGTCCCGATGCCGATGGCAACCTGCCCGACACGGCCCTGCTCCGCATGAAGGAGATAGGCCAGTGGATGAAAGTCAACGGAGAAGCCATCTATGGCACACGCCCTGTCTATCCTTACGCCTACGGCAAGTTCCGCTTCACCAGCAAAGACAATAAGGTGTATGCCATCTTCCTCCTTGACGAACAGGAAAACCCGGTCCCCGACACCTATTGGTTCGACGCTTTCGACCTGAACCTTAAGACAGGCAAGGTCAAAGTCCTGGGGACCAAAGCAAAGGCCACATTAAAAAAGGAAGCCGACCGCTATCGGATCGACTTCCCAAATTATTTCGAAATGCCACACGCGGTGGTCTTCGAACTGCGTAAGCTTTAATCTACCTTGATCTTGCGATTGACGAGCTTGCCGCTTGAGGTGAGGCCTTGCAGGATGTAAATGCCGTGGCTCAGGTCTTCCAAGCGGGCGTTGCGGATGAGCTGTCCGTTCATGGTATAGATCTTCGTGACGGTCACAATCTCTTCGTCAACATCTTCGTCCACCGAGGTGACTTCGACAAGTATGTAGGTCTCGCCTCCCACGGTAATGGCGGGTTCTGAAACGCACTCTTCATGGATGGCGGTAATCCAATACATGTAATCACCGATGCCTACCTCGTCGAAATACTCTGTGGCGTTGGCATCGACCTCAAATCTGTGCTCTTCCTGAGTGGCGAGATCCCGACGATACAAATGGTAGTACAACGGGAGCTCTTCAGCTGCGGTCCAAAACAGGTTAACGCCCATGGTGCCAGGTTCCCAAACGTATTTGCCATCGAAGTTGCTTGGAGCGGAACATGGTTCGGGAGGTGTGGGAGGTGTGATGAGACCCATGGCGCCGTTGACACCGATGTTCTGTCCGTAAAGGCCACCAGTATTGGAGTTGACCCAAGCAACGATGTTTTGTCCTTGGTGGAATCCGGTGCTGTTCTGGTCACCAGTCTTGGAATAAGCGGAGGAGCACATTGTGGTAGTCCAAATGTTGTTGCCGCTCAGGTCGAATCCCTGTGCCTCCACGATCGACTGGTAGCCAGTGCTGCCCACGCCTTTGTGGTAAATCAGAGAGAACCCTGGCTCGTATTCGAAAGCATCGATACGGAGTCCACCAGCGGGGATGGTGCCGTTGTCGAGTGCCAAGAAACCGTCATTCCAGGGCTTATCACCATTCTGGGTGATGCGGTTGACATAGAGCCTGCAAAGGGTTTGGGTATCTGAATCGGTCTCTTCGAAAGCGATCAGCAGGTCGTGGCTCGTTGGATCGACGGTGGCATAGGCGTCCAAGTATTCAAACCCTGAGTTGGGCGTGTGCACAGGAATGCCGTTGGTGTCGAGGATGGTGGGAGCGCCGTTTTGGTTGAAGTGGAACACGTAGGTGTTGAATGCATCACCGATGGCGGGATGCCAGATGTAGACGTAGCCACCGCCCTGGCCGTCGGGCAAGGCGCTGTGGATGTAGGTGGACTGGAAGGTCTGAGAGGCCATCAGCAGCGTTTCGGGGCTGAACTGGGTTCCATCGGGAGCGTATCCAGCTACATGGATCTGCTTCTCTTTGTAAAGACCGCTGCCAGAGCCGAGCTTTTCATAGGTGACGAACACCCGGTTGTCGTTGCTCAAGGTCATTTGGCCAAACATGCACGAGAACCCTGTGTTGTCGGAAATGGTAACCAGGGGGTTCAGTGTGCCGTCGGCATTGACATACTGTAAAAACAAAGAGCTGTAGTTGCATCCCAAGGCCCACACACCACCGTCATTGCCGGCGATGGTCTCGGTACGGGAGAAGCCTAGTCCGTCGAAGAGCAGGACTCCTTGTTCTCCCCAAGGGAAGGTGCCGTCGGCATTAATACGCACGGCATAGCTGTACCCGTCATAGGCGGCGAAACAGCTCACCACGCCTCCGTCGTTGGTGGCGGCCATGGAAACGCCTTCGGAGTAGGAGGAGAAGTCGTGCCCCGCGATATGGATTCCATCATCGCCCCATTGAGGGTTGCCTTGGTAATTCAGGCGTTGCAGTGATGGCGACCAGCCGTTGGTTCCAAACTGGTTCCATTGCACATAGGTGTCGCCCGAGACTTCGTCGGTGGAGAGGTAGATCTCACCAGCGTCGGACGAAGTGTTGGCGATAAAGGTATTCGTGTTGGCGTTGTTGCCCCATTGGGCTTGTACAGCGCAACACACTACCAAAGCCAGTAATAGTAGAATAGTTTTTTTCATAAGTATTGTTTGTTATGGTTGGTGTTTGAGATAGTGTCTTATCCTACCACGATGTTCACGATCTTCTTCGGCACATAGATCACCTTACGTACCTGTTTGCCTTCAATCCACTTGGCGGCTTCAGGAGCGGCGAGCACGGCGGCTTGCACCTCGTCGGCGGTCAATCCAACGGGCAGTTCCATGGTGAAACGCATCTTGCCGTTGAAGCTGACGGGGTAGTTGAAGCTGTTCTCGATGGTCTTCGACTCGTCATAGACGGGGAAGGTAGCCTTAATCACGGAATCGTTATGGCCTAGCAGGTGCCACAGCTCTTCGGCGATGTGGGGGGCGTAAGGTGAAATCATCACGCAGAGAGGATCAAGAATCTCGCGTTTGTTGCACTTGAGGTCGGTGAGTTCGTTGACGCAGATCATGAAGGCGGACACCACTGTGTTGAACGAGATGCTCTCGATGCCGTCTTCTTCCTTCTTGATGAGCGAATGCAGGCTCTTCAGCTCGGGTGCGGTGGCAGGCTCGTCGCTCACGCAGAACACATTGTCCTCGTTGTGGAAGAGTCTCCAGAACTTACGCAGGAAGCGGAAGGTGCCCTCGATGCCTTGGGTGTCCCAAGGTTTCGACTGCTCGAGGGGTCCGAGGAACATCTCATAGAGACGCAGCGTGTCGGCGCCGTATCTCTCCACGATGTCGTCGGGGTTCTGCACGTTGTACATCGACTTCGACATCTTCTCCACTTCGGCGCCGCAGATATAGACATCATTGCCGTCCTTGTCCTTTTCAAAGATGAACTGGGCGTCTTTCAAATCGTCACGCCAAGCCTTGAAGGCCTTGACATCCAGTACGTCGTTATGGACGATATTGATGTCCACATGGATGGGATCGCTGAACAGGTCGCGGTCCTCGATGTTCTTGGAAATGAACACGGGGGCGCCGTTGTAGGCTTCGCCTTCTTCAAAAGTGGGAACATCCTTGCCAGCGATGAGGTCTTTAATCTTCTGTTCCACCTTGTCGGTACCGTTGAGGTAGTCGTCCACCACATCGACAATCGGTACCAAGAGGAGTTTGTAGCCCTTGCTTGCCGCATATTCTTCCCAAGGCTCGGCGAGTCTTTCCAAGGCACCCATGCGGTTGATCTCGATGAGGATGCCTTTCTCGGGGCAGAAGAAGTCGAAACGACGGCGACCGTCTTTGAAGTCTTTCTCGAACTTGACCCCCAGCTTGTTGTCCTTGATGAGGCGCCAAACGCCATACTCGCAGAGTTTCTCCATGTTGGCGCGGTAGGCGAAGCTGGAACGGCCTTGGATCATGCCCTGGTTGATCATGCGTTGGAAGGGCTCGTCCTTGCAGGCCAGTCCGATGTCATACAAGAACTTGCACCAGAAGCGGCTGTAGATCAAATGGCCGGTGGCGTGTTCGGCGCCGCCGATATAGAGGTCGACGTTCTGCCAATAGTCGTTGGCCTCGCGGCTGAAGTAAGCCTCGTTGTTATGCGGGTCCTCGTAGCGGTAGTAGTAGCCGCTGGAACCGGCGAAGCCAGGCATGGTGTTGGTCTCGATGGGGTAGCCTTCTTCGGTGACCCAGTTCTTGGCACGTGCCAAAGGTGGCTCACCCGTCTCGGTGGGCTTGTATTCATCAATGGTTGGCAGTTCCAAAGGCAACTTCGACTCGTCCATGGCGTAGGGCATGCCGTCCTTGTAATAAATCGGGAAGGGCTCGCCCCAGTAGCGCTGGCGGCTGAAGATGGCATCGCGCAGGCGGTAGTTGGTCTTGCCGGTACCCACGCCCAGCTTCTCCAATTCCTCAATCATGCGTTCAATAGCCTTCTTGACGGTCAATCCATTCAGGAAACCCGAATTGACGAGCACGCCGTCCTTGGCATCGTAACTCTCCGTCCAAGTACTCGGATCAGTTAGTTCTCCGTTCTCCGTTTTACGTTCTCCGTTTACCACTTGTATGATAGGCAAATTAAAATGTCTTGCAAAGGCGAAGTCTCTGCTATCATGTGCTGGCACGGCCATGATGGCGCCGGTGCCGTAGCCCATGAGCACGTAGTCGGCGATCCAGATGGGCAACTTGGCCCCCGTGATGGGGTTGATGCCGTAGGCACCGGTGAAGGCGCCGCTCACCTTGCGGACCTCGGCCATACGCTCACGTTCGCTGCGGTTCTTGGTACGGGTGATGTATTCTTCCACCTCGGCACGTTGCTCGGGGGTGGTGATCTCTTGAACTAACTCGTGCTCTGGAGCCAGCACCATAAAG
>JAEEGJ010014657.1_pt1 | contig 18531 bp, 20 predicted proteins | sample 8958761 | NCBI WGS metagenome assembly JAEEGJ01 (sample SAMN16246546, study PRJNA631951) | gut metagenome | biome: gut microbiome; feature: rumen; material: RS-attached | host: Bos | place: Iran: Karaj | collected 2018-10
ACCGATATTAGTCAATCAGCGTATCAGGACTTATACCTTAAGCGAGTTTACCAGGACAAATGAGAAAGCAATTATAAAACGCCTCAAAGCCGCATGATCACTATGTTTCCGTAATGGTACGTGGCAAAATGAAATGTGGAATTATATAATCGCGGCGGACAATGGAATACTGAAACCAACAACAATTCGGTCGAAAGGAGTGATTGAATGGATTTCGGTGAAAAGATAAAAACGCTTCGTGAAGTGAAGGTATGACTCAGCGAATGCTGGCTGATCAGTTGTATGTTAAGAATTTAAGCAGTCTATATAAGAGAAAAGATAAGCAGTGATTTTTGGTTAACGTTTGGTTAACGTTTTTTCGAAAAGATGCAAAAAATAATGCAAATATACGTTCTACAAACGCGCGAAAAACCTAATAAAATCAAGGTTTTGCGCTTGGGTATATAAATCTGTGAAACGTGGGGGAATTCGTTTGTAATCAGCAGGTCGTGGGTTCGAGTCCCACAAATGGCTCCAAGATAAAACCCTTGATTCCGTAAGGTTTCAAGGGTTTTTCTTTTGTGGCAGTGTTACTGTCAAAGTGGGGGCTGTTTCTACGTGGGTATGGATGGGAGGCGGCATTGGGGAATAACGATGATCCATTCTGTATTGCAGATAAAACGGGAACAACAATTCAAGAATAGATAAGATGAGACAGAAAACACAACCTTTGAAGCGTTTTTGGCGAATTAATGCGTAAACTAATCCGGCAACCGAAAGAATAAGTGCCACAAACGGAATGCCCAATAACAGATAACCGAAGCCAATAAACTCAAAGAAAAATACGACGTAGAAAAGTGTCACGATCAACGCCGGTAAGAAAAACGGATTCTTTGCTCTTTCATTATTCATTTTGTTGTCCTCGTTGTAGCGTTTCCGTACATAGCGCGGTTTATCTCTTCATTGACACTTTCTATCGAAGCGCTCTCTTCATAGGTGTGACTGTGAGGCGTTATCGGGACCACAGGATGGCTTATCGGTCTTGACAGATAGCTCAGAAAACCCAATATTTCAAGGAAAACTAAGATGAGACAGCAAAGACACCCTATGAAGGGTTCTTGCAGTTTTCTTGCGTCAACCAATCCTGCGATTGAAAGAAAAATCGCTGCAAACGGAGTGCAAAACAACAGGAAAGAAAGCAGTTTTTTCAGCGCGTCCAGGATACCCAGCATATCGTTAAAATATCTGCCGACATTGGCATAATAGAGAACGAAAATAATGACCGGGAAAAGCGTCGCTATCAGCGCAGGCAGGAAAAACGGATTCTTTTCTTTTTGATTATTCATTTTGTAGTCCTCGTGCTCGCGTTACCTACCCAGCGCGCGGTTTATCTCTTCATTGATACTTTCTATCGAAGCGCTCTCTTCGGGGGTGAGGCTGCGAGTAACTATCGGGGGAACATAAGGATGCACATATCTGTATTGTAAATAAATCGGGTACAACAATTTAAGAACAGATAAGACGAGACAGAAAACACAACCTATTAAGCGTTTATCCCGGCTTAATCCGTAAACTATTCCGGAAATCGAAAGAAAAACAGCCACAGACGGAATGATCAATAACAGATAACCGAAGCCAAAAAGCACGGACAAAAAGATAACCGGGAGAAGTGTTACGATCAACGCCGGTAAGAACAACGGATTTTTTTCTCTGTCAACATACATTAGCTTCACCTGCCTCCGTTTACTGTCTACAGAGTGTCATTATTCTCGTCAAAAATAAAGCACCACTTGCGATTTTTGACGCGCCGTATTGGTAACATGCTTATTTTATTGGCTTTGAGGCGTTTGTCGCAATCAAGCTGCTTTACTCAAATGATATAATTGTCTTAAAGATATATTAGAAAAGAGCGACGGAAACTAAGGGTAAAGGAATGAGTACATCTGAAAAAAGAATAGAATACGGTTCTGACAAGGCTGCGCAGAAACAGAAAGCTCTCAGGGAATCCGGAAACATAAATGCCGGTTTTCAGGAGATGGCGGAAAACGTATATGCCCATCTTAACGATGAGATATCAAAGAAGATCTTCGAGGCCAGGAAAATGTATATGGCCACGGGAGATCTGGGATATATTACAGGACTTGAGCCGAAATACCGAAACCTGAACAGTGACATGCAGGTTTTTGTTGAGAAGCTTCAGAAAGGTTCCCACTGCCTGATATATGGTGCGGGCGTCGCAGGACATTATCTTGCCGGAAGATTTAAGCAGTTTGGCGTGAAGGTCGATAGCTTTATTGATCAGGATGAGAGCAAAGGTCCTGTAGATAAAGAAACTGGGATCAGGGTAATCACAGAGAAAGAACTTAGTGAGAATAAGGCTCTGTATTGCGATAAGACAGTCATCATCTCTTATCCGGTGAAGCCTGTGGCTGATAAGGTCAGGAAGCGTCTAATTGAGGCTATCGGAATAGACGAGAATAATATCCGCTTTGGAATCTTTGACTTGCGCAATAACCAGGGACAGTATTTTGATTATTTCGAAGCAAGAGAAAACGAAGTCTTTGTAGACTGCGGCTGTTTTGACGGGGCTACATGCTATAACTTCGCAGGCTGGTGCGGAGCGAAGGGTTTTGACCACATCTATTCTTTCGAAGCTGATCCGAAGAACTACGCGGAGAGTAAGGAAGTTCTGGCACCGCTCGGAAAATGCGATCTTTTCCCATATGGCATTGCAGACGTAAACAAGAAGGTTTATTTCGCTGCGGACGCTTTTGAGACATCCTGCATCATTAGCAGGGAAGAAGCCGAGAAGAGGAACTTCGAAGGTGTTGAGGAGATCGAGGCGGTGGCTCTTGATGATATCCTTGAAGGCAAGAGGATCACTTTCATCAAGATGGATATAGAAGGCGCGGAGTACGAGGCGCTTCTCGGTGCACGCAAGCTCATCATGGAAAACCGCCCGAGAATGGCGATCTCCGTCTACCATAAGTTCGAGGATTTCGTTACGCTCGCAAACCTCGTTCTCGAGATGCATCCTGACTATAGGATCGCATATAGGCACTATGGATTTGATGATCTTGAGACCATCATGTATGTGGAGTGACGAATGGAAGAACTGTTTATTTCTCATTATTTCTATCCGGGAACGGACCCTTGGAAAAATATTATGAATCTCTTCGAAGAGGAGGCTTTTCGCGTTGCGGCTGAACTTGCCGATAAGCACCCTGATACAACCAGCTTTGGAAGATTTGCGGATTTCGTAAATTACTATCCCAACAGGAAAAGAGCCGATGAATATGTCCGTGAAGCATTTATAGAGCTCGGAGGCAGACCTAAACTGCTTCATCCGTATTCATTTGTGCTGGGAGAATGTGAATACTTAAGAGATTGGTTTGATACAAACGATAAGATAGTATTGGCTCTTTCGGATATTCCTGACGAACAGATCAGTTTTACGCTTGGTGACAGCTGCGCGCTTCTGATACACGGAGAAGAGCCGGTTGTTCTTACCAAATCCATGCTTCTGGATGGGGTCAGAGCGTGTGAAGGATCGGTTGAAGAATACTGCAAAAAGTCATTGGGCAAATATGCTTACATTGAAGTTCAGTTATGGGATCGGTTGAATTAAGGAGTATAATGACGCTCAAGGAATAAAAGGGATAGGGAGATTATTATGGGAAAGAAGAAAACTACAGGGATAATCCTGATCTTGCTTACGCTTTGCCTGTTTACCGGATGTCTGTTTTCCTTGCCGACGGATCATCTTGGCAAGATCGAAGGCGATATTACATGTGATTTCCGTGCCGGAAAGAATGCGACACACAAAAAAGAGACAGTCAAGACGGATGCCGTTTTCGATAAGGACAGATTCGTAGAGCTCTACAATGAGGATGCCAAGTACGACCCCTCATTTTACAAGCATCATACTGACAGACTCGATCTCAAGATCAACGCTGATGAAGAACGCGAGAAGTTTGAGGAAATAGCCGCTTCTGAGGTGAATTTCAGAGTTTATTTCAACGAACAGAACAGACACGTCTCGTTATTCCGCTATGATTCAAAACTTTACTTTTTCATAATGAGCATGGGAGGAAGAAGTAAGCCCGATGAGAAGGGTTATTACTACCAGGAAGTACCGGAGAAAATGGCTGACTATTGGAATCCCATCTACGACAAGGTAATGGCCGACAAAGAAGCTGACCGCAAGCAGATGTACGGAAGCTTTAACGTTGAAGAGGCTATGAGCTATGACAAAAAATTTACTGCCAAGGTCCTGATCGGATCAGGAATGGTCACGGTTCAGATAATCGACAACGAGACAGATTCGATCGTAAGCTCATTCAAGCCTTGCGGAAAGGGCGAATTCTACGGCATCTGCTGGGAAAATGACAGTTATAACCTCTGGGTACAGACTGATACTTCCCTCGTTATCTGTTACAGCATGAAAGAAAGCAAGTGGGACTGGCAGATAAATGAAAACGCTCGCAAGCCGGATTATATAAAAGGCAGATATGACTGAACTTATAACATGATGAAAGCAACAAGAACATTTTTGGCAGAGATAGCCGAAGAAAAGGCGTGGATTCCTTTCCGTGGTTTTGAAGAAGCTGACGGATACTATGGAACATAATGTTATGAAGGAACACAAAGCGGTTTATGTTATAGCGGCAATCATTTCATTGCCTGTTTGTGCTTATGCCGTATATATGAAAATATGGATTTTAGCGGCTATTTCTGCCTTGGCTTTTTTATCCATCGCACCAGGCTTAGTTATTTCGGTCATAAAAGACAAACGTGAAAAAGAAACGGATTCAAAACACAGCGAAGAATTTAAACGGATCAGAAGTGCCGGAGATAACGGTTATGAATATGCTTTCACCGAATACTACAAAGATTCTTTTGACAAGATCTATGATTGGGAGAGAAGTGAGTTTGAGGATATAATCTGGACGAAGTATCAGAAGGGAATTATCAAATTAGCGTACCTGTTACCATATTTGAAAAAATATGACGGCATTAGCAAATTGCAGACCGATCTGGCTGCACAATCCACTCCTGAAGGCTGGAAAAGCATAATATCTGAAGCGCTTGACCGGGCATCTGATTATAAGACGTGATCGAACGAAGACTCGCAATGTTGACTGAGGTTTAGAAATGATAAATGAATCTTATCTGAACAAACTGATCCACGAGTGCAATGAACTCAGAACAAAGTCTTGTTTTAACAATTTGGATGCCGGCACCATGAATGTTTCTTATATGACCAAAAAGAATCAAGAGTTCATTGGTTACCTGCAAGGCTATTATGAATTGTACAGAAGGAATCTGTATAAGATAAAGGAAAGCGACTCTATAAGAGCTAATTCCAAGAATTATATGAAGATCTATAGAGATAGTGATGGCGCGATCCGTCAGATCGAAAAATATGTTAACGGGCGGTTAGATGTAATTCACCAGTCTTTTACGGTTCAGAACAAGACTTATCTGTTCCCGTTTACCGGCAAGGGCGGTTATTATCCGACGTATACATAAGTGACCGTGTATTCAGGTGATGGCATAAGTGAAGAGTATATGGCAAACAGGACTCAGATCGTTTATACGAAATATGAGTCAACCGGGCGTGAGAATGAGATTGGATATTCTTCTGTGAATTATGTTGAAGGCGGAAAAATACCGTTCTTGGAAAAAAGGAAGGGCGTAATACGCCTTGACCCCCTTCAATGTGATGAAACAGAATATAGTAGTTGGTTAGACAAGAAAATATGAAAAAACACTTTAGCGAAAACGACTTATACGGGAGGATGATCTAATGGAAAGTCTGACGATGAGCTCAAAGGTTTAATGAAGAGTTTCTAAAACTGTTGTCTTATGCAGTCCGGAGAGATCCGGACTGTGTTTTGACAGAACATTAATATCTCTTCGTTCTTGCCGCGTTTGCGATTCCCGCGATTACGATAACAACGCCTAATAAGCACCAGAATGCGTCGATGGCTGTTCCGAATCGTGAATACACAGTATGAACGTTATTGACCGGAACGTCAGCGAACTGAACGGTGTCAAACCCGGTGTTTTTCGAATCGAATCTCATGATCACGCGTCCCTGATGATCTGTTGCGGAGCTGATGCCGTCATAGGTTACCTTGACGACAGATTCTCCGTTTTCGATGGCACGGAATTCGGAAAGATCCGTGTGAGCGTTTTTGACTGCGCTCCAGTCCCACGATGGTATTATCAACAGATCAGTATCTTTGAAGTGTCCGTTGGTAATGGCTCCTGAACCGCGGACAAAGCCGGGGAAGCAGTCATCGAAGCAGATGATGGCGGAAATAGTGCCTTTATCCGTAACAACTGTCGGAATTATGCCGGGACCGGTTACATATTCGGATGTCTCAACGATAGGAACGAGGTGAGTTTTTATGTATTCAGTGACTGAACCGTCAGGAAGAACGATCGCCAATTTGTCTACGGATAAACCATTTTCGCTCTCATCGGTATCGGCAGTCTCATAGCCTATGACAAGGATCATGTTGTTCTCTGAAGCCAATCTCTTTGCGGTCACAAGCAGCCTTGGTTCATCCGTGTCTTTAATGTTCCATGCTTCCTCGCCCCAGCAGGCAATCTCCGCCTTGCCCTCTGCTGCGCGTTTTGCTTCGGAAACAAAATACTGTTCCGTCTCTTCATATGTCAGGTCGGTGTATCCTCCGGAATCAAGGCTTCCGTGGAACTGGTTAATTATGCATGCAACTTTAACGGTCTTATCCGTTTGAACGGGAAATGATGTGAGTCTGACAGCGCCAAAGCATAGAACGCCTGCCATGATACATGCAAATGCACCAGTCAGAATCTTACAACCGCCCTTCTTCTCGGTTATGCCAATGATCACTGATGCAAACCAGAAGATCAGAAAAGACAGGCCATAGCTTCCGATTACCGATACGATTTGTGTGAGGATGCGAAAAGCGCCCTGAGTATATGCCATGGATGCAAACGCACCGGTGGGGGTGAAAGACCTTGCGATCTCGATTGCCGTGAAGACAGAAGGGAAGACCAGACTTCTCAAAAAACTGCCCTTAAACTTTTCTGCAAGAACCTTGTCGGCAATGAATGGAAGGATCCAGCCGATGCTCCAGAGAAGACAGAATATGGCGTCAATTATGCTCCGGGTAGCCAGGATGTTATACCACTTGATCATCGTACCCAAAGCAATTACGGCTATGAGAGCTGTATAATCGACTTTGCTTTTTGCTTTTCTGCTGAAATAAAGAAACGCGGCAGGCCATATCCATGCTGTTAGAAATATATTCCATCTGCCGCCGGAAAAGACAAATGCGGCAGCTCCTATGAGCAGCATTATCTTTGCCGTCATGTTCGTTCGTATTGTTTCCATATAGATCATCCTTTGATAAATATGTTACATCTTCTCGTTTTTGTGGGAAAATATCAATGCTGACAAAGAAATTGGAAACCGCAATTTGCAATCAGAGCATCATGGGTACGCATATGAATAAAGAGTGGTCTGAACTTAACAAGAGAATGCAATTGGAGTTTAAGAAGAAAGATACCTTTGATGAAGGCATCGCATCTTTGTTTGAGCTTCGCGATAAACTCTGGAACACTATCCTTTCTTACAAGGCAGGCTTGAAGAGGGAAGATTTCGACAAGATCCCGTATATCAATGCAGACGGTTATCACAGCAAGACGATCGCTTATTCTTTGTGGCACATTTTCCGGATTGAAGACATTGTGGCACACACTCTGATAAAAGGTGATGCGCAGGTGTTTTTCGCAAAGAATTATCAGAAGAGGACCGACTCGCCGATCGTTACCACCGGCAATGAATTGGTTAAGAAAGAGATTGCAGATTTTTCATCTCAGTTGAATCTGGAAGAACTCTATACATATATGTCTGATGTGAAAAAGAGCACCGAGAAGCTTCTTAAGGAGATCGGTTTTGAGGATATGAAGAAAAAGATCTCTGATGAAAGGCGGAAAGCATTGGAAGCTCTCAGCGTTGTAAGTGAAGATGAGAATGCAATATGGCTTATAGATTACTGGTGTAACAAGGACGTCAGAGGTCTTGTTCAAATGCCTTTCTCGAGGCATTGGATAATGCATATCGAGGCTTGCGAAAGAATCCGGCAGAAGTGCTGAGAGTCAATAAATCAGGGTGTTACCAAAACGGTGCGCCCTGCTGCTCATGTGGTGCTTTATTATTCCCGTCTCTGATGCCACACTGAAATCACCAAACAGGTGAGGTGTGGAGCTTATGACAACCGAAGATACGGAAATAAATGAAGAACGGTCAAACGGCCCTGTCAGGATCATATTGATCGCCGTTGCTGTTTTCATTGGAGTGTTTTTGTTTCCGCGCAGAAATAAAATGCCGGGTGCCGGCATTGTCAGTTATGAAAGCATCGGAACGGGCATGATCTATTCTGTTGAAATACTTCACCGGCTGCCGGATCACGCAGATGAGAATGGCTGCGGATACTATGAGAAAGGTGTTGTCATTAAGCTCTTCGAAAAGGAGATCTACAGACACACCTATACTGACTACGAACATATCGCGGAGACGAGTGAGACATCGATACCGAAGACGATGTATGATGACTGAAACGTTTATTTGAAAAGCCCGGGAATTCATCCCGGGCTTGATAGTGTAAGTTACAGTTTCACCGTTGCGATAAACTTATCGTTTTCGCTCTTGATGTCGAGCTTAAATCCGAGCATCGCGAGATTGTTGTTTGCGATCGCGAGTCCCAAGCCCGTGCCGCCGCTTCCTCTGGATCTGCTGCCTTTGACAAACGGATCTTTAAGGTTTTCCGCATTGTCAGTCTTCTCTTCAGAAATATTGATGATGATCAGATCCTTTTCATCCAGGGAAATGTCTATCTGAGTGCCTTCCTTGCTGTAAAGAACGGCGTTGCTTATCAGATTGGAAATGGCCATCCTGAAGAGCTTTCTGTCAGTGCTGACCACTACGCTCTTTTTCTCATAACCGATCTTTAACGAATGCTCTTTTATCATGAGTTCGTTATCGGCAATGAGTTCCGCGATAACGTCTCCGACATCCACATTTTCTTTGCTGATCTCGGCAGTCTGCCTCTCCGATTTGGAGAACTCCAGGATGTCGTTTACCATCCTGTTCATCTGAGCGACCTTCTCTTCTACCTTGGCGGCATAGTATTCCTGCTTGTCGGATCCTATGTGGTTGGAAAGATTTTCGGCGTATGCGGAGATCGCTGCCATAGGGGTCTTGAGGTCATGTGCCATCGCGTCGACCATCTTGCGCCTATACTCGAAGATCTCATATCTTCTCTTTCTTGTGTTGTAAATGATGGCCGCAGGAACGAATGCCAGGATGAACGCGCCGCAGCAAACGAGAATTATGGCGATCAGGAGCGTGCTTTTATAGGCTGTTCTAAAAGGTATGGTACTCGCACCGGTCTCCCTGCAAGTGAAATTGTGACTCATGTTGCCGTTCTCATATTCGAGATGCCCTATATTTTCCAGACTTCCGCCGCCAAACGGATCTCCTGCAACGGTGCCGGTAGCAAACATAAAACCGTCGTATTCAGGATTTATGAGCGTCATGCCCTCGGTATCTTTCGGTTCGATCTTGAAGGATACATCTGTATCATCGCCTTTCGAATCTATTATTCTGACGCTTACAGGAATGAATACTCCTTTTTCAAGATCCGCATAGAATTCCCTGCATTCAAATTCGATCTTGGGAGAATGCGTAAAATACTGGGAATATTCTTTATCAATAAAACTTTCAGCCTGCACTTCCGGAGTGTCAAAATACTTCAGATAAGTTTTGTCAGCCAGTTGGAAATAAGCACGGTCTCCATCCCCATCCGGAGCTCTGTAAGTATATGTAAGTATTGCGTCCCTGGATGTGTCCACCCTGTCTTTACCATCAATAATGACCTCATAACGCGCACCTGTCTCACAATAGTGATTTATCAGATTTTCCTTTGCATAAGCGAGATCATTTCCTGACAGTTCGGGTTCAGTAAGTACTTCCTCTAAGAATTTGGCTATTGTTTCTTCACGCCAGGAAGCCGTTTGCATCACATTAAAATTATACACGTAATATTCGGGCAAAAAATATATCACGCCTGCGGTCGTAAAGACGGCCAGCAGGACGATCACGCTGATGAAATACGGTATCAGGAATTTCGGTTTCTTTATGGTTGTTTTGCGGGATTTCATTGTTACTCCTCCGATATGCGGTAACCCCTGCCGATCATCGTCTTGACCAGGCTTGCGGCGTCACCGAGGCTGTTCCTCAGCCTTCTGATCGTGTTGTCCACGACCCTGTCGTTGACGTCCAAGTCATCGCTCCAGACGTGTTCCAGGATGGCCTGGCGCGTCAGGACGGAGCCCTTGTTCTCGAGCAGATATACCAAAAGGAAATACTCTCTGGCATTGATCTGTACTTCGCGGCCGGAGACTTTGACGAGCATGGTTTTCTTGTTAAGGGATATCGCGCCGCAGTCTAATTCTTCGCCGTCATCTTCCTTTTTCGCGCGCCTCAGGAGAGCCAGGCTCTTTGCATAGAGAAGACGCAGCGAAAAGGGCTTGACCACGTAATCGTCACAGCCGGTCGCATATCCTTTTAATACGTTGTTCTCGGAACCCAGGGCGGTCTCGAATATGATCGGGCAGTCGCTTCTTTTACGCGCTGCCTTGCATATGTCAAAACCTGTTGCCCCGGGGAGCATTATGTCTAAGATCAGGAGATCGAAATCCTCACCCGTGACCTTGGCCAATGCATCTTTTCCGTCAGATGCGGTCACCACTTCCCACAGCCCGGCGTCTTCCTCGCGATAGAAGTCGCACATGGCCTCGAGCAGCTCGGGTGAATCTTCAACGATCAGCAGTCTGTATGACATTTTGCGTTCCTCCATGCATACATCATATCCTATCGGTATGTCGTCAGTGTGTCACGGCACTGATTTTCGAAAACCATATAGATTATACGCAATTTGGCGGTTTGACATTTGCTATAATGGGAATATGGTCTTCTCACAAAAACATACACATATTGCAAAGGGCATCGCCATACTGCTTTTGCTTTATTACCATATGTTCATTGATTATGGCGATTTTCGCGGCTTTCTGGCACTGATAGCCCACAGCTGTGTTTATGTTTTTGTTTTTCTGTCGGGACTCGGACTGACGATATCATTCGATAAAGCATCTTCTTCAAATACCAAAGCATTAAGCTGGATTGCAAAGCATATCTGGAAACTTGAAGTGTTCTTTTGGCCGCATTTTCTGATCGGGACTCTGATCTATACCATTATCTGCAAAGGTTCCATATTGGCGTTTTACGGAAATATGGGGAATTTGTTGCTGGATTTCTTCTGCTTCTCTGACATGGTGGGCGGGAAACACCTTCTCGGCGTCTGGTGGTATATGGGACTGGCCATATTTATCGTCCTGGTTCTTGTTCTTTTTGCAAAAGCTTTTGGCAAGATAGGCTGGTACATTATTCCGGTTACTTATGCCTTGATGCTCATCATACCCAATTTATTCGGTAAGGATGCCTACGATAATCCGGGGCCGTACAAGGGATATCTCCTCGCCGTTTGCCTGGGTGTTATCTTCGCAAGGAAGAAACTGTTTGAGAAATATATGGATTTCCTTAAAAGAAGATCCGTTCTAATGAATGTCATATTGTCATCGGGATGCCTGACAGCCGTTGTGGTATTGACCATTCTTCTTCCGCTGACCAGATGGAACCATATAGCTGAATTCCTGCTTTTGCCCCAGCTCGTTAAAACGGCAGTTGCTATTCTTTTTGTCTTTTTCGGTCTGAACCTGGCGGAACTGAGCATTGTTTCTCATTCGCTCGAGTTCTTGGGCAAGATGTCAGACGATATGTTTATTATTCACATTGCGATCAGAGTGGCTTTCCCGCCGGTTACGAAAATGACCGCAATTCCGGAAGTAAATTATCTGATCTTCCTGGCTGCGGGCATCATTTTGACAATGGCTTACAAAGGAATCAAGTCGATTTCAAAGTATGACGTGCTTATGGAAAAAGCTTTTTCAATGATGAACCGGGGTAACATGCCGAAGCCCAAAAGCGTTGAAAAATAAGCATGTTACCAAAATGGTACGTTTAAAATTCCAAGTGGTGCTTTATAATCTGAGCAGGGAATGACAAACTGAAGGCACCAAGCAGATGCAGGAGGGTGCTCTTTATGGATTTTGGCGAAAAGATCAAAGAGTTGAGAGAAGCAAAGGGGATGACTCAGCAAAATCTTGCTGACCTTCTCTTCGTGACAAGACAGACTGTCTCAAGATGGGAGGGCGGCTCACGCTATCCCGATCTCGTCACGGCAAAGAATCTGGCAGACATACTCGACACGACGGTCGATACTTTGATGGCCGATGATTCGGCAATGCACATTGAGCAGAGAGCCAATTCATACGGCAGACTCGCCGGCAAGATCGAGACGATGGTGATCGCCCTTTGCGTAGCGATCAGTCTCGGAACGCTGTTCTTATCCTGCTGGTGGCTCAGGGACTGCTTTGTTGAAGAGCTCTTCTGCGTAGACCACTGGTATTTTCCTTTTGTATCGATAATAGATATCTTTGTTAACGCATTCATATCGCTCATGCTGATATCCTGCATGATCAAGACGATCCGCAAGGAACTCCCCATCGGAAAGACAGGTATATTGGGAGTAATCTTCTTTATATACAGGGGATTGGCAAATCTCGTCCTCGTATTGCTCGGTTTTGAGAGCCGCATTGCAGCAGATCCCATTACAAAGCCTTCCAATTCGGGATACGGAATCATGTTCGCCCTCTGTTCCATGGTCTGTGCGGGACTCAGTTTCCTCATCGCATTCTACATTTACAGATTCCTGATCTCGGGCAGGATGGTCAGATTGTTCTTGTATGTGCTGGCTGCCGGCGTCCTTCTGGCGCTTAACATGGCCGGATATCTGATTTTTAGCGGGGCATATTCGGAAGCATTTGTAATACCTGAGATGATCCTTTTCGCGATGCCGCTTAACGAGGCACTCTGCGTCCTGTTCGGACTTGTCATCGCGTTCGGAACACGCAAAAGATCCGTTTCTCAGACGAAAGAATAACAAGCAGATAACTGAAAAACTCCGGGCGGGCTTTATGCCTGTTGGGTTAATTTGTCCTATTATCAGGGGGTGGCATTATGAATCACAATGAATTTGAGCAGGAAAGCAGACGCAAACTGCGCGCACTTAAGGTGTGGAAAAGGGTGATCATCGTTCACGGAGTACTCCTGTTCCTTATGGCCTACAATTTTCTGATCATGGTATTCTTGCAGCCGGGTTCCTTTGCCGATCTGCCGCGCTATTTTATTAATATCATTGAAGATTTCATAAACTATCCAATTATGCTCATCTCTTATGCGCTTATCTCACTTTCCCTTAATCTGTTTACCATTCCGAGACTTATAGCTCTGTACCGTTTCATTGAAGCCATCGTGTTAGGAGAGAGAAAGCTTAAGCACGTGCTCTTCTATATTCTGTGCGTTCTTTTGCAGTTTGTGATCATCGTATTAGGGCTTTCAACTTTTCTTGCAAAGGCTCACAAGCCTGTCATCTATCTGTATCCCGGGACAAGAACCGAAGTTAACGTCAAGCTTGAGTTAGACGGCAAACTTACTGCTACATATCCGAGTTACAACGCGGAGGAAGGCTGGACCATAACGGCAGATCCGGACGGGACTCTCACGGATAAGAAGGGAAGACAGTATTCCTATCTGTATTGGGAAGGAGATATCAAAATAAAGCCGGATCTTAGTCATGGCTACTGCGTGAAGGGCGAAGATACTGCCCGATTCCTCGAAAAAGCTTTGAGGCAGATGGGCCTTAGCGATAAGGAAGCTGATGATTTCATTACTTACTGGCTTCCCGAAATGGAAGGTAACAGGTACAACGTCATAACATTCCAGACCAAGGCCTACGAAGATGTTGCGTCACTGTACGTCTCGCCCAAGCCTGATACGGTCATCAGGGTCAACATGCTCTGGTATCCTTCGAATAAATATGTGGACATCAAGCCTCAGGATCTTGCTTCGATCAATCCGACCGAGCGTAAAGGTTTCACGGTAGTCGAGTGGGGCGGTGAAAAGTATAGGAAAAACGTTTTCGGTGCTTTGACGGAGGTCAGGTAAGATGGATACCGCCCGTAAGTCCAAGACGGCAAAAGCAGCTTTGATCTACGCGGTGATCTTGGAGTTGTTTTTTGTCGGGGTTGTTCCGTTCCGCCTGCTGGTTTTCAAGAATATCTATGAACTGTGGATGCACTCTACTCCTGAGAGCTGGTATAACTATCACGACGGCGGACGGAAAGTCATAACCAAAAAAGGAATAAAGTATACCGAATACTACAACAACACGACAAAAGAGAAGAGCGACGGGACAAAGCTGCGTGTCCCGCCCGGATCGGAGATCGAAGTGGCCATCGTAAACATGTGTAATTATCCCGATGAACCGGCCATGATCAATACCGCCTTCTACGAGTGTGACAGCGGAGTATACACGTTATGGGGCGGAATCCCGTTTGAATGGATCGAGAACCCGGAAGAGATAATCAAAGATCTTGATGCGCATAGGGCGAAGGAAGCGGCAGATAAAAAGCTTTACACGGCTAAAATGGTCATCGGGCTTGTACTGACGGTTGTCATTGCTGCCGGAATAGTATTCCTGTTATGGAAGCTTTTTAAGAAACGCGAAGAATTCCACTATTTGTTTATTGCCCTGTATGTCTTCACGGCGGTTATGCTGTATTTCTTCGTATTATTATGATAACCGTGCGGGTGGAAGTGGAATGCTTATTGATAAGTGACTAATCGGTTAACGTTTGGTCAACGTTTGGTCAACATGAGGCGGCCGGGGAGGTTTTTCGGTATAATCTAGAATAACCAACCACCGGAGTGTATTTTGATGAGCAGGCAGCGGAAAAGAGTCAGCATTAAGGTAAAGGTAGCGGCAACTGCCGTTATTGCCATTTCTATACTTACGATCGTGATAGTTGTATTCGGATATCAGCTTTTCGAGTCGAATGTTACTGACAGCTATGGAAAGTACTCCAAGACCACGCTCGAATACGCATACAAGATTACCGAAGACTACAAATTCGGCGATATGATCAGGAACCGGGAAATGCCTGATGAGTACGAGCAGATGCGCAAAGGTCTTAACCGCGTTAAGGACTGTTCTGATATCGAATATCTGTATGCAATATATTTCAATGACATCAACGATGTCCACAGCCTGACCTACGCCATAAACGCTAAATCCCAAAAAGAGATGGAAAATGGCGGGAAATATACTTATCTCGGCACTCCCTGTGAAGCGGAAGGCTTCCAGATCGATTCTCTGACGATATTTCAGAAAGCTGTCAGGGAAGGACAGAAAGAGAGTAACCTCATCGTAGGCAACTCGAAAGAATACGGCCGGATGCTCAACGCATATAGAGTTATTTTCGACAGCGAGGGCAACGCTGTGGGTCTGCTCTGCGTTGAGATCAATATCAGTAATATTAAAAGAGACCTACGTGTTTACGTTCAGACGATTGCCGTTATCGCTGCTATCGTTATGGTTATCGTTATTGCTGTATATGTTTATAATGCAGAGCGGAAAGTCATCAGACCGTTGGTCAAGATCGCCCGGAGCACGGATTCTTTTGTCCAGGAGATGAAAGATAATACTAATCCGGAAGAACTTGCTTATGATGCGCCGGCCATAAATACCAATGATGAGATCGAGGATCTTGCCGATAACATCAAGAGCCTGGCCGGCAACGTTAAAGACTACATGATCAACATAAGGGATATAACCACCGAGAGGGAAAGGATCGTAGCAGAACTCGATGTCGCTACCAAGATCCAATCGGCAATGCTTCCCGGCAAGTTCCCGCCTTATCCCGACAGGAAGGAATTTGAGCTCTTTGCATCAATGGTTCCTGCAAAGGAAGTCGGAGGCGATTTTTACGATTTCTATTTTGTTGATGACGATCACATAGTTCTTGTCATAGGTGATGTTTCCGGCAAAGGTATACCGGCAGCTCTTTACATGACCATTGCCAAGACACTCATCAAGAACCGCGCGAAAATGAACTGGGATTCATCATCGGCCATTCTTTGCGATGTTAATAAACTCCTTTGCGAAGGCAACGAGATGTCTATGTTCGTAACCGTCTGGCTTGCCGTTATCGATCTGAAGACGGGCAAGGGTCTTGTATCGAACTGCGGACATGAGCATCCGGTCCTGACAGACGGGAACAATGTTTTCGAGATTAAGAAATACCGTCATTCGCCTGCGATGGGTGTAATCCCTGACATTAAATTCGAGGAACACGAGATCGAACTGAAGCCCGGCGACTGCATATTCGTCTATACGGACGGAGTTCCTGAGGCAACAAATGCAAGAGCGCAGTTCTGGGGCGACGAGAATATGCTCGAGGCCTTAAATGCCGGTACTGATAAAACGCCGGAAGCCTTGATCAAAAATGTTTCTTCTGAATTGAAGAAATACGTGGCAGGTTCAGAACAGTTCGATGATGTTACGATGCTCTGCTTCAAGTATAAGGGCAAAGACGAATAAGAAATGTATTCTAAAGACATGATTCGGGGTGAGATCAATGTCAAATGATGTTCCGTTTTGGAGAAAACTGTTAAGGGTCTTTCTCATTCTTTTAGCCTGCGGACTGATCTATTTTTTCATCATCCCGGTCAAATCAGTAAGAGCTACGAACGGAAGCGTGGCATATTACCCGACAGTTCCGCTGTTTGCTTACGTTGAATATATCGAGAATGCCAGACCTCGCATTAAGATGCACAGGCCTATCGATCCGGCTACCGGAAAACCGGAGAAAGAACCGGAGGAAGATCCGTCAAAGACTGTCAAATACATTGTCGGTACCGGTCTGTACTTCCTGGACGGAACCCAGATCACATTTTGCAAATACAATATCTATAAAGATGGACATATTCACAGGACGCACGGATTTACGATCGAATCGCCGTATATAGAGCGATTAGGCGCCAAGAAGCCTGTAATGACAACAACGCCTGAATATACCGCCGTGCCGACTGTGGAAGAGACGGACGAAGAACCTGAGATCGTGGAAACATTTAATCTTACGCTCAATAAGGATTTCTCAATAACAAGAGATGATCATGAAGGATTCAAGAACCTCGGCTGGCACATAGAACGCAACGGAGTCAGGGTGCTCGACCGCAATGCATCCGGAGAAAGAACGCTTGAAGCGAAGCTGCAGTGGCTGGATGGCGATACAGGCTATTTCACCATATACCTTACCGCGGTCAAAAAAGGTAAATATGTCAGGGTCAGCAACATAATTGAATACGAGCTGGAAGAATCCCCCTACATAGCGGCGGGATCCGGACTTGTTATGCTCGTAAACGGAAAGGAAGTTCCTGTCATTTGGGAGAATACCGATACCGTCTTGAGTATAAAGAACCTTTCCAAAGAGGGCCTGACCATTAAGATGTCCAGGTATGACGGTCAGAGGCAGGGCGCTGATCTTGACACGAAGATGAAGACCAAGGACTCCATGACAGAAGTATCACCCGGCGATATAGTCCTCTTTTCAGGGAACCGGCTGGTCATCTGTTATGGTCAGGGTTCAGGGATTTTCACAAAGATAGGCAAAATAGATCTCACCGAAAAAGAGATCAAAGAGTTGTTCTCGAAAGAAGATGTAACTATTACATTAAAGAGAGGATAAGACTTTAAACGATCTTATTGTGCCACTCAAGCTCGGGATGCCTGAAGTAATACTTGGCCTTGACTTCGTACATCCTTGCATCGGCTTTCTGCATGGCCTTGCGGACGTCTTCATCCTCGGCTTCTTCGCAGTGGCATGATCCGAGAGCGAAATGAGCCCTGTCCGGAAGTTCGGAATTCTCACTCAGCGTTTCCACGAACTTCTCGAAATCCTCGCGGCCGATCTTTGTCGTGATGATCATGAACTCATCACCGCCGACACGGTAGATCTCCGAAGTATCAGTCTTATACTTGTTAAGAATCGCCGCAACGTCTTTGAGAAGTGCGTCACCTATCAGGTGTCCTTGGGTATCGTTGACGGCTTTGAGGCCGTTGACATCGATAAAGCAGACGCCAAAAGGCTTCTCGATGGCCTTAACGCCGGTAACGTCTTCGGTGATCCTGTTGTTCATGGCATTACGGTTGAATACGCCGGTAAGAAGGTCAGTAGAACTCATTATCTTCATCTTGCGGATGTTTTGCTCGTTAGCGATCTCCGCGGAAAGGATGAAAGCGGTAAGACCAAGCGTTTCCTTGATCATGAGCGTCTTTGCAGCATCGAAATTGCCGGCCCAGATGTAACCTATGGTCTTGTTGTTCGATCTGAGAGGATAGATCACGAGTGTTTTGACGTCGCTGTATCTTAATGAATCGATCCACTCCGGCGCGATCTTATGAGCCTCTTCAAAATCTTTCTCATTAACCATGGCAAAGCAGTTGCTCTTCTTGATCAGTCTCGGCCAGGTCTCGA
>JAEEGJ010014659.1_pt1 | contig 18529 bp, 4 predicted proteins | sample 8958761 | NCBI WGS metagenome assembly JAEEGJ01 (sample SAMN16246546, study PRJNA631951) | gut metagenome | biome: gut microbiome; feature: rumen; material: RS-attached | host: Bos | place: Iran: Karaj | collected 2018-10
TGGAGTCGACGATTTCGTCCGTACTGCGATGTCTGCCCTTCCAGTTGGGATTGTTTTTCTTTTCCCAGTCCTTCAAAAGTCTAACACGCATGGTGGCCTGGTTTACGGTCGTAAAGCCGTTGGAACCACCCACGTTCATACTGTAGTGGACAATTTCAGGAATATCCTTGACGCGGGATTCGATAATGCGTGCGACACTGTCGGTCGTTTCGATATTCGTACCTACGGGCATTTCGAGCTTGATGCTCATCATGCCTTGGTCCTGTCTCGGGGCTAGTTCAACGGTCAAGTTGTTTTTAGCAAGACCAGCCACAAGGAAGAGGGCAGCGCCAAGAGCGAGAACCTGGACTATCACGCCCGGGATAGAGAGGCAGAAACCGAGAGCCTTCAAGTAAACGAAGCGGAATCCGTTCAAAATCTTCGGGAAAATTCCAAGAGCGGATTCGATAATGCCCGGCTTTTCTTCGATGATATTGCCGTTTTCATCTTTCTTCTTGCCCTTGAACAAGTAGGCTGCCATGAGCGGTGTGAGCGTGAATGTCACGAGGAGTGACACGAACGTTGCAAACACCATAGTCATACCGAATGTTCTAAAAAAGATACCCACGATGGATTTCATGAATGCGATCGGCACGAACACGGCAACGTTTGTAAGCGTTGATGCCATGATGGCGATCATGATTTCTGAGGTGCCTTTGTATGCAGCTTCCTTCGGATCAAGACCTTGCAAAAGCTTGTTGTTGATGTTTTCGAGCACCACGATGGAGTTCGTCACCAACAGACCCACGGAACTTGAAAGAGCCATGAGGGACATCATGTTGATGCCAAAGCCTGCAAAGTACATGAGCGTAAATGCGCCAATCACGGAAATCGGCATCGTGAGAGCCGCGATAATCATCGTCGAGAACTTGCCGAGGAACAGGAGCAGGAGGCCTGCGGTAAGCGCAATTGCGATAATGATGTTCTGGATAACGTTATCGATAGATTCGTTCACGGCTTCGGACTTGTCGTAAATGAGCGTGAGCTTGAAGCCTTCCGGGAGAGTCTTGTTGACTTCTGCCATGCGCTTGAGCACGCCTCTGGAAACTTCCACGACGTTTGCATCGGAGCGTTTCTTGATATCGAGAGCGACTGAGTTGATGCCGTTAAAGCGGGAAGTCGATGTAATTGTTTCGATGGTATCTTTCACGACGGCAATTTCAGAGAGCTTGACGACTCCCTTTTCCGTCGGAATTTCCATGTTGCGCATTTCATCGAGGTTCTTGAACTTACCTGCGGTACGCACAGACGTGTTCTTGTGCTTGCCGATAACTTCACCAATCGGGAGGTTAACGTTGGACATGCCGTAAAGGCCCATCATGGTGCCGATATCGACACCGCGGTCCATCATTTTTTCCTTGTCGACTTCGATGGCGATTTGGCGGGTTGTACCACCGAAAATATCAACGCTAGCAACACCGGAAACAGAAGTGAAGAGCGGTTCGATTTCGTCTTCGACTTTCTGGCGGAGTTCTGTAGAGTTTAGAGGACCGGTGAACGAGATTGCCATGATGGCAGCACCGTTAATATCGACCTTCGAAATAATCGGCGCCTGTACTGCATCCGGAAAGTCCGCAGAGGCGAGGTCCACCTTGGAACGCACGTCATTTGCGGCAACGTCCACGTTCACGCCCATGTTGAACATGGCGACGATAATGCCGTAGTTTTCCAAGCAGATGGACTGCACGTAGTCGATACCGTCCACGAGTTCCACCTGTTCTTCAATCGGCTTGATAATTGTGGTTTCGATTTCTTCAGGGTTTGCGCCCTTGTAAATGATGGTGGCCGTAACCACGGGGACTTCGAATTTCGGCATCAAGTCCACCACCATCATGGAATAGGTATAAAGACCGAACACCACCACGGTCAAGATGACCATGAGCATGGTGATTGGTTTGTAAATACTGGCTTTAATCATTGACTATACTCCAGTGTCGATTATTCGACGATCAGCACCTTGTCGCCGTCGTTCATGCGGTTTTGGCCTTCGACCATCACGACATCGCCTTCGTTAAGGCCATCCTTGATTTGGATGTCAGTCTTGGTCTGCACACCGAGCTGCACGATTTTGCGCTTGGCCTTGCCTTCGTTATCGACAATCCAGACCGAGTTCACGCCGTTGCTATAGACAATGGCTTCGACAGGGACGGTAACGCCTGTAACTTCACGGGCGTCAATCTTTGTGGTGAGGTACATGCCCGGGAGGAGTTTACGATTTTTGTTTTTGAAGGTGACTTCGACCGGGAAGAAACGCGTAATCGGGTTTGCGGCGAGCGGGATGAGGCTCACTTCGCCTTGGAGCTTTTCGCCGTTCAGTTCGATTGTTGCCTTGGCGCCCTTCTTGAAGAATCCGATTTCGGAACTTGTGACGTTCAGCTTGAGGATTACTTTGTCGAGGTTTGCGATGGTGAACATGGCACCACCGACACCCGGGACTTCACCGACCTTGTACTTCACTTCGGTAACTGTACCCGAAGACGGGGCGAGCACGAGTGTTGCACGGCGTGCGGTTTCGAGGTTCATCTTGTCTACATTCAACTTCGTTTCGAGTTGATCGACGTCCTGTTGAGATACGCCACCCTTGGCTTGCACTTCCTTAGTGCGGGCGAGAGTCTTTTCAGAAAGTTCGATGTTTGCCTTAGCTTGCTGGTAGCTGGTGTTATCGCCGGTGAATACGAATTTGGCGAGGACCTGGTCTTTCTTGACCTTGGAGCCGACTTTGACGTTGATCTTGGCAATCGGGTCGCCGAGCTTGGCTGTTGCGGTTGTCTGTTGGCTGCCTTCAATAGTGCCGCTGAAGGCGCGGACATCAGTGAGTTTTACAATGTTGGCCTTTACGACACGGGCGGGCTTGCCTTTAACCTTCTGGATTTCTTCGATGGTCGAAACTTTCTTTTCGGACTTTGCGTCTTTCTTGGCTTCGCCACATCCGGCAAGGAGGAGCGACAGGGCAGAAATAGTAATGAGTGTTTTTGTAATCGTTTTCATGATTGTTGTCTTCCTCTTAAATCTTAGTATTCACCTGTGGCTTGGAGCAATGCGTTGTAGGCGTCATTCCAGTTGAGCACCGCTTGCATGTAGTTCACTTTTGCTTCGCGAAGTTTCACGTTTGCATCAAGCAGGTTGATTTGTGTTTCGCGGCCAATTTTGTAAGCCGCTTCGGTCATATCGTAATTGCGGGTTGCCAAGTCGACTTGACGCTTTTGAATGCCGAGCTGAGTTTGTGCATCTTCGAGTGTATTGGCGCAAGATTCGATTTGAATGCGGAAACCGCGTTCTGCATTTTCGCGTGCAATCTGTGCAGAGCGGAGAGTGGACTTTGCTTGGACAACACCTTCTTGGGATTGGAATCCCTTGAAAAGGTTCATTGTCAGTTTAAGGCCTACAAATTTGTTCAATTTGCTCCACTTTGGGGCGTCCCACTTGTAGAATTCGTTTTGATTGTTGCTGTAGACGATTCCGCCATACAGGGCTACTGTCGGCTTGTATTCGGCTTCGGCAATGTCGATTTTGTTAGCTTCGATATCTTCTTTTGTCTTGAGAAGTGCGATTTCTTTACGACGCTGCAAAACATTGGTCATAGCCGTGTCTGGATAAGGCAAATTGGAATCGGGGCTGCGGAGTTCTCCAGAGAATTCTACGTCGGAGTCCCAATCAAGGCCCATGGTGCTCAAAAGGTTGTTTCTTGCAAGAATGCGGTCTTTTTTTGTTTTTTCGTACTTGGATTTGAGACCTTCAAGAGCGAGTTCTGCTCGAATTTGATCGAGCTCTTTACCCGTGCCGCTAATAACGCTCTGCTTTGCAAGTTCTACGTTGGCTTCGGTCAACTTGATGTTTTCTTCGAGAATCGTTATGGAAGAATCCATGAAGAGCAAGTTATTAAAGGCTTTTTCGACATCGTAGCGGACGCTGGATTTTTTGTCTGCAAGTTGTGTTTCGGCGAGGAGCTTATAGCCTTTTGCGATGTTGATACCTGTACCGATTTGGCCTGCTGCATAGAGCACTTGCGAAACCGTAAGGCTTACGGAAGATTGCCAAGGGTAAGCTTGGGCTTTCATTGCATTGGATAAACCATCAAGAGCGGGGGCTGCAACTTTTTTGTCGAATTTGTTGGCTCCCATAGAAGTATCATTGGCTGCATCAGCTATTGGGGTGCCGAACGTTACGTCATCACGTCCCAAAAGCCATTTGATATCGGCGTTCAAGTCAACTTGTGGGTAAGCTGCACCATAACCGCCATCTACTGCGGAAGATGCTTTAACGAGGTCTTCTTCAGCAGATTTGATATCGGCTGAGTTTTCCATGGCGGTCTGAACCGCTTCTTCTCGGGTGTAGGTTTTTGCCGAGGCTGGTACAATCAACCCTAACGCTAGGGCAGAAAGGACTAAAAATTTCCTTGACATTCGTTCTCCTAATACATTATTAGCTTGCCAAATGTAAAAAAAAAGCACCCTTTCTATAAGGGTGGCTTTTTTGGAAATTGATGAAGCGCAAATTTTAGGGGATGAAATGCAGCAAAATTTGCGAAATTTGATGAAAATTACATCAAACCGGGGATTTTCATGCCGCCCGTGATGTCCGAAATGCTGGACTGGGTGGCGTCATCTTTTTTCTTGACGGCAGAGTTGACAGCAGCCATGATGAGGTCTTCGAGAGCTTCGACATCGTCCTTGTCGACGGCATCCGGATTGATCTTCACCATCGTGAGTACGCCCTTTCCGTTCATGGCGACCTTCACCATTCCGCCACCGGCTTCGGCGTCAAAGCTCTGTGCCTTGAGGTCGTTTTGTGCCTTAAGCATCTTGCTCTGCATTTTCTGAAGGTCCTTAAGCATCTTGCTCATGTCCATGAATATATCCTCGCTTTTTGAGTGTATTAAATGTTGTTTTTGTGCTCCAGGAGGAGCATTAAAGTCGTTTTTCGTTCGTAATTATAGAATTTTCGAAAAATTACGTGTCGCAATCTTCTTCATCGCATTGTGAAACGATGGTCGCTTTCTTGAGTTTCTTGGTGAAGACGAGTTCCGTTGCAAACATCTGCTGGAGCTTTGAAAGTCCCGGTTCCTTTTCCAGGTCGAGTTCATACGGGCTCATTTTGGCGGCGCGCTGTTCGGCAAGTTCGCTCTCGGTGAAGGCGCGCGTGCGGATGGAAAGCGCAATCTTTGTTTGCAGGCGGTCTTCCAAAATGCGTGTCACGCGTTCGACGTATTCGGGATGCTCCGTCATCTGGCGGTAGCCCCAGTTTTCGGCATTCTCGGTTGTGCCTGCGTAGGTGAGCGCAATCGGGAACGGATTCTGCTCGGGATCGCCGGTTTCAAGCGTTGTGCCTGCGATGGCGGCGGAGAACACGTAGTCGCCGTCGTTAGCGATGTTGGAGAGGATGGAAGGCCATGCGGCAGAAATCTCGTAACGCGAAAATGCTTGCACGCCACCTTGATCGTAGCCTGCAAATGGGTCATCATAAGACGCCTGGACTTCTTCCTGGGCGTCTATCATGGCGCTGACTTCAGTTACTTTTTTTTTTACCGCGTCGTTTTCGGCGCTTTTAGGATCGTTAATCGCTGCAAGAGCTTTTCGCAAATCGACCAGTCGGTCGAGCCACGCCATTCGGGCAAACGTCGTCTCCACAAGGAGGCGCGGGTTCGTGCTGTAGCGGAGCGTACCTTGCAAGTCGATGAGCATCTTGCTTATGCGGAGAATGTCGCCGTTCGTAAGGCCTTGGGCGCAGCTCTTGTACTTGGTGTAAAGTTCTTCGGTAATGTTGAGGGCGTCCGGCGTGAAGGCGTCGAGGCGGGCGTAGAGCAAGTTGCGGAGGAACTTGCCGAAGCCGTCGAGCAGCGGGATGAATTCGATACCGATTTTCACGGCGTCATCCACCATGCGGAAGCAACCCTTGATGTCGTGGTTTTCGATGGACTGGATGAGCGAGAAGAAAAGTTCTACAGGCGGGATGCCGAGGACGGAGCGGACGGATTCCGCGGTCATTTCGTTCCCGGTGAAAGCGTATGCCTGGTCGAAGTAGGTGAGGCCGTCACGCATGGAACCGTCGGCTTTTTCGGCAAAGATGTCGAGAGCTTCGTCGGTGGCCTTGATGCCTTCTTGTTCGCAAATGTAGCGGAGGCGGCTGCGGATTTGGTCAACGGTCAGGCGCTTGAAGTCGAAGCGCTGGACGCGGCTAAGAATAGTCTGCGGGACCTTGTTGACTTCTGTAGTAGCGAAGATGAAAATCACGTGGGATGGCGGTTCTTCGAGCGTCTTGAGGAGAGCGTTGAAGGCGCCTGTCGAAAGCATGTGGACTTCGTCGATGATGAAAATCTTGTACTTGCCGATGACGGGCGGGTACTGCACACGTTCAATCACATCGCGGATGTTATCGACGCTCGTGTTGGACGCCGCATCGATTTCGTAAATGTCCATCGGGTTTCCGCCGGCGATATCCTTGCAGCTGTCGCACTCGCCACACGGGTGCAGCGGGTTATTGCCTTTGCAGTTGAGCGTGCGGGCGAGGATACGGGCGCTGGTAGTCTTGCCCACACCTCGGGTGCCGGTAAAAAGGAATGCATGATGGAGACGACCGCCTTGGATGGCGTTCTCAAGAGTCTTTGCGATATGTTCCTGACCGACCATATCGCTGAATGATTGCGGGCGCCACTTACGCGCCATTGCGATGTATGCCATGGCAGGGAATATAGTATTTAGACGAGAGACTATAAATGCGTTTGGCGAATATCGCGGCAAAAAACTTGTTTTTTGCCATGATTGAGCCTAGCATTTAGCACATGTGCAAAGACGAGAGAATGAGAAAAATTGCGTTTTTGAGGTATGGGGTATTGCAAGTGGTTAGTGGTTAGGATTTTTGTGGGCAAGTGGACGGTAGGCAGTAGGCAGTAGGAAGTAGGAAGGAATGTGTCATCCTGAGTGAAGGGCGTAGCCCGAAGTCGAAGGATCCAGTAAAGTCTTGTAATGCGTGGACCCTATCGGTCGTTACACTTCCTCCAGGGTGACAGAATGCGATAGGATCCAGTGCTGTACCCCTCACACTGTCATCCCGGATTAAGGTTGGTGAGCTTGTCGAAGTAAACCATTCCGGGGCCAGCTTACACAGTACCCCTCATGTCATTCTCGACCGAAGGGAGGGAATCCAGTGCTGAACCCCTCACAGATACGACACCCACAGCGTTCTTCTAACCACTAACCACTGTCTACTTCCCACCGCGGCACCGCTGCTCCCCCATGTAACCAAAATTTCACTTGACGGATAAACTTGCTGTTTGTAAATTTTAAGTAATGAAAAAATCACATACCCTCCCTTTTCGTGCGAGTTGCACGATGAGCTGTGGTGTATATGGTGCTGGATTGGAATCGTGCGTTGGCGCGGTTTTCACTTTTTTATTTTTCTCACGACAGAACCAAGCTTTAAGACCTGGCGGACATTCCGTCAGGCGTTTTTTGTGCTGTTCAACCAGTCTGTAGAGGCTGTAACGTAACTTTTTTTACCACGACAACTTACTATGAAAACCTTCAATTATCTCCTAATAAGCCTTGTGCTTTTACTCACTGCGACCGTAAATGCAGAAGAACTCAGTTATCTGAACGAAAACGGCGAGTTGACGAAACTGACGGATGCAAGCACTTCCGTAACAAGCAGCTTAACTTCATGGAGCGACGGCTGGTATGTTGTTGACGAAAACGTGACTATTTCCGATCGCATACAGGTGAGCGGAACTGTCAACTTGCTATTGAAAAATGGCGTGACGCTTACCGCAGAAAAAGGAATTAATGTCGAGAGCGGAACTTCGTTCAATGTTTATGCCCAATCTGACAAAGTGTCTGAGATGGGTTCGCTCAATGCGACAGGCGATCTTGCAGCTGGCATCGGCGGTGAATCTGGTGGAATAATCACCATCAATGGCGGAACAGTCAATGCGACAGGCGATCATGCAGCTGGCATCGGCGGCGGATCTGGTGGAATAATCACCATCAATGGCGGAACAGTTACAGCGATGGGAGGGATTGATGGTGCTGGCATCGGCGGCGGATTTGGTGGTTCTGGTGGCACAATCACCATCAATGGCGGAACTGTTTCAGCTACGGGAGGTGGTCCAGGTGCTGGCATCGGCGGCGGATTTGGTGGTTCTGGTGGCACAATCACCATCAATGGCGGAACTGTTTCAGCTACGGGAGGTGGTTCAGGTGCTGGTATTGGCGGCGGACTTGGTGGTTCTGGTGGAATAATCACCATCAATGGCGGAACAGTTACAGCGATGGGAGGGAATAATGGTGCTGGCATTGGCTGTGGAGAAGGTGCAGGAGGCGGAACAATTAACATTATCGGTGGAAAGGTGACTGCAAATGGTGGACGCAATTCTGTTGGTATTGGAAGTGGACGTGGTGGGGGTGGTAATATAATCTTTGGCTGGACAAACGCGGATGACTTTGTTTATGCTAGTAGTTATGGCAATTTTGAAACAATCAAATTTGCTGGAGGCAAACGGTTTTATTATGAAGAAAATGGTGAAATAACTATAGTCGAAGGTTTGGAGAATGCTGGCGGCAAGATTCTTCGTCCGATTTATAATAAAAATAGCATGACATTCGCGACTATCAGCGGAATTTTGCCTTACTATTTTTATACGGGCGATAAAATAGCTTTGACGTACAAAGTTACGGATATTGAAGGCAAGGAACTTGTTGCAGAAACTGATTACACGGTTTCTTTGGATAAGTCGCCAATCAAGGACATGGGCGACTACACGCTTACCATTGCGGCGAAAGACGGTGGCGTCTATACTGGTTCGAAAACTGTCAGTTTTACTGTAGGTGATGGAATCCCTGTAACTGCAACGACTACAGCGATGACGAACGGAATTTACAGGGTGTCGAGCGACGTGACCGTTGACGAACGGATTGTCATCACTGGCGATGTAACGCTCTTTTTAGACGATGGTAAAACTCTTACCGCATCTAAAGGCCTTAATGTGTCGAGCGGAAATAAGTTGACTATAGACGGTAAGGGATCGCTCAATGCTACTGGCCAAGAAAACGCTGCAGGCATTGGCGGCGGATTTGGTGAATCTGGTGGCACAATCACCATCAATGGCGGAACAGTTTCAGCTACGGGAGTTGGTTCTGGAGCCGGCATTGGCGGCGGATATGAAGGAGCGGGTGGAACAATCACCATCAATGGCGGAACAGTTATAGCTACGGGAGGTTTTAGTGGTGCCGGCATTGGCGGCGGAGTGAACGGTGCTGGTGGATCAATCAACATCACTGGCGGAAAAGTGACTGCTAATGGTGGTTACTATTCTGTTGGTATTGGGGGTGGATTGAACGGTGCTGGTGGATCAATCAACATCACTGGCGGAAAAGTGACTGCTAATGGTGGTTACTATTCTGTTGGTATTGGGGGTGGATATAATGGTTCTGGTGGAAATATTACTTTTGGCTGGACGAACGAGGATGACTTTATCTATGCCGACAGCTATGGCGATGTTGAATCATTCAAATTTGCTGACGGTAAATCGTTCTATTATGAAGAACTTGGCAAAAATGTGATTGTGGTGAGTGCGGATAATATTGGCGGCATGACGCTTCGCCCGCTTTATGACGGTAAAAATAGTTTGAAATATGCAAATATCAGCGGGGTTTTGCCTTACTATAACTATACTGGTGAAGATATTGCCTTGTTGTACAAGGTTACGGATGTCGAAGGTAAAGAGCTTGCTATAGAAACGGATTATTCGGCAATCTTCATTCCGTCGTCTGTCAAAGATGAGGGGGATTACACGCTTACCATTAAGGCGAAAGACGGTGGCATCTATGCGGGTTCGAAATCCGTTAGTTTCTCGGTTGTCAAATTTAATCTTGAAAATGCAGTTGTTGGCGGCGTAAATCCTTATTATCTCTATACCGGCGAAGAAATAGCCTTGACGTACAAGGTTACGGATTCCGAAGGTAAAGAGCTTGTTGCAGGAACGGATTACACGACAACCTTCACTCCGTCGCCTGTCAAGGATGTTGGCGACTACACGCTTACCATTGCGGCGAAAGACGGTAGTATCTATACGGGTTCGAAGAAATTTGAGTTTTCGATTGTTTCTATTAAGGGCTGCGGCTCAGAAGCAGACCCCTATATTATAAGCAATGAAAAAGAATGGAATTATTTTGCGGTATCAGTGAACAATGGCGAAACTTATTCAGGCAAGTTTATAAAGCTGGAGGCCGATATTTCTGTTTCTACAAAGGTAGGCGTAAGAAACGGCTCGCAGAATAGGGCTTTTTCTGGTGTTTTCGACGGTGGCGGACATACCATCACGGCAAATATTACTGACAAGGATAATTCTGGTACGGCGTTGTTCGGCTACATTAGTGGGGCAACGATAAAAAAACTTACCTTGACGGGAAAAATAACGGGCGGAATTCATGCAGCAGGCATTGTGGGTTCTTCTGCTGGAACGGGCAATAAGATTGACTCGTGCGTCGTTTCTGCTACGATTGATGGTGGATCGCATATCGGCGGTATTCTCGGACATGGCCTTGACAGTGACATAGATATTGATAACTGCGTATTCAAGGGAACACTTGTGGGTGGCGGAACAGCCAAGGGTGTTTTGTTCGGATGGGGCGATGAGGGCGGCACAAAGAGTGTTAGGAACTGTCTTTATATTCAGCAAAGCGACCAGAATACGGACAACCTTGATCTTGCGAAAATGAGTGCGGGAAGCGTGACTGTGGCGGATTGTTATAAGACCGCAAATGTCGGAAATTACGGTGAACTAGTTTATTTGACATCTCCTGCAGATGCTTTTGTGGATGAAAAGATTGCAACGGATGGTACTAAATTTTATAGCATTCTTCTTGATAGGAATGAAAATGGTTACTATGTGAATATGCCTGTGACAGGCTCAAGGACAATTATTTTTCCATCTAATGAAAAATGTTTCTATGTGTATGACGATGGTGGTAAAAATGCGAATTATAGCAACAATGCTTCTGGGACTTTGCAGCTGGTAGCTCCTAAAGATTATTCTTTTTCCGTTTCTTTGAAAGCTTTTGATACAGAATATGATAGGGATAAATTAACAATTTACGATGGGAATAATAATTCGCATAAATTTATGACTTCTCGAAGTGGAAGTATTGAAAGTGCCGAGTATTTTAGCACTGGAAATTCTATAAAATTTTATTTTAAATCGAATTCAAGTGTGAACAATACTGGGTTCGTTTTTGAAGTGTGTTTTGAAAAAGGAGCTTTGTCTGGCTCTGGTTCAAAAATAGACCCCTACATAATAGGGAATAATCATGATTGGAAAATATTTAGTAATCGTGTAGCAAACGGCAACTCTTATGCAGGCCAGTTTATAAAACTCAATGCGGATATTGTAGCCTCTAAAAAAATTGGCAATTCAGATAAAGGATTGTCGTTCTCTGGTGTATTTGATGGTAATGGGCATACCATTACGGCCTCAATTTCTGATGAGGGGAACGGCACGGCTTTATTCAATTCTATCAATGGGGCTAAAATCGAAAATCTTATCGTAGCAGGAAATGTCAATGGAGGTCTCCATGCAGCTGGCTTGGTGGGATATTCAACGGGTTCGGGCAATAAAATTGAAAAATGTGTCGTGACGGCTACAATTAGCGGCAGTTCGCATATCGGTGGCATTTTAGGGCATGGGACTTCTAGTGACATAGCCATAGATGATTGCGTGTTCAAGGGCAAACTTGTTGGAGGCTCATTTGCCAAGGGAGTGTTCTTTGGTTGGGGTGACGAAGGGGGTGAAAAAATTGTCTCTAACAGTCTTTACATACCCCCATCAGACCAAGATTTTGCAAACCTCGATCTTGCGAAAATGAACGCTGGCAGTGTGAACGTGATGGATTGCCATAAGACTGTTGATGTCGGGATATACGGCTCGCGAGCTTATTTGAATAATCCAGCCAATATTCTTACGATTAAAAAAACAGCAGCGGATGGTACAGTGTTCTATGCGACAGCGGGTTCGTCGATTAACAATCCGCTTGTTATTAGCAATGTGGATGATTGGAATGCTTTTGCGAATTCCGTGAATGCAGGAAATACATATAAAGGACAATTTGTAAAGCTCCTTGCGGACATATCGGTTTCCCAAAAAGTAGGTGATTATACAAAGGGAAAGGCTTTTTCCGGCATTTTCGATGGTAATGGACATACCATCACTGCTAATATTTCTGAAGAGAATAATTGGGGGGCGGCGTTGTTTGGTTATATCAATGGAGCTTCCATAAAGAATCTCACTTTAGAAGGGCGTATTACCGGTGGAATCCATACGGCTGGCATTGTTGGATTTTCAATGGGTTTGGGCAATAAAATTGAAAAGTGTGTTGTAGATGCAGTAATCAATGGCGGTTCACATATTGGCGGTATTTTAGGGCATGGGACTTCTAGCGATATTGTCATAGATGATTGTGTGTTCAAGGGTGTACTGAATGGCGGTTTGACAGCCATTGGTGTATTCTTCGGTTGGGGAGATGCGGGTGGCACAAAGAGTGTTACAAATTGCCTTTATATTCAGCTTGTAGACCAGAACACCAGTATGCTTAATCTTGCGAGAATGGATGCCGGAAGAGTGAACTTGGTAAATTGCTATAAAACGAAAAAAGTCGGTTCTTATGGCACGTTGGTGTCTTTGTGGCCGACTTCCAATATTGTAGTTGAAAAAAGTGCTGTGGACGGCACAAAGTTTTATATAACTTTGGGATCCTTGCAAGGAAATGGTTCTAGCACTAAGCCCTATATTATTAATAGTGAAAGCGATTGGCAAACATTTGTGACTGCTGTAAATGAGGGCTATTCGTTTGCGGGTGAGTTTGTAAAGCTTGCTGCGAACATAACGGTTTCCCAGAAAGCCGGCGATTATGAACATGGGAGAGCTTTCTCTGGTACGTTCGATGGTGACGGGCATACCATCACTGCTTCGATTACTGATGAAGTTAATTCAGGCACAGCCTTGTTCGGTTTTATCAAATGGGCAACCATAAAGAACCTCTCTGTGGCGGGAACAATCGATGGTGCTCTCCATGCGGCTGGTCTTGTGGGGTATTCGCAAGGCAAGTCTAATAGAATTGAAAAGTGTGTTGTGTCTGCTGAGATTTCGGGCAATATGTATGTAGGCGGTATTCTTGGAAATGCTCTTAATAGTGATATTGTCATTGATGATTGTGTATTCAAGGGATTAGTTTATGCAACTTCAGGTTCTAAAGGCGTTTTTGTTGGGGATAGTTATAAAGGTGGTAAAAAGAGTGTTTCGAATAGCCTTTATATTTCGGACGGACGCCAAATTTATTTGAATTTCAATCTTACAAAGTGGACTGAGGGCGATGAATCGAGTGTAAGTCTCATAGATTGTTATCGAAACGTTAGTTGGGGTGAAACGTCTGAAGGAACTCGTGTTTATTTGGAGTCTGAGGCTGCTCCCGTAGGTGCTTCTTTAGTTGAAAAAGTAGCTGCTGATGGTACGAAATTTTACATTAGGGCTTTGCTAGGCGATGGCTCTAGTGAAAATCCTTATATTATTCACAGTGCGTATGATTGGGATTTATTTGCGTCTGCTGTGAATGATGGCAATTCGTATGTTGGTAAATTTGTGAAGCTCGATGCGAATATTTCTGTTTCTACAAGTGCGGGTAATTATGCGAAAGGGTGTGCCTTTTCTGGTACGTTTGATGGTGGCGGAAATATTGTTACAGTGAAAATTGATGATGCGAAGAAACCTGGCACGGCTTTGTTCGGTTATATTAATGGAGCTACTGTAAAAAATATCACCATGGTAGGAACCATTTCTGGTGGAATGCATGCGGCTGGTCTTGTTGGATATTCTTACGGTAAGGGTAACAGAATAGAAAAATGTGTTGTCTCAGCCACCATTAGTGGCGGCACGCACGTTGGAGGCATTCTGGGTCATGGTCTTGACAGTGACATTGCCATTGAAGGATGTGTGTTCAGGGGCGTGCTTGTGGGGGGCAAATCTGCTAAAGGCGTATTTTTTGGGTGGGGTGATAAAGGAGGTTCGAAGAGTGTTACTAATTCTCTTTATGTTTTTCAAAATGGTCAAAATACAGACCACCTTGATCTTGCGCAAATGGACGGTGGAAATGTGTTTATGAATGATTGCTACAAGACTGTTGCTGTTGGAACGTATGGCTCGCTAGCTTTTTTGTCTACAAATGCAGTCACGACTAGAAAAATCGCTGCGGATGGTACCAGGTTCTATGTGTGCAAAGGTTCGTCGATAGATAATCCGTTTGTTGTCAAGAATGAAGATGATTGGGATATATTCGCTAAAGCTGTGAATAATGGAAATTCGTATAGGGGTGAGTTTATAAAGCTTGTGGCTGATATTTCTGTTTCTCAAAAAGTGGGTGATTATAATAAGGGTAAGGCTTTTTCTGGCCTCTTCGACGGCAATGGACATACCATCACTGCTAATATTTCTGAAGAGAATAATAGGGGGACAGCGTTGTTTGGTTATATTAATGGAGCTACCATAAAGAATCTCTCTTTGAATGGGTTTATTACCGGTGAAAACTATACGGCTGGTATTGTTGGATATTCAAATGGTTTCGACAATAAAATTGAAAGATGTGTCGTGGCGGCTACAATCAATGGCGGTTCACATATTGGTGGTATTTTAGGGCACGGGCTTTCTAGCGACGTTGTCATAGATGATTGTGTATTCAAGGGGGTGCTAAAGCCTGCTTCGTCGTCTAAAGGTGCTTTTATTGGGGAAAGTGATTATGGCGGTAATAAAAAAATTTTGAATAGCCTTTATATTTCGCATGGGGAGCAAGATTATTTCAATTTCAATCTTGCAAAGTGGACGAAAAATGATAATACTAGCGTTAGTATTACGGACTGTTATAGAACGGTGGATTTTTACGAAGCAGAAGGTTCTTTGGTTTATTTGGATGAGGCGTCTGTCCCTGCTGGTATGATTCCTATTGAGAAAACTGCAGCAGGTAATACAAAATTTTATATCGCTGCGGAGGCTTTGTATTCTGTAACGCTGCCGGAACATTTTGATTTAGTTAGTGTGTCAAATACTGCTGGTAGTTTAGGTAAATACATCACGGGAACGACTGTTTCATTCCGGGTTAACGGTCTTTATAAGGCTTTGAATGTTTCTGACGGGAAAAATATTCTTACGCCAACCGATGGTGTTTACAAAGTGACTGTCGGTGATGCAGATATTCTCGTTACTGCGGAACTTCAGTATGATGGTGATGGTAAAGTCGATTTGGCAAAAGTTGGTGAAAACTTTGTTGCTTCTGATGGAGATGTATTGGTGGGTGTGACAAATCATTCTGTTTCAATACCTGATGGGGCTAATGTTACGATTTCTGATGCCATGATTAACGGGGGAATCGTCTGTGAAGGATCTGCTACGATAACTCTTGCCGGAATGAACTACGTGGTGGGTTCCGATGACAAGGCAGGTATCCATGTTGGTGGGGAAGGAACGACGCTTACCGTTAAGGGGACGGGGACTCTTATTGCTAAAGGTGGTGCCTATGCTGCAGGAATTGGGTTGAACAGCTCTATAGTTAATGATGAAAAAGGTGGAAATATTGTATTTGAGGGCGGTACTGTTACTGCTGTTGGTGGAAATGGAGCTAGTGGTATCGGAAAAGGGACTGTTGGCAATGGCTTGATAGCTTCGCTCGGCTCAATCACTATTTACACTGCTGTTGATAAGGTCGAAGCGTCGAGTATTAGCGAATATGTCTTTTATAAACGAACTGTTTCTGGCAGTAGTGGTAGCTCTGGTGGCGGAGACATTCACATTATCATTTATGTGCCGGATGAAGATGATGATGGTCATGGGGAAAGTGAATCTATAAAAAGAAATTACTTTGTCGTTGGCGAACTCGGAGAACGCCGTATCATAATACCGAAGGATAAAGTTGTGGATGAGTATTCCATCAATGTTGTGGAAAACATTGAACACGGGTCGTTATTAGCATATAAGAACAAGAAAGTGAAGGTTTATGATAAAGTTACAGTGTATGGAAATCCAGACGAAGGTTATAAGATGAAAAAATTGAATGTTAGGGATGCTCAGGGTTATAAAGTTGAGGTGAATAATAGTGAAAACGGCTTTACATTTCAAATGCCGACCAGTGATGTGACCATGAGTGCAACTTTTGCTCGTATTTACAAAGTTGACATCGATCCAGGAATAAAGAATGGTTTGGTGCGAGTTGTAACTTCAAAGCCTTTTGCAGGCCAAAGGGTGGAATTGGAGATTAAGCCTGCAGATGGATTTTCTTTGTGTGAGTTGAACGTTAGGACTGTTTATGGGGAGTCTGTTTCCGTATCTAACGGTGGTTTTGTCATGCCGTCTGAAGACGTGGTTGTGAGCGCTTTGTTTTTACCAGGAAAGAAAATTGTTTATCTTGGCCAAGTGATAAGATCGCATATTGCAGAAGATGGTGATATTTTAACGGGGAAGACTAATTATACAGTATATATAAATGGTGGGGTCGTGACTCTGTGGAATGCTACTATCAAGGGTGGAATTCAAAAAAGGTGTTCCCGTGATGATGTGTGGGCTACCATTTTTCTTGCAGGCACTAATAGAGTGACTACAGATGAATGGACCCTCGGTCAAGGCCATACGGGTATTAGCATACAAAGTTATAGAAATGGTGCTGACAGAACGGGTCTTGTTATTAAGGGGGATGGCTCTCTTGATGTTGTCGGGAATAAAGCTTCTGGAATTGGTGTGGGCACGACTACAGGGTGTCAAGGCGGTGGTGATCTTGTCATAGAAAGCGGAACTGTAACAGCGACAGGAACGGTTGCAATAGGGGAGGATGTTGCCAGCGTTCCTTCTGTTGCTGCAGGTATTGAAACTGGTTGTGAAGCTCATGATTATTATTATGAAGGAGAACATACGCTTCGCTATGCACCAGGAATACCTGCTGAAAATAATAGTTGCGACGTTGAACTAGGCGATGTTTTTATCAAGGGTGGTGTAGTTAAGGCTAACGGTAGCTTTGGTATTGGAGTTGGTGCGAATAGCGTTGGTTCGAAAATTGGAAATGTCAAGTTTTATTATGGATTGTCGGAGGTCGAAGCCTCCATCAATGATAATATTATTTATATGTATGGTGAAACAGATGTGACGAAATACAAGGATATATTCTTTAACATCATTGAAGTCGGAGATAAACTTAAAATCACGTCCAAAGATTTACACAAAAATACATTCTCAGGTGTGATTCCAACAACATTGACTATACCTCATGGGGGAACAGTTACGCTTGACAATACCACCATTAATGGCGGAATCGTTTGCGAAGGCGATGCTACTATCACGCTTGTTGGCAAGAATTATGTGACAGGAGCTGCGGATAGGGCTGGTATTCGTGTTGGACCTGAATACGCAATGCTTACTATCCGCGGTGAAGGTTCTCTCGATGTTCAAGGTGGCGGGAGTTATGCTGCTGCTATAGGGTTAGATGCTGTTGTTTCTGATGAAAACCAGAAAATATCAGGAGGCTCTATTACTATCGAAGGAGGGAATATAACGACGAGGGGAAATGGTCCTGGCATAGGAATGCCGATAATAGCAAAAAGCAATCCTGTAAAAACAGTGGAAATGGGTAATATCTATATCAAGGGTGGATCGATAAAAGCGGGAGATGATGGTAAGAGTACTATTGGAATGAATTATAGTGGAAAAGACAATATTAAAGAAAAAATGTGGTCTATTATGCTTTACCATGGGTTCAAGTCTATTGATGCGGATATTAATCCTTATAATGACTATTTATACTATTACTATGGCGATGAACGTGTAGATGATAATGTCAATGATTATTTTAAATGCGAACGCTCTTGTGATGATAAAATTTATTCGCTGTTTAATATCGGCATCGATAATAACATCGCAAACGGAACCATCGCGGCTACAGTCGCTTCGTCTAATGGCAAGGCCTACGCCGACGAGGTCGTTACGTTGAGCGCGATGCCGAAATCCGGCTACAAGGTCGATTTCTACACCGTGAAGGACACCGCAGGCAACAACGTCGAAGTGAACGGCAATACGTTCGTGATGCCGCTGGGCAACGTGACCGTAAGTGCGAAGTTTGTCTCAGATCATCCTCTGATTATGTTCAGTGAAGACGGTAAGAAGGTGACTATCGAGGGCGAGTACGACGGAAAGGATATTTTCAATATCGACAAGGATATCACGGTGGACGAAGTTGTGTTCAACCGCGAGTTTACACCCAACAGCGGTTTTGCGACAATCATGTTGCCGTTCGACATCAATGCAACGAAGCTGACGGGCGTGAAGTCGATTATTGAGTTTGCGGGCGTCTTTGATAACAAAGGCAAGAATGCAGTGGGAATGAAGTACGTCTGGTGCAACAAAGATTTAGGCGATAGCGAGGCGCAAAATAATCGCACTAATTGCAACGAGTTGTCGGGCAATCTTACCGCCTAT
>JAEEGJ010014661.1_pt1 | contig 18527 bp, 16 predicted proteins | sample 8958761 | NCBI WGS metagenome assembly JAEEGJ01 (sample SAMN16246546, study PRJNA631951) | gut metagenome | biome: gut microbiome; feature: rumen; material: RS-attached | host: Bos | place: Iran: Karaj | collected 2018-10
GATAGGAGTCGAACCTACCAATGATGGTTTTGCAGACCAGTCCCTTACCGCTTGGGTACCACACCAAAAAAAATGTATGTTTAATATATAGAAGATAAGGGTGATTGTCAAGACTACATCCCTTTTTTCCAGGCCTCTTCGAGTACGGATTTCAGGGAGGCGGTGAAGAAGGTCTGCAGGCACTGGCGGAAGATTTCTTTATCTAAATCTATGCTGTGGCGGATGTACCAGATAATCTGAGAGCTTAAAAGGTTTGAGTAGCTGTAGCCCACAAAGGATTTTAAATCTTCAGAAAATTTTACGTGATTGGCATCACCGTAATACTCAATTGTTGCACGGACAAATTCCAGCAGATCCTTTTCAAAAATGATTTTAAGCTGTTGTTCCCCCAGCGACTCATAGGCGCACTGGCAGAGGGGCTGATTTTTATCGATATAATCAAGAACAAATTCCATTGCCTCGGGCAGACTCGCATTGGCCTTATGAAAGGAATCTACAATATTCTGAACCTCGCGGGAATAAGTAAAAGAAAGCAGGTCATAGTTATTTTCAAAATGATAATAGAAGGTATTACGGTTGATATTACATTCCGCAACAATATCCTGGACCGTAATTTTTGCAAAAGGCTGATTTTTTATAAGCTTTTTTAAGGCCTCTGCCATCTGATTTTTTGTTTCTGAAGAATTTTCGCTCATAAATCCATTATTAGACATTCGTGAAAATTTGTCTATTGTCTTATAAAGGGGTTTTTATTAAATTTTGGAAAGTAGAATGTCATTATCGGGCTTGACCCGATAATCTGCAAATCACTGTATTGTACAGATTCCCGTGTCAAGCACGGGAATGACAGAAAACATGAGGTCCTATGGTTAAAAATAAATTACTGCGTTATCTCATTTTTGTAATAGCGATAATCTTTTTCGTTTCTATCACTATTCTCGTAACGCGCAAAAAACCGATTGCTCCCAAGGAAGACTCTCTGCCCGCAGTTGTCATTCAAAAGCCAGTGAACGGCACTCTCGTAGAAGCAGTTACCATCTCGGGTTATGTAGAGGCCGAGGCTATGATTCCTGTAGTACCCTTTGTTTCAGGAACAATTACAGAATACCCTGCCCGCGCCGGAGACTTTGCAGAAAAAGATACCCTTCTTGCAAAAATAGATGATGAGCCCTTCCGCCAGCAGATGCTGCAGGCCCAGGCCGCTTATTTTGCGGCCCAGAGCACCTATGAAAGAATTGAAAAGCTTTACAAGGCCGGCTCAACTACCCAGCAGAATTATGATTCGGCAAAGGCTCAGGCAGATGCATCAAAGGCCCAGTACGACCTGGCAAAACTCCAGATGAATTACACAGAGGTTCGTGCTCCGGTAGATGGAACAATTCTCATTGCAGACCAGGCCGTTGGAGGAGTTGCAAGCCAGAGCCAGCCGATAGCGGTGCTTGCAGATTTAGCAGATCAGGTTGTGCGCCTTAAGGTACCGGAAAAATATTTTGATTTATTTACCCTTGAACGAGACAAGCTTAGCGTAAAGGTCACCCGCCCTGCAGAAAAAAATATGTACGAGGACGCTGTAACCTCAGCCAGCATCGAAAATATTGCACCTTACGTTTCTCCGGAAAGCAAGAACTTTATGGTTGTCTGCCTTCTGGACGAGCCTGCAGAACGCTTCAGACCCGGCATGTTTGTAAAGGTTCAGGTTGCTTATAAGACTTACGAAAATGTTCCGCTTGTAAGCCTTAAGGCCCGCAAGATGGACGGCTCCTTCTATATATATAATGAAGCCGACAGCACAGTAAAATTTATTGAAGGCGAAAGCTTCCCTGACGACGGGGAAAATTTCATAGTGCCGGAAAAGTACCGCAATTCCTATATAGTTATGGACGGTCAGAATTTTGTATTTGACGGACAAAAGGTCCGCCTTTTTGATGCAGCATTAAAGGAAGCAAATGAAGGTCTCTGAGTTTTCTGTCAAACATCCGGTAATAATCTCCATGCTCCTCATTGTGCTCATAGCCTTCGGTTTTTATTCGTTGAGCGGTATGCGCACAGAATTCATGGAAGATATTTCCATGCCACAGGCTATTGTTTATACAGTGTATCCGGGAGCAAGTGCAGAAGATGTTGAAAATGATATTACCAAGGTTCTCGAAGATTCCTTTGTTACCCTGCCCCACTTTAAGGCAATAGACTCAACCTCTTCAAATTCCCTCAGCTGGATTTTGATTACCTATGCAGACGGCTACGACCCTTACGACCAGCTAACAGAATTGCGCAACCGTATTTCCGAGCTCGTAGAGCAGCTGCCTTCCGGAATTTCCGGTGAGCCACGTGCCCTCGTAGGCGGAATGTCCATGGTGCCGATCATCAGCTTTTCTGCAAGTGCCGGCGAAGACACAGCCCGTCTTACCCAGTATCTTCAGGATGAGCTCACACCTTTGCTCACCCAGATAGACGGAGTTTCTCAGGTTTCTATAGACGGCGGAAAAGAGCTGGCCGTTAACATCAAACTGGATGTCGATTCTCTTACCTCAAAGGGAATCGCAGTTTCCACAGTTTATCAGGTTTTGAATTACGGAAACGTTACCCTGCCTCTGGGAAGCGCAAGCTATCAGGACAGGGCAATTCAGGTTCGCTATGCCGGAGGGTTTAATTCTCTTGATGACGTAAGAAACCTTCCGGTGGGAGTAGCAGACGGCTCTACAATAATCCGTCTCAGCGATGTAGCAGATGTTAGTCTCTCCTATCCGGAAAAGAATGTAACAGTTTCTGACGGCCGCGTACCACTAACAATTGTAAACGTAACAAAGCGTCTGGACGGCGACACTGTCAAAATCGTAAAAAAGGTAAAGAAGGCAATTGCCGACTGCGAGAAAAATACAAACGGCGCAGTTCAGTTCCACATCATCAGTGACGACAGTCGTCAGGTTTACGCTTCCCTTAAGGCTGTTATTCAAAGTGGAATTCTCGGTGTAGTTTTTGCCGTACTTGTAATTCTCCTTTTTATGGCAGACTGGCGTGCTACCCTTACAATCAGCCTTTCCATTCCGCTTTGTATTTTATTCAGTCTGATTGGTTTAAGGGTTCTCAATATCTCGCTCAACCTTATGACCCTTTCCGGCCTTGTAATTTCTCTTGGTATGGTTGTAGACGGATCCACGGTTATGCTGGACCAGATATACCGCTACTACAAGCGCCGCGACCAGGAAACCGGCGAAATGGAATACACAGTTACCCAGAGTATCTACAAGGGCTGGGACGAAGTTTCTGCTTCCATTCTGGCCAGCGCCGCAACAACCATCGTTGTATTCATTCCTATTGCAATGCTGGGCGGTTTGATTGGAAGCGTACTTCACGCTGTAGCCGTTACAATCATTCTTGCAATTTTCTCATCTTTCCTTGTTGCGGTAATTATTGTGCCATATCTGCTTAAGCTCTTTCTTTCCGAAAAGGGACCTAAGATCCGCGGCAAGCCGAGAAAGTTCGACCGCGCCATGGACAAGTTTGAAAGGAGCTACAGAAAGGTGCTCGCTCTTGCCCTAAACAACCGAGGCTTTGTAGTTTTAGTTGCTGTATTCCTTCTTGTTTTCTCAGGCTTTATTGCCCTGCGCCTTGGAATCAGCTTTATTCCTTCTACCGACTCGGGCGATTTTTATATTTCTACAGAGTTCCCTATGGGAACTGAAAAAGAAGAAACTCACGAAAAAATGCTTATTGCCCAGGACCTGCTTTATAAGTATGTTCCAGAAATTGACAATGTCGTTATCTACGAAGGTCAGGGAGACTCTTCTAACTTCTCCTCGGTTTCTACTCCTCACTATGCCTATACCCATGTTATTCTGGTTCCGGTTTCGGAGCGTAAGCGCGACGTTCACGACATTATGCTGCAGATTCAGGAGGTCTGGTCTGCCGTGCTTCCGGACTCAAAGGTTTCTGTGCAGAACGGCGGTTTTGACAAGCTTGTCGGCTATGTTTCTGATGGCGGTGGTTACGGTATTACTTTGATTTCGGAAGACCTCAACGTCCTCTACGAAAGCGCAAGCCGCATTAAGGATTTTCTCGAAAGTGACCCCGAGGTTGTAACCGCCAAGCTGGATACCGATTTTGATACCAGCACTATGATTATTGATATGAGCCAGGAATATCTCAGCTCGCTCGGTATAACAAGTTATGAGGCGGGAATTACTTCTGCAATTTTATTCCAGGGCATGGACTGCGGCCGCTACAAGGATCTTGAAAGCGGAAAACGTTACGACCTTAAAATCACCTCAAATATAACTGATAAAAATATTACAGCCGATGATATTTCTAACCTGCAGATCATTACCCAGAACGGACAGAAGGTTTCTTTTGCAAACCTTTCAGATATCCGGGTTGAAAAATCTATTTCACAGATAAACCATTCCGACCGTGCAAAAAAAATTACAATTACAGCTTCACTTATCAGCGAAGATACGAGCGGAGTTTCCCAGCGGGTAAATCAGTTTATCGCAAACAATCCGCTGCCAAACGGAGTTCATTCAAAGGCCGGCGGTATTATGGCCCTCATAGGCGACATGATTACTCCAATGATTTCTGCCCTCCTTATTGCGGTCTTCCTCGTTTATACGGTTATGGTAATCCAGTTCGAAAGATTCAAACAGCCGCTTTTGATTATGGTAACAATTCCCTTCTGTTTTATTGGTGTTGTTGCAGGCCTTTTAATGTTCGGTTCAACCCTCAATCTTTTGTCTTTACTTGGTTTGATTTCACTGGCCGGTGTTGTTGTTAATAACGGAATCATTCTGGTTGATTACATAAATCAGCTGCGCAGACAGCGGCGCCAGGTTCTTGCAAGAACAAAGGGAAGCCAGAATAAAGACGGCGAATGGGAAATCACCCTTACTTCTGAACAGGAAGAAGAACTGCTCCGCACCTCGGTTCTGGACGGAGCCGCCAGCCGAATCAGGCCGATTTTAATTACAACTCTTACAACCCTGCTCGGCGATATTCCTATGGCACTTGCAAAGGGCGAAGGCTCTGAGCTTTATGCTTCTATGGGCCAGGCAATCGCCGGAGGTCTTTTAACCTCAACCCTTATTACCCTGATTTTAATTCCAGTAATATATTATATATCTGAAAAGAGAGGCAAAAAATGAAAAAATCAATTTTTATTTTAATGATTCTTGCAGCGTCACTTTTTATCTCCTGTGAAAATAATTACTCCGTATTCAGCGGAGGCACAGGCGGTGTAATTGTAGATGCCGAAAGCACCAGTGTTCCTAAACGCGGAATTGCAAATGTCGATGTATATGCCTACACAAGCAGCGGCAGCCGGGATTCAGACTTTAACAACTGGAAGGAAGGATCTGTTTTTTCTCCATCAGATTCTTACTACGGACACACTTCAACAGATGCAAACGGAAGCTTTGTAATTTCCAATATCGTATGGAAGGAAAAGAAGCCCGACTTCGGAAAAGATGCTGATTTCACGACAATCTATCTTTTGTACTACCACGAAAACTACGGCCTCACAAAAGACCAGACCGTTATAACTTCTGACAGCACCAGCGATACGGTTTACGCAGAATTAACAACCATCAAAAAAACTACCTCCCTCAATATCACTATTATTGATGTTTCAAGTTCTGCTTCTTCTTCAAATGATATTCTGGTAAGAGTGAGCGTACCTCAGAATACAGATTCTCTCAATGCCGCCGCTAAGGTTTACGAACAGCTGATTACTGGCAGCGGCACAATCAATATCACTTACCCCCGCTGGAAGAACGCCGAAGAAAAGGCGAACAGAATTGAAAACACACCACAGGTAAGCATTACTTATGCCCAGAGCGCAGACGCCATAAGCTGGAAGGCTTGTGCCAACGGAAATAATGCTGCTGCCAATTATGCCTTTTTGCCAGACAATTTTACTATCACAAAAACAATCCAGAACAATACCTTCAACATTTCTCTTTACGGAAAGCCAACCCGCATTCCACTGCCAGCAGTAAACGGCACATACGGTTCTCCTTCAGCAGCAACAAGTGACGGAGTAATCATTTCCATGAAGGCAAAGGATTCTGCCGGCAATTATACAATTGACTGTGGAGAAACAACCACTTATGCGCAGACCATAGGAAACACAAGCACACAAACCCACGGCCACTTCAGCGGACTTGGGACAGGCTACTTTGTAATTGATGCTGATTATACAGAACGCTACAAAACAATCGATGTAGAATTTTATACAGGCGGAAGCGCAATCGCCGGAAGTCAGAGAGCCTTAAGAAGCGACACTAATTCCTATAATCTGTCACTTTAATTCAACAGGATATTAACGAATGAAAATCAAAAAACTGATTTTTACATTTGCCTTTTTCGCAATCTTCAGCAGCTTCAGCCGCTTCAACAGACTGCAGGCCTATGACCTGGAAAGTCTGCTCTATGCGACAACTCAAAATCATCCGGAATTACTCAAGCTGCAGGAGGAATACCGCAGAAGCATACTTGATGTAAAGGATGCCTGGTGGAGTCTGGGGCCTACCGTAGACCTTCAGGCAAGCGGTACCTATATGGTAAATCCGCCGGTTGGAGCCTTGTACATAAACAGCGATGACATAATTAACGCCATTCAATGGAACGGCTCCAGACCAAGAAACAGCGGCCAGAGGATAAAGATATACGACGGTATGGAACCGACTCTTTACAACTTCCAGCTTGATATAACCCAGCCCCTTTTTACCTGGGGAAAAATCGCAAACTCAATAAAGCTCTACACTCAGGTTTCGCAGATAAAGCTGACACAAATTACCCAGCAGCAGGCCCAGCTTGAAACGGAACTTAAAACAAGACTCCTCAGTCTTTATTATATGAACAGGATTTTGCAGATTCTCGAAGAAGAAGAAAGCTACGCTGAACGCATGGTAGAGGTCAGCGAAATTGCAGAAAGCACCGGTATGCTTTTACATCAGGAAGTTGTAGATGCAAAGATTCAGGCAAAAGAGCTGGAAATTACAAAACAGGATTTACTTGAAAAAATCAACGATCAGCTTCTGGAGCTGGAACGCATAACAGGAATCAGCGAGCTTTCTTATGACGATATCAATTATGATTTTGTAGCTTCACTGGAAGAAGACTTCAACAGTCTGCTCGAAGCAGATCCCGCAGAGCTGGAAAGTCAGGCACTTTCTGGAAATCAATCTTCTATGAAAATGCTTACCCAGCTGCAGGAGGTCAGTAAAACCGCAGAAAAAATTTCGCGTGGCTATGAAAACTGGAAGCCAGATTTAGCCCTTCAGATGAGCAGCGGCTTTTCCGGTTCCCGCTTTCCTTTCCTGGAATCTAACTGGAAACGCAAGGATGATTATTCAATAAATATTTCAATCGGCCTAAAGACAACTCTCTGGGACGGCGGAAAAAAGGTACGCGACGTTTCACGAAAAATGAGTGAAGTAAAAACCGCCGACATAAATAAACTCGATGCCCGTTTAACAATAAGCCAGACCTTTAATTCCCAGTGGAACGCCGCTCAGGTCTGCACTATGAAAATTGAATATCAGGATTTAAAGATAGAATCTGCAAGTGCAAAAATTGAACAGAAGCAGCTTATGTATGAATCAGGCTACGGCTCAGAAACAGAATTGCTTTCTGCAAAAATTGAACGCTGCAACGCCCAGATTGAAAAGGAGCAGCAGACCCTGTCTCGTGCCACCGCCTGCCTTACTATTGAGTATCTGAGGAAGTAACTGAGGCCACTTAGAAAGCAGACTTTTTTATTGTCTCCAGTAAAACTCTTCGCACCTCGTCAGCCTCATTTGAATTGTCGAAGATTAGCTGGATAGCCCGATTTTGACGCGTGGTTACTGTGATTATATTTGAATCTTCTGCCGCTTTTGAATCCAGGTCTGCTATATCTTTATATTTAAGCACCGTTGAGCCGTTTATAATCAGATTTTCGTAAAGGCCATTAACAGGAAGCAGAGTACTTTCTTTAATCGTAATAAAAAGAGCAAGCACGGCGCAGTAAGGAATAACAAAGCTGAGCTTTCCAAAATTAATCAGATTTGAAAGTATCAAAAGAAGGTAAGCAAGCGGAATAGAAAAAAGCTGCAGCTTCACTCTTTTGCGGACAAGGGGCAGCAGCTTCTCCCCTGCCTCTTTCATAAGACGAATTCTCCAGAAGGGCATGCCTATGGAAATTATGCTCATCAATATAAAAGGAATAAGTGCAAATAAAATAAAATTCAGATTCATTTTTTTCCTCCGCCGGCATCTCCGACGACAGCTCCACCGACAAGCTGCCTCAGCGTGTATCTGGCGCTTTCAAAGGCAAGTGGAATTTTTTCTATATCTTCCAGAGTTTCAACCTTGTAAGATGCTAAGCCTGCTACCTCACTTTCTTCTGCCTTAAGACTTTTTATAAAATCATCTATGCTGTCGAACTGTGGAGGAAGGTCCGCGGTAAAAAATATGTCGCAGGTTTTATATTCAATGTTTTTATACTCATAAGTATTTGGAGCGCTGCATAAAAATTTTACCTCTGAAACTTCTACTCCAATTTCTTCGCGGCATTCGCGGGCTGCAGCTTCTTCTGCACTTTCTCCAAAATCGACAAAGCCGCCGGGAACTGCTGCAAAGCCTTTGCGGGGTTCTTTTGCCCGGACTTCGAAAAGTACATTATGATGGCGGTCGCGGATTACGACTCCGACAGCGGCGGCTACATTACAGTAAAGGTCAAAGCCGCAGTCAGGACAGATCCATTTTCTGTTTCCGTGATTTTCAATTTTTCTGCTGCCGCACATAGGGCACATTTTGAAATCGTTTTTTAAGCCGTTTATCTCTTTTGTCATTTAAAGCACCTCATTGTAATTGCATCGGCAAGAGCTTCGGAACGTTTAATTGCCTGAATTATCAGCGGAACAATTAATGGCAGGACTGCCCTTATTCTGGCGAGCTTACCTTTTACCTTTGCCATGCCGCCGCGAATCGACTGTGTTTTTAAAATTGAAACTGCCTCATCTACCAGCAGCGGAATGAAGCGGAAAATTATTTCGATTATCAGAATGAAATATCTTACCGGCAGACGGCAAAGGCGCAGGGGTGTAAGCAAAAGGTTCAGGCCGTCCATCAGATCGTATTCGGGAGTTGAAACGAAAAAGCCGGAAATAAAGGCAAGCGCCGCATCGGTACGGATAATTGCCGCCAGGCAGAAGAGCAGCTTGGACGGCGTTACCATAAACCATTTCCACTGGGTGAAGCGAAGCTCGTCTGGCAGGGCCGGATGGAATATCATCTGGAAAAGGCTAAATAATAAAAGGAAAGGCAATATCTTGAGGCTTGCAATAAGCAGGCGTTTCAAGGAAAAACCGCAGAGGATGCAGTAAAGCAGACCGGTCAGGAGTGCGACGCTGCATAGCCAGAGCGGACGGGCGGCCAGCGCGAAAACGAAAAGTATTGTGAACAGAAGAATGCGGAGCGCGGACGGCAACTTTTCTACCGGCGGCTTTTTCTTATGATTTAAGCGGGATAAGCCCAGAGAAAGCTTTTTAAGGCCGGCAATAAGACCTGCAGAAGAAAGAGGTTCTATGACCGCCCCCGCCTCATCGCTTAAAGCGGAATCTCTGTCGGCAGAAAGTTCGGCTTCATCCGCCCAGGAATCTTCTGCCACACGGCCGTCTTTTATAACAATTTCGCGATCTGCAAAATCTGCCTCATCGCGTTTATGAGTACTGAAAATTACAGTTTTTCCTTCCTCAGCCAGGCGTCGCAGCAAAGCCATAATTTCATCCCGGGAAGGACTGTCCAGACCGGCACTAGGTTCATCAAACATTACAATTTCAGAATTCAAAGCCAGAATGCCGGCTATAGCAAGCCGTCTCTGCTCACCGCCGGAAAGCTCAAAGGTACGGCGTTCCCCAAAGTCTTCAAAAGGAAGAGCCGCCTCATTCATACAGCGTTTTACAGTTTCAACAAGAGCGCTTCCCGTCAATCCACGGTTACGGGCACCAAAGGCAACATCATCGGCCGCGAAGGGTTCAAACAAGGCAGCCTGAGCATTCTGCTGAGCAAGAACAGGACGCTGTGCCTGCCGGCTATAAAGGCTGCCTTCCTCAGGAATGAGTAAGCCCGCGCATAATTCCATCAAGGTTGATTTACCGGCTCCAGACGCACCGGTTAAAGCAGTCAGGCTTCCTTTGTAAAAATCAAGATTGATATCAAATATTCCATGCTTTTCATCATGCTTAAAAGTTACATTTCTTAAACTCAGAGCCGGCTTTGCCTGATCCGGCTTTCTGCCCTTGCCTTTTGGAAGAGACTCTCCGCAGACCCGCCTTACATTTTCCTTGTCTGCCATAAAGGCTCGCTGGGTTCCGTAAAAAAAGATCCGTCCCTCTTCCATACCAAGAACAGTATCTGCATAGTCAAGGCTTTCTAAATCATGTGTAATCTGAATTATAGTATTTCCGCATTTATGCCAGTAACGGATAAAGTCAAGAATCTCCGACCGCGACAAAGGATCCAGCATAGAAAGGGCTTCATCCAGAATCAGAATCTCGGGCCGCAGAGCTATTACACCGCTAAGGGCAATTTTCTGAGTCTGCCCCAGCGACAAAGCAGAAGTAGAAGAAGAAGCCCTGTCCAGCATATCTACAATATTGAGAGATTCAATTACACGAAGCTCAACCTCACTTGCCGGCAGCCCAAGGTTCTGAGGTCCAAAGGCTGTATCGCGGGAAACAAGACCGCTCACAAGCTGGTCTTTAGGCGACTGAAAAATAATTCCAATTCTGTTGTTTTCTTTGATTTCAATTGTGCCGGAATCCGGCTTTTCGAGTCCGCAGAGCAAACGGGCCAGGGTACTTTTTCCGCAGCCGTTATAACCTGTTACAGCAACATAAGAGCCCTTCTCAATACCAAAAGAAAGGTCAAGAAGGGCCGCCTTATCATTCTGCGGATATTTAAAATTTAAATTTTTAACTGTTATTACACTCAATTATCTTGTTATTATTCGCCAGCTGGAACTTCCACAACTACAATTACCTTAGCAGTTGTATTACGGATAACGATAGTTTTAGTTTCAGTTTCTGGTACAACGGCAGCTCCGCCACCAAGACCTGCGCCGCCTTCACTTTCCTGATCAGCTGTAGTCGAAATGATATTCAAAACTTCGCTGGCTGCTTTTTCAACGGTATTTACCGGAGCAGAAACAGCGGCATTTGTTTCAGAAACCTGTACCGTCTGGTTAGCCAGAACAAGTACACCATTGTTTGTATTTCCGTCACTGCCTGCTTCGCTGTAAGCACCAACAGTAACTATACCTTCATTACAGTCTACAGTATTAGAGTCATCAATAATCCATTCTGTACCGCGGCAAGACGCAACGGCAACCGCTGTATGTACCTGATAATTAACATGCTTGTTATCAACATGCTTTACCTGAGAGCGGGCAGTTCCTGTTTTCAGATATATATTTACATTGTCTGTCTGATTTGTAGTTGAAAGCTCTTCCAGAGTAACTCTTGTTACAGGCCCCAGATACATTACAGAATCCATTATTTTGATTTTTGCTTCAGACTGGAAGCCTGTAGAAATTGTTTCCGATTTTGATACGGTATCGCCCTTCTGAAGGCTTACCCATTTACCAGCTCGCTGAACTTCAACCTTTCCGCTTACAAAAGTAACAGTTGCATCAACTGCAAAAGCCTTTGCTCCAATAATCACAAAAACAGCTGCAAGTAATAAGCTTTTAAATCTTTTCATATTCTTCCTCCATCTGTTTTAGAAAGCCAGCGCTGCTTTTGCAGTGGCATAGAAGTTTGTAAGTTCCTTTGATTCTTTACAGATATAGGCACCTGCATCCAGACCAAACTGAACATCACTCAAGACGTTATATACAAGATTGATTGTAGTATCAAAACCATCAAGCTTTGCTTCGTTTTCAGGCATGCTGATAATTACTCTTTCTGTTGCACTTGCAAAAAGCTTTCCGGAAACATACATTGCACCAAGCTTTGGAACTATTACTCCGTTATAGAAAGGAGCTCCGCCGAAAGAACGTGCAGAAATAGTCTGGAAAGGCTTTATGCTGCCCTGAGCACCAGAGGCATATTCACCACCAAGAGTAAGTCTCAAATCAGAACGTAAATACAAGTTTGTATCAAGCACTGCATCCAGCATTATACCGTCAAACTTTTCTGTTCCCAAAGTAACTCTTGCATCATAAGAAGCAATAGTTCCGATATAGCCGTTTGCAATAAGAGTTCCATAGGCTTTAGTTGTATTCTTATCTGTTACAGGGAAATAAGCCGCAAGCTGAAGTCCTATAGTGTGAGATTCAAAAAGTGCCTTGTAAGAAAAATCTGCAAGGACAGGAACATACTTAGGACAAAGAGCATAGAACTGGTCGCCATCTTCGCTTTCATTTTCTGTCATAAAAACATTAAGGCGATTCAAAAGTCCTGTGTATCCGCCGTAAAGGCCAGCCTTGAATTTTAAGGTATCATAAGAAAGATAAAGGCCGTCACTTATCTGAGTAAAAACTGAGTTAGAAAAATCTGAATACTTAAAACGGCCGGCAGAAAGTCCAAGATTACCTGCTCCAATTGTCCAGCCGCCGCTGAGCTTTAATAAATCAAGGTCAGCAATATTTTTAAACTTAGTTTCTTTTTCCTTAAAGTCGCAGTTCAGATTGTATTTATAAAGTCCTTCACCGGTAAATCTTATAGATGCATCTGAATTGAGATTTGCCGCAACATTAAAATAGATTCCATTTGACTGATTAAAAACTATTGCAGAAAAATCATGATTTGCGGAAAGCTTTGAATTATTATCAACCATTCCACCCCAGGAAAAAGCGGAAGCAGAAGAAATTACACAGGCTGCAGCAATAAGGCCGGAAATTATTCGTTTTTTCATTCTTCAATCTCCATTGAAACAGACTTCATGTCAAAGCCGCTGTACCTGTTTACACAAGCTGTATAAATACTAAGAGCCTTAGCGCCGGTAACAAAATCTGAAGGCTCCTGCTTTTTATTTATAATTCCATCTGACTGAAACTGCTTAAAGGCATAACGAGGAGAACCCTTTGTGAGACGGAACATCAGTCCGCCCTGAATAGGCCATAATCTTGAATAAATATATGCGATATCTACTAAAGGAATTGGAGCCTGAGGATCTTCTGAGTTTGGAATTATTCCCTTTTCATACAAAACCTGAACAGCATTTTCGTATGATGTATCTTCGCTGATTATATCCTGCTGAACACCTGCAAGGTAGCAGACCTGCCCAAAAGTGGCTTTTTCTGATTCAAGTAAATCAGTAATAACGTCTGCAGACTGGGCATAAAGAGAAATTCCAAGCAGCAGAGTCAGTAAAACTGATATTTTTCTTTTCATAGGCGTCATTTTAACGCACATTTTGACAGTTGTCTACCTTTAGCGCTATAATAGAAAGTAATGGTTACTTTAAAAGAAATTGCGGAACAGTGTTCCGTCTCAATTACGACTGTTTCAAATATTTTAAACGGAAAGTCAAATGTTTCACTAAAGACTAAAGAGCGGGTTTTATCAGTTATTAAAGAAACCGGATACCGCCCTAACTATATGGCCAGGGGTCTTCGTGCCTCTAAAACAAATTCAGTTGGAATTATCATAGACGACCTTACAGAATTCAGTTCTACCGGAATTATTGACGGCATCATGTCTTATTTTGATGAACATCATTACAAGGCCATTCTTGAAAACCTTCGTTTCTATTCTAAATGGGGAACTAAGTGGTATCACAACAAGGACTACGAAGATTCTGTTCAGCAATCAATTGATGAGTTTGAAGCAATTAAGGTTGACGGTATCATTTATGTTGCCGGCCATGCCCGCTGTATTTCCTGCATTCCGGATAATCTTAATGTTCCTCTGGTTATTTCCTATGCCTTTACCGAAAAGCCCGGCATTTCTTCTGTAGAATTTGATGATATGCAGGCCGCCTGCGACATGACTACAAATCTTATAAAAAACGGTCATAAAAAGATTGCCGTAATTGCCGGCACTAAAACAAACATTCATACCCAGCGTCGTCTGGAAGGCTATAAAAAGGCTATTAAAGAACAGGGTCTCGAAGACAGCAAATACTTAAAATATGCAAACTGGGACCGTGAATCCGGCTATGAAGCCGCAAAAGAGCTTCTTGCAGATTCTGTATGCACTGCCGTTTTCTGTTTCAACGATCTGATGGCGGCTGGTGTTTATGACTATCTTGATGAAAAAGGCCTTGTACCTGGAAAAGATATTTCTGTAGCAGGCTATGATAACCGTACAATGTCTCAGTATTTAAAACCAACCCTTACTACTGTAGAAATTCCGCTTTACGATATTGGTCGAAAATCTGCCGAGGTAATTCTGGATCAGATTAATAATCCTGATGATTTTAAAACCCAGCAGTATTTCGTACAGTGCGGAATAATTGAAAGAGGATCTGTAACTAAAAGAAAATAATTAATTATGATAATTAATTGTCATTCCCGTGCTTGACACGGGAATCTCGACAACACGGATTTATTTAGATTGTCGGATCAAGTCCGACAATGACATAACGGAGGATAATGTGAACGAACAGTTGATTGTAGATTATAAGAATTTTCTGAATAACGGAAAAACAGAACGCGAATGCGTTGAACAGATTATCAAAATGGCCACAAAAAACGGCTACAAGGATATCTCAAAATTCAAGAAGCTGAGCCCGGGCGACAAGGTATACATCACAAAAATGAATAAGGCCGTTGCCCTTTTTGAAATCGGCTTTGAGCCTATTGAAAAGGGTCTGAACATTCTCTGCGCCCACATCGACTCCCCTCGTCTGGATGCCAAGCAGAATCCTTTCTACGAAAAAGACAATATTACTTACATGAACACCCATTACTACGGTGGAATCAAAAAGTACCAGTGGACAACTATTCCTCTTGCCATTCACGGTATTGTTGTAAAGAAGGATGGAAAATCTGTAAATGTTGTAATCGGCGAAAATAATGACGAACCGGTTTTCTGTATTTCAGACATTCTCCCTCACCTTGCTCAGGACCAGATGAAGGAAAAGGCAAGCGACTTTATTAAGGGAGAAGACCTTGATGTAATTATGGGTTCAGTCTCTCCAGTTAACAGCGACAACCTTACCAAAGAGGAAAAGAAAGAACTTAAGGAAAAGAGTAAAAAGACTGTACTCGCACTTTTAAAAGAGATGTACGGAATCGAAGAAAAAGATTTTGAATCTGCTGAGCTTGAGGTTGTTCCGGCTGGTAAAGCCCGCGATATGGGTCTGGACCGCTCTATGATTCTGGGCTACGGACAAGATGACCGTTCCTGCGCCTATGCCTCTGTGGCTGCCATGCTTGAGATGCATGCCGGCAAACGCACTACCTGCTGCCTCTGTGTAGACAAGGAAGAGATTGGCAGTGTCGGCGCAACTGGTATGGCTTCTAATCTTTTTGAAAACATGACTGCAGAAATCATTGCCCTCACAGAGTCAAATTACAGCGAGCTCACTTTGCGCCGCTGTCTGGCAAACTCTTACATGCTTTCCAGCGATGTAAATGCTGCCTACGACCCTATGAACGCAGGTCTTTATGATAAGGAAAATGCAAGTCTTTTGGGCGGCGGAGTTACCTTCCAGAAGTATACAGGCAGCCGCGGTAAGTCTGGAGCCAGCGATGCAAATCCTGAATTTATTGCAAAGGTCCGCGCCGCAATGTACGACTCAAATGTAACTTATCAGATGGCTGAGCTTGGAAAGGTTGATCAGGGTGGCGGCGGAACAATTGCCTACCACGCTGCAAAATACGGCATGAATGTACTCGACGGCGGCGTTGCAGTTTTGAGCATGCACGCACCTTGGGAAATAACAAGTAAGGAAGACATCAGCCAGTTGTATGAGTGCTGTAAAGCCTTCCTCGGATTGAATTAAACAACATCTGCGGTGGTTGAGTAGGCTTCGAAGAAGCCGTATCGAAACCACCAAAGAGTTACCTAACCTTTTTTTTGAACTCTTTTTTACTCAATCCTTTTAATGATTCATATTTCATGTTTATTAAGGCTTGTCGCTTTTTATGACTCCATCCCTGAACCTGTTTTTCTCGAAGAAATGCGTCTTTTATACTTAGACATTCTTCATAATAAACAAGCTTGACTGGTAATCGATGCTTTGTGTATTCAGCCCCCATTCCCTGTTTATGTTCCTCAATTCTTCTTGGAAGGTCAGTGGTGCTGCCAACATAATATGAATTGTCCTTGCATTGAAGTATATACATACATGGTTTCATATAGTCCTCCTGCATATAATATAGACAAGACATTGATGTTTTAGGAAAAAGAATTGAGAAAATTTTGTATATTTTTCGAAAAAAATGGTGGTTTCGATACGATGCTTCGCATCACTCAACCACCGCATTTGCCGTGTTACCGGTGGTTGAGTAGGCTTCGAAGAAGCCGTATCGAAACCTTTTTGATAGCAAATCCGTTAAAGAAAAGTGCGAATACATGGAGCACTTTTCTAGGATTTACTTCTTAGACATCAAGACTTCGTAAATTCTTTCGAAGTCTTTTTTATTGTCAAAGCCGATTACGATGGAACCTTTGTTGATGTCGCCCTTGAGGGAAACGTCGCGGGTTCCAAAAATATTTCTGAGTTCCTGTTCAAAGGCAAGAACATCAGGGTCTTTCTTAACGGCTTTTTTGTCGTCTTTTTTGGCTGCAGCGCGACCGCCGCCATTGTAGGTTTCGGCGAGAGCTTCTGCTTCGCGTACGGAAAGTCCGCTTCCTACAATCTTACCAAACATAACACGCATATCTGCATCATTCTTTACCATGAGCAGGGCACGAGCATGACCTGAAGTAATCTGACCTGTTACAAGTGCATGCTGAATATCTGAAGGGAGCTTAAGAAGACGGATAGAGTTTGCAACAGTTGCGCGGGCCTTACCCACTCTCTTTGCAACTTCTTCCTGATTAAGGTCTCCCATCTGAATAAGATTATAATATGCTGTAGCTTCTTCTATTGGATTGAGGTCGGCACGCTGAATGTTTTCGATAAGTGCCATTTCGAGTTTCTGCTGCTCATCAAACTTGCGGAGCTGAACAGGAACCTTTGTAAGCCCTGCCATTCTTGCGGCACGGGTACGACGTTCACCGGCAATAATATAGAACTGTCCGTCGCCGGCATCTTCAATTATGATTGGCTGAAGAATTCCGTTTGATTTGATTGATTCACAAAGTTCATCAAGCTGTTTCTGATTGAACTCAATACGAGGCTGCTTTGGATTCGGCTTAAGAAGAGCCGGGTCAATCCACATGCTGCCGTCTTCTTCCATTGTGATTGCAGAAGGCAGCTTTGTTCTTTTTAAGGTTGTGTTGTGAAGTCCGCCGCTAGGAGCAGCAGCACCTGTTGAAACAGCTACTTCTTCCTGTGCAGCAGGATTTTCACCCAGCAGAGCACCAAGTCCTTTTCCTAATGCATTTTTAGCCACGACGAATCACCTCTTCTGCAAGTTTTGCATAACTGCGTGCACCTACACACTCAGGATCATATTTGCAGATTGGAAGTCCGTGTGATGGAGCTTCTGAAAGACGTACGTTACGAGGAATAATTGTGTTGAAAACAACATCCTTAAAATATGACTTAACCTGCATTACAACGTCCTGAGCAAGACGTGTGCGTGAATCATACATTGTAAAGAAAATACCACCAATTTTAAGGTCCGGATTAATTCCTTTCTGAACCTTCTGAACTGTCTGAAGAAGAAGTGTGATTCCTTCAAGAGCGAAATATTCACACTGCATTGGAACGAGTACTGAATCTGCGGCTGCAAGGCCGTTAAGAGTAAGGATTCCGAGGGAAGGTGGACAGTCAATCAAAATATAATCATAAACAGCCTTAAGTGGCTCAAGTGCATTTTTGAGATAGAATTCGCGGTCTTCCTGGTCTGCAAGCTCAATTGCAACACCCGAAAGGTCAATAGAAGCGCTGATTGCGTCAAGATTTTCTACAGGAGTCTTTTTAACAGCTTTTTCGCCGTCTATCTGGCCTGCAAGAAGTTCGTAAACGGTTGGCTTATCTTTTGAAACACCTACACCGCTGGACATGTTTCCCTGAGAGTCGAAATCTACAAGCAGAACCTTTTTACCTGCAAGAGCTATGTATGCACCGATATTGATTGCAGAGGTGGTTTTTCCTACACCTCCCTTCTGATTAACAAAAACTATACACTTTCCCATATAACACAATGTATCATTTTTTGAATAATTAGTATACTGTTTAATTATTTGTGAACTTGAAAAATAGGGGCTTCCGTTGCATCACAGCAGAAATACAGATTCGCATTTTTATGAAGAAAGAATGCTTTTTCTTTGAAAAATCATTCTTTCTTTATGCAAGTCTGCAAAGATGCTCATAATGTATTTCTACTGTGATTCCACTCGCGCCCCTATTTTTCAGACCCCATAGTTCTTAAATATTATTCGAGGATAAAAAAATGATACTTAGTGTTACATTGTCAAAGCCGGCGGGAA
>JAEEGJ010014663.1_pt1 | contig 18526 bp, 11 predicted proteins | sample 8958761 | NCBI WGS metagenome assembly JAEEGJ01 (sample SAMN16246546, study PRJNA631951) | gut metagenome | biome: gut microbiome; feature: rumen; material: RS-attached | host: Bos | place: Iran: Karaj | collected 2018-10
CATCGCTATATAATATAATTAAATAAAAAAATTAACTACCCATGCAACCACCCGTAAACCCCATGCATCAAAAATAACGAAATGGACGAAAAAGTCATCATAAAGAAAATTCAACAAGGAAGTCGTGAAGCCCTTGGCGTGCTGTGGAAGTCCCATAGCACGAACGTTCTGAACCTTGCGTTCAGAATGCTCAAGAATCGCGACGAGGCTGAAGACGTCTTGATGGACATTTTCGTCTCAGTTCCAGGGAAAATCCAAAAGTTCCGCGGCGATAGCGCTCTCAACACCTGGCTATACCGCCTCACCGTCAACGAGTGTTTGATGAGGCTCAGGTCCAAGAAGCGCCATGCCGAGCTCGAAGAAGAACATATCGATCTCGTGACAGATTCCGCTCTCGGGAGCAAGCACGAGGAACAAAAGGATTACGACCCGGAACTCTTGGAAATTGGACTGTCAAAGCTCTCCGCCGAAACGCGAAGCATGCTCTGGCTCAAGGACGCCGAAGATCTTGGCATAAAGGACTTATCCGAGATCTACAACATGCCCGAAGGCACCATCAAGGCAAGGCTTAGCCGAGCAAGAACAGTCGTCAAGAACTTTTTACAGGAGAACCTGAACTATGCATGATAAAATCGATTTTTCAAGACTCGAAAGAATCGAACCCAGGAAAGGCTCCTGGGAAACCGTCTGCGCTAGACTCGATTCTTCTGAAAAAAGAAAGATTTTGAACTTCATCCAGACACGCACCAAGTACGTGCTCGCCGCAAGTTTTACCATCATTGCATTTTTCACGACATTCATGACGTTTACGATTAACTCCATGGATTCTGAAGATGTCCTCATCAAGAACGTTGCCTCTGACGAGCTCGTTTCTTGGTACGGGAATCTCGGCGAAAAGAGCGATGACGAGCTCGAAAATTTGGATACCTACAACTCCATCAGCTATTTATTACAGGAGACTAAATAATGAACGCTTCCACCAAGACATTCTTCGCAAGCATCATCATCCTTGCTTGCTCTCTCGGATTTGCCATTGGCGCTTTCTGCTTTGCAGACCGTGGCTTCGGTGCCTCTTGCTGCTCCAAGCAGTCCACATGCACGCCCTCGCATAATCAATGCGCCTGCGGTTGCGAAAATCATGACTGTGCCAAGAACGACTGTTCTTGCAACTGCTGCAAGCGCGGCGGAATGCATCACGGCAAACACCACGGCGAATTCCATGGTGAACGTTTCCACGACAAGGACTTCCGCGAAGGCAGCCCAGAAGGTCCGCGCGACCACTTCAAGGAAGGCAAACATTTCGACAAGAAATTCGACTTCAAGAAAGGCCCGGACCCGGAATTCATGGATTCCATTCTCCAAGTCACGCACGAACAAAGAGCTGCACTTGACAAACAGCGCATTGTAATGGATTCCACATTCAAAGTTCTCCGCAAGCAAAAGATGGACGCCGAAAAGGCTTTGCACGAAGCACTCGACAGCAATGACGAAAAGAAGATTGCCACCGCCAAGGCAGGCATCCTCAAGGCTCAGGAAGCATTGCTCGACCACAGAATTAACGGTGTAAAGAACTTCAACAAGATCCTCACCAAGGAACAGCTCGAAAAGTTCAAGAGCTTCCACAAGGATCACCGCAAGCATCCCTAGAATTTTATTTTCATGATTCCTTGAAAAATAAGTCTCCGGTCACCCGACCGGAGGCTTTCTGTTTTTTTTCAACAAACAACATTGAAAGACGATGTCATTCCCGCCACCTTTGTCATCCCGGACCCCGTTCCGGGAGGGAATCGCCATTTCAACCATCTAAATTTTCCCACATGTTTTCATCGCGGGTAGCATCCAGATGTTGTTCCGCAGTCTCGGCAATCTTTTCATTGTGGCCGCGCAATGCCGCAAACGGGCTGAAAATTTTTGCACGATTCGCCACAGACATTCTCGGGTGCTTCATCAAGAAATTCCAGTCATTCCGCGGATACGGCAAGTCAATGATGTCTTTGTAGTTGTCAATCATGCCTTGTGCCCTCCGATTTGCTGGTTGCGCTCACGCGTAGTCGCGCCCTCCTGCATATCCATTCCCTTGAAAATAGCGTTCTTGCCAAAGCGCTTTTTGATGGCGATTTGCGCCTGCATCATCTTCTTTTCGCGTTCAATCTTTTTCACATCCGTGAAGAGGTCATAGCTTTCTTGCGTTGCCTCCAAGACGTTATTCGCCGTGAGGTTCAAGCGCTTCACCGTAAGCAACGGATTCATGATGCGGTCCGCAAGTTTCATCACAGCATCCGCAATTGTCGATGCCGATGAAGTGTAATTCATGAGCGGGGCAGTTCCATGCGCAGGCTTCGGGATTTCGCGCCCGTAATTATCGATAACCGTTTCGCCGTGATAAATTCCCTTGTCCACATTTTCGCGGTCATAGCCCACATGGAGCGTAAGGCCGTTTGTGACCAAACCTTTCTCGACAAGGTCGAGTGCAAGCGTATCGACCATTTCGCGGATGACGATTTTCGCCTTGGCGCAGTCATACGCACAACTTAAAACCTGCCCGCCGCCAATACTATGCGTCTTGGATTTGTACTGTTTGATTTCGGCAATGCCGCACGGCTCATAGCCCCACGCATGGTCAATCAAGATTTCGGCATTCACGCCAAACATCTTGTAAAGCGCATCCGGATGCTTGACGCTTGCACGCGCAAGATCACCCATTGTAAAAATGCCACGACCATTATTCAAATAACAATGCGCGAGGCGCTCTGCAATACCGCGCCCCAGCTGCCAAAAACTCGTAATCGGGCGATGGCCCCAAAGTTCCTTGCGATACGTCATCTCGTCAAGTTCTGCAATGCGCACGCCATCCGCATCAGGCGCCACATGCTTCGCCATCACGTCCATCGCAATTTTGCAAAGGTAAAGATTTGTCCCAATGCCCGCCGTCGCTGTGATGCCCGTCGTTTCAAGCACATCGCGAATCATGTCTTTAGCAAGTTCCCGCGCCGACTTCTTGTACATCGAAAGGTAATGCGTCAAGTCGATAAAGCACTCGTCAATGGAATAGACATGGATATCGTCTGCGCTCACGTATTTCAGATAAACGTTAAAAACGCGGGTGGAATATTCTACGTACTTTGCCATTTGCGGAGGCGCCACAATGTACTCCACATCCTTGCCCGTTTGGCGCTTGACTTCGCGCACCTTCTGAATGACCTCGAACAGTCGCGCACGTCCGGGAATTCCGTAAGCCTTAAGGCTCGGACTCACCGCCAGGCAAATCGTCTTTTCGGTACGGCTCGCATCCGCCACCACAAGATTCGTCTTTAGCGGATCAAGTCCGCGGAGCACGCACTCCACAGATGCAAAAAACGACTTCAAGTCGATGGCAACATAAGTACGTGTTTCGCGCGGCAATCTCATACGTCAAATATAGAAATTACTGCACAAAAAGTCACTCTACCGATATTTCAATTCCGGATTGGCCATGTAATAGGCATTCTTGTCGGCGTACATGCACTCGTCAGCATGACGCATGGCAGCACGTATATCCATTTCGCCATAACTCAAGCCTATTGAGAAACGGACATCATCCGTAATCTTTGACAAGTAATGGACCTGGTCTATACGGCGTTGCGCTTCGCTCTCATCCATTTCGGACACGAGCACCATGAACTCGTCACCACCCGCACGGAATACTTCCCCATCATGGAAAATACTTTGCAGAATCGAGGCCGCCTTGCGCAACATCTTGTCGCCCGCCACATGCCCCTGTTCATCGTTCACGCGCTTGAGACCGTTCAGGTCTGCAAAAAGCACAGCCTTCGGCATCGGCACCTGACCTTCAACAATCTGGTCCACATAATTATTCATCACGTTTCTGTTCTTGATTCCCGTCAAGGAATCAATCGTGCTCATTACTTCTAGCTTGTTCAAAAGCTTATAGCTTGCAATTTCAGAAGCGATAAAGAACGTCGTGAGTTCAAGAGTTTCCTTAATCTTTATCACATCGTCGATGTTGAAATTGAGCGCCCACATGTAGCCGAGCAATTTACCGCCATGTCGCAGCGGGAAGAGCACAACAGACTTAACACCTGCGTAATCCAGCGAGGCGCTCCAGACAGGATTTTGTTCACGCAACTTGTCCATGTCACGTTCATCTTTCAGAATGATGCAAGTACTACCTGCCAGCGTATCCGGCCAGGTTTCCGTAATCGTGTAAAAGCCCTCTATATAACGGGCCATCGGATAAAGGCTAGACCCGCGACGGAGAGATTCTGCAAAAATCGAACAAATGCATTTTTCATCATCCGTCAACAGAATACAGCAATGGTCGGAGCCACAAATTTGGCGAATATCTTCAACAACGTCCTGGAACGCATGCTTGATATCGCCCGAGCCGCGAAGCTTGATGCAAGCCTTCAGCACATCCGCAGCGGTATCCGCAGAAAGGTCTGCCATCGCCGAGGAGTCCGCCTTGGGAGTCACGTCATAACAGTAAATGCAGTAGCCGATATTTTCCTGGTCCGAATCCAGCGGAAGCAGGAACATGTTAAGCCAAAGGCCCATCATATAAAGGTCTACATAGGCATGGAGCGGCTTGCCTTCATGCACGCAGTGGTAACAATGTTCTTCGAAATTCGGATTCTTGGGGAAGCACGCCTCATAAGGGCAGCCAGGCTCGAACGGTTGGTTTCGCGAAGCCATGTCGTCACAGTGGGCCTTGTTGCCCGCAACCACACGAATATTTCCGTATGTTCCATCCGGGAAAAATTCAACAGATACAATGCAGGCTTTGGCCTTATAGTGAGACAGTAACTCGTCAAAATTCATAGCGATCCCCTTTTTGTTACACACTTGTTAATATAGTACAATTATCCATTCATGATATATTCGGCATTTTCAAGGATATATAAGTCCTTTGTCTTCATATCTTCGGGGAGGCGGTCAAACGGGATGATATCATGACGTGTAAACGTCCGTTCATCGGTAGGACCCGAGCGGTAGCCCATCAAAAGCATGGACATCATCCAGCGGCGATGTTCGGCTTCGCGGAGCAGGATATCGTCATCCGAGATTTCAAAACAACGTTTACGGAGCGGGAGCGCGTTTGCGCAGTAAATGGCGGATGTCTTGTCGGCTTCGCTCAAGCGGTACCACATTTTTTCTTCGGCATCGCGGGTATCTGGATTTTGGTGGCGTTCGCGCACATAGTTTGCACGTTGGCCGCGTTCCACGCGCTTGGACTGCACGAATTCCTTCATTTCGTCGATATCACCCATGATGCGCACGTAACCGTACATTCCGCTTTCGTTGATGAGCTTGATAATGTCATCGTTTGCTTCGCGCCAGTAGACAGCAATGTCTGCATTATCATAGACGACACGCGGCAAATGCACGAGCGTTGAAATCGCCCTGGAGGCATCTTCCTTACAGATGCACACGACAAGGCGTTCCTTGGGACCTGCGGCTACGGCTGCAATAAAGTTACGAGCCAGGTCCGCTTCGCAGTAGGCATCGACAAAGTTCCATTCCACATCAAGGTAGTCACCACGCGTCGTTTCCGGATCGTGCGTAACCTTGTTTCCATTGGCATCAACGTAAGTGTACTTCGAGAGTCTAAAGAGTCCCATGCGGGAGACCACAAGGCGGTCCACCCATTTTTCGCAGTCCTCATCGACAAACGTAATGCAAGTCTTCAAGCCCGTGCGGCTGTAATTCGGATAGTGGCAAATGTTTGCAACGGCAAATGCAACCGCCTGCGCAATCGGTCCCGTGCCAACAAGCACAACATGCAAGCGCTCATTTTCCGCCTCACGGATAGTCGGCAAAAAGTCCGTCCCCACAAGCAGCTGTTCCGACATGAATTCGTATTCGTTAAAGATATCAACGAGCAAATGCCCTTTGTTCTGTTCAGGCGCCTTCAGGTACCACAAGATTTCAGAAGACGAAGGGTCGCTCAACAGCAAATGGCAGTGGATATCGCGCGGGGCCTTTTCACATAAGTTGCGCAGCACCTCAATGCAGTGCAAGTTACGGGAATCGCGTTCCGGACCATCTTCGCCAATCACGAGAATCTGGTCTGCTAAAAGAGCACCCGCAAAAAGCAAATCAGCATCGCTTTCGTAATCCTTTTTGTAATGGATAAAGTGGCCGTCGATATCATGGAGGCTCATGACAACAATCGGGCGTTTGTCACCCTTGAGCGCGCGCAAAATACTTTTGAGTTGATGGCCAGCGCCAAGCACAAGCACATGACCACGGACATCGACGTGCTTTTTGCCCTCTCGCATGGATTCGGACGTGTTCTTGAAAACGTTGATCATCACGCTGATGAACAGCACGGCAAAGACGACGTAGCCAGACAAGAAACCTTTCCAGCCAAGCGTCTTTTCGCCAAGCACCCAAGAACCAAGCAGAACGCCGATGACAAAGATAACCAGGGAAAGGCCAAGTAAAATCAAGAGTTTCTTGGCGATGCCATTCGACCAGGCGCCTTTAATAAGTCCGTTATAATTCATGAAACGCTCCCGATAAATCCAGCTATATTATAGCTAATTTTCGGGATTTATGGCGCAAGGAATTTCTTACGGTAATATGCACCCCGAACTTTGCGGCCATCATTGACAATACGACCCAAGGCGTTATACGTTTTCTTCAAATTGACCATACGGGGGTTGCCGCCAATCGTTTTGGAGCGTGCAATATCGACCGGACCAACATCAATTATGGTGGTATCCTTATAGCCGCGCCCATAGTAAATAAACGGCTTTTCTGTACGGTAAGTCCATTCTTCACCATCAACAATCAGTTTTCCAAGCGTGCTGTTAGAATTGGCAGTCCCCACGCTATAAGGGCTATTGTCTGCATGTTCCGCATCCACATCAACGTACACCATCACAACATCCGGTGTAATAACAATGTTACCACCATGGCTATAGATTCCTGCCCCAAGTCCCGAAGAATACCTACCGCCCGTGGATTTCACCGTTCCACCAGTGATGATGATATCGCCAAAAGTTTTGTACTCGCTAGCAACGAAGCCCGCGCCTCCAATACCCGGAGCATCACGGCCACCGACAGCTGTAACAGCACCGCCTGATATCACCACAGAATCTTCACTGCAGATTCCCGGGACCTCATAAGTTCCTGTTGCAGTCACGTCACCACCGCTAATCAAGACAGCGCCTCTGCCACCGCCAATCGCAGCCCCAGCATTCGTTCCTGCCTCAGCGACAACAGACCCGCCGCTAATTTCAACAGTAGCACACATTGTCCCAAATCCATTATAATCCGAAACCTTGCTACATCCAATCCCGGCACTAGCATAACCGCCCTTTGCCGTAATATTTCCGCCACCAATCTTGATAATGTTGTTCACACTGTACAAGCCGCCACCAATAGCAGGAGCATTTTCTCCACCCTCGGCAATAACAGTTCCCCCCGTAATTGTAATGGCACTATTTTCGCCACTACCACTGCTATAGCCACCGCCAATGCCAGCTGCGCCTCCATTTCCTATTGCAGTAACAAAGCCACCCTTAATTGTTATGCTACCATTTTGGCCGTCATTGCTACCACCAATCCCAGCCGAGCTGTGTTTACCCGTAGCCTTAATGGTTCCGTCAAGGATTACGACATTACCACTTTTAGAAGATTGACCCACACCGCCGATACCCGCACCCCATCCACCTGCAGACGTTTCCAGAGAACCCTTACCATCAATCGTAAGCGTACGGCCCTGCGGCACATAAATACCGGCACTCGTCCAGCAATGTCCCTTTGCAATATTATCGCCCTCCAAAATAATCGTACAGTTGCCCTCGCACGTGAGGCCAGACCAGCTGGGTTTATCCCAGCCACACTTGTACACGCCTTGATATTCGTAGCGCTCTTCATCAACACTATCGATTACCGCATCCTTGATTTTTATCGTCGCATCGGCCTCAACCGAGACCTTGTAAGAGTCCGCAAGCTTGCCCGTAAGGATATCACCTTTTCTCGCAACATAGTCACCCGTCAACGAAGACAAATCAACAACCTTCCCCTCACTCACCGTAAACTTGAAAGACTGCGAGCCCTTATAGTCGCCAACGCCTTTAACCGTAAAGACATAATCGCCAGCAGAAGTTATAGCATTCGCCCCGACTTCATTTTGACCTTTCGTAACAACGACTTTATAATCCGTACCTTCCTTCAGATTTTTTCCGTCTAACGATGTCACAGAATAAGCCACCGGAACAGGATTTTTTCCATCAAGGAAATAATACGGCCTGACATCGTCAATGGTTGCCCATGCAAGGTCGGCCAGCTCTTTCCACTGAGCGTAAAGCGTCACCGTATCACCGACATTGCGTGCATGGCAATTGACTTCAGCACGGTCGCCATAAGAAACGCCTTTGCCATCGGCAGATGTATTCCAGCCGACAAACATCCAGCCATCACGAACAAACGCATTTTTTGCAAGTATTGCGGTCGCGCGATAAATAGCCTTCTGGTTATCCATCGTTCCCGTTGCGTCGTCATGATTCTTGTCGAACTTGATCGCCCAGAAATTTCCTGGAACAAAAGTAAAGACACTGTCGGGCGCTTTTTCTATTTCAACGCCATCAATAGTCACCTTGCCGTGAATGCCGATGTCGCCCAGACCAATTCCACTCACAGCACCTACGCCTTTTTCAGCAACAACTTTTGTCACTCCAGACGTAATCGTGACATCGCCACACTTTCCATGGTGAGAGCATCCAATAGCGGCGGCTTCACCACCACCTTTAGCAGTCACCTCGCCACCGCTAATGACAATATTGCCACATACACTACCGACGTGACCACCACCGATACCCGCCGACGAAGACCCGCCAACAGCTGTAATCACGCCACCACGAATTTCAATATCGCCACAATCCGAATAATAGTAACCGGAACCAATGCCCGCAGCAAAGTCGTCGGAGCGGACGTCAAGGGAACCAGGGCCATCAATAACAAGCGTGTGGCCTTCCGGGATATGAATACCGGGAGAACTCTGATTTGACTTAACAAAATTAGAGTCTTCAAGGAAAATCGTACAGGAACCTTCACAAATTATTCCTGCACCACCTTCATACCCTTCCCTGACAACAACCGCATTTTTGAGCACCACTTCGGCACCATCAGCAATTGACAGCATATAGGCACTACTCAACGTATCCGTAAGGGTGTCACCGGACTGCGCTACGTAGTCCTCTTCTAGCTCAGCAAGATTTATCGGTTCAGCAAAAGCTGCCGATGAAGCAAACAACGCCATCCATAAAAGCGCATAACGTTTAAACGGAACCTGGGCTTTGAATTTTGGCAACATCGGCATACTTTTCACTCCTTCTCAACGAGCTATGAATTATAGACTTTGTGCAAATTATAGCAAAGCCCATCATTTCAATGGCCGTTTTTCACACCCGCCCCGCTCAAGAAGCTACGGCCACCATTGTGTGTAACTTCAATATGTGTTCTGAGTTCACTTTTGACCACATCCACGTGCGTAATGACACCCAGGAGCTTGCCTTTTTCCTGCTGCATTTTCTGAAGCACGACGACCGTTTCCTGGAGCATCTTAGTATCAAGCGTACCAAAACCTTCATCGAGGAACATGGAGTCAATGCTCACATTGCGGCTTGCGAGCGTCGAAATTCCAAGCGCCAAGGAGAGGCTCACGAGGAACCCTTCGCCACCGGAAATGTTGTCAATCGGGCGCACGGCATCGCTATTGTCATGGTCCACAAGCTGGATATTGAGCGTATTTTCCTCGGTCACCATTTCGTAACGCGGGAACATGTCGTGCAAGTAGCCGTTTGCAATTTTCAGCAAATTGCGAAGCGTAATCGTCTGGATGAACTTGACAAACACATCGCCATTACCAGTTTCAAGCCTGTTGCCGTTAAACCAGCGCTGCATCTGTTCCCAGTCGCTACGCTTGGACTTGAGTTCCACAAGTTTTTCTTGCATATCGCTGAACTTTTGACGGTTCAACGCATCAGTTTTCTTCTGCTCTGTCCAAGTCGCAAGATTCACGGTGCATTCGTTCAGTTTGGACTTTGCCGTATCGCGGTTCTGCTTTGCCACATCTTCGGTTTCTTCAAAGTTGCGCTTTTGCTGGTGTTCCGCAAGCTGATCGTTGAAATTCTTGACCGACGTCTGTGCCGTCGTCAAGTTATCATCCACAAGCTTTTGCTTTTGCAGGAGCGCTTTGCGATCCGATTCCGGGAGCTTTGATGCCAGGAATTCCTGCTCGTCTGCAAAAGATTTTGATGTAAGATTTTCAAGGAAGAGCTTCTGAAGTTCAGCAAGTTTCGGTTCCGCATCGGCAATATGGCTATTCAAGTCCGCAATAGACTTGTCAAGCGCAATTTTCGCTTCACGCATTTGCTGTTCTAGGCGGCGGGCGCTATCGGCTTCACGTTCTGCGGTTTCACGACTTGTTCTCGCCTTGTTGCGTTCTTCTTCGACAGACTTTTCGCCAAAGAGTTCCTTGCGGCGGTTTTCAAGAGTCGCGAGATTTCCGCGAGATTCCTCAATCTTACGTTTTGCCTCATCAAGTCTTGACTGCGTGAGTCCAAGATTTTCGTTCAGCTGCGACACGTTCGAACGGAACGTTTCCAGTTCGCCCTGGAGCTTGACCTGCTTTTCTTGAGCCTTGTTCCACAAGCCATTCTTCTTTTCCAATTCGGCAAGAAGCGCATCCAAATCTTCCATGCGGATATTCGAGAACCACGGTTCAAGCTTGCTTTCCAATTCCTTAGAAAGCTCCTGCACCTTATCCTGCGCCTTTTTAAGCGATTCCTCAACGCGACTCAAAGTCCCCACAAGTTCTGCACGTTGGATTGCGGCATTATTTACATTGTTCTGCAAGCCATCGGCACTTTCTTTTTTCTGCAAGAACGTCGTCTTGAGCGACTGCAAATTTTGCAAAATACCACGGACGCTTTCAAACGTCGCCTTTTCAAAATTCGCCGAGTTTTTCCACGGTTCAAGTTTTGAATTCAAAAGTTCAAGCGACGATGTTTCGGCATCCGCTTCTTCTTTTGCCTTCTGGGAACTTTCGCGAATCAGCTCTTCAAAGTTCTGCTGCTGCGTTGCAAAGCCATCCAAAGCACGCTGGACTTTTTCCATTTCACCATTGATCTTACGCAACTTGGCGGCAAAATCATTGAGGCGATCTGCACCATTTTCAACCTTCGCAGAATCTTCGCAGGAGAGGTGTTCACGTGAGCCACAGACCGGACAAGGTTCGCCCGGTTTCAAGGTATGTCGCAGTTCCGCGACAACGACAGGAATGTCCTCCTGGATAATGGACTCCTTCTCGTTCTGCAAAGTCGTCAAATTCGCAAGAGCCTTTTCGCGTTCCGAAATAACACCGTCCAACGACTTCTGCCTAGACGAAATTTCACCCTGCAAGCGTACCGATTCCTTGTGATGGCGATCTACATCGTTGGCATAGCCATTCATTTCGGGCAACAAATTCACGAGCTCGGCATCAATCTGATGCTCATTCAAATAATCCCGCAATGCACCCAATTCTTGCTTTTGCTGTTCGCTAGCGTCATCAAATTCCTGCAATGCTTTTTTCTGCGCATCGAGCTGCTGAGATTCTTTTGAAACAGAAGTCCATTCTTGCGTTCTTTCCGAAGCAAGAGCCTTCAAGAGCGGCAACAAGCCGTCTATCTTTTCATCATTGCCGTTTTCTGCAATGTACGTTTCAACCTTTTTCAGAGCTGTTTCATTTTCAGAAATCCGATTGTTGAACTCCTTGATTTTCGTCTGGGTTGAGCTAATCTCCGTTGCAATTTTTGCGGCATCATCATCCAAGCCCTTCAACTGCGTATGCGAATTCCGAATATCGCCATCAAGCGCCGAAACCTGTTCCCACAGCGTTTCACCGGCCGAGTATTCGGCCTTTCGCTTTTCCAAGGCTTCCTGCTTTACGCTATTGTCATTTGTAGCGCGTTCAAGATTTGATTCCGCTTCCGGCAATTTGCCCTTGCTCTTTTCAAGCTGATCCTTCATGCGTCCAAGATTATCACGAACGGAATTGTATTCCGCATACGACGATTCTACTTCCTGCGCACGAACAGCGCGTTCCAGCTTTTCGCGGTCCGGCTCAAAATCGGCCTTTGCGCGCTCGGCTTTTTCAAGACCTTCTTTCGCCGTATTCAAATGCGACTCAATGTTATGCAGGGTCTCAAACCACGTGCAAATATAGAGCAAACGTTCCACATTTTCGTTCAGCGCCTTTTTCTGAACAGTAGCTTCTTCAATTTTCGCATTCAGCTCTGCAAGCTCTTCTTCGCTCAGCATCGTGACATCGCCAAGCCTATTTTCGATGTCCTCGACAGCCCTGTTTGCGTTGGCATACAAGTCATGGACCGCGACTGCAATTTTTCGGTAGATGCCGTCGCCCGTCAACTTTTCAAGAATCGCAGCACGTTCATTTTCACTACACTTCAAGAACCTGTTGAACTCGCCCTGCGCAAGCATCATGGACTTGGTGAACTGTCCAAAGTCAAGCCCAATCACGCGGGTCATCGTCGCTTCTATTTCACTTTGGTTCGACGATGAAACTTCCACGTTCTGCGTTGTTTCGTTCTTAAGCACCCAGGTATACTTCTGGAGCTTTTTCGTTTTTGCAGAGCGGTGCTGTTTCCAGTAAGATGAATACACGACGCCCTTGCATTCAAAAGTCACCTTTGCGTAGCAGCTCAAGGTATCATAAGTCATCACCTCATTGGAATCACCCTTAATGGCACCCAAACGAGGAGTCTTGCCGTAAAGGCCAAGACAAATCGCATCGAGGATCGACGTCTTTCCGGAACCCGTCGGGCCAGCAATGCAGAACATGCCGTTATTCGCAAAATCCGGTGATTCAAAGTCAATTGTCCATTCACCGGCGAGAGAGTTGATATTGCAAAATTCAATCTTCTTAATCTTCATTATTCCACCCCCTTAATCGTTTTCATGCGCCTTGCAAACGGCTTCGTTAAACATGCCGATAAACTTGTCGTACAGGTTCTTTACTACTTCGGAATCTTCTTTTTCTTCCGCATTCGTAGCAATAAGCATTCTGAAATAGTCTTCCTGGGTATATTGCTTTGTGGATTCAACATTGTCATCAAAACGATTAGCCCCGCGCAAGACACCGCGCGAAATACGGTGACGCTTGACCACAAAATGCTTGCCCGTTTCTTCGGCTTCAAGAGCTTGATTCAGGCTTACAAAATCGCCCGTCGTCAACAGCAAATCAACATACGTTTCCATCGGATTTGCAAGCAGCTCCTTTTCAAGATTTCGCAGGCAACGCTTGAGCGTTTCAAGGTCGCCCTTGAACTGTTCAAAGCGCATCGCCTTCGGGACTTCCACCTTTTCAACAACAGGCACCTCATTCGGTTTCACATCAACCATAAGCACAACACGCTTGCAGTTAGATTCATCAAAGCCCATCACGAACGGCGAGCCTGAATAGCGCACCTTCGGATTCTTGGCAACCATTGATGCGTAGTGAATATGTCCAAGCGCTACATAATCAAGTTCACTCGGGAACGTAGAAACATCCACATTGCCAAGCGTTCCGATAACTTCGCGAACACCATCTTCCACAGAGTTTTCAGAAATTGTCGCATTTTCGTTCGCACCAGATCCAAGCTCATCGCTGTTACGGCCCGAGAGGTTCGAAGCGTACAGATGCCCAGTCGCGATAATCGGAATATTCCTATCACCGCGTAATTCTACGGCATAGCGGTACACATCACCATAAAGGCGCTTCAGCAAGTCCTCATCAGACACATCATCCGCACCTTCGCCAAATTCACGCTCATCTGTCTTATAGAATTGCTCCAGCTCCAGATTGCGCATGAACGGCACAGCGCAGCAAATGCCGATTACATTTTCTTCGCCATCCTTGAGTTCCACCACCAAATCTTCTACTTTACGCCCGTTTATCGAGCCTACCACCTTGATATTCAAAGCCTCAAGGACACCCGCAGGCGCATCAAGAAGCGTTCCCGAATCATGGTTACCGCCAACGACAACCACATTGGAGCAATTCGTTTTCAAGAGCGAAGCCAAGAACTTGTAATACTGCGTTTTTGCCACGTTAGAAGGGTTCACGATATCAAAGATATCGCCTGCAACGATCAGAGCCTGGGCTCCGACGCGTTCAATTTCACCTTTTAACCATTTGAGGAATGCGGCCGCTTCTTCTGTGCGGTCAATGTCGTGCATCATATTGCCAAGATGCCAGTCAGCGGTATGGATAAATTTCATTGTTTAAAAACCTCTAATTCTATATCGTTTCAAATATAAAAAAAGTAAATGTCTATTTATGACAAAATTGAGGTCGCCGTCAAAAAGCGAATATTCAGGCTTTTACTATTATTATAATCATGGATTACGAATATAGTGTTATCGGTTCGATTTTTTGTAACGCGGAGGCGCTTGCATCGTTTTCAGACGCACCCGTTGAATACGCGTACGAGGGCTATATATTTTTGCTCCGCAAATTCAGCGAACAGATAAGCGTCAGCCTGCGCGGCTTCACCGACAGTGATTCAAAAGGCGAATCCATCAGCATTCAAGAAATCTGCAAGAACATCCCGGAATCCATCGTCACCGAAGTCTGCAAACAGCTTTCCGAAAAGTTCGCCTGCACCGTATCCATGCGCAAAGGCTACGAAGTCTACGGCAACGCAAACGTCTTCAACGGTGGTTCCGACTACGAAGTCATCGAAGAAAAATGGTTTACCGTTGAATTCAACAACGGCGTTCAAAAACTTACTTAAAGAACTTGGCGAGGGTGGCGCAGAGGACGTTTACATCCACGGGTTTTGCCACATGGTCATCCATGCCCGCCTCCATCGCTGCACGCTTATCTTCGTCAAAAGCATTCGCCGTCATCGCAATAATCGGCAAGTTTGCCACTTCCCTGTTTTCTAGTTTACGAATCCGGCGAGCCGCCTCATAACCGTCAATACCCGGCATCTGGATATCCATCAAAATCGCATCGTACTTGACAGACGAATACTTGAGCTTTTCAACCGCCAAGTCGCCACGTTCTATCGCAGTCACTTCTATACCGCGGTCTTCCAGAATTTCCGTCGAAATTTCACGATTGAGCGTATTGTCTTCAACAAGCATCACCTTACGGCCCGAGAAATCAAATGTCTTCGGCTGCGAGGGCAATTCCGACTCTGGCTGCACATCCGACAAGCCGCCACAGTACTTTTCAAGCATGTGACGCAAATCCGAGGGGAACAAGGGTTTTGCAAAGAAAGAGCTCACACCCGCTTCAAGAGCTTCTTTTTCAATGTCAAGCCAGTCATAAGACGTGAGCACTACAATCGGCATTTTTGGGCCAACAACCTTGCGGATCTTGCGCGTAATCTGGATACTCTTCATTTCATAACTGTTCCAATCAATCAAGAACAGACTATATCCATCATTTTTCGCATCAGCTTCAGCAATACACTTGAGCGCATCTTCCCCAGACATGCTCAAATCATAGCGGAGCCCTTCTTTCACAATAGACTCTTCCACCGTCTTGCATACGCTCGGCCTATCGCTTACCACAAGGCAGTGCAATCCCTTGAACTTTCCGCATTCCTGAGCAACAGTATTTTGGCAAAGCTTAAACTTGAATTTCATCAGGACTTCAGTGCCGACATTTTCTTCACTCGACACTTCAATCGTCCCGCCCATCATGTCTATAATATTCTTCGTGATGGACATGCCAAGGCCAGTTCCCTGGATACCGCTCACCGTCGAAGAATTCACGCGGGTAAACGGATCGTAAATCTGTTTCAAGAAACTCTCGCTCATGCCGATGCCGTTGTCTTTCACAAGGAACTCATAAACGCCATACCCCGCTTCGGCAGGCAATTCCTTGACATTCATCGTAATGAGTCCATTTTTCGGCGTGTACTTGATAGCATTGGAAACAACGTTTAAAAGCACTTGGTTCAAACGCAGCTTGTCGCACAGGATTGACTCATTGCAAATATCTTCAAGTTCCACATAGAACTGCTGATTGCGACTACGGACATCCGAAAGGACAATACCCTTGAGCGTGTGGATAATTTCCGCAAGGCATTCCGGGCGGTCAGTAATGCTCATCTTGCCCGATTCAATACGGCTCATATCAAGCACGTCGTTGATAAGCGCTAGCAAGTGTTCCGAAGACTGCCCGATTTTCGAGAGGTAATCAGCGACCTGTTCCTTGTTGTCAATATGCTCTGCCGCAAGGCCCGTAAACCCGATAATAGCGTTCATCGGCGTACGGATATCGTGGCTCATGTTGTTGAGGAATGTCGTCTTTGCGCGGCTTGCAGAATTTGCAATCTGGAGAGCACGTTCCAAAGCTTCCTGGTCTTTCTTCTGCCTGCGCGTTTCTTCGTCAACGCTGTGGAAGCCCGCCACAATCTGCACCGGGTTCGTTGCAGTCAACACAAACTTGATTTGCCAATATTCAACATGTCCAAAGACATTCGCCTTGAAGTTCACGTAATAGGCATTCTTGTTTTTGAGATTTTCAAGAACAATTTCTCGACAGGTCATAGCAAAGAACGTTTCGCGCTCTTCTTCACAAACAAACTTATCCTTAATGACATCCAGTCGTTCACCGAATCCGTGAATATCCGACCAATTCGGGATGATTCGCGTAAAGATATCCGTACAGCGGTACACGTTTTCGTGCATGGAAACGGTATCAATATAGCACACCAAGTCAAAGTCTTCGGCAAGGCCTTGAATCACCGCCTGCTGCTGGATTTCCTTGCGGAGCACGTCATCCTTGTCGGCAAAACCAAGCGCCGCAAATTTCGGATGGTCCGAATCGCCCACCTTCACGAACTTCATCTCGCAATAGCGATTGAGGAAGTTCACGTACATCGTATTAAAGCTTTTCTGGGTTGCAAGTTGCTCGCGGATATTCTTGATAGCCCCCGCCTGGAGCATGCGATTCTTATAGATGCCGCTCACAAACTTGTCGACGTAAACAGAGTACGCTGCCGAATACTTGACGTTACGCTTGAACGTTTCACCAAACGAATTGGCAGTTGCCTTGTTCATGGAATAAGGCGTAATCTCTTCGGTTTCGAGATTGATGTAGTACACCGACGTGTATTCAGACGATAGCGCTTCGATAATGGAAATATTGCGTTCGAGTTCTACTTTCTGTTCTGCAATTTTTTTGTTCAGCTGAATCTTTTCGGCACGTTTCTTGTCCACTGCGGCAAACGTCATAATCACAAGAGTCGCAACGCCATTGCGGCGTTCCACGACCTGCATCACAAAGCTTATCCACGGGTTCTTGAAAATCGAAGCCTTAAAGAGCAATTCGCGACGGTCATCGTAAGCAAGGAGACGCTGGATATACTGCGGGCTTGCAAGGCGCATCCATTCTTCCTTGTATTCGCTATCGACAATCTGCACCATTCGGCTAGCGCGATAAGAACATGTATTGCGCTCTTGCTCGTTGCCAAAATCAACATTTTTCGAGGGCAAAATTTCACGGGCCGTATCGTTCGACAAATCGCAAAGAAGTATCGCCTCGTACTCCGCCATAATCTTTTCGTGAACAAAGCGTGCGCTAACCTCGTCATCACGGTTTGCAAAGGCGACCACCATTGCCGTCGGCTCTTCATTTTCATCATCGACCTTCACGAACTTCATTTCGCTGTAGCGGATTTGCCCCGCAACATTCGAACGGAACAACGTCACATAGGTCTTATTGTTCTTAAGGTAAGCCTTGATGTTGTTGAGTTCACCAGCCTCAAACATTTTTTGCTTATCGGCGTCATAAACAAAGTCTTTTACAAAGCTCAGGTACACTTCATTGTAGAGCGCACCCTTTTTTATCATCGTCTCATAATAACGCTGCGACAACTCGTTCATGGAATATGGAATCACCTCATTGGTCACGAGGTTCACATACATCACCGAGGAATATTCCGACGCAAGCACATCGATAATCGAAAGGTTGATTTCCAGTTCTTTTTTCTGCTGCACAAGCTTTTCGTTTAGGCTGAGCCTTTCGGACTGGTCCCTATCCACAACCGAGGCCGTCATGACAAGCGTTACCGGGACACCGTCAATCCTATCCAGGACACGGAATACGTTGCGACACCAAAAATACGAGCCGTCATCCGTCAAATGCTTGAAAACAATTTCCCGGCTATCTGTAGTCGCAAAAATACGTTTCAAGTTTTCAATACTTCCAAACTTATTCCACTGTTCCCGAAATTCTTCATGAACAAATGCAGACGCGTTCTTGAAGCCGACTTCAAAAGGAATAATATCTTTTTCTTTTACGCCATTGTAATACTTTGACCTGCGAATAACCTGTATGATATTCTCTTCCAAGTTGATAAGGTCAATGTTTGCAAATTCTTCACTGACTTTTTCGTTGATTTTTTTATTGATGACTTCATCGTTCTTGTTGACAAAGCCCACCAAAAATTCATTATCGTCACCAATATCAAAACGCATCACGCGCGCTTCGTACCAGCGGGCATAACCAAGA
>JAEEGJ010014664.1_pt1 | contig 18524 bp, 14 predicted proteins | sample 8958761 | NCBI WGS metagenome assembly JAEEGJ01 (sample SAMN16246546, study PRJNA631951) | gut metagenome | biome: gut microbiome; feature: rumen; material: RS-attached | host: Bos | place: Iran: Karaj | collected 2018-10
TGCGATCATCCTGCCGCCTTACGCAGCATCCGCTGCTGGGTCGTTCCAGGCCGTGACTCCTCTTCCTCCGCAGGCTCCGTCAGAAGAGTCCCGTCCCTCCACTCCGCGGTAAGCCTTCGGCTTGGTTATACCTGGCCGCTATTCCTCCACACCTCCGCCGGGGTAAACCCCGCCGGAAGTGTTCCGGGCGTCCAGGAGGCAGCCGTTCCGGCTGCAGGCGCAGACAGTGTTGGGATTCCGCTTCGCTACACCCGCCACAGACTGCGCCGGAGCGATAATGCCTGGCTTCGCCTCGAACGTAGTGCCCCGATTCGAGTAGTGAGCCGTTCCGGCTCAGGGCGGTGAGGCCGTCTGTCTCCCCTTCACGTCCGGTCTCTTCCTCTCCGCCGTCAAGCCCGCAAGCGGTCTTGCCGATGCTCCGTTCCAGAGCCCAGCCGCCCCCACACACCAGACCGCCTCCCCGCCCACGCTCCACTTCGTTCCGCGCCCTATGGCACTGCCAGACTCTTAGACGCCGAAAGAGTCTTGCATCATTGTTCAACCGCCGGTGCGTCGGCGTCTAAGAGACTGGACAGCACCATAGGCCAACCGAGGCCTCACGCTCAAAAGTCAGTGCGACCTTGTGCGTCTTACCCCGCCCGGAGGGGTGCGAAAAGGTATATAAATATGCAACAGGAAGCAGACGGCGGCTTCCGCCGCCGCTGCTCTTTTTCGTGTGGATAATCGTGTTACATTTGGGCAACCTCTGGGCAAGGTGCTTTGAGGTACCTATGTGATTAAGACTTGTAGCGCGATGCCTCGCTTCTATCCTAACATACAATTCTCTGACTGCTGGTCGTCCGTGGGTGACATCACCTACTATCACCGCAATGGCATCTGCTATTTCCGGTCAAAAGCATACACGGAGTTCAAAGGTACCAGCGAACAGATGGTGCGTCTTGATCTGCATCGCAGGGCCATCAGGGCCTGGCAAGGACTGGATCACGCCACGCAGATGGTCTGGAGGAGTCTCTCTAAGAATGTCGTAGCTCACCGACCTCCGTTCGACAACCGGAATCACATCAGCGGGTACAATCTCTTCGTGTCGGCGTATCACGGATTTGCACAACTGGGTCACGAGCACGTTCCGGAGCCGCAAGCCTTTGTCCCCTTCCCGATCTTCAACCTGGACTTTGGCGGAAGTGGCGCTGTTGGCGATTCTGACATATTACTGCAGACCAGGCTTACTTTGTACGGTACTGAAGAGTACTCCCGTTACCGTGTTCTTGGCAAGATACAATTCGAAACGCCCGGCTATGGTCGAAATCCTGGCAAGATGCGGAACTTCCTCTCAGTGTCTGTTCCTTGCGGACCGATTTCTGACATCGTTTTCCTCATCCAGGACTACCGTTCTATCTGGGGTCTTGACCTTGAAGCCTATCAAATTCATATGCGATACATCTTGCTCGATACCGTGACCGGATACCGGTCTCAATATCACTCTTTGTCGACTCTAATCAGCGTTCATTAGGCAAAGTAACGCAAGAGAAAGCAGCCTAAACCAATTCTATTTCAGCACTTTATATTCCTATTATATTTGCTTTCGAGATTAAGTTCAACTGTATTTAATCGATGAAAGCTCTGCCATCAATTGCATTTAACGACTTCTCGGGAACGGCTGGTGACGTGACCGCCCGCTTCGTGAAGGGTCGCACTATTCTGACGGTGCGGCCGTTTCCGAGTAAGGTCGTGTCGGGGTCTCAAAAGGACAACCGAAATGCTCTTTCCAGGATCTCCCGGGCTTTCAAGAAACTCACCGATGCCCAGATGGCAGAATGGGCAGAGCTGGCCAAGCATCTCAAGACTGCATCCATTCTTGGCATTACCGCTGAAATGACTGCACACAACGCTTTCGTTCGGCTGAATTCCAATCGTGTGATGGCAGGAGAATCCATTCTCACTGATGCGCCATCCTCCCACTCGTCAATTCCTCTCGTCGAGTACGAGAATCTCTATGTTACCCCGGATCTGGTTGCACTTACCGGCATTCGGCATCAGCCCTCCCCCTATAAGCTGGTCATCAAGATGTCAGCCAGCCAGTCCAACGGCATTTCCAATGGCTGGGGCAAGACTATCATCATTTCCAGCGATATTGAGGATGATTGGGGCGAAGCAGATGTGACTGAGCTCTACCTGAAGAAACTGGGCGTCGCTGCAACTCTCGGCCAGAAGGTGTTCCTCGAAGCGTATTGGATGGATACCAACACCGGCTTCACCGGTCAGGTCTATCAGGATTACGCCATTTGCGAAGGTGATGCGCCTTATACCCGTCGTGTACGTGCCACAATGGATAGTCTTGACCCCAATGAGGAGAGCCATGTCTCCTCTCTTGATGTTGACTTTTCTACCGGTGCCCCTGTGGCAGAGTTCAACGCAATGTGCCTGGGTCATAGTAATGTCGCATCCTCGGAGGTTTATCTGGACCAGCCATTGCCGGCGGACCTGATTGGTACCGGCATCTGTCTGGGCCGTGGAAACGGTGCTGACGGAAAGATTATCCCGCAGTCCTATCTGGTCTATATCCACAACTACGGTGGCAAAGCCGAGATGACTTTCGCCCACCGAGGCGGCTACTACGTAATGCCTACTGAGTGCTTTGGCTCCGGAATCATCTACTAACCTTCAAACTGAATTGAAATGTTCAACAGTACAGGAAATAACTTCGGAGCTGGCCAGATAACCTTCAAGGATTACCAGGCAGAGAACTACGTGGTCCTGAATTCCAAGTTCAGTTTTGACCCCACCAACGCAGACTACCAGGCCTGTGACCAGCTGGAAATCTACGTACCGGATCTGACCATAGACCGCAGTGCAGTTGGCGGTGTCTTCATCCGCTTTGTAGAAGATTACCACTACTCCTGGGGTGACTCCGTATATGACGGCGGCACGGTGCTCAAGTCTTGGATCAAGGACAAGAACACCATCGTCATCGAGAAGCAGCCCTGGTTCGACGAGAACGGCCCGCTCATCATCTATATCGTCACGCTCTACCCGCAGTTGAATCAGGGCGGGAATACCATCAAGAGCACCATGCAGCGCCTTACGATGACCACGGAAGGCAATTACCTGCGCTTTGACTATGAAACTTTTATGTGTGAGTTCGAGCATTGGGTATTTATCCACCTGAAGTTCTCCGGCGTCACTTACGCTTATAGGGAAGCGCTATGGGAGGTGACGATGGAGCAGTTGCCCGCAGACATCACGGCAGATGTTCCAATCTGTGGAGGCGGCAACCAGATGCATCCCAACTGCGACGGGATGGCGGAAGCCCACATCGAGAACAAGGTTCTCACCAGCCAGCGTCGCGTGATGGGTTTCTTCGATACTGCTCACGATCCGTTCGTGTACGCTTTTCTCGTTCGTGATAACATTGATAATGAATCAGAATAATCCATTTGTTTAACCTTTTAATACAAACGCGCAATGAAGTACAATCCTTCAATCGCCTTCGACGAAATGTCAGGCTCCGCAAAGGGTGTCACCGCCGCTAAGACGCGCGGTCGCAAGTACATCCGCAATCGTGGTTACGGTGGTTCTACCAGAACCTCGTACCAGTCTTCCGTCAAAGCTGTCTTCAAGCAGCTCTCTCAGGCCTGGCAGGGTCTTACCAATGCCCAGATCCTTGCCTGGAATGCAGCCGCCAACACGGCTCAGGGCAAGTCCGTTCTCGGCACCAAAGCCAAGATTACCGGTTCCAACCTCTTCATGAGGCTGAACTACTGGGTAGTCTACTGTGGTGGAAACATCATGGAGACTCCCCCGACCCTCTCCGGCGTCGAAGCGCCTGCCGCTGCGACCATCGTCCTCTCCAGCTCCGAGATGACCTTCACCCTGGCTGAAATCCCCAGCGATGTCACCAACCTGAAGCTCATCATCCAGGCTTCCGAGCCTCAGAGCAACGGTATCACCCGCGCCTACAGCAAGGCCGCAGCCTTCGCTGATCCGTACACCCCTGTCGCTACGGCAATCGACATCAAGAGCGCCTACGACAACAAGTGCGGCGCTCCCAACGCCGGCAACCCGAAGGTCTTCTTCAAGTACTTCTACATCAACACCGCTACCGGTGAGAAGTCCGGAGACGTCTTCGCCCAGGCCAAGCTGGCCTAAGTTGCCAAGTCCTCTACGCATCAATCCCCAGCCACCGCAAGGTAAGCTGGGGATTCTTGCAAAAGACCTCCAATCGGCTGATTCCTACCTTGTACCGCATTGCTGGCATCATCACCCCCGACGAGGTCTCCTAAAACATCTTCTGCATTTACCGAAAATAGTTCGAGAAATGTGCGAAAATGTAACGAAAAATGACTATATTTGAACAATGAACCTTACGACAGAGGTCGTTAGTTTCTAATGGTTTACATTCTATACTAATGCGTTTCGCGTACCCTATTTGTACCGCGCAAAGGTTAATGTATTGATAATCAACACTCTCTACATTCTGCATCGGAAAGTAGTTTTTACCACCTAGCTAATTGATAATCAACTATGTGTGCAAAATTTTCTTAATTTTAGCACAACCAATACACAACATATATTTTTTGAAAGTCAAAAAAAGCTCGTTGGAACCCAAAAGAAAGTCAAATTGGGTTGTGCAGCCGCTTGAGTTTTCAGCAAATTTCGTAATGTTTCATTGCATTGGCGTGGATCGTTCCGGCCACGTTCCCGGCTGTTTCGAGCATTGTTCTAGGGGCGCTCTCTGAGTTATTGCACAACGCCCCTCTCCCCCATTATAACAATGCCCGGGCAATCATCACAGAACACCCGGGCAAGAGATTATACCGATAAATACGAATTTAGTTGTCTGTTTTCTCGCGCTTAAAAAGGCCTCCTACCTTCTTCCACGAATTCCAACCTTTATCATCAAGAAAACTAAACAACCCAAATAGAACACCAAAACAAATAGCCTGAATTGCATATTCCCGGAAAGAATGCATATTCCCAAAAACAATATCCAGTAACAAGTAGACGATGGTGTAAGCCACTGCAGAGACAATTGCTCTGATAAAGTAATTCTTCATTTCAAATTCCGATTTAACGAACCAAATTTACGCATTTTCCACGACTTGGCCGCAACAACGTCTTAATATGCTACAACTTATCACTCACCTCCGTCTTCTTGGCGTGCTTGAAGTTGATGCTGGTCTTGCCAAAGCGCCAAGTGAGGCTGATACGGAACTGGCGTGGGCAGTACCAGGATTCGTTGTGTTGGTAGTAGTTTTCGGCGTAAGTATCCCTCGTCGGGCCACAGTACCGGTTCTGGAAGGGCATGACAGCCGTGACCGACAGGATGAGCCGGTTCTGGAGGAAGCCTTGCCGCAGGCCCAGTGAGTACACATAGTCAACGCCGCGGTAGGTGCGCTGAAGGGTTGTTTCCCCGCCGGAGATGCTGCCGGAGGCAAAAGCCGTTGCCCCTTGCCAAAGAACGACGTTGGTGCTGAGGTCGAAGGCCCATTCAACTCCGTCATTCTTCTGGTCCAGGCTTGGCGCATAGTAGTAATTGTAGCCCACCTGCGCCGAAGACTGGAGACTGAAACGTTGGCCAGGATTCCAGTTGAAGCTCAACATCTGGTTGATATGATCGTAGGTTACGGCGTTCTCATAGGTGGAGACCTTGACCCCGTCCGGATAGACTTTGGAAAGATACTCAATCTTGTTGCAACAGAGGCTGCCGTATGTACGGGCAGTAAAGTCCCACGTCTCCCCACTGGTACGGTATGTAAGCGTCAGGGCATCAGATACGACCGTTCTTAGGTCCGGGTTGCCGTGCATCCGGCTGTAGGGCGATTCCTCAAAGATGTAGGGATTGAGATAATCCACGCTCGGACGTCCAAGGCGGCGCGTGTAGGACAATGACAATGAATTCTTGGCGTCAATCTGCCAAGCAGCATTCAGATAAGGCACAACGTTGAAATTGCCGTTGTCAAAGGTAATATCCCCGGATGAGCTTTTAGAGATGCCTCGGTTAAGCGTGTATTCCAGGCGTGTCCCCGCTTTTAAGGTGAGCTTTGCGAACTTGTAACCGTAGCTGGCATACGCGGCGAAGATGTGCTGCTTGTAGTCCAAGTCATTGACATTGGAATTGTCTATATTCCACTGTTTTGCCGTGAAATCCCACAGTTCATCTTGGGAATCGGCCACGTGTGAGCGCAATGTGTACTTAGTACCGGCTTCTATCTGATGCTTCTGTTTCAGGGTAGCAAAATAGTCAATCTGGCCGATCTGCTGGATGGTGTGCTCGGTATTGAAGGAATGGCGGTGGTAATCAGTACAGTTCAGGACCGGAACGACGATGATGTGGTTTTCTGTACTGTTCGGATTGCCGTCGATGGAATAGCTGAAGGTAAGGATTCCTCCATCATCCCGGAATGTCTTCTGATAAGCTAGCTCCCCGGAGAAGGTGTTGTAGCGATTGGTACGGACCGTAGGTTCCTGCATCTCAATGGCCTTGACACGACTGGTATTCCAGAATGTTTCCGTGATGTCGTACTCTCCAAGCATCTTTTGGAAATTGGCCCAGCCGGAGAGGGTGATGAGGTTCAATGAATCCGGCTCATAGCTTGCCTCCAGGGTGAATGCACCGACAGAGTAGATATTGTCGCTCGTAAAGTCTAGGCGCTGGTAGCGGTAGTTGTCGCTGGTGTAATTCTCTATGTCAGTAAGACCATGTACCTGCGGATTCGGGAAATAGTTCCCGCTGGCATTGCCGCTGAAGGTGAACTTTCCCAGTTGGGCATTGAGATAGCCGCTGCCGCTTACCGCGCCAAGTGTGCTCGCCTGAGTGCCGAGTGAACCGCTGTAGCCGGATTTTAGGCGCTTTGCCATCACGATATTGATGATGCCGCCGATACCTTCCGCATCATACTTGACGGGCGGATTGGTAATGACCTGGATCTCCTTGATGGAGGAGGCTGGGATGGTCTTGATAAGCTGGTCGAAGTTCCGGGCCAGCATTCCCGTAGGTCTTCCGTTCACGAGAACCTTGTAATCCGTGGAGCCGTTCAGCAGCACCTTATCCTCTCCGTTTATGCTGAGCATCGGCACGTTCCTGAGAATGTCGATGAGATTGCTTCCTTCTGCCTTGGGATCAGCCTGGACATTATACGTCAGTTTATCCGCATCAGCCGTCACTAGATCACGCCGGACAGTGACAGCAGCCGCCTTCAATGTGTCCCTTCTTTCAGAATAGCATCCCGTCGTGTCCACCTGCTGGGCACCAGCAATCGCCGCCTGCAACATGGCAGCAAGGATAATAAAAAACTTCTTCATTGCTTGATTGCACATTTTGCAGCGCAAACTTACAATGAAGGAGAAAAAGGCTTGTCAGAATCTCCCTGACATTTGTCTGACAATTGTCTGTCAGCGTTTTTTCAGGCGATACCCGAAGCCGCGACGGGTCTCGATCTCATATCCGCCGCCTTCCAGGGAGGTCTTTAAGTGCCGGATGAGCGAGTACATGGCATCGTCCGTCATCGGCTTTCCTGGCCATAGGGTACGGCAGATTTCTTCCTTGGAAAGTTCGCCTTCGGGAGCCGCCTTGAACATGTCGAGGAGTTGCCGTTGCATGGGGGTAAGCTGGAGCGCCGGCATCATCTGCTTTCTCCGGGTAAGCATCGCGGAGCCGATGAGCCAGAACACGGCCATCAGGCTGAATGCGGCGGGCAGCCGCTTATCGGCAAGACCGAAAACCGAAGCCATGGAGACATCGGCATATCCGCGGATGGTGGCATCCTCCAAATGCATAATGTCGCTGCAGATCCCTTTAGGCTTGTCTCCGGGAAGGCAATAGGCGATATAGGTGCTGTCCTTGAGAACGGGCAGGGTGAGATTGTCGCGCATCAGGGCGACGGTGTCAGGCGTGATAATTACATCTCGCGAACTTGCCAGCGTGGACGACAGCGCCTGGTTCAAGTCGCTGACAATGATGTGCCGGGCTTTTTTATAGCTTTGCTCGCCGGAAAACATCGCGGCGAGGAAAAGCAGGATTACGATGATGGATGATAAATGATGCTTCATTTATACCTATTTTCTACAAAGTTAACCCAAAATCCGGATTTCTTGCATCTGTGGGCCATTATTTTTCATTCTTCAGTGATTCCATTGGATTCTCGCGAGCAATCGGCTTATCATCTTAAAAAGGGAGATATCGACGGATTCCTTTTAGAAGACGTTTATTTTTTTACCCGAAATTATAACCATTTTGAGAAGGTCGCCAAAAGATCGTGAATCAAAAAGTAAGAATAATGAATCACAATTCCAGAGCCTTCAGAGCTGTTTTTCGGGGTGTTTCAGAGTGTAAATTATTGGATTTTCAGATTTACGAAAAGTTTTGAAAACTTTTGTTAAAATTGAACCGTATTTGAACCACGGGTATTATAAATAATTGACTATCAATTAGTTTGAAATTCTGCATCGGGAAATAGCTCAAACTAGGTCAAACTAGTCGTAACTAGCCGAAACTAATCATTTCTTCTATAACTTGTTGAAACTTAATCCGTTCAAGTTAAGTTTCAGCGAGTTTCGTTATAGCACTTTTTGTTTCAGTTTTGGGCGATTTGCCGCGTTTTTGTCACAATCCTTGTCACAATGTGACAGATTGTGACAGATTTTTGAGCAAAATACCCCAAAAAGTTACAAATCCCGTTGTTTTATGACGTGTTTTTGGAAAGTAGGGACGACTGATGCATAGTTTCAGAATGGTACTTTTGCCTATTCTATCCCATTGGAGTTGTACAGTCGCCTCAAACATGTTTAGGATACTATACAAGTACCATTATTATTTCCTTTTTCTCTCATTTATCCACCACCAAAACATAAGAAAAACGCTGATTTGTCACTTGTCACAATTGGAAAGTATGTACGTAACAACTTGGAAAGAAGAACATTTTCCATATCACATTCTATCGGTGGAGATTAGTGTTTCCCATCATTAACTGCATAGAAATGATGTTAGGAATCGGCATTACAACTTCTTTATATTTATACTCTGGGAGATATTGATCAGGTAATCCCCCATCTTCTCCAACTGTTCCAGGATGTTCAGATAGAAAACCGTCTCAAAATAGGCATCCCCTTTGGTGTCGATTTCCTTCAGCTCCATGTCCCGACACTCGTCGCGATATGCGTTGATGTCAGCTTCTGCGGTTTCCGCGTTGCGGATGTCCCTGATCTTGTCTGCATTCTCCAGGTTCCAAATCATATCCTCGTATGCCTGGGATACGTAGCCAATCATCTTGCACAGCTTTGCTACATGCTCGGGTGAAAGCACCCTGCCGAAGGCTTTCATCTTTAGGAGAGACCGGCTGATGGATTCCCCGCTGTCACCGAGTGATTCCAGTTCCCCGCAGATACGAATCTGCGACCTGACTAGTGCCTTGGAGTCATCGCTCAGATGATTCTTACCCAAATCATTGAGGAAGTTCACGATCTCATACTCCAGGTTGTCGGAGATTTCCTCATACTTGACAAGCTTTTCCCTGTATCCCGGGAATCTGTCCTCGTTGTCCGCATACGTGATGGCGTCTTCCAGATACGCCAACGCATTGTTCATTACCTTGCCGAAGCGGATGACTTCCTTGCTGGACTCGACAAGGGCCAGCTCCGGAGTAGAGATCAAACCATAGTCAATGTACTTGATGCGACCGTCCGAATACGGTTCCGTATCTTCCTTGTCTTTGATGACGGATGTCACGATCTTTTCGATGAGTTTGGTGAACCAGATCATAATGAAAGTGTTGATGATGTTGAATACAGTATGGAGCATGGAAATGCCATAGACCATCGACGTGGCTTCATCTACGCCCATTTGGGATATAATCCACTGGATAAAGCTGACAAACGGATGGAAGATGGTCAGAACCCACAGGACGCCGAAAACATTGAAAACCGTGTGGGCCAATGCGGCGCGCCTGGCGTTCGTATTCCCGACTGCAGCCGCGATATTGGCCGTGATGGTGGTGCCGATATTCTCTCCCAAGACCATGGCAGCCGCCATATCAAACTTCAACCATCCCATGTCGAGAAATACAAGGGTAAGCGCGACAGTCGCACTGGATGACTGAAGAATGAGCGTCAGTACCGTCCCGAAAACGAGAAACAACAGCACCGAAGCAAACCCGTGTCCGGACCATTTCGTAATGAATTCCAAGACCTGGGGTGTCTCGCTGAGATTCGGCACCGACCCCTTCATCAGGGACAGGCCCAGAAACAAAAGACAGAAGCCCATGATCAATTCGCTGATATTCCGAAGTTTGTCTTTCTTGGACATACTTAGGATGACCCCGACGGTCATCAGAGGAACAGCCAGTGCGGAAATATCGGCTTTAAATCCGAAAATGGAGATAATCCAAGCGGTCATGGTAGTGCCAATGTTGGCGCCCATAATAACGCCGATTGCCTGCGACAAGGTTAACAATCCGGCACTGACAAAGCCCACGACCATCACCGTTGTCGCACTGGACGACTGGATGACGGCTGTAACCCCCAGGCCGGTGAGAACCCCTTTGAAAGGGTTTGATGTCATTTTTCCGAGAAGCCGGCGGAGACCGTTTCCCGCGGATTTCTGAAGGCCGGTACTCATCATATCCATCCCATACAGGAACATGGCCAGGGCACCGGCAAGTGTTAGAATGCTCATTATCATGCTTGAGATTTTTTGCAAATATGCAGTGTGTTATTCTTTCCGTGCATCGCGTAGACAGTGGTGTTAACGAATATTCTCCCATATTTAGCAAAACCTATGTCGCGATGTAACAGAAATTTAACAGCCTTTGCACTTTTCTTAACCAGGAAAGCAGTATCTTTGCATCGTATGAAAGTGATGATTGTCGACGACGAAGCTGATATCCGCGAGATCCTTTCGTTCAATCTGTCTGCCGCAGGCTATGATACCATAGAATGCGGCACGGCCGAAGCCGCGCATATCCAGCTCCGCAAAGGGATAGTTCCGGACATTATCCTGCTGGACGTCATGCTCCCCGGAATGTCCGGGTTCAAGCTGGCCGACAAGATTAGAAAAGAGGATCTCTGCAATGTCCCCATAATCTTCCTGACTGCAAGGAATGCCGAGAACGACCTGCTGACCGGATTCTCCGCTGGCGGTGACGATTATATCAGCAAACCCTTCTCCGTCAATGAAGTCCTGGCCCGCGTCAAGGCGGTGTTGAAGCGGACGGGCAAAGTATCCTTGAAAACCATCGTCCTCGGCGGGCTCGTCATCGATACCACCAACATGAATGTCACTGCGCAAGGGTTACCGGTGCCGCTCTCCCGCAAGGAATACGACATCCTCCTTCTCCTCGCGTCCCATCCCGGGAAGATATTCTCCCGTGCCGATCTCATCCGTGAGTTGTGGAAAGATGCTCCCTATGTTCTCGACAGGACTGTGGACGTCCATATTGCAAGGATTCGCTCAAAACTGGGCACGTGCCGGGACTTGGTCACCAACAGGGCCGGTTTCGGCTATTCAATCGAAGTCAATGAATAAGCATCACTGGATATGGATTACGGCGGTTTTTGCCGTGTTCGCCGCCATCGTCACGATGGTGGAATTCGGCAGCATGAACAGCTATAAGAAAAACATCCTTTCCTCGCGCCTGGAAGGGTATGCCGACATCATTGCACACACGGACGATTATGCACGGACGAAAGCCCTTCTCCCCGACAATATACGCGTCTCCGTCATAAACTTGAATGGAGATGTGATCTACGATTCTGCAGAACCGGCGGCGGTGATGGACAACCATCTGTCCCGCCCGGAGATTGTGGCGAGTCTCAAGGGCGAGGATGGCAGTTCTATCCGCAAATCCGAAACGGCCGGGATAGAATACCTCTACTATGCCCGCAAATACGGTGATGTCATCGTCCGCACTGCCCTGCCGTTCGAGATAAGCCAAAAACGCTTCCTGCATCCCGACTGGATACTTCTGATTACCATCGGACTTCTCTTCCTGGCTGCAGTGCTGGCCATCATCCTGCTCTCGCGCCGTCTTGATGCCGAAGCCAAACGGACGACGGACGAAAAACTCCAGTCGCAGAAGAAACGGATTACTGGCAACCTGGCCCACGAGATCCGGACTCCAGTCACAAGCATCCGGGGTTATTTGGAGACATTGATCAATAATCCCGGCCTGCCGGCAGAGAAGAAGGAACTCTTCACGGAAAGGGCATACCTTCAGACGCTCAGGTTATCAGACATGATCCGGGACATAGCCTTAATCACCAAAATAGAAGAGGCCCCGGAACTGCTGACAAGGGAACACATCGGCGTCAGGAAAGTGACAGAGGAAGTATTTGATGAATTCGCCTCCGAGATCAAAGAGCGGGGTGTCACCATAGAAAACACTGTCCCTGATGAATTGAGCGTCAAAGGGAACCAGTCGCTCATCTATGCCATCTTCCGGAATCTGGTGGAGAATTCCCTCCGCTATGCCGGCCCTGGCATTATCATCCATATTGAGAGTTCCACAACGAACGGCGTCGCTAATTTCAAATATTCCGACAACGGGAAAGGCGTAAACGAGCAGCATATTGATCGGATTTTCGAACGTTTCTACCGCATTCCGGAAGAAGACGGCCATCACGCAGAAGGCTCCGGTCTTGGCCTGTCAATAGTCAGGAACGCCATCGCTTTCCACGGAGGAACAGTCAATGCCTCGGCTGTCATCCCTCACGGACTTTGTTTTCGATTCACGCTTCCCATTCTCTGACAATCAAGGCTCTTTGGACTCACTAACCCGAACACAGATTTGGGAGAACTATAGCAAAAAGTATTGATGCTTCAGCCAATAAGCATATACGGGGTCTTGGAAAGAATACACTCCGGCAATGTTGTCCAGAATGTCCTTTTCAACCAGCGCTTTTCTTGCACGGGAAATCATCGTCGGAGACGAGAGCCTGTATTTATCCATGACGGCTTTGGAGGTGAGGTTCTTCTCACCTGCGGACATGGCGCGGAGAAGACACAGCTGCTGGTTGGTAAGCGTCTGGGTCATCGTGTCGAACATCAGGCTGAGCTGGGCCGTGATCGTGGAATGGGCTTCATCGACCGCATCAAGCGTTGCAACCTTATCAGTGCGCAGCCATACTTGCTGGGCAAGCTGCTGGACATAGTACGGATGATTCTGGACGCGCGCGACGATTTCCTCGCAGACATCATCACCGATGGATTTGCCCGTCCTCGCGAATGTGCCCTTGATGAACTCCACCCAGTCCGGAGTCTTGATCTTCTCCAGGAACATGATGTCGCCGAACTTGTAAAAAGGCATGGAGTAATCCGTGAACACTTCAAGCATCATGTGCCGTTTGCTGCCATACAGGCAATAAGCCACATTCTCGTGTTGCTGGAAATGGGAGCGAAGCTTTTTCTGGAACGCGAGCGAATCGTCAAATGTGGCAATGTTCTGGAATTCATCGATACAAACGACGATGCGCAGTCTTTTCTCTCCGGCTATTTTCTCAGCCAGGTCCAGAATCTCGTCGGGACTCCTCCTGAGCTCTTCCATATTGAGGTCTACCGTGAGTTCGCTCATCGGATCTCCTCCAAAGGACACTTTGGGGACGAAGCGGGACAGGAACCGGGTCGCATTCGCGACCGCTTCCTCCCATTTGGTCGCAGTGGATTTGATGACGCTTTGGGCCAATGCCGTGTAGAACTGCTCCTCCGAACGCACATTGAAGAGGTCGACCCGGCACACCCTCAAGTCACTGTCTTCCTCCATGGCTATGGCGGCAGCCTTGAAAACGAGGGAACTCTTCCCCCATCGCCTGGGAGAGATAAGGATGGTATTGATAAGAGACTTGAAGTTGGTCACGAGATGCGCCGTCTCTTCTTTCCTGTCCGTGAAGTTGTTTTCCTTGGCAAGCCTGCCGAATACGAAGGGGGTTTTCATATAGCATCGATTGTTTCGCACAAAAATAATAACAAAAATTGATATATCAAAAGATGATATATCGAAAGATGTAATTATGGGAATCCTTTAGATATGCATCCTTCAGGTCAAACTTATAACGGTCTTTTTCACTTGTTTGAACAGACACCTTTCGGAGTGTACAAAATGGCCGGTAAAAAGTTCTGCCACTGCTAATGCATAACTTTCAACAAGTGGCTCTATGAGGTCTCTGAGAGTACTTAAAGACCGAAATGGGCATAAAAAACGATTCGGGTAAAAGAAAAAAGATGGTCTTGCAGAAGTGCCAGTATAGTCCAATCATGTAATAGATATACCAAGTAAACTAAACAACTATATCTATAGACACAAATGGGTGGCTTTTTTTCTCACTTCTACATAAGAAAATCGAGTTCTTATTTGGAATGATTATAGATAGGAATAGGCTTGTTTTCGTGTCAAACTTGTTACACTATCTTGACACGTCTCGAAGAGCCAAAAACCAGGCCATTTTCTCTTTTACCCGAGATATTCAAGTGCTTCCGAAGATGATCCTTCAAGAAATCGCTCGATCCCGTCACAATGCTTGTCACAAAAAACGCCAATTCTGTCACAATTGTGACAAACGAACTGCTTAACTCGCTGATAATCACACCCTATAAAAACCCTCCGAGTCTCCTTGGAAAGTACGTGATTTTCTGCATCGGGAAGTAATACTAGCCCTTGAAACAGAAATATCCTCTCCAGCCACGTACGGAATAGTAAGAGTCGGCGCCATTGTGGAATGTAAATACGGTGTCGTAGCGACGCTCGCAAAACAATGCTCCGCCAAGGCTACGAATTGTTGAGGGTGTCGCTATCCAGCTTGATGTTTTTGTATCATATTCGCCTGTTTCCTGCAATTGCCGGTAAAGGCTCTCTGTCAACAGTTCCAAACCCATCTGGCTTGCCTGGGCCATTGCGCTCCCTGCCGGTGGGTTCTTTTTCCTGAGACTGAGAGCCTCATTATCATAACATAGACTTCTACGGAGAGCAGGAGACTCTTGCGAGCAGTCACAAAATATCAGTTCTCCGCTGTCCAATTGTAACAAATCCGGTTCTCCCCCGCTCTCTTCCATAAGTCGCAGCGTTTGAATGGCTTTGGGATTATTACGAAGAAACTTTTCCACCACCGCCCAATCAAGATTTGGGTGGCGGACCATGTTTTCAAGGAATCGGTGTTTTAATAATTCAATCATAATGTGTTCTCACCAACAAGACCTGGGTTATAATGGATTCATTGCAAATATAATCATTTGCGAAAAAACATTCTGCCCTGTGATGGTATTCCCAGCACCCCCTATAGTTTGGTGTGTAAAAACAGCCAGATCAAACACGGGAGAGCAATTAATCTGAATTTATCTCTCCCTGTACTCGCTCGGGGTCATTCCGGTTTCACGTTATCTCTTCATGACCGTTTCCCTGCCGGTCATTTTTGCGGCATTGGTGGTAGCCCTTTGCGGTATCAACCGCGTAGAGAAGCACGTGAAGCAGTTCCGTGCGCCATGCGGGTCTACCCCTTCCGCTTGGGACGGTGAGATAAATTGACTATATTTGTAAAATCAAATCTCACAATGCAATGCGTACCCTTCTTAAAAACGGAAAGATCTACGACGGCACAGGAAAAGATGCCTTCGCAGGAGATATTCTAATAGAGGACGAAAAGATTGCGGCCGTAGGACCTGCAATTGACGAAACCGCGGACGAGGTCATAGACCTTGGAGGCCTCAGCGTATCTTCCGGCTTCTTCGACGCCCACTCCCACAACGACTGGTTTGCGATCAAGAAGGAGCCCCTCAAGTATTTCGAGCCCTTCATCCGTCAGGGCATAACTTCCTTCATCGCAGGCAACTGCGGCCTTTCCGCCGTCGGCTTCGACGCTGACACCGACTATCTTGACCAGGTAGGCGGCGGGCTTTTCGGGTACAAGGGCGACACCACCGGCGTTTACCCCACGGTCAAGTCGTTCTTCGAAGCCATCGACCGCAAGAATCCTTGCAACCTTGCGGTTCTCGTCGGCCATTGCTCCGCCCGTACAAGTGTTTCCGGCTGGCAGAACAGGGCCCTCACTCCCGACGAAAACGAGCGCATGCTGGCCATACTCGAACAGGGTCTCCGGGAAGGAGCCTGCGGCCTTTCCCTCGGCATGATGTATGAGCCCGGCAGGTACGCAAGCGTTGCCGAAACCCGTGGCGTCGCCCTGCTGGCCGACAAGTACGGCATTCCGCTCACCGTTCACCCCCGGGCAGAATCGGCAGTCACCCTTGACTATCCTCTCCTGGGCAGGGCGCACATCCTCCGCGCGCTCGACGAGCTGGTGGAGATGTCGAAGGGTACCCACCTCAAGCTGCAATACTCGCACGCCATTTTCGTAGGGCGCAGCACCTTCAAGTGCAAAGACGAAGTTCACCGCATTCTGGACGACCTCCGCAAGGAAGGAATCGACGCCGGCTTCGACATCTACAACGAGCTTCAGGGCGTTTCCGTCATGACGGTGTTCCTGCCCACCTGGTTCCAGGCGCTGTCCGCGGCAGAACGCCGCAAGCCCTTCACGAAGCTGAAATTCAGCATCATGGCCACGATATCGATGAAGATGCTGGGCTTCGGTTGGAAGGACATAGTTATAGCTTACCTCGGGCCCGGAATGGAGCAGTACGAAGGCAAGACCGTCCACCAGATAGCTAAGGAATGGGGCAAGTCGGACATTGACGCCTACCTCGACCTCTGCGAGATGTCCAACTTCAAGGGGCGGGTGAATATGGGCCCGTACAGCACCCCGGAGATCATCAGCTGGCAGTCCAAACGCGACAACGTGCTGTTCATGACCGACGCCTGGGTAGAAGACTACGGCATCCAGAATCCGGCCATATACGACTGCTTCCCCAAGTTCATCCGCTGCTCGCTGCTCGGCGAAGGCGACACTATGCCTCGCACCATCCGCAAGATGACAGGAGCCGTAGCCGACCGCTTCAGCATCCCTGAGCGCGGATATCTCAAGCCCGGATACTTCGCCGACGTCACCGTCTTCGACGAAGCCGAAATGAAGAACTCCGTACCCGACCAGGAAAAGGCCTTCGGCATCCGGAAAGTATTCATCAACGGCCGCCAGGTGCTCTCCGACGGCGCCCTTGACACCGCCGCCCTTAAGACCTCCGGCCACGCCATGCCCCGCAGGTAGGATTATTCGTCCGGACTCAACGACCGTATTCTGCCGTCAGAATCGTTGCCGTACCAATATTTCACTATCTATTTGTTGAATAGACATAACTTAATTCATGATATCTATGACTAAAACCTCTCAAACCCTTGCCATGCTGGCCATGGCGTGTCTTACCCTCTTTACCGCCTGCACTTCCTCCAAGGAAGTCACCCTGCAGGTAAAAACCCAATCCGGTGTGGTGGAAGGCTTCGCAGAAGACGGCGTGAAGAAGTTCCTGGGCATTCCCTTCGCCCAGGCACCCGTGGGAGAACTCCGCTGGAAGGCTCCCCAGCCCGTAGAGAAGTGGGCAGGCGTACGCGCCGCCAAGCAATTCGGAGACGACCCCATGCAGCCCAATGTATTCGGCGACATGAACTTCCGCGGCGCCCGCCGCAGCGAAGACTGCCTGTACCTCAACGTATGGACCACGGCCGAAACCACGGCCGACGGCCTGCCGGTGCTCATCTACTTCAACGGCGGCGGCCTGATGGCCGGCTCCGGCAGTGAGCCCCGCTACGACGGCTCCTCCATCGCCAAGGAAGGTGTCATCGGCGTCACCGCCAACTACCGCGAGGGTGTCTTCGGCTTCTTCGCCCACCCGGACCTCACGGCCGAATCGGCCTATGCAGGCAGCGGCAACTACGGTTTCCTGGACCAGGTAGCCGCCATCCAGTGGGTCAAGGACAACATCGCCGCTTTCGGCGGAGACCCGGACCGCATCAACATCGTGGGTGAGTCGGCCGGTTCCTTCTCCGTGTCGCTGCTCATGTGCTCCCCGCTGTCCAAGGGCAACATCGCCGGTGCCATGCTTTCCTCCGGCGCCGAGGTTCTCCCGTACGCCGCTTCTACGCTGGCCGATGCCGAAGCCGCCGGTGCCAAGCTCCTGGAGAGCGTAGGAATCGCCAGTGTGGCCGATGCCCGCGCCCTGAGCGCCGAAGAACTGCAGAAGCTCCTGCCGCCGCGCGGAATGTCCAACGTGGTGCTGGACGGCCACTTCATGGTAGAGAGCGCCGACGATGTCTTCGAGAAGGGCCTCCAGGCCCAGGTACCGCTGCTGGCCGGCTGGAACTCCCTGGAAGGCACGCCCATGCAGGTCCTCCGCGGACAGGCTCCCACCGTTAAGAACTATAAGGAAGCCATGCGCCCGCAGTTCGGCAATATGACCGACGAAATCTTCGAAGCATACGGCATTGCCTCCGACGCCGACGTCCTTGGCCAGAACGGCCTGGACCTGGCCTCCGACCTCTTCACCGGCTTCCCCACCTGGAAGGTGTGCGACTACCACGTGAAGACTTCCGGCATGCCCATCTACCGCTATCACTACATGCACCCGCGTCCGCAGGTATCGGCCAAGATGGGTGACAAGG
>JAEEGJ010014665.1_pt1 | contig 18524 bp, 14 predicted proteins | sample 8958761 | NCBI WGS metagenome assembly JAEEGJ01 (sample SAMN16246546, study PRJNA631951) | gut metagenome | biome: gut microbiome; feature: rumen; material: RS-attached | host: Bos | place: Iran: Karaj | collected 2018-10
GTCGAAATGACAAATGTTCCTTGTCATTTCGAGCGCAACGTAGTGGAGTCGAGAAATCTTTGTTATTCCATATCATTGTATATATAACCTTTTTCATATTGTTTACGTTAAAATAAGGATTTCTCCATTCCGTTCCATTTCATTCCACTCCAGTCGAAATGACAAATGTTCCTTGTCATTTCGAGCGCAACGTAGTGGAGTCGAGAAATCTTTGTTATTCCATATCATTGTATATATAACCTTTTTCATATTGTTTACGTTAAAATAAGGATTTCTCCACTTCGCTCCATTTCATTTCGCTTCGGTCGAAATGACGGCATTGTTAAAAGGAGATTTCTCCATTCCGCCTATCGGCTCCAGTCGAAATGACAACTAAAACCCCTCAAGTGGCATCAACACCGTTGGAATCAGCAATAATCCTCCAATTATAATCATCATCAGTATGAACTTCCACACCCATTTGAACCATTTCTGGTACGGGATCTTTGCCACGCCGAGGGCTCCGATAAGCACTCCCGATGTGGGCGTTATCATGTTGGTGAATCCGTCGCCGAACTGGAACGCCATCACGGTGGCCTGACGGCACACTCCGATGAGGTCGCTGAACGGTGCCATGATAGGCATGGTTATCGCCGCCTTCGCCGAGCCCGACGGAATCACGATGTTAATAAGCGTCTGGATGCCATACATTATCTCCACCGACGCCACCTTGCCGAAGTCGGACATCGATTTCGACAATCCGTATAGAATGGTGTCGATGATGCCGCCGTCTTGCAGGATTATCACTATGCCACCCGCCAAACCGACGACCACGGCAGCCGACAATATGTCCTGCATCCCTTCGATGAACAGCCGTGCTATGTCGCTGGCGTTCTTGCCGATAGCCACGCCGCTGCAGATACCCATGGCAAGAAACAGCGACGCTATCTCCATCACATACCAGCCGTAACCCATCACACCGATTATCAGATAAACAATGGTGTAAAGCAACAGCAGCAAGATGAAGCTGTGCACCGTTTTCCGTAAGGAAAGAAATCCTAAAACAGCGAATATGCCCGTCAAAATCGGGATAATCGGCATGGTTAAGGCACTCGAGCCTATCTTTAATGTCGTTTCAGGATTTAAAACCGAGAAAACCACCATCGCGACAAGCAGGAAAGCATAGACAAACCAAGCCTGTCGTGGCACATAACGCTCAAACTCCTGCCCTTGCGCCTCAGTGTGCTGCCGCCAGTAAGCGTCATCGTCGTACATGATTGATGAAGTTGGATTTTTCTTGACCTTATGGGCGTAATGCAACACAAAAGCGATGCCGAAGATGTTGATGACGACCCAGCAGAAGATGCGGTAGCCTATGCCCGAAAACAGCGGCACGCCCGCGATTCCCTGCGCTATGCCTATTGTAAACGGGTTCAGAATGGCCCCAGCAAAGCCGATATGCGCCGCCACATACACCATGCAGAGACCAACAATACTGTCGTAACCCATTGATATTGCTAATGGTATAACGATAATCACAAAGGCGATACACTCCTCGCTCATGCCAAAAACGGCTCCGAAGAGGCTAAAGAGCAGCATTATCAGCACAATGATGATGTTGTCGATGCCCAAAAATCGTATAAACTTGTGATTTTCAAGTCGTTGCGTAAATCTTAAAAAAGAAAAGATTCCCATGTCGATGGCACGGCTTTTGTTCATAATCCAGAACGCTCCGCCGATCATGAGGATGAAGACGATGATTTTCGACTGCTGCACGAAGCCGTTGAAAAACGCCGAAAACACCTGCCACGTCTGCGCCTCAGGATGGAAATCCTGCTGATATTCAACAGGCAGCTGGTCTTCATAATAGAAAGTGCCGTCAACATATCTGCCAGGACGTATAAACCACGTCATGACGGCTGCGACGACGATTATGCAGAACACAATCACAAAAGTATGAGGCACCTTGCGTTTCGACATAAAATATTTTTTGCAAAGATAAGAATTTCTCCCGCAGACACCACAAATTGGCGAAGATAATTTTTTCATGTCAGATTCAAAAAAGATTCGTATCTTTGCAGTCTGGTTAATATGCAAATGACACGGTCATTTATATACTTTTTTACTTTACGCAATAAGGTGTTGTTTTTGTTGTTGATGTTAGTGACAATGCTTGCAAGCTGCACCAAGGATCGCATCATCCTGCCGAACCCCGACGAGGAGCAGGCCAGCGGTGCGCCATTGGTCATTGTCATCTATGGTCCCAACTCATTGGGCGACCGTTCCTATTGCGATTTGATTTACACAGGTGTTGAGAGGGCTGCACAGCGCTACGGCCTGCGTACCCTGCAGTTTTCGCCGGAGAGCGACGAGGAAGGCCTCGCCTATCTGGAGACCATCATCAGCGAGATGGAGATGGCTTCCGACACGGTGCGACGGCTTCTCATCACGCCTGGCGTGGGCTTCGACTCATACATACGCGCCAACAGCCACCGCCTGGAGTCCAACCCGTGCGCCGACCTGCTCTATATGGAGACCGCCACACCGCTTGAAGGCAAAGGCTCGACGCTTTATCTCACCTACTATGGGGCGATGTATATGGGCGGATGCATGATACACTATACCGCAGAAAACCTGGTGTCGCTGGTCTTGGCCAACCCTTACACTTTGACGGTGCGCGAGGCAGGCGAAGGCTTCCTGGCAGGCTTTAACGACTCGCAAAAACCAGACTCACTGGCACTGCATGTACGCTACCTGAGTCAGGAGCCGGCGACAGGATTCACGCTGAGCGACACTGCCGCCATGCGTATCATAGGCGAAGAAAGCACCTGGCTGAGCGCAGAACCCACCGACTTCACCATGCTGCCAATATGCGGCGGCTCCATGCACAGCCTGATACGCTCAATACGCGGCACACAGCTGTTCGCACATAACCAATACATCGGCATCGACGGCAACATGAATGCCGACACCTATTTTTGCCCATTCTCAATAGTGAAACATATCGACAGGGTGATGGAAGACTACATCGCCATGTGGCTCAACGGCAGGATGCCTAAACACCAGACACTCGGTCTCGCCGACGGTGCCACAGGCGTGATTGTCGGCAACCCATATACCCCCAACAACCTGCATCTCATTGATTTAGACAGCCTGTGGCAGGTGGCTGTCGGAAAGGAGGCAGAGAGATGGGTGGAATAAACCGCTACGGAGCATTACTGTTCTTGTTGGTCATACTGCTGACAGGCTGCCACAAGAAAAAAGAATACATCTATCAGGACACTCGGCAATGGGTTGAGAAGACAGTAGCTGTGGTGGCGCCACTCTCCAACCCCATCATGAATGCCCGACTGCAACGCACCGCCGACTGGATGCTGCAGAATATACATAAAGCGCAGTTGCACGACAACATCTGCATCTCGTTGAAGTTGGAATGGCACGACGAGCTCAGCGAGGACATGGCCGTATTAGGCGAGACGCTGTCAACACGCGACGATGTCATGGCTATCATCGGTCCTTTTGACAACGACCATGCTAACCGTCTTGCACCATATTGCCAACGCACAGGCAAGCCGCTCATCCTGCCCACCGCCACCAGCGAGTCGCTCATACGCCGTTTCGCCATCACCAGCACCGGCAACGGTCAGCAGCCATTCTTATGGTCGCTCACCGAGACAGACATTTCTTTGTCGGAGGTGACGTTGAGCCTCTATGCCACATTCATCCAACAATATCCCGGCAACGTCATCAATGAGATGGCTTCACACTCCGCCCTTTTCACGCCTGACAACATCTACGGGCAGACTTTCTTCGACTGGGCACCGTTCCAAGCCACCGAGATGGGCATCAGCTTCAGCATCAGTGAGAAATACACGCAGAACACCTCGCTCTACGAGCGGCTGCAAAGCTATTACAACGAGATAGACAACGGTCCTAACGGGCTTTTCATACCATCTTTTATCGTAGCTGAAAACATCGAACAGCTCTACCAGATTGCCCGTCTTCGCAGCCAGCATTGGGGCATCGACCCCGACGACCCTGCCGGAGACATAGGAGAAGGCGCTTACATGCGCGTGGCTTGGGCTCCCGTCTGTTACGCCTTGTCGAACGTCACCGATGAGGCCATCGCCTCCCTCGGTCCGCGTGGCGTGGCGCTGACCAGCGGATATCAAGGCTTTTCACCTTATGCCGACCCCACCACAGGCTTCGAGATGAGCTATGAAAGCCGTTTCGGCGTGAAGCCCACATTCGCAGAATGCAAGTTCTACGACGCCCTGCTGCTCTCCGCCTTCGCGGCAAGCTATATGGAGCATCACTATACCGATAATCTGAACAATGCCATCATAGCCATCACCACCACCGACAACATCCTCAACGGCGCCGCTTGGAGCGAGATGGGCATGGAATTATACCTGGCAAGCCTCGAGCGTGGCAAGCTGATCGGCTTCAAAGGGGCTTGCGGCGCAGTGCAGTTCGACAAGGATTGCTACACCGCAGCACTCAACACCACATACGTCAACTGGATCATCAAAGATGGACATGTTTTGCATAACAGCTACTATAGCTCCGCCGGCGGCCCGCAGACCAGCGAGGCATTAGCTTCGTGGAACTGGCTCGTCAACAACGCCGACGCCACCTTCGACTCACAATACAGCGGCTCGTCCAGCATCACATATCCTGCCATGACCGACCAATACGCAGTGTTGGTGCAGGGCAGCCATGGATGGAGCGACTACCGTCATGAGGCCGACGTGCTCAGCGTGTATCAGATGCTGAAGGCTGGCGGCTACGATGACGACCATATCATACTTATCATGGCCGACGACGTGGCGACAGCGCCTGAAAACAGCGACTACGGTGCCGTGCGCACCGACGCTGGAGGTCCTAACCTGCGTGACGGCGCCGTCATCGACTACCGTAACGCCGACCTCATGCCACAGGACATCGTCAACATATTACAAGGCACGCCTACAAGCAACACTCCTGTGGTGTTGCCTGGCGACCAGGGACACAACGTCTTACTCTTCTGGAGCGGACACGGACGCAGCGTAGCCACCTCCGGCGTCAACGAGATGGTGTGGCGCGACCAGCCAGCAGGCAGCGGCATGACCGCCAGCCTCCTCGCGCAGACCCTGTCAGATGCGGCCTCACAAGGACGCTTCCGCCAGATGCTAGTATGCCTGGAGCCGTGCTATTCAGCAAACATCGGCAACGCCCTCGAGGGCATCCCGGGACTCCTGGCAATATGCGCCGCAGGACCTTACGAACAATCGTTCGCCGACTCGTGGAGCAACGAGCTGGGCGTATGGATGTGCGACCGCTTCAGCCGTAACCTGGTGGGCCACGCCACCAACCACCCATACGGCACTTACCGCGACCTCTACATCTACTGCGCACAACACACCCTCGGTTCTCACGTAAGCATATTCAATCACACCAACTTCGGCAACTTATACACTTCACAAACACGCGACTTTTTTATAAAAGAATAAACAACAATTTAATATTAAAAACTACATTATTAACTAAACAACTATTTATTAATTAAAACATCAAAAAAATGAAACGTAACATTTTATTCGTCTTGGCCGCATTTCTGGTTTGCGGTCTCGCAGTGACTCTGCTCACTCAATGTAAAAAAGACAAAAGCACAAACGATGTCATCGTGAAAAGACCTGAAGTGACGATGAGATACTACGTCGAGGTGAGCCCCGACGTGCTCAACGTGGCTGACATTGAAATCAATTATATCGATGCAGCCGGTGCCAAACAGAAAGAAATCATGACCAGCACCGTTTGGAACAAACCATTGACAGCCAACAGCTTGCCACTCACCGAGGGCGTATGGGCCAAGCTCACCCCGAAGGCTTCCATCGCAGAAGGCGATTATCAGCTGCAAATAAAGACAGCGGCATCATACATGGCTGAGCTGGCAGACGGCACAGAGGCATACGAGGCTTGGGGCAACGACTTTGACGAAGTCATCCCAGCAGAAAACGCCGACGAAGTGGCAGCATGGTGCGCCAAAAGCCCTACCGTGGCTATCACCCTCAATGAGGCTGGCAACGCACAATTGACAACTGTTGACTTTGGCGGAAACGCCGGCTCGGATGGGGGCGGAGTACTGCTTTGCGAATTATTCTGCTGGATTTGGGATTTAGACCCAGCCGTTTATTGCGCCAAGTAATGACAATCACCGACAAAGAAAGGTCGCAACCTGACGGTTGCGACCTTTTTTCATAAATGAAGGAAGTGTAAACTTTTTTATAAAAATATTGTGGATATAAATGAAAAGTTGTAATTTTGCAGTGAGGTTCCTCATTTGATTAATGAGGTTCCTCGCTTTGCTCGGAATGACAACCGCAACTGTCATTTCGAGTGTAGCGAAGCGGAATCGAGACCTGAGCGAAGCGAAAGCATTCGCCTTGGTGAATAAATCTCAAACAAATTGAATGAGGTTCCTCGCTTTGCTCGGAATGACAAGTATTAAAAATTGTTATATTATGGTAAACTACAAAGATTTAGGGTTGGTAAACACCCGTGAAATGTTTGCTAAGGCTGTGGACGGCGGCTATGCCATCCCGGCTTTCAACTTTAACAATATGGAACAGCTGCAGGCCATCATCATGGCGGCAGTGGAGACGAAATCGCCAGTGATTCTCCAGATTTCGAAAGGCGCTCGCCAGTATGCAAACCAGACTCTTCTCCGTTATATGGCAGAAGGCGCGGTGGCTTACGCCAAGGAACTCGGCTGCGAGCATCCTGAGATAGTGCTTCACCTCGACCACGGCGACTCGTTCGAGCTCTGCAAAAACTGCATCGAGATGGGCTTCTCATCGGTGATGATCGACGGCTCTGCATTGCCATACGACGAAAACGTGGCTCTGACCCGCAAAGTCGTTGATTTCGCTCACAAATACGACGTCACCGTCGAAGGCGAACTCGGAGTGTTGGCTGGCGTTGAAGACGAGGTGGCAGCTGAAGAAAGCCACTACACCAAGCCAGAGGAAGTTATCGACTTCGTGACCAAGACAGGCGTCGATTCACTGGCTATCTCCATCGGAACATCACACGGAGCTTACAAATTCACTCCTGAGCAGTGCACCGTCGATCCGAAGACAGGTCGCTTGGTGCCTCCACCGTTGGCATTCGACGTGCTCGAGGCTATCGAGAAGAAGCTCCCTGGCTTCCCTATCGTGCTTCACGGCTCATCATCAGTGCCACAGGAAGATGTCGACACCATCAACAAATACGGTGGCGCATTGAAGGCAGCAGTGGGTATCCCTGAGGAGCAGCTCCGCAAGGCAGCCAAGTCGGCAGTGTGCAAGATCAACATCGACTCCGACAGCCGTCTCGCCATGACAGCGGCAATCCGCAAGACCCTTGCCGAGAAACCGGCAGAATTTGACCCGAGAAAGTACCTCGGACCAGCCCGCGACCACATGAAGGAGCTTTATATCCACAAGATTGTCAATGTGCTGGGAAGCAACGGGAAGCTTAGTCATTAGTCGTTAGTCGCTAGTCTTTAGTCGTTAGTCTTTAGTTTTTCCAAAAATTATTCGAACACGGATTTCACGAATTGACACGAATTAAACCTCCAATAATAATTCGTTAGATTCGTGTAATTCGTGTTCATTATAATTTGAGGTAGAAAAAAATTAGTGTTTTTTGAGTTTTTCGATGTTAAAATTATTATTTTTGCATCGTTAAAACTTAATTACTATGAAAAAATCCCTCTTATTAGCATTAGCTAGCATGTTTGTATTTTGCTGTTTCTCCTGTTCGGGACAGGGAGGAATATCAAAATCAGAGAAAGAGCAAATCAAGGAAGTTATTGAAAATCATGACAAAACATTGATTTTTGTAGGTGCAAAGTATTGCCATGCATGCAGAAATATGCTTGAAAACAACATCAAACCTTATATTGAGGGTCTGGAGAAAAACAATGTCGGGATTGTCATAATTTATTATGGCGAAAAAGATGCCGTTACCGATTTGATGACAGATAACAGATTGATTCTCAGTCCAAGTTCGCAGTTTGCTCTATTTATAAAAAAGGATGCCAACAAGACGTTAAAGAGCCTGTTGAAAGGCTTCAAGGAGACCAACGCGATGCCGATTCCGCTGCTTGTCGACAAGGACGGCTTTGTGCTGAATTACGACAAAGAAGATGGACACCCAAGCTACGTGGAGATATTTCAGGCGGCGAAATAGGGGCTTTTTTATATAATATCAGACTTTGAAATTGCTTTAATAATCGCCTCTTGTAAATTTTCACCGCCACCTAGTATTTCGTGGCATTTTCTCGCTCATGGAGTCGGTTTACAAGCTCCGTCCGCGCAATGTTGAAATAAAAAAATACGGTATAAAAATGAAGTGAACCCCGAAAGTTGGTAAAAAAACTTTCGGGGTTCACCGCACAACCGTTTAGTTGGCATCCCACACCAAACGGACACACATGCCAAATTTACGGAATGATTGGTGATTCTCTCCCGGACCAGTTGCAGCAGTTGGATTATCTACTCCGACTGTCTCTGTGATAGTGCTGGTATTACCAGCTCCGTCTGGCCAGTATTTCCCACCATGAATTCCAAACCAGAAATAATGCGAGCCTAATCCAGTGCCGGTATCACTATCAGTCGAAGCCGACCAATAGTAGCCTTGACCCTCAACACCAGAACCAAACCCCGAACCAAACATGTAGTAATTATACCTATAGTAATATTCCTCCCAGCGGAGTCCCACGCCAGGCAGAAACACGGCTCCGGCGGCCAGCAACTTGTACATATTAGAATTCGATTCGTTCCAAGCTCCAGTACTATTATTATCTATCCCATAATACTTATCGGTCTTGTTACAATTAGAAGTATTGAACAGAGAAGTGAGACCAGTTGGAAACACAAAGTTGTCAGGGAACAACAAGAGTCCATAACTATAATCGCCGGCTACAGGAGAGGTATGCTTAAACCTTACCATCATGAAACGGTTGCCACTCCTCTGGAGGGTTAGATATTTCCACTCGCTTGCAGTCAGGGTGCGCCAATATGTATTCTCTTCCATGTCCGTCTCCCATGTGTCTCCAACCTTAAATACGCATCCCCAGTCTGTGCCTCTATCCACACTCAAATCTTTGTCACCTGTTACACAGTCATTCCCAGCCTGAGTGATACCACTGAAATAACCCCAAGTGAACCGATCCATGTCGGTTGCATTGCCGTAACTTACAGATGTATTCTGGTATTCCGATTGCTGCACATAACCGTCATCTCTGAGAGTGGTGGAACATTCATCAACTTGGTTATCGTGGAAACCCCATTTATTTTCAGCAGGTTTATACATCAAGTTTGCCCTTGAGAAATACACCTTCTTCGTTGGACTCACCGAGAACACAGACAATTTGTTGTTAGCGCCGCTGTTACTATTATGAACGGCATGAGTATAGTAAGGTGCAGGATATGGAGGATTATGGAGTTGGAAACCTTGAGTGCCACCAGCATTGACATAGGTATTGTTACCCACGGTAGGCATGTCGCCACTCCCCTGCCATTGCAGGTCTGGGTGGGTAGTGTGAGAAAGGTCGGTTCCTGACAGCAGGATGCCCCATCTGTGTGTGACGACACCATCCTCACCATAAAGGGTGATGTCACCTTTGGTGGTGGTAGGCGTAATAGCATTGTTGGCAAAGTTAATAGTAGCCTCGGTCAGCACGTTTGACAGGGTAACGTCATCAAACACATTATACTTGAGGTTGAACCTCACCAAAGCGCACTTGTACTCCAAAACGGCAGAGTAGTTGGTGGCAGTCGCCGTGTACTCCTGAGTCGAGGCACCGTAGCAGAGCACGGGAAGGTTCTGGCTTTGGTCGGCAATGTTGATGGTGAAGTCGGTTGTGGTTCCCGCCGTAGGTGCCGTTGCAGGAGCCTTGCCGCCCAAGAAGTAGAAGTGCAGAAAGTCGTGACCTGTTGGGGGATTAAGAGGACCGCCGAAAGCGCCATTATTATAGGTCAGTTGGCCGATGTATTTGCCGTTGTTACCCACATAGAGGACATCGCCGTTGCGGAATTGGATCACGCCGAGGTTCGGGGCCACTGCGTGTCTGCCGCCGTTGTCGTTCACGTTCACATCGAGGCTTTCGCCGTTGTTCACGTTCAAGGTGATATGAACCTTTTCTCCACCATTGCCATTGGTGGGAATTTCTTGTTTCTTGCATTGGCTCATACCAAGCACGAGAGCCAAGGCCATGATGATTGTGCTAAGTTTCTTCATTTTAATCGTTGTGTTTTTAGTTGTTTTCCTGATTTTTGCGTTTTTTCGAGAATGCGTAGGCCGCGCCAGCCGCTGCCATGATGAAGAGTCCGCTGCCGAGCGGGGCAGGCTGAGGAGGATCTTGTCCGAACGTTCCGATGCTAATCCCGTAGTTGCCGCCTGTTTGGCCGGCATCGTCGCCGAACTGTCCGGTCGTGATGTTGAAGCTGTTGGTGCCCGATGAGCTGCCTAAAAGGCCTCCGTCGCGCTGCACGCCGCTCTCCGCCTTGTTACCCAAGCCAAACAATCCGCCATTGCCATCGTATTGGGCCATCAGCGTAGTGGACGGCACCATCAAGGCTGCCAATCCGAGGAAAAGCACTGCGGCTTTCCGCTTTTTTGTGTTTTTGAACATTGGTTTGAAAATTTGTTTTAAATAAAATGTTAATAAAAATTAAATAATCATCTTTTTTTGAGGCTGCAAAAATAGTCCATTTGACCCAACCCAAAACCTCCTTCCGAAGGTTTTGCAAATCCCAAAACAAATTTTGCAAAATCAGCAATAATTGCAGATTCTGAAACCGTTTTTGCAGATTCTACAGATCGGACTTTGCGGATTTTGAAAGTCAAACAAGAAGGTAATTGGGGGCTGTTATTCCACGCCAGTGGTGTCGCGCATCCAGGCCGTCACGGTCTGTCCAATGCGTTGTTTGAAGGCCGCACTGAAGGTGCTGTAGCTTCGGAAGCCGCTCTCGGAGGCCAGCTGCTGGGCAGTGAAAGAACGTTGCGTGGCGACGGCTTCATGGTAAAGGTTGATAAAATGGTTGATGCGCAGACCGTTGATGTAGGCGTTGTAGGTCAGGCCCTGCTGGGTGAAATACTGGCTGAGGTAATAGTGATTGGTGCCAATGGTCTGCGAGAGTTGGGAAAGTGAAAGGTCTTGCTTCAAGTAAAGTTGGGCATCCTCACAATGTCGCTTAAGCAGGGCTCCTATGCCGGAGAGCGTGGCTAATGGAGCCGTTTCTTCAGGTTCGGCAGGAAGGGGATCTTCCGTGTCGACGCCAGTCATGCCATCCAATTGTTGCAGCGTCTCCACCCTCCACAGCATGAGACCGAAGAAAGGAATCTCGAGGAATTGCACGATAAAGCCGATGACCTTGTAGCGGCTTTCGAACCCGAAAAAGAGGATGAGCAGCAGTGCGGTGATGAAGATCATTATATAGCTCGACCTTATCTCCTTATGCTCCAAGTCGGCATAGTTGTCGCACAGCCAGTGCCTGTATCGCCAGGCGGCAAACACCAGATAAACGGTTAAGAGCACACAGGACAACACCATGTATGCGATGGCCAAGTCGAGGAAAAGGCCATCAGGATAGGCAAGGTGCAACGCCCATAGTACCGCGTATGGCATAGTCGCTATGACGACAGGCCAGAGAGGCCGCTTGCGGTCTTGGAGCATGGCTAACAGCGTGCCTGTAATCGTGGTGAGCATCCCCACGCAGTCGAGCACAGAAGCCACCATAACGCCAATCATGTTGAGATGCCTGGTATCGAGCACAGAAGCCACCATAACGCCAATCATGTTGAGATGCCTGCTATAGAAGTACAAAAGAAGCCACCAAAAATGGCCCAGACATGACACGGCAAAGAATGCCGCAGCCCAGCGACGCAACGTCAGTGGTGGCGTGACATCGGGCGCGAAGGCATTGCCTTTGCGCAGCAACAAATAGAGGCAGGCGATGAGTGATGCCATGGTCGCTCCACCATAGAGCATGATAAAAAGTAAATCACCAACACTATTCATTGTTTTTTTAATTTTGAAGCGGCAAAATTACGAAAAAACATACACAAGCATCTTTTTAATTTCGCAATAAAGCAATTTTTTTCGCAAAAAAAATCGTAGTTTTGCAAAAAATATCCTATGGAAGCCATGTTTGATAGAAGAAATACGTGGACAACTTAAAAATTAGAAATCATAAATTTACAACGCTTCCTGCACCACCAACTGCTTGGCTCCCGTGGCCAAAGTGTTGAACGACCGCTTCGGCATCGAGCAGGGCTATATCACCACCATCCACAGCTACACCAGCGACCAAGTCATCCTTGACGGGCGGCTATGACCTGAACCCCGAAAGTTGGACAAAAAACTTTCGGGGTTTTTTATGGGATCAAGATTTTGTTCACGAAAGGAATCTTTCGGATCAGTTTCGTCGTGTAAAGGCTCAAAACGAAATCGTCGATGAGGATTTTGCGCAGCTCCTCGGGGATGAAGATATCTTTGTATCGGGTTTGTTCGAGGTTCGCCTCGAGGGCTTGTGATTTAAAAGGTTCAGACATGTTTTTGCAATTCATTATATAAAGCCAATCCCTTCGCCGTCAGCAGATATTTCTGCCGAGGGTGATGGGGTTTGTCGGGATAGAGCAGACGGACGTAGCCATCGTGTATAGAGGGAGTAAGCGAATACTCAATAAAATTCATCCTATCTTTTAACCCAACCGCTTGCAGCATTTCTTTAATAGACTTTTGTTCAAAACCCAAGGCCACAACAACTCTCTTGATGTTGGCATTATCTGTATGAACCAAGTCCTTCCCGTAACTTGCGGGGGTACTTGCGGGGGTACTTGTGGGGTACTTGTGGGGTACTTGTTCGCCAGCAGGCATCTTCCAATCCTCTGGAGGATCAATCATCATATATCTATTCTTCAGCGTGTTGTTCTCGCCCAGCAACAGATTACGGAAAAACCGTATCAGGAACAATGGCTCATAATTGATTCCTTTGTTCAAATTGCGGTAGTTGGCGCGTACCAGTGCATTGCGGAAGTACCACGAGTGGCGTTCAAACAGGTCGTTGTTAACGCTGAATCCCTGTGAACGCAGATACTTGATGGTAAAAATGGCCGTGGTACGAGTATTCCCTTCGCAAAATGGATGTATCTGCCACAAACCAGACACGAATTTAGCCAGATGCTCCACCATTTGATCATTGTCCAATACGGAATAATCAAACTGACGTTCCTGGTCTAGATCGTATTCTACAGCCATCCGCAGGTCCTGCCAACGGCCATAGATCACTGAGTCGCCTCGTAGCACCCACTCCTTTTTGGAGATGTCGTATTCGCGAAATCGTCCGGCATGTTTGAAAACTCCTTCAAAAATGGCACGATGGATAGCCGCAAGTCCAGCTACGCTGTAGGTAAAGGCGTCTGTCTGGAGAAGTTTCGAAATGTTGCTCGATACGCGGTCAGCCTCTTCCTCATCCGCGTCGTCATTGTCGTGGGCAGTTTTCTTGATGTAGTATTCCTTCACCAGTTCGCGAGCTTCATCGATGGTGATTTCGCCCTCAATATTCCTACGGGCGGTCTGCTGCAGGTATTCCGAGGTTTTCAACCCATCCACAGCCTGCAAGCCAATCGCCACACGCCAAGCCTCAGCCCTCTCTTTCTGCTGAGGTTCCCCCTGTCGGATATACTCATCGAAATTGATATATGGTTGTTCCTCGCTCATCGGTAATGATCCTGTTTTTGTTCGATTTGCAAAGATAGTGAAAAATGCTTATCTTTGCCTCAACATTCTTTATGATTTAGCATATACGTAATATGGAAACAAGGAAGCAGATTGCCGTAGAATGGAGCCACACAATGCAAGCTGCTCAAGGGTGTCGGCACGGGGAAGGTGCTTCGTGAATGTTCGGATTGTGTAGCCGATGCAGCGGAGTTTTTGGAAGAGCAAATCAGCGAGTTATGAATGGTCTTTCGTAATAGGACGGGTTAGTCCGCATCGCGAACGAGGCGGACGGAGTAACCACAATAATAATCCATAGAGCCAACTGTAGTACCTAAATATGGAGAATCAGTCGAACCGAAAAATACACCACACTGATTGCCTTCAGTAAAAGAGGCACGATATTTACCGTATGTCTCAACATTATTTATGATCGTACTCTCACGATAGCCCGCAGCCGGTAAGAAGACAGCACCGGAAGCGCTCATCACCTCCCATTCGTCTGAGGAGTAAATGTTATAATCCCACCCATAATCATAGCGAGATCCTGGATTGAACACTACACCGTCAGGTACTGACCAATTGTCTGGAATAAGGATAAGACCATGAGAGCCGGCAACTGTAGCTGTACCATATTTGTTATCATGGTCTGTTCGGGTCTTAAACAGATAATTCCATTCTGTTCTAGAGAGCGTACGCCAAGTATTAGGTGAATCAGAACCTATGGAAAGGGTTCCCCAGTCAACAAAATCCCCGCTGTAGACGGAGGAACTAGTGCTACTATTGATGCCGTAATAGGTTGTGTTAGTGCTCCACCCAAACAGATCAACGGTACCTGTACCACTAATCCAAGGTGTCGTGTTGCTTACCAACGTATTGCCGACGGCATTGCCGATGTAGTCGTATTCGTGTTCAGCGAAATGCCAATTCCACGAACTGCCATTGTAAGTGGCCTGCAGATTGGCGGGAGAGAACCAGACTTTCTCCGTGGCACTGACGCTAAACTTTCCATCAAGAGGACCTGCAGGGGCTGCTTGAGGATAGGTGTATGAATCTGCCTTGACGATACCAACAGTATTGCCAATGGTCACCGTACCGCAAGTACCATTTTTGTTGTTTCCAATGCTAGGTCCATTGCTACTTCTGGCGGTAACCTGAGTCACACCGGATGTAATAGTGATATTGCCACAGGTACAATTACTTCCACTTCCGATTCCAGCACCGTCATTTCCTGTTGCATCGACTGTACCGCCAGTAATGGTGATATTGCCACAAACACCATGGTTGGAGGCGCCAATACCCACCTCCTGACTTATGGCTGTGATATTACCGCCGTTAATGATGATATTGCCACCAGTAGCACCATCACCAGCACCAAGCCCTGGACCATACACAGATTGCACAGTGAGCGTTCCCGTATTACCTTGGATTGTGAGCGTCTTGCCCTCAGGGACAAAAATTCCTGGATCTTCAGTAATGCCCATCCCTACTGCTTTAACAGTGTTTGACGTACCATCCTTCAGTATGATGGTCGCATCACCCAAACAGGTGAGCCCCGCACTGATAGACATGCAATTTTTACCAATGAACACATTGTCGAGCGTCACTGTGGCGCCATCAGCAATGTACACTTTAGCATTGAACTCAGAAAAAGATGTGGGATTCAGAGTGTTGGTTAAAATGTCACCATCTTGTGCTGTAATATTAGTGGTAACCTTAGAAAGGTCAATAACCGATGACGCAGCATTGGTAATAGTCGCAATGCCAGTAATATATGCACCAGCCGTAATTTGAGGGACGTCAACTGTTAAGCCACTTTGAGTGCCAATGGCAACAGCAGCCGAAGCAACCGCATCCTGTGGCAGAAGAATAGCCCATTTCTCTGTGTCGGTTTTTGAGAATAACCTTATCTGACCCGTAGTTGCTGTCGGTTCAATGCCAGGGGTATCACCAAAACTTATGGTTGCTTCCGTATGCATACCTCCAATCAAAACAGAACCCGACGCATTTGCCAACGGGAACTTCACCAAGGCGCACTGGTTGTGAAGGCTTGCCGTATATGAACCGGATCCATTGAAATACTCGTTGGATTCAGAGAAAGAAAGCACGGGAAGTTCAGCGGATTGGTTGCTGATGTCCACGGTGCATGCAGTGCTGGTCCCAGCCGTGAGCGATGCAACATCAACCTTGTTGCCGGCGAAGAAGAAATACAGTTTCTTGCTGCCGTCACCGCTTGCGCTGATGGAGCCGGTGAAGTTCGTCCCATTATGAGTAAGGTATCCCACATATTTCCCGTCATAGCCAACAAGAATCACATCATCCTTTTCAAACGTGACATGCGGCGGATCAACATTCACTTTCGAGCCGTTGTTGCCATTTCCACTCACGTCCAAAGTGATTCTCACTTGCCCACCCTGAGGTTCCAGGGGTTGTTCCTTCTTGCACTGCGAAAGGCCCAATACAAAGACCAAAGCTACCAAACTATAAGTCAGCTTTTTCATTGCTCATCCTCCTTTTTCTTTAGTGCGACATAACCAAGACCAGCCCCCAGCAGAATGACGATACCGCTACCGAGCGGAGTGCCAAAGTCATCATTGGTGATGCCGCCATTAACATTGGGTTCGCCTTGTTTCATTAGGCTTCCGCTGCTGTATTCCAGATCAGCTGAAGATCCACCCATACCGAACAAGCCGCGGCTGCCGTCATTCTGGGCAATCATGTTGTTGGCTGTAAGCGTCAAAGCCGCCAGCACAAGCGAAAACACGAGGGTTTTCATGGTGTGTTTGCTGTTTTTCATTTGCGTGTTTATGTTTTGCAGTGCGAAATTACCACTTTCACACACGTCAAGTCACGCCCTACAGGAAGGGCTTCTGCCAAACTGTCAAAAGCCTTTATAAATAATGTGTGACAATTTGGGTAACTAAGACAATAACAAATTGATTATCAATTGAATTCTTTACCTATTTTGTCAAGAGTGGCGCGGGGAATCCTTGTGGATGTAGTCGGTGGGCGACATACCGTAAACCTGCTTGAAAATGCGATTGAAGGAAGAGATGCTGGGGATGCCGCACGACTCAGCGATGGCCTGCATCTTCCAATTGGGATGCTCACGCATCTGCACTACGGCGTATTGCATGCGCTTACGGTTAAGATAGGCCGAGAGGTTGTCGGAATCACTGTACGCCTTGATGACCTGCCCCATTCGGTTCTTGTCGATGCCGAACAACTCACACAGACTGTCGCGGTTGAGGTCGGGATTCAGGAATAACTTCTCCTCGTCAATGCGACGGTCGATCCTCTGGAACAGCATCTGATGATCATCTATAACAGGTTCAGCATCAGCGGCTGCTTGGGCTTTGGCAAAGTCATCAATGGCCTGCCGCATCAAGCGGTTCTTCTTTCGGATGATGTGAGTGTAGTACAGGATTCCAGCCAAAAGCAACAATACCACAATCAAGATGCCGCCAATCACAGTGAAACGGATTCGCTGTTGGGCAAGCTGCTTGTCCTTCTCTTGGGTCTCATACAAAGCGGCCAGTTCCAGCGCATTGCTTCGGGTTTGACGTGCTTGCAATGAATCGGAGATTTCAAGCACCTGTTCATACAAGGCGGTAGCATGTTCGAAATCGCCCATGCCCTTGCAGGCATCGGCCAAGCCTTTTTTCGCATAGTGCATCATGTCGCCCAAGGTGTCGCCATGTACCTTGATCTGCCCAATGAGACTTTCGTAGATGTCGGCGGCTTCTTTGAATTTGCCGCGTGCGCTGAGGTAATCGACGATGAAGTAGTCGCGCACATTGAAGCCATCGATTTCGACCTCTTTCCACTGCTGATAGGCTTGGTCGGCCTCTGCCTCGCACCCCATAATAACGAGCGTTTTGGCCAACTTGGCGAGAGCTGTGCGCTGGTCTTGTTGCTGAATCTGAGGATAGACACCCCAACGGGTACCTTCTGTTGTGACCCTCACGTTCCACCGGTCGGTTTCAAGTGCTTTTTCATAATTCATGTCTTTGTGATACAAGGTGGAAAGCACATTTAACTGGCTGTGAAGGATATGGTCTTTATCATGCCGGTCAGTGTTTTCCATCAGCTTCACCGCATGTTCAAGATAGCTGAAGCCTCTGGCCTTGTCACCCTCATAATAGAGGTTCTTTCCCAGCATCATCAAGGCAAGTGATTGGTAGTAGTCATTGCCAGTAGCAATACTAAGATCGAGCATTTGTTGGAGGTATGACATCAATTCAGTTTTACGGCTGAGCACGTCGCAAACATCGCACAGGTCGTTGAGGACAACAAGCTTCTTCTCATTGTCTTTCTTCACCTCATAGTTGTCCAAAAGGCCATAATACACCTCGTAGGCCTCACGGAACTGCATGTTGTTGTAGAGCGAGTCAGCCTGCCGCTTTCCTGTTGAAAATGAAGATGATACCGATATGATTAAGAAGATGAAAAGCGTCTTCATACAGTTTTATTTTTTCAGATTATAGCGCAAATTTAGCTTTTTTTAGTATTTTTGCGCCAATTGAATCACACAAAATTTTAATGAATAATGGAAAAGATTAAAGTAGGTATTAATGGTTTCGGCCGTATTGGCCGCAACGTGTTCCGCATCATCTGCGAACGTCCGAACTTAGAGATCGTGGGCGTCAACGACCTGACCAGCACGAAGGTCTTGGCTCACCTGTTGAAATATGACTCCACCCAGGGCAAGTTCCCCGGCACCGTGGAATATGACGAGACCGCACTGATCGTAAACGGCCAACGCATCCCCGTCACCGCTGAGCGTTCACCGTTGAAC
>JAEEGJ010014667.1_pt1 | contig 18521 bp, 18 predicted proteins | sample 8958761 | NCBI WGS metagenome assembly JAEEGJ01 (sample SAMN16246546, study PRJNA631951) | gut metagenome | biome: gut microbiome; feature: rumen; material: RS-attached | host: Bos | place: Iran: Karaj | collected 2018-10
CTATTAACTTCATCATTTTACTGTTTTTTATTTGCAAAGGTACTCATTTTTACTTTATTATTCGTATCTTTGCATCCAACTTTACAAATAATTAAGATGTAATACAGAAAGATTGGCGATAACTACTATATCCGTATGGATCGAGGTGACGAGATTATCAGTAACCTCCTCGAAATCTGCGAAAAGGAATCCATACCGTCTGCCGTATTCTCTGGAATCGGCGGCTGTCAGAGTGCAGAGCTGCAGGTGTTCATCCCCGAAACTGGCAGTTTTGAGACTGAACAGTTAGAGGGGATGCTGGAACTGGTATCGCTCAACGGCAATGTCGTAAGAGACGCTGACGGCAAACTCTTCCATCATACTCATGCCTTGTTCTCATTCAAGAAGAACGGTCAGCATGGAATGGCAGGGGGGCATTTGAAAGCCACAACTGTTCTATATACTGCCGAAATTGAACTGCGTCCAACTGTCGGCGGTGCTATTGGCAGAAAATTTGATCCTGAGACTGGTACTGGATTCTGGAACTTTTAAGGTTACATAAACAAAACGAGGAACCCATATTGAGATTCCTCGTAGAATTAATTATTTACTGAATCTTTCTCCCACGAAACCATTTGCCACTTCGCCTGCCATCAGGTCGAAATGCTGATTGATGGGAGGTGTTGGTGATAGATCGAAGTAGTCAAGTTCTGCAATGGGCAGACAGAAGTATTCCAACTGGTCGTAGCTCTTGTAGAGACGTGAGAGAACATCGTTATGGTCGTATATCCAACGCTTCATATCTTCGCTGACGTAGAAGTTCACCATACCTGAACAGCGGACAGACACGTTGTCTGCGTATGCCAGTATCTCCACGTTAGGATTCTCCTGTATCTCCTGCCATACGGCTTTCTTGGCTGATGTTGCGAAGTAGAGCATATTGCCCTCCTGACGCATAATCTGGAAGATGCGCATTTTAGGAAGATTGCCCTGACACGTGGCCAAGGCAATCTCGCAGTGTTCGCTCAGAAAATGTAGTGCTTTGTTGAGCATATCTTTAGGATTTACCACTTCAGTTCTTCCTGTAGTATCACACCATCCTCCATTGGACTGTCAGCCTCTGTAAAAGCATTAGCTTTGTACTGGATGCACATCATTGTCAGGTTCTCGCTGCCTGTGTTCTTCAGCGCACGCTTGCCAGCAGAATCTACGCGGACAATACTGCCCTCGCTGACAGGAATCTGCTCACCATCCACCTGATACATACCCTCACCCTTCAAAATGATGTAAAGCTCCTCGTGGGTCTTATGGGTATGCAGGAAACCACTGTCCTGACCAGGAATGAGCGTCTGGAACGACAGATCACTACCTGTTGCGCCTACGGCCTGACCAGCGAACACCTTACCATGAAGCGTGAAGTCCGGGCCAAGAGGAAGCTCATAGTCCATCAGGTCGCTGAACTTACCAACGTTAATCACTTTGTAATTCTTACCACTCTTTGTTGTCTCAATCTGTTTCATAATTCTTATACGTTTAAAATGTTATTATTTCGTTTTGACGGTGCAAAGGTACGGCGAATTTTTCATTCCCACAAGAAGGCACTTTTTGGTGGGATAGTTACCAAAAAGTAGGAATTGTGATGTTATCGCCGTTCCGCGAAAAGCACTTTAACTCAGATTAACATAGTGTAATGCCGTAAGTTGGTAACTTTTTGCTACCTTTGCCGAAAATTCTATAGTTATGGCAGATATAAAAGCAGAGTATCTGGCTTGTCCGATACGCAATGTAGTGAGTCGCTTTGGCGACAAGTGGTCAATGTTGGTGCTCTATCAGCTCCACGTCAGCGAGACTGGCATCCTCCGTTTTAATGAGATGCGTCGCCTGATGACAGACTGTTCCCAGAAGATGCTTTCGCAGACGCTGAAGAATCTGGAGCAGAGTCACCTTGTTCATCGTGAGGTCTATCCGGAAGTTCCTCCCCGCGTAGAGTATTCCCTGACCGACATCGGCAAGTCGCTCATGCCAACCCTCACCGCTCTGATAGCCTGGGGCAAGGAGCATTTCAGCGATGTGGTGACGGACTAAGATAAAGTGAGTTTCGCAACTACGGCGGCTCAAGAGAATTGGTAGTAACTATTATTGGAGAGTAATATGGCAAAACGAGAATACATACAGGCCAACAAGGATTGGCTGGAGGCGAAAGCCAAAGAGGAAGGCGTAAAGGCTCTGCCCAAAGGCATCTATTACAAGGTGCTGAGCGAGGGCAATCAAGAGAGTGCGAAGCCAACGGTTCGCAGCATCATCACAGCCCACTATACAGGCAGAACCATCGACGGCAAGCAGTTTGATAGCAGTCGTGGTGTCCCTTTGGCTTGCCGCTTGTGTGATCTCATCGAGGGCTGGATCATCGCCATCCAGCAGATGCATATCAGTGACAATTGGGAACTTTACATCCCAGCAGAGATGGGCTACGGCAAGTTCTCTCAGCCAGGCATCCCTGGTGGCTCGACTCTTATTTTTGAAATTGAACTCTTAGGCATCGCATGACACTCTGTGAACTTTCCACAGATGGCTTCAGCGATCATGCACGCTACATACGCGTCACACCGAAACTCAGTAATACGCACACCGAAACTCAACCGAAACTTAGTGGGAGCTACATAGGAGCTACATACTACCTATAACGGACCCCATGCTACCCACGACAGACCACCATACTACCCACGACGGTACAACGATAAAGGTCAAAAGAAACAACATAGAACGACAAAACAACGATTATGGCAGAAGTAACAGGAGGTATATTAAAGAACGTGGAAGGTCACTTGGACGACATGACCATCTACAAGCGAGGCGGGAAGACATTCATGCGCCCAACACATATCCGTCAGCCACGGAGACTCTCGCGCAAGCAACTGGCTTTGCGCGAGCAGATTGCTCACAACAATGTTCTGTGGCGCAAGCTCAAGGCCACACGCCACACCTACTTTGAGGGTGGCGTGGACGCCTACCGCCGCTTCATGTCGGTCAATACACTCTCGCCTACGGTCTATCTCACCAAAAATCAGCTAAGTAACAATATCTCGCTACTCCTGCCCAGAATGGCCGTAAGTAGCGGACCAGCGCACCCCATCGAGTATCAACTTGGTGAGGTGGACAATCAACCTGCAGTGCTGACCGACCTTACGCCCAAGGACATCTGTAAGGGCGAGTATCTGCTATACGTTCTACGACAGGAGGTCATGCACTGGCAAAACGGAGAAGAGTACGCACAAGTACATATTTCCGTCATCCCCATCATGCCCGACCAAGACATCGAGATTCTCCACTTCGGCATTGTCCGTCTCATCAATGTCCCCTCTACCCTCCTTTCGCCTTATATCAGCAAGTACGGCAGCCTCGCCCTCGTAGGCGACCAATTTGCCGACCCCATGTTCGGCTTTGCCCTCGTCCGCATTCAGGACAATCATGTATCGTCCCAGCGCATTGTCACCCGCTGCACCTACTACGAGCGCTACACTACCGAGGAAGCACTCCAAGCCGCTGCTAAGAGCTACAAAGGGTTGACAGGGGAATAGTCACAATAGCGACAAATGACATATTGATAAAAATATTGAGCGCAGCTCCGAAAGGGAACTGCGCTCGCTTTATATTCAGAGTATTTCTGTTTACTCCTCAACAGCAGCCTGCGCGGCAGCGAGACGTGCAATGGGCACACGGAAGGGAGAGCAAGATGCGTAGTTCATGCCAATCTTAGCGCAGAACTTCACAGAGCTGGGCTCACCACCGTGCTCACCACAGATACCGCAACGGAGGTCGGGACGAACCTCGCGGCCTTCCTTCACAGCGAACTTGATGAGACGGCCAACACCCTTCTGGTCGAGTACCTGGAACGGGTCAACCTTCAGAATCTTCTTGTCGAGGTATACAGGCAGGAACGAAGCGATATCGTCGCGGCTGTAACCGAAGGTCATCTGAGTCAGGTCGTTGGTACCGAATGAGAAGTACTGAGCCTCCTCAGCGATACGGTCGGCGGTCAGGGCAGCACGTGGGATCTCGATCATCGTACCGATCTCGAACTCAACCTCCATGCCGTACTCCTGGAATACTTCCTTAGCGGCGTACTGGATAACCTCCTTCTGCTGCTTCAGCTCGTAGAGTGTACCAATCAACGGAACCATGATTTCTGGCATTGGGTTCTTACCCTCCTTCTTCAGCTCGCAGGCAGCGCTCAGGATAGCCTTGGTCTGCATAGCGGTGATCTCAGGGAAGGTGATACCCAGACGGCAACCACGGTGACCCAGCATTGGGTTGTTCTCAGCGAGAGAGTCTACACGGCGCTGGATGTCCTCAAGCGATACGCCCATAGCCTCGGCCATCTCCTTCTGACCAGCCAGATCGTGGGGAACGAACTCGTGGAGAGGAGGATCGAGCAGACGGATGTTCACGGGCAGACCGTCCATAGCCTCGAGGATACCCTTGAAGTCAGCCTTCTGATAAGGCAGCAGCTTAGCCAGAGCCTTCTCACGACCAGCAACGCTGTCAGCGAGGATCATCTCACGCATAGCAACAATCTTCTTACCATCGAAGAACATGTGCTCTGTACGAGTCAGACCAATACCCTTAGCACCGAAGTCACGAGCCAGCTGAGCATCGTGTGGTGTATCAGCATTGGTACGAACCTGCAGCTTGGTGTACTTGTCGCAGAGGTCCATCAGCTCCTTGAAGTCGCCAGAAAGCTCAGCAGCCTTGGTGGGAACTTCGCCAGCGTAAACCTGACCAGTAGAACCATTCAGAGAGATGTAGTCACCCTCCTTATAGGTTACACCGTCGATCTCAACGGTCTTATCCTTATAGCTAACATTCAGAGCACCTACACCTGATACACAGCACTTACCCATACCACGGGCAACCACAGCAGCGTGAGAGGTCATACCACCACGAGCGGTCAGGATACCCTCGGCAGAAGCCATACCAGCCAGATCCTCAGGAGATGTCTCGATACGAACGAGGATCACCTTGTGACCGTCCTTGTGCCAAGCCTCAGCGTCGTCAGCGTGGAATACAATCTGACCACAGGCAGCACCAGGAGAAGCGGGCAGACCCTGAGCAATCACCTTAGCAGCAGCCAAAGCCTTCTTGTCGAATACGGGGTGGAGCAGCTCGTCGAGCTTCTGAGGCTCGCAGCGCAGGATGGCGGTCTTCTCGTCGATCATACCCTCGTGGAGCAGGTCGATAGCGATCTTAACCATAGCGGCACCTGTACGCTTACCGTTACGTGTCTGGAGGAACCAGAGCTTGCCTTCCTGAACGGTGAACTCCATATCCTGCATATCGTGGTAGTGGTTCTCGAGGTTCTCCTGAATCTGATTCAATTGTGCATAGGTCTCAGGCATGGCCTCCTCCATAGAAGGATACTTGGCTACGCGCTCCTCCTCAGAGATACCAGCACGCTCAGCCCAGCGCTGAGAACCAATCTTCGTGATCTGCTGTGGGGTACGGATACCAGCCACAACGTCCTCACCCTGTGCATTTACGAGATACTCACCATTGAAGAGGTTCTCACCATTAGCAGCATCACGGCTGAAGCATACACCAGTAGCAGAGGTGTCACCCATGTTACCGAATACCATTGCCATGACTGATACGGCTGTACCCCACTCGTCGGGGATACCTTCCATCTTACGATAGAGGATAGCACGCTCGTTCATCCAAGAACGGAACACAGCGCAGATAGCACCCCAGAGCTGCTCGATAGGATCGTTGGGGAAGTCCTTACCAGTGCGCTCCTTGATAGCCTTCTTGAACAGCTGAACCAGCTTCTTCAACTCGTCAACGTTCAGGTCCTTATCCAGCTTCACGCCACGCTCTTCCTTCACCTTCTCGATGATCTCCTCGAATGGATCGATGTCGGTCTTGTTGACAGGCTTCATCTCCAGCACAACGTCACCGTACATCTGTACGAAACGACGATAAGAGTCGTATACGAAGTGAGGATTCTGGGTCTTCTTTACCATACCCTCAGCTACCTCGTCGTTCAGACCGAGGTTAAGGATAGTATCCATCATACCAGGCATAGAAGCACGTGCACCAGAACGTACAGAGACAAGCAGTGGATTCTCCTTGTCGCCGAACTTCGAGTTCATCAACACCTCGATGTGCTTGACAGCAGCCATCACATCGTCGTTCAGCAGCTCCATAATCTTCTGCTGACCTACCTGATAATACTCATTACAACAATCAGTGGTGATTGTGAAACCTGGAGGAACGGGAACACCCAGCAGGTTCATCTCAGCAAGGTTAGCACCCTTACCACCCAGTTCCTCACGCATTTTTGCATTTCCCTCGGCCTTACCGTTACCGAAGAGATAGACTCTTTTTGTACTCATAAGTCAGTTAAATAAATATTTGATGATAATTATTGTTTTATTTAATTCCGCAAAGATAGCACAATTTGAGCAAATCACAAAAAAAATAGAGGGAAATTTGCAAAGTCAACCTTACATTTTTGTTTTTTTAGCGATTATTTCGTACCTTTGCACGCAAATTGTAAACAAGATGGCAAGAAACAAGAAACCATTACCGCTCCTTGAGAGCGTCACAATAGAGGCCGTAGCTGCCGAAGGCAAGTGTCTGTTTCACTGGAACGAACTCGTGGTCTTCGTACCTTTTTGTGTGCCTGGCGATGTGTGCGACGTGCAGATACGACGCAAGAAGCACTCCTTCGCTGAGGGCGAGGTAGTACGCTTTATTAATTATAGTAAGGTACGCGCGACTCCCTTCTGCGAACATTTCGGGGTCTGTGGCGGTTGTAAGTGGCAGAATCTGCCCTACGAGGAGCAACTCAAGTTCAAACAGCAACAGGTCTACGACCAGCTTCATCGCATCGGAAAGGTGGAGCTGCCTGAATTCAAGCCTATCCTTGGTAGCGTTCATACGCAGGCTTATCGCAATAAGCTCGACTATGGATGTGCGAATAAGCGCTGGCTCACGAAGGAGCAGATTAGTACCCTCGCCGCTGGCGAGGGTGCCAAAGATGTGCCTGCTATCGGCTTTCACATCACGGGAGCCTTCGACAAGATTCTCCCCATTGAGAAATGTTGGCTGATGGACGATCTGCACAACCGCATTCGTAATGAGATTCGTGACTATGCCACAACGAACGGACTCTCTTTTTTCGACCTTCGTGAACAGAAAGGACTGCTGCGCGATGTCATCATCCGCAACTCTGCCACAGGCGAGTGGATGGTCATCATCCAGTTCCACTACGATGAGACTGGAGGTGAGAAGGAGGCTTTAGCACTGCTTCAGCATATCGCAGATAAATTTCATGAAATCACTGCGTTACTATATCTGGATAATCAGAAATGCAACGATACGATCGGTGATCAGGAGATCATTGTCTTCAAGGGAAAAGACCATATCATCGAGACGATGGAAGACCTGAAGTTCAAGGTTGGACCCAAGAGCTTCTACCAGACCAATACCGAACAGGCCTACCACCTCTACAGTGTGGCTCGCGAGTTCGCAGGACTCACAGGCAACGAGATGGTCTACGACCTCTACACAGGCACTGGTACCATCGCCAACTTCGTGGCTAAGAAAGCCCGTCAGGTGATTGGCATCGAATACGTACCTGAGGCTATCGAGGACGCCAAGATCAACTCCCAGCTCAACTGCATCACGAACACACTCTTCTACGCAGGTGACATGAAGGATATCCTTAATGACGAGTTTATCGCCGAGCACGGACGCCCTGACATCATCATCACCGACCCTCCAAGAGCTGGTATGCACCCCGATGTAGTGAAGACCATCCTCAAGGCTGCCCCACAACGTATCGTCTACGTCAGCTGCAATCCTGCCACCCAGGCACGCGACCTGCAGGACCTCGATTCAGCCTATCGTGTAGTAGCTGTTCAACCTGTGGATATGTTCCCTCATACCCCCCATGTAGAGAACGTTGTACTGCTTGAGCAACGCTAAAGTGCTGAAAAAATGCATTTTATTATGAAAAAATTTGGTAAATCCAATTTTTTTATGTATATTTGTCCCCAAATATAACCTAAAACAGAGGATTATTATGCTAAAAAAGACTTTATCATTACTCGTTGTGCTGATGTTAGGATTCAGCGTCAACGCCCTTGCTGAAGAGCAGGAAGTTCAGAACACCCAGCAGGAGAAGAAGACAATCGAACTCCCCCAATGGGTAAAAAACATCAAGTTCAGCGGCTACGGCATGCTGCAGTATCAGGGACAGGATCCAGAGGGTAATCACTCCAACACATTCAATCTCCGTCTGGCCCGTTTCATCCTCGATGGTAAGATCGGCGACTTCGACTGGCGCGCCCAGATTCAGGGTACTAACGCCACAGGTCCCGGACAGCCCACCGTACAGCTCGTTGACCTCTACGCTGAATGGCGCAGATTCCCAGAGTTCAAGATCCGTGCAGGACAGTTCAAGCGCTGCTTCACGTTTGAGAACCCCACCCACCCCATCACTCAGGGATGGCGCGGCTATGCTGACGTGATCAACAAGCTCTCTGCCTTCGGCGATCGTACTGGTGAGAAGTCATCAGGTGGTCGTGACATCGGTATCCAGTTCGCTGGTGATCTCTTCCCCAATGCCAATGGCCGCAGGATACTTCACTATCAGGTTGGTATCTATAACGGTGAGGGTGTGAACCAGAAAGATATGGACAACCGCAAGGATTTCATCGGCGGTATCTGGGTGATGCCCATCAAGGGTGTCCGCATTGGTGCCTTCGGATGGACAGGTAGCCGCGGTAATATGTTAGACCCGCTGACAGGTGAGACCCGCAGCGTTGAGAAGAACCGTTACTGTCTCTCTGCCGAGTATGACCTGAACGAGTGGACCTTCCGTGCAGAGTATATCCACAGCCAGGGTTATGGTGCTAAGTCTCCAGGCAACAACGTTCGCGAGATCTACTACGAGAACGGTGACAAGGCCGATGGTTGGTATGTATTCGGCATCGTGCCCCTCATCAAGGGTAAGCTTCACGCCAAGGCTCGTTACCAGACCTATCGCAACAAGAAGGAATGGAGCAGTTCACAGAATTCGGTTGAGTTCGGTCTCAACTACTTCTTCACCAAGAATCTCGAGCTTCACGCAGAGTATGCACGCATGAACGATCGTACCCTCGCAGACGACCACCACAACTACAACCTCGTAGACGTTGAGCTCGACTTCAGATTTTAAAAAATCTTCTGTCTCAGCTTTTGCCAGAGATGGGTTTTGCGACGGAGGATGTGAAGTGAGAGACTCAGGCTGAGCACAACAAGCAAAAGGCCTGTACCCCAATACAGCAAACCCTCGGCTGTCAGCGTCACGATGAACAGCAGCAGTCCGATACCCGTCTGCACAATAGCATAACCAGATACGGTTGCCGAAAAGCGGTAACCGTATTTTTTGTAGGCATAGGCGTTCACCAGCACATACTCGAAGAGATGGGCCAGGGCTACGGCAATACCTGTGCCATAAAGTCCCCAGTGCTCATAACCTACGATGAACAGCACGATGAAAGCCACGTAATACGATGTCTCGAGGAAGAGGTACGAGAGCGAATAGCCCCTCGCCAGCGTGATATAGGCCACAGGCAGCGTCATCACCTTCAGATACATCGCCAACGTAGCCACCTGCGCCATCTCCACCACAGGAAGGAACTGCGAGCTGAAAAGCAGCGGGATCAGGATGGGAAGCGACAGCATCAGGGCTGCCAGCATCGGCGACAGCAACAGCAACGACACTTCCATCTGACGATTCACGCACTCGTTGGTCTGGGCGATGTCATGCTGCACACCTGAAAGACGGGGGAAATAGTCGGCCTCCATCGCCGAGAACACCATCCCCGCATAGGTGATGGTCAGCATATAGCCCGCATTATAGAGTCCCAACATGTCGAGGTCGCCCACCACGTTCAGATACGAACGGATCAATAGTTCTGAGGCACTGCCGATAACAGCCGCCAACGTAAAGGCCACCCCCAGACGCACCATCTCCATACCCTCGCCCAGCATACCTTTGGCTCCTGAGAGGCGCAGCGGCATCAGACGGTAGGAATGTCTCACTGTCAGCAACAACGTAGCCAGCGCCATCAGCACAATCACAGGCACGATACCCGATTCACCAAAGAAATAGTAGATGGGGATCGATATCACCAGTGCAGCCACCACTGCGAACACCTGGACACTCGCCAGCGAACCCAACGAGCGCATCGCCTTCAGGATAGCCGTCTCACCACCCGTAATAGCCAGCATGCCTACGGCCGGGGCCAGCAGCATGAAATGCAGCGTGTGGTTTCCCCAGGCAAACGTCGTCTGACTCAAAATGGGTCCTATCAGCAGACACACGAGCATACCCAGCAAGGCCGTCAGCAGACTCCATCCTCGCACGACCTTCACGAAATGCTCCAGCGCAGCCTCGTCGCCTGCGTCATAAAGTGCCGAGAGATGTCGGACGGCACTGAACGAGACACCCAGATTGGTAGCCTGAGACACAAAGCCGACGGTGGTATTGAAGAGTGAGGCCAGTCCCATTCCCGAGGGTCCCAGCAACAGCGCAATCAGCTTCGTACGTACAAGTCCCAACACGATGTTCAGACCTTGTACGCCACCAAAGATTCCTGTATATTTCAGGATGTGCTGATAGCTTTCGTTGCCCTCTTTTTTCATATTTTCACGTTTCAGAACGCAAAATTAGTCAAAATATTTTGAATTCACAAATAAAATGCATAATTTTGCAACGTGAAACTGACTATTATCATTCCTGTCTACAAAGTAGAGGCCACACTGGAACGGTGTATAGAGAGTGTGGTTCATCAGGATTTCAACAATTACGAGCTCATTCTCGTAGACGACGGCTCACCTGACGGATGTCCCGCCATCTGCGACAAATGGGCTATTAAGGATCAGCGTATTCAGGTGATCCACAAGAAGAACGGCGGACTCAGCGATGCCCGCAATGCAGGACTCGACATCGCACAAGGTGACTATATCACCTTCATCGACTCCGACGACTTTATCGATGCTCATACCTACACACCGTTAATCAACTATCTCGAGAACCATCCCGAAACAGATATCCTGGAGTATCCGGCCATCCTCTTCTATCAGTCGGAACAGCAACAGGACCTGCGGTTCCCCAACCAGACCGTCTATCACGATATGGAGGACTACTGGTATGAGGAAAAGGCCTACCAGCACTCCTATGCCTGGAACAAGCTCTACCGCAAGTCGCTCTTCGACGATGCCCGATTCCCCACAGGTGTCGTGTTCGAGGACATCTGTACCCTCCATAAGCTGCTCGAGAAGACCCAAGTGCTCGCCACCATCAATCAGGGGTGTTACTACTACTGCTTCAACCCCCAGGGTATCACTGCCACCGCCGATGGTCCTGCCCTCCGCATGCACCTGCTCCACCACGTGAGCATCCTCAACAACAGCCAGCGCCGCGATGCCGATTTCCACTTATATTATTACCAGGTGCTCAACATCCAGATCGACACTTACTTGGCTACTGGCGACCTGCCCATGTTGCCCGACTTCAAGTTGAACCCCTCTTATTTCAAGGGCTCAGATAAACTTAAAGTCATCCTATTCAACATGCTGGGTGTTAATCAATTATGCAAACTGATTAGTCTGTTCCGCAAACTATGACCAAGCCTCTCGTCAGCTTCATCATAGCCTATTACGACCTGCCGCTGAAGATGCTCTGCGAGTGTATCGACAGCATCCTGGCACTTGCGCTGCAACCATCCGAACGCGAGATTATCGTGGTCGACGACGGCTCTGATGTCAGCCCGATGAACGAGCTCCTGCACTATGGCGACAACATCATCTATATCCGTCAACACAACAAGGGACTGAGTGAGGCGCGCAATACTGGCATCCAGATGGCAACGGGGGCCTACCTCCAGTTCGTCGATAGCGACGACTATCTGCTGAAGGCACCTTACGAACATTGTCTTGACCTCCTGCGACACAGGAATCCCGAGATGGTTGTCTTCGACTTCATCCGTACTGAGAAGCCTGCTACTAAAGACTGCTATCACGACAGTGAGACGCTGGCAGGCAGCGAGTTCATGCGCCGTCAGAACATTCGCGGTTCTGCCTGTGGCTATGTCTTCAGCCGAAGCATCCTGGGCGACCTCCGTTTCACCCCAGGCATCTACAACGAGGACGAGGAGTTCACCCCCCAGCTGCTGCTCAGGGCAGAGGTGCTCATCCTCACTGATGCGCAGGCCTACGGCTATCGCGAGCGCCCCGGGTCCATCATCACTAATACGGATATCCGCCAGCGTCTGAAGCGCCTCGAGGACACACGCTGCATCATCAGCCGACTGAACACCCTTGCAGACCGTCAACCCGTCGACAACCGCACAGCCCTGCAGCGACGCGTGGCACAGCTGACAATGGACTATCTCTACAACATCATCCGTCTGACAGGCTCGCGCCACTATCTCGAGCGCAAGATGGAGCTTCTCCGGAAGGAAGGCCTTTTCCCCCTCCCCGATCGTAACTACACCACCAAATATACCTGGTTCCGCCGCATGACCAACTCCTCACTGGGCATCTCCCTGCTCATGCGCGTGGTTCAGAGACTGAACAAATGAGAATACTGCTTGTAGGCGAATACAGCAACGTCCACGCCACCCTCGCTGAGGCGCTGCGTACGTTGGGCCACGAGGTCTGCGTCATTTCCAACGGTGACTTCTGGAAGGATTACCCGCGCGATATCGATGTCGCCCGCCGACCTGGCAAGTGGGGCGGCCTCCGGCTCATGGCACGTCTCTATCGTCTGCTGCCACGATTGCGGGGCTACGACGTCGTACAACTCATCAACCCCATGTTCTTCGAGCTGAAGGCCGAGCGCCTCTATTTCTTCTACGACTATCTGCGCAGCCACAACGGGAAGGTGTTCCTGGGTGCCTTCGGTATGGACTGGTACTGGGTTCACGAGTGCGTCTACAAGCGTCCCCTGCGCTATAGCGACTTCAATATCGGCAACCAACTGCGAACGGATGCTGAAGCGATGAGATACCGCAACGACTGGCTCGGCACGCCGAAAGGTAAGCTCAACCGTTATATCGCTGACGACTGTGACGGCATCATCACGGGCCTCTATGAATACGATGTCTGCTATCGTCCTCACTTCTCTGAGAAGACCACCTTCATCCCCTTCCCCATCCGCACTCAGGGTTCTGCCCCCAAGGGGTCTGACTTTTCTGCCCCTCAGGGGTCTGACCTTTCTGTGTCCGTCGATCAGGGGTCTGACCTTTCTGTGTCCGTCGAAGACGACACTGAGGGGTCTGACCCCGCACTCCGCCTCTTTATCGGCATCAACAAGGAAAGAAGCGCCTACAAAGGCACCGACATCATGCTCCGCGCCGCTGAGGCTATCGCCCGGAAATACCCCGATCGCCTCACCCTCCAGATAGCCGAGTCCGTTCCCTTTGCCGAATACCGGCAGATGATGAATCGCTCTGATGCCATTCTCGACCAGCTCTACAGCTACACCCCCTCGATGAACGCCCTCCTGGCCATGTCGAAAGGCATCGTCTGCATCGGAGGTGGCGAGCCCGAGAACTACGACATCATCGGCGAGCGCGAGCTCCGTCCCATCATCAACGTCGAGCCCACCTACGAGAGCGTCTTCAGCGCCCTCGAGTCATTGGTTCTGCATCCAGAACAACTGCCCGCCCTCCAACAGGAGAGCAGAACCTATATCCACCGCCATCACGATCATCTCGAGGTAGCGCGTCGTTACCTCGATGCCTGGCAGAGGTAATAACCGAGTTTATAAAGTTTGAACAGGAAAAGCTTGGGACGTGTGCTGCAGAGGTTGCGGCGCACGGCTGGCCCAAACAGGCGGTATAATGCACGGATCAGCTTGACGACCAAGGGGATGTGGATGCCTGAGACCAGGGTGAGCAGACGTGAATAGCCACGCAGATCCTCACGAAACTGATAGAGCGTGCGCAGCCCCTCCTCCGTCTTCGCCACAAAGTCGGCATTCGTCTCAAACGCGCAGAAGCCCAGCGGGTTGTCGATATGACGGATAGCCACCCGATGCCTTCGCAGGGTCTTGCCTAACAGCACATCCTCATAGCCATAATGTCGGAACCGTTCGTCGAAAGGATACTTCAGCATCAGCTCCCGACGGATGAAGAGATTGGCCGTGTGGAGGTGCTGATAAGGTGTGAGCTGCCGCTCAGGTGCCGTGTGGTGAGGCTCCTCGGCCTTCTCGTAGAGATAGCGCAGATTCCCCTTCAACGCATCAGCATCGCCTCCTATCGTCACCCCGCCGTCAATCACCCCGTCACAGCCAGCCGAGAGATAACGCGCGATATACTGATCGCTCACCACGCTCATATCACTGTCGATAAACAGCAGATGGTCGTATTGGGCCGTCTGAGCCAGGAAGTTACGGATGGCAGCACGACCAGCATTCTCCTTCCTGACGATGTACTGACAATGCTCGAGGGACGCTATCCCGAGATTAGCCTCCACCGCCGACCGATCCGTCGAACCGTCGTCAGCCACGATGATCTCATAGGGCACACCCGCCTGCTCCAGTTGCGTTTGCAACTGACTAACCAGCTCCAGACAGGACTGATTGTAAGTCGGTATAAGGACGGAGAGGTTATACATTAAACATTAAAGATTAAACATTAAACGTTATTTTGCTGACAAAGTTACAAAAAATTCGACTTTATCGCTCAGTTTTACTTAAATTTTAGTACCTTTGCCCTGAAATTTAATGTTTAATGTATAATGTTTAATGTAAAAAACATATTTGTTTGGGTTGCTTTGCTGACGGTCAGCCATCTGCAGGCACAGACCGTCAAGGAGACAGTCGACAGCGTGAAGTCAGGACTGAAGGCCTCATCCGTCAAGGACGCCTACGATAAGGTCAACGACTCGTTCAAGCTGAAGAAGGCCAGTGCCGACACCCTCATTGGCACCTGGCGCTACAAGGAACCCGCCGTCTATGCCACCAAGGGCAACATCCTGCTGAAGATGGCCGAGAATGCGGTGGCCAACCAAGTCGAGAAACTCCTGCAGTCATATATCGACAAGAGCAATATCACCACTGAGAACACCGAGTTCACCTTCCACCCCGACGGCAGGTTCGACCGCATCATCGCAGGTCGCGAGGCCCACGGCGTCTGGCTCGTCAATGGCGAGAAACTCGTACTCGGCATCGGCAACGTCATGACAGCCGACATCACCACCCACCACGAGGGCGGCGAGCTCATGCTCCTCATCGATGTCGACAAGCTGTTGTCAGCCCTGAAGACCCTCGGTGCGATGAAGGACAACAAGACCAACAAGCAGCTTATCAAGCTTACAAAGAGGATTCCAGGCCTCCAAGCAGGCATCTTGTTAGTTAAAAAAGATTAAATAACGCACCTCCGACCCCCACTTTTCACCTTTCACCTCTCACTTTTCACTTCTTTTTCGTAATTTTGCAGCCGCTATTACGAGATAATGGCACTGAAATTCAAATTTTTAACAACAAAATTACAAAAAACAATGGCAACAAAGATCAGATTGCAGCGCGGTGGTCGCAAAGGTTATGCTTTCTACAGCATCGTTATCGCCGACGCTCGTGCACCACGAGATGGTAGATTTACTGAGAAGATTGGTACTTACAACCCCAACACCAATCCTGCCACAGTAGACTTGAATTTCGAGCGTGCGCTCTATTGGGTAGAGACAGGTGCTCAGCCCACAGACACAGTACGTAACATCCTGAGCCGTGAGGGCGTTTACCTGATGAAGCACCTCCGTGGTGGCGTTAAGAAGGGCGCTTTCGACGAGGCTGCTGCCCAGAAAAAGTTCGACGCCTGGAAGGCTGACAAGCAGAACGGTCTGAGCAAGATCGCTGAGGCTGAGGCAAAGGCCAAGAAGGATGCTGCTGCTAACGCACTGAAGGCAGAGAAGGCCGTTAACGAGGCCATCGCCAAGAAGGTAGCCGACAAGAAGGCTGCTGAGGCTGCTGCAAAGGCAGAGGCTGAGGCTGCTGCCGCTGCTGCTGAGGCACCAGCTGCTGCTGAGGAGGCTCCCGCTGAGGCTTAAGCTTCGTGAAAGTTTCAGAAATAAAGGCTGCGCACAAGCGTGGCCTTTTTTTGAAGACAGACATCAATATTCACCTAAAATACTAAATTCTTATGGCAACTTCAAACGTACGTCCGGCCTCTATGGAGCGCATCACAACGCCCGAACTGGCCCAGAAATTCATCGACGAACAGATTAGTGAGCTCCGTGCTCAGATTGGCGACAAGAAAGTCCTCCTCGCCCTCTCAGGCGGTGTCGACTCCTCAGTCGTCGCAGCTCTCCTCATCAAGGCTGTAGGCCAGCAGCTCGTCTCAGTCCACGTCAACCACGGTCTGCTGCGCAAGGGCGAGCCCGAGCAGGTCGTCAAGGTCTTCCGCGACGAACTCAACGCCAACCTCGTCTATGTCGACGCCACCGACCGCTTCCTCGACAAGCTCGCAGGCATCTCCGATCCCGAGCAGAAGCGTAAGATTATCGGTGCCGAGTTCATCCGCGTCTTCGAGGAAGAGGCACGCAAGCAGGAGGGCATCAGCTTCCTCGCTCAGGGCACCATCTACCCCGACATCGTCGAGTCAGGTCCCGTCAAGTCCCACCACAACGTAGGCGGACTCCCCGAAGACCTCCAGTTCGAACTCGTTGAGCCCATCAAACTGCTCTTTAAAGATGAGGTACGCGTGGTCGGCAAGCAGCTCGGTCTGCCCGACAACATGGTGTTCCGTCAGCCCTTCCCCGGCCCCGGTCTCGGTGTCCGTTGCACAGGCGCCATCACCCGCGACCGTCTGGAGGCCCTTCGTGAGTCAGACGCCATCCTCCGCGAGGAGTTTGCCAAGAACGGCCTCGAGGGCAAAGTATGGCAGTACTTCACCATTGTGCCCGACTACAAGTCCACTGGTGTCCGCGACAACAAGCGCTCTTGGGACTGGCCCGTCATCATCCGTGCCGTCAACACCCGCGATGCGATGACTGCCACCATCGAGGAGATCCCCTACTCGCTCCTCCACCACATCACCCAGCGCATCATTACCGAGGTCCCCGGCGTCAACCGCGTCCTCTACGACCTCACCCCGAAACCCACCGGCACCATCGAGTGGGAGTAAAACAATACCCCTCTGAAATCTGATAAAAGTATTATATATCAATTTTAAATCAGATATGATCATCACGAAGTAGTACTTCCTGTCCCTACCCTTGCTCAGGCTGCTGTGGTCCTGTCTGAAGATCGGCATGTTCCTGATATGCTTGGGCAGACGGGCTGTCCTTAGATAGCGTGCATAGCACGAGTTTTGTGTTTATGGCTAAAAACAGAAAATTAGGGTCTGCAGTGATTGCAGGCCCTAATTTATGACACAATGGTTTGACACTGTTGTGTTATGATTGCATTTGCCGTCGAAAAATCAATAATACTTATGCTTGTCGCGCATCTTGCAGGGGAACCAGAACGAAGCAAACGACTTGCGCTCGTTTTCCGTATCCATATTGAGCTCGCCTCCAAGAACATCGATAATAGCCTTACAGGTAGCTATTCCGAGGATAGACGATTCGTTGACCTGCTTCAGAGCGTCTTCACGCTGCAGGAATGAGTAGATATCAGTACCTATCAGTTCACCCTTGCCTTTGCCCGAATATGTGATTGTCACCTTCAGTCCTCTGCGCTCACTTCCGTAAATGATGTCAATTTCGCCCTGCAATGTGAAATTTGCAGCATACGTCAGCAGATGCAGCATCAGTTGGTGCATAAGATTCGTGTCAAGCCAAGCCTTGCAGTGAGGTGAAAGATCAGTGCGTACACGCACAGAGACATCGGGCTTGGCGATGTTCATAGCTTCTCGACGATAAGAGGCCATCAGCTCAGTGAGGTTAACCTCGATGAACGTGAATGAAGGTGTGATACCCTCGAATTTCGATATCTCATAGAGCTGTCCAACGAAACCGATCACTTCCTGGCTGTCTCTCTCGATATGAGCCGCTATTTCCTGGATCTGAGCAGGATCCATGTTCTTCTCTTCCAGAATCATCTTGCTGTAACCATTGATTGCATTCAGCGGGGAGCGCAGTGCCTGACTGGCATTATCAATAAATGCCGTCTTCAGCAGTTCACTCTTCTGTGCGCGCTTAACCTCTTTCTTCAGCAGTCTTTCGTAATGGTCATGGATAAAAAACAAGGCAAAGCCAAAGACTAACACAAGAAGGAAAATGACTGTCAAAAATATTAAATCCATATGTATAGATATATTTTATCAATTCGGTTGCAAAGATACATAAAAATTCCGAAAGAAACAAATATATAATGAAAAATTATACATTTTATCCATTGGGCTTTTGTAAAAAAGGGGAATGTCTTGTACTGATATAGGTTGACACATTTAAGAACTAAATAAATGTGTTAATTGTATGAGAATTTTAAATCCAAGATTTCCCAAGGAGAAGAAAGCGGAGATAATCTCTACTTATCTGACTGGAGA
>JAEEGJ010014668.1_pt1 | contig 18521 bp, 18 predicted proteins | sample 8958761 | NCBI WGS metagenome assembly JAEEGJ01 (sample SAMN16246546, study PRJNA631951) | gut metagenome | biome: gut microbiome; feature: rumen; material: RS-attached | host: Bos | place: Iran: Karaj | collected 2018-10
GAATGAATACACCATAGTCGGCATCTATCTGATACACGGAGAAGATGTATACCGGATAGATAATCCCGAAAGGCTGGATGAACTTGAAACACTTTTCGACAGATCCGAATAAACGCGGAAACAGGGGAACCGTCCCCCTGTTTCTTTTTTTATGTTATTATTGATGACGGAGGTTTAGTAAAATGAAATATTCCAAAAATTCGGTGATCGTATTCTTTACGATAGTGATCGTGCTCTCTGCGATCACAGAGAGTCTTTATATTTTTGCCCACAGTGATCTCAGCATACTGCTGCTTATGTGGACTCCGGCTCTTGCCGCGCTCGTTTCGGCCATCATCATCAAAAAAGAAAACAAGGATTCGGAAGAAAAGATAAAGCTGAGTTCGCTCCTCGGATTCAGGCTCAGCAAGATCAGGTATATTCTGCTCGGAATTTTTATTCCGCTTGTATATCTGCTCATTCCCTATATCATCTACTGGAATACGCATCCCGATAATTTTGCGTATACCGGAGTCAGCATTGTGCTGGTGCTTCAGGATATTCTTCCGCTGATGGTGATTGGCATGTTTGTAAACCTGTTATCCGCACTCGGTGAAGAGATCGGCTGGAGAGGCTTTATGCTCCCCGCTCTCTGTGAAAGACTGGGTGAGGTAAAGACTCTGTTTATAACAGGCCTTATCTGGTCTGCATGGCATATACCCCTTCTTGCGTTTGGAGATTATATGGAGGGCTGTCCCTTGTGGTATCAGCTTCCCGCATTTGTTCTGTGCATAGTTCCCGTCGCTATCATCGCCGGATATCTCACATACAGAAGCAGGAGTGTATGGCCTGCAGCGTTTCTTCACGCGGCCCATAATAATTTTGACCAGGCTGTTTTCGATGTGATCACAAGAGGAGATGACAAGAAATACTTTGTCAGCGAGACAGGAGTGTTTACGATAGCCTGCGCATGGATAATAGCGATAGTGCTTATCGTGCTGCTCAAAAAGAATTCAGGACATGCGGAAGAAAAAGCATAAGCTTTTCAGATATATGCACATAAACAGATCAAAGTAAAGGAGATGAAAATGGGCGGAATACTTTTAATTGCTGTATTTGTAGTGATCGTTGTTCTTGCGGTTATCGCTGACAAGAATACCAACAAGAAATTCCTGGCAAAGTATGAAGAGGAGCATCCCGCAAAGGACACTTACGGAGATTTGAGGATAAGTGTTAATGATGAACTTATCTACACTCTCGGTTCGGGAACGCTTGCAGGATTCAAGATGTGGAAGCTCAGTGAGATAGGAAGCATTGCGATTGTGGATCTTAAGGGCACGGGAAAACAGTTCTCGGTACTCGACCGCGACGGAAACGTCACAAAGGGTGAATATCTTACTCCTTCCAAGAAACCTCTTAAGGAAAAGGGATACAAGTCATTTTCGATAAGAGGCGGAGAGGATGAGATGATCGCGTTTATCAGAAAGTACGCCCCCGATATCAAGTTCACCATTAATCAGAAGGAAGTATGATCCCAATATCCGGGAGCTTATTAAGGAGTAGTCTATGAATATTGAAGCATTAAGCTGTCAGTGCTGCGGAGCACCGCTCAAACTCGGTAATTCCGTGTGTACATGCGATTACTGCGGACAGACTAATATTGTGAGCGGAGAGACCGGTAAGTACATCGATCTTCTGAACAAGGCAAATACGCTCAGACAGCAATGTGAGTTCGACAGGGCATTCCGCATATATGAGGATATTCTGGATCGTAATCCTCCTTTCGTGGACATACTCTGGGCTATGACCCTGTGCGAATACGGAATCGAATATGTACAGGATCCCGCATCGTCGAGATACATACCCACGCTTCACAGGATAAACGATGAAAGCATACTTAATTCGGAATCTTTTAACGAAGCAGTCGGGATGGCCGATGATGTGCAGAAAGAAGAACTTAAGTCCGCCGCTTCGCAGATAGCAAGGATTCAGGAAGATTATCTGAACATTGCGAAGAATGAAAAACCTTATGACGTATTTATCTGTTATAAGGAAACCGATGATGAGACGGGACTTCGTACCGAAGACAGTAAGATAGGCGAAAAATTATACGGACTGCTCACCGGAATGGGACTGAAGGTCTTCTTTGCAAGGGAAACTCTTCAGGACAAGCTCGGGGTAAACTACGAGCCGTATATTTTCGCGGCACTGAAAAGTGCTCCTGCGATGGTTGTTCTGGGAACTAAGGCGGATTATTTCCATGCCGTCTGGGTGAGAAATGAATGGTCAAGATTCTTTAAGCTGAAGGAAGCCGATGACCAAAAGCTCCTTATGTTTGCCTGCAAGGATATAAATGACCTGCCCGCTGCATTCAGGCGTATGCAGGCTCAGCTCCTTACGGGAGACGATGCACTTATAAACATTGCGGAAAATATCAGAGACCACCTGACTGCCATAAAGGGAGAGAACACGGAGCTTGTACGCGTTAAATGCCCGGAATGCTCCAAGTCTGTCAGTGTGGATCCTTCGGAGAAGGCATCGATATGCCCTCATTGCAGAAAACCCTTTATCGTTCTTGATGCGATTGCAAAATGCGTGCCCGGCGGAAACAGGATAAAGTGTCCGCACTGCGGAAAAGAACAGGAGCGCAATAAGTACGGCTGTATTTTCTGCCACAAGCGCATCGACTAGTCCGGGCATTACAGGCGGGAAGTCTGTCTGCCGGTAAGAAGCGGAAAAACCGCGGAATATCAGTACTTTGTGACTATTGATGCGGGATCGAAGTCCATGTTGTAGAAGGTGTGATCGTTGGGATCAAGGAATATGGAAACAGTCATTCCGATGGCACCGCTGAGATCCATATCGTAGCTGGGACTCTGGAAGATCTCGGTCGTAAGCGTATTCGGATCCTCATATCTGCACACGACATAGTTCGGATGATGTCCGTTGATGGTGATGCTGTTGTCGGGATATGTCTCGGTGATCGTGGCATAGATACGGTATCCGTTGTCCAGAAGGGCTTTCAGTCTGAGCTTCTTTCTTATCTCCACTACCAGCAGGCTCATTCCGACTGCGAAGAATATAAGGCCGAAAACGGTAAACATTCCGGTCAGCATATAGAAATTCTTTTTGGGATCGTCAAAGGAACCCTGTACGGAATCTACATCTCCGAAAATGAACAGAAGGATTCCTATAGATGCAAAGAGAGCACCGTTAAAAGCAAATAATCCGCCGGTCAGATACGACGCGTTCATGGCAACTTTTGTCTTCATATTTATCACCTCCGGTCCATTATATATTAATTTGCCAAAAGGAGAAATACATGATCAAAGCGGTTATCTTCGACATGTTCGAGACACTTGTCACTCTTTTTGAGGGGAGGACATATTTCAGCGAAAACATGGCTGAGGATATCGGAGCGGATGTGACTTCATTTAGAAAGGCGTGGCACGAGAGCGAACGCGACCGGAGCATCGGAAAGATGACCATGAGGGAAGGAATAGCGGATACGCTAAGGAAGATCGGTAAGTATGACGAAGAAACCGTGGACAGACTGTTCGAAAAACGTCTTGCGGCGCTGGGTGACACCTTTTCGGCAATACCGCAGGACTCGGTGGATCTTCTGAAAGGGCTGAAGGAGAGAGGCATCAAGGTCGGCCTCATCACGAATACTTTTTCGGATGAAAGGGATCTGGTACGCGCTTCGGAACTTTTTCCTTTTTTCGATGCGGCAATGATCTCGTACGAACAGGGTGAGCTTAAGCCGGACCCGGTCATGTACCTCCGGATAATGGAAGAATTCGGTGTTAAGCCCGGGGAATGCCTGTATGTGGGTGACGGCGGATCGAAGGAGCTATATGCCGCAAGAGACCTTGGAATGAATGCCGTTCAGGCCCTCTGGTTTCATGACAGGGCATTCGAACCCCACGTGCCCTGCGGAGAGCTTCCGGAGTTCCCGCATGCCATGAAACAGGCGGAAATTTTTGATTACATTTAGTAAACATTTTGCCTTGAAATGAACTTTTTACTACGCTACTATTATAGGATAATAGTAGCGTATTTTTGGGGGAAAAGCGTGGCACACAGGAATAGTCTTTCCACAAAGATCATAATGATGGTCGAGTGCATAATTCTGATATCCAGTATGCTCTTTTGCACCGTATCCATATACAGGGCAAGAGTAGGTATCAGGAAATCCATTCAGCAGAGAATGCTCGATATCGCAAATTGCGCATCGGGTTCCGTTAACGGTGATATTCTCGGCCAGCTCGGTCCGGATGATGTCGGCAGTCAGAAATACACTGATGTTTATAATACCCTCGCGGTCTTCAGGGATAACGTAGAACTTGAATATGTCTACGCCATCAAGGAAGAGAGCGAAGGAAGATTTATATTCACCATGGATACAGATCTTGTAACTCCCGCAACTTACGGAGACAAGGTTGAGTATACGAGTGCCCTGGCGAGCGCGGGACACGGAGTTGCCGCGGTGGATGAGATTCCCTATACGGACCAGTGGGGTGAGTTCTACAGTGCATACAGCCCTGTTTTCGATTCTTCGGGAAAGGTTGTGGGCATAGTTGCCGTTGACTTTTCCGTGGAATGGTTCGAAGAACAACTTTCGGCACAGACACGTTCGACCGTTATAAGCTATGCGGTTATACTTCTTTTCTCGCTTTTCTTTGCGGCATGTCTTTCAATGCTGATCGTCAGACCCTTCGTACGCGCACAGGGACAGCTTCTCGAGGAGAAGGTCCGTGCGGAGAGTGCAAACCGTGCCAAGAGTGATTTCCTGGCCAATATGTCCCACGAGATCAGAACCCCCATCAATGCCGTTCTCGGAATGAATGAAATGATCCTGCGTGAGGAGAGAAAGGCCCAGACCCACAAGGACGGTAATCCTCATGTTGTTGAAGAGGCACTGAATAACATAGGTCTGTATGCGGCCGATGTCAAAAAAGCAGGTCATAATCTTCTCGCCATCGTAGGCGATATTCTTGATTTCTCCAAGCTTGAAAGCGGACAGCTCGGTATTGTCGAGTCCCCCTATCAGCTCAGTTCGCTTGTGAACGACCTGAGCAATATGATGATGTTCAAGGCTCAGGATAAGGGACTTGATTTCTCCATTGATGTCGAGATGTCTCTTCCCGATGAGCTCTGCGGCGATGAAGTCCGTATCCGTCAGATCCTTACAAATCTCCTGAACAATGCCATCAAATACACTGAGTACGGCTCTGTCAGACTGTCACTTCGCGGAGAAAAGCAGGAGGGCGACAAGCTTATTCTTACCGCTTCCGTAAGCGATACAGGAATCGGTATTAAGGCAGAGGACAAGGAAAAGCTCTTCACCAGATTCCAGCGCCTTGATATGGACCGTAACAGCACTGTTGAAGGAACCGGACTCGGTCTTGTTATCACTCATCGCCTGCTCGAGATGATGGGCGGATCCATAGAAGTGGAGAGTGTATACGGCAAGGGCTCCGTCTTTACCGTAACCTTCCCTCAGAAGGTTATATCCGAAGCACCGATCGGTGACATACGTGAGCGTTTTATGACAAACATGTCGGAAAACGGCTCATACAAGGAGTCGTTCCATGCACCCAAGGCCAGGATACTTATCGTGGATGATACGAGGATCAATCTGTCCGTCGTTGTCAATCTGCTGAAGAATACCAAGATGCAGATAGATACTTCCACGGACGGCGCCGATGCCGTCAATATGGCAAGGAAATATGCTTACGATCTTATCTTCATGGATCAGCGTATGCCCGAGATGGACGGAACCGAGGCGTTCCACAAGATCCGCGAAACCGAAAACGGCGCGAGCAAGGATGCACCGGTGATCTGCCTTACCGCTGATGCCGTAATAGGTGCGAAGGAGCGCTATCTTTCGGAAGGCTTTACGGATTATCTTACCAAGCCCGTTGACAGTGCCGCACTTGAGAGCATGCTGATAAAGTATCTTCCTGCGGACAAGGTTGAGCGTGTGATCGAGGAGGTTGGAGCTGTTTCCGAAGAAAAGCCCGAGGATACTGAGTATTCCGCTCTTAAGAGGATCGGGATCGATACGGATACGGGACTTAAGTACTGCCAGAACGATAATGATTTCTATCGTACTCTGCTGACCGAGTATGCCCAGGGCAAGGACGAAAAGATCGAGAATCTCCGCAAGAGTCTCGAAGAATGCGATTGGAAAAATTACGCGATCCACGTTCATTCCCTTAAGAGCACTTCCAAAATGATAGGTGCGACCGTACTTTCGGAAATGGCTGCAAAGCTTGAGGCTGCGGCAAATGCCGGAAACGGTGATGCCATCCTTGCCGGACACGATGATATGATGGAAAGATACGATAAGGTTATATCCGCCATCTGTTCCGTCATAACTGTCGAGGATGCCCCGAAGGAAGACGGCGATATCATGGAATTTGCTCCCGGAAAGTAACGGGTTTTTATTCTTTACATAAATATTCTTCTTTTTCTGTCATAATTGCCAAAAAACTTTTAAAATTCGCACTCTTATTGTGAAAATTTACTACACATGGTAAAATATATTAGTCTTTTTAAGGCAATATTTTTCAAAGGAGACGTGCGATGTCAAAGGAAATGGTTGCTATGATCCTTGCCGGGGGACAGGGATCGAGACTTTACGCTCTGACGGATAAGCTGGCAAAACCGGCTGTGCCTTTCGGCGGAAAGTATCGTATTATTGACTTCCCTCTTTCCAACTGTGTCAATTCAGGCATAGATACGGTCGGTATTCTCACTCAATATCAGCCCCTTGTTTTAAACGAATATATAGGACACGGACAGCCCTGGGATCTCGACAGACTCCATGGCGGTGTTCATGTGCTCCCTCCTTACCAGCAGGCCAAGGGATCCGACTGGTATAAGGGAACCGCCAATGCCATATATCAGAATTTAAGCTTCCTCAGAAGATACGATCCGGAATATGTCATCATCCTTTCCGGCGATCAGATCTGCAAACAGGATTACAATGACTTCCTTGAGTTCCACAAAGCTAAGGGAGCCGATTTCAGTGTTGCGGTCATGGAAGTGCCCTGGGATGAAGCAAGCCGCTTCGGTCTCATGGTAACCGATTCTGACGGACGCATCAGTGAATTCCAGGAGAAGCCCAAGGCACCCAAGAGCAATCTCGCTTCCATGGGTATCTATATCTTTAATTTCGATGTTCTTGAAAAGTATCTTGAAGCAGATGAAGCAAATCCCGATTCATCCAATGATTTCGGTAACGACATTCTTCCCGCGCTTCTTAAGGACGGCAAGAAGATGTACGCATACCGCTTCAACGGATACTGGAAGGATGTGGGAACCATCTCATCCCTTTGGGAGGCCAACATGGAGGTCCTCAATCCCGAGAGCAGCGGAATCAATCTCTTCGATGATGACTGGAAGATCTATTCGAGATCATCGGGAAAGGCCGCTCAGTATATTTCCGACAAAGCTGTCATTGACAATGCGATGCTCACCAACGGCTGCAGGATCTTCGGAACCGTAAGGCACTCGATCCTCTTTGCGGGCGTCGAAGTCGAAGAAGGTGCTGTCGTCGAAGATGCCGTAGTTATGGGTAACGTCAGAATATCCAAGGGTGCAAAGGTCACTCACTGCATCATCGGCGAAAATGCATTCATAGGTGAGAATGCGACAGTCGGTGAAAAACCCGAACCCGGAAATGAGAAGAATGTTGCCACGGTAGGTCCCGGCGTCAGCGTAGGAAACAGAGCTGTCATCGGCGGTACTGCAATGGTCAAGGAAGATGTCGGGGAGGGCGGAAAATGCTGACGAACAAACACGATGCGCTGGCGATCATATTCGCCAACAGCTATGACAATGAGGTTCCTTCGCTTGTAAACGAGCGTCTTATGGCCTCAATTCCCTTTGCGGGAAGATACAGACTTGTCGATTTCACGCTTTCATCTCTCGTAAACTGCGGTATCGACAATGTCTCGATAATCGTTAAAAAGAATTACAGATCCCTTATGAGGCATCTCGGAAGCGGAAGACCCTGGGATCTTGTAAGAAAGAACGGCGGTCTCAACATCGTTCCTCCTTATGCCGAGAAAGGCATCAAGGTCTATAACGGACGTGTCGAGGCTGTAGCGAGCATTCTTGAATTCCTGAAGGGATGCAAGGAGCAGTATGTGTTCATGACCGATTCAAACATCGCTTGCAAGTTTGATTTCTCGGATATGATCCGTGCACATCAGGAGAGCGGTGCCGATGTGACGATCGCATACAAGAATGAGGCGATCCCTTACAGCTTCATGAACATGCAGCTTACACAGACCACCGATCTGTATTACACTCTTGATCTTGACGGAGACAGAGTCGTATCCATCAATACGAATTCCAAGGAATACGGTCCCCAGAATCTTTCAATGAACCTTTACCTTACCGAAAGGGAAAAGCTCATAGAACAGATCGAGAAGGCATATGCGCAGGGACATGTTTTCTATGAGAGAGACGTTCTTGCTCCCATGATCGGAACCGAGAAGATCTGCGGATACGAGTTCAAGGGATACTCCGCAAGGATCAGCGACATGGTAAGCTATTTCGATGAGAACATGAAGCTTCTCAATCCCGAGAATCTTAAGGCTCTCTTTGACGGATCCGATGTCTATACGACCGTCAGGGATGATAACCCGGCAAGATACTGCACCGGTTCCAAGGTTTCAAACAGCCTTATCGCAGACGGCTGTGTCATTGAAGGCGAAGTCAGTAACTGCGTGCTCTTCAGAGGAGTTCATGTCGGAAGGGGAACCAAGCTCAGGAACTGCATCGTAATGCAGGATACCGTCATCGCGGGAAACTGCGATATCGAATACACGATAATGGACAAGGAAGTTAATATCGCAAGCGGAAAGTCTGTCAAGGGTGATAAGACCTTCCCCGTATTCGTGCCCGCCTATAAACAGATACTTTGATCCGGCCCTGTACCGGTAAGGAGGGCCTTCCTTTACGGAAGGCCCTTACATTTTGAAGGAGGAATGATATGGCTGAAAAAGATTGCTCGAAAGAGATAGCTGAACTTAATGAGATAGTGAAAAAATATGACAACATTGTCTTTTTCGGCGGAGCCGGCGTATCCACCGAGAGCGGGATTCCCGATTTCAGAAGTGTGGACGGCCTGTACAATCAGAAATATGATTATCCTCCCGAGACAATACTTTCACACACGTTCTATGTAAGGCATACCGCGGAGTTCTATAAATTCTACAGAGATAAGCTGATAGTCAAGGGCGTAAAGCCCAATGCCGCACATATAAAGCTGGCGGAACTTGAGAAGGCCGGAAAGCTCAAAGCCGTTATAACACAGAATATCGACGGACTCCATCAGGCTGCAGGTTCGAAGAAGGTACTGGAGCTTCACGGCTCGACACTCAGGAACTACTGCATCAAGTGCGGTGAGTTCTATGATATCGATTACATTGCCGACTCAACCGAGAGTGTACCAAAGTGCAAAAAATGCGGTGGAGATATCAAACCCGATGTTGTATTGTATGAAGAGGGACTTGATATGAACACTCTTCAGGAGTCTGTTCATTACATTTCGGAGGCGCAGGTTCTCATAATCGGAGGAACTTCGCTCGCCGTATATCCGGCAGCGGGACTCATCGATTATTTCAAGGGAGATAAACTGGTAGTCGTGAATATGGCGCCTACCGGAAGGGATTCGAGCGCGGATCTCGTCATACCCGCTCCGATCGGAAAGGTATTTTCTCAGATTGAGATCTGAGTTATTTAAGGAGGACATGTACATGTCAGAATCACGCGGACCTGTGGCACCCAAGGACCCCACAGCCAAAAGACCGTTTTATTATGTGATGAGGGATAAGGAGATACTCGGCTATCCCCAGCCCGACGGAAGGGGTATACAGTTCATTTTTGAAAGTGACGGAAGACTCAAGGCTGCCGCAAAGCTTTTCGGAAATCTCGAAGATGAATCCATGCTTGCCGAGCTCGATACCGTAGAGGGACTTAAGAAGCAGGTGCACAGCATCGGCGTATCGGTACAGAAGTCCGGTGAACCCGTTAAGGTAAAGTTCTGTTTCCAGATGTACGGAAAGAAAGATCCCTACAACTCGGGAACCACACTTGCAATGGAACTCGATTCCGACGGAATGGAGATGGTCATGGATCTTTCTCTTTTCGACTGGTCGGATGATGACAATGTTCCCGGACAGATCCGTTTTGAATTTCCCGAGCCCGGCCTTCAGGCCAAGGTCTCTGTCGCATTCTATCTTAACGACGGATATACCGCGCCCGAGCTTAAGGATGACAAGGAAGTTGACACTTCAAGCGAGAATTATAAGAAGATGATCGGAAAGTCCCTTATGCAGAAGGGCAACATCCATCGTCTTAAGGCGGCCATCGATAAGGCACGTAAGGGAGAAAAGGTTGAGGTCGCTTTCATCGGCGGATCCATTACCCAGGGTGCCGGAGCCATACCGATCAATACAAGCTGCTATGCATATAATGCTTTCAAGGGATTCTGTGACATTGCGGGCAGGGGATACGAAGACAACGTGGGATATACCAAAGCAGGTGTCGGCGGAACTCCTTCCGAACTCGGAATGCTGCGTTACGATCACGATGTCACCGAAGATGGAAAGAAACTCCCGGATGTTGTTGTCGTGGAATTTGCCGTTAATGACGAAGGAGACGAAACGCAGGGCGAGTGCTTCGATTCTCTTGTGAGAAAGATTTACAACAGTCCTCAGAAGCCTGCAGTTATCCTGATCTATTCCGTATTTGTGGACGGCTATAATCTTCAGGACAGACTTAAGCCCGTGGGCGAAGCGTATAACCTTCCCATGGTCAGCATCAAGGATGCGGTTTATGACCAGTTCTATCTGAGTGTGGAAGAGGGCGGCGTAGTCGGCAAGAACCGCTACTTCTACGATATGTATCATCCCACCAACACGGGACACCGCATCATGGCGGACGGCCTGATCAATATCTTTAAGATAGCCGATGAGTCCGAGGATGAAGCAGACCTTGATATCACAGGCATCACACCTCCGAAGGGCGGAGAGTTTGAAGGGGTTTATCTTGTCGACAGATTCAATATCGACTCTGCACCTGCCGTTATTTCCTATGATAAAGGCGTATTTGGAATAAACAGCCCCGAGGTTCAGGCAGTCGAAAGAAATATGGACTTGAGCGTGACTCCCGAATTTGCCGGCAACTGGTTCTACGACGGAAAGAGTGATTCGGATGTTGTCTTCAGGGCAAGGATGAAGTTCAGCGCACTCCTTATCGGATACATGGATTCCGCATCACCCGAGGTAGGATGTGCCGAGGTTTATGTGGACGGTGAAAAGAAGCTCGACATAGATCCCCATATCATCGGCTGGCAGCACGCCAATGCGCTGATCGCATTCAGGGGCGGTCCCGCAAAGGAAAGAGATGTCGAGATCAGGATTCCCGAAAAGGATAAGAGATTTACGATCCTCGGTTTCGGAATAGTCGACTGAAGAAAAACATAATGAATAAAACGGAGACGGTTCCGGTGTTTCAAAAAATTCTGAAACACCGGAACCGTCCCTTTGTTTTCGTTTGAATCTGACCGGAAAGGCTGCTTATCAGCCAAAGAGCATATCGCGATCGTATCTGTAATCGTAATCGTCGGAACCGAGGTTTTCTTTTTCGATCAGTCTCATTGCATAATCTTCGGAGAAGTTATACTCACGCGCAAAGCTGAGGATATTCTTTTCACGATATTCGTCAAGGTCATTATGAAGATAGCGGCAGTAATCAGTCCAGAATCTTCCGTCCTCTTTGAGAATGGGCGCTGCATCGGGATAGACCTCGTATACCAGATCCGTGGGTACGTTTTTCAGACTCAGGTCGTATGCGGTTATCCACTTGTCGGGCATCGAAAATGCAAATACGAGATACCATACGCTTACGAATACGGTGATGATCCTGAAGTAGGGAATGTTCTCCCTGAAGATTCCTGCGATCAGGATTGTGGTCCATACGGTGAGTATCACGAGGAGCCAGAGTACATAAACCCTGAGGTGTGAAAGACCGTATACTCCGACATACAGATACATTCTGAGTGCGGATGATGCGATCATCACATAGGTACATACACTGATGATGAGCAGGATGGCCTTAAGGACTTTATTATCGGCAAAGTGTTTTTTGCAAAATGACACGAGTATCAGGTTCAGTATGGTGACCGCAAGGAGCTGGTAAAAACCTTCGTGTGCATACTCGGCGTAGGTATAGCCTTTGGGAAGCTCCATCTGTCCTACGAGATATACGAACTGAATTCCACTGAAAAGAAGATATACAACCGCTATCAGGCTGTTAAAGGTGATCGCAACGACTGCATCGAATTTCTTCGGTGCGGATGATTCGGGGAAAATTTCCGCGGGAAGGCATGCCGTCCAGGCGTAAAAAGCAAGGAATGACAGGACGAACTTGAAAGGGATACCAAACCAGTCTTCGGTGAGCTCGGGAAGATGGATACAGTCAAGGATATCTTCGACTATGTTTCCGAAGACAAGATCGGCCGATGAAAGCAGTGCCAGGATGATCCAGAGAAGAGGGATCGCGATGACCAGACCGAGTAAGACGCTCTTTACAGTCTTTTTACCCGCAGATTCCTGCGCGACACCTTCACCGCCCATTCCGGCAGCCGCCATGGCTTTGGCCTGTTTTACCGCTTTGGAGTCCGTGAAGGGCTTTGCGATGTTCTTGAGAGGGACGATCATCAGCTGTCCCAGTTTGCAGAGCATCGCTGTGATCTCCTTTGCTTCCTGGTTGGAGTAGATCTTGAGGAGAAGGCAGGAGAAGATGAGCAGTATTCCCATTCCGCTGCCGAACTGAAGGTCAACGGAGGAACTGATGCACTTGTGGATGGAAAGGAGCATAAGGACTATGCAGTAGAACAGCTTGATGTCAAACTTTCCGTCAAGATTTCTGATGAGACTCTTGCCCATGCTCTTGCAGTCCCATGCAAGGATCCCGAGTGTTGATGCCATGAAAAGCGGATATGTTACCGATGCCCGGTTTCTGTATATGAACAGTATGGCCAGTGCCGCCCATAAAAGAGCTTTTTTGAATGATCGTTTGTATCGAAAGATTTCCATAATGATTCTCCTGAGATTAGTTTCCTTTCCGGTATTCGAGCAGGTCGCCGGGCTGGCAGTCCAGTGCCCTGCACAATTTGCAGAGTGTGTCTACTTTGACGGCTTTGGCTTTGCCGGTTTTTAAGATTGACATGTTCGCCACAGTGATCCCGACCCTGTCGGCGAGTTCACTGACGCTCATTTTTCGTCTGGCGAGCATTACATCTATGTTGAATATGATCTTGTCTTCATCCATAGCCCGCCTCCTATATTGTCAGGTCGTTCTCGGCCTTCATCTCGGCCGCTTTCTGAACCAGATGTGACAGAGCGGCACAGCCCACCGAAACGGAAACACCGAGAAAATCTATTACCAGCGATCCAAGCAGCATTCCCGGGTGATTCATGCTGAGGAAGAATAAAACGATGTTGCCGATGAAGAAAAACACTGTGTCTCCAAGTGCGAGATAGGCCATGATCTTAAGATAGTGTGCGTTTTCCTGCGAGAATGAGTTATCGTCCATTATGTTCCTGGATATCTTCCATCCGAAAAAGAGGAAGATGTAGCAGGGGACGGCGGTAAGAAGGAGAAATACCATCCAGGGGGTAAACATATACGAAAATTCCGGATTGCGTATTACTATATCCTTGCCGATAATGGGGATGATGCCGAAATAAACGACTCCCACACAGAAGAATAATCCGAATACTCCGAATCCGAGCAAAATGCCCTGTATCCATCTCGCTAAGTTTTTCTGTGTCATAACAGCCTCCGTTTATGCCCGGGTTAAGGTGAGCCCGGTAATGATCATGATCTGTGAGGGCTTTGACTGCCCTTCGTGAGACAATATAGCACCCGGAATATTGTATGTCAACACAAAATTATCGTAACACGATAAAATATTTCTGAATCAAAAGAAATACTTATCGTATATCCTGCTTAAAAATGCGGTTATCGGTACCCGGAAAAGGTTATTTTTCCTAATAAATGCATTTTTAGATAATAAAACTCTTGCTTTGCCGTGTTTCAGATGATATATTGAAACTCCGTGATATATTTTCCTTGCTCACCTTCGGGGTGGGCCAGAGACCAAAAGGAGGTAACAGCATGAACAAGTATGAATTAGCTGTCGTTATTAATGCTGTAATTGATGACGACGCACGTGCCGCTGTACTTGAGAAGGTCAAGAAGTATGTGACCAGATTCGGCGGACAGATCGCGGATGTAGAAGAGTGGGGCAAGAAGAAGCTCGCTTACGAAATCCAGAAGATGACAGAAGGCTATTACTACTTCATTCATTTTGATGCTGACGGAACCGCAATTTCCGAGCTCGACAGTCGCATCAGAATCATGGACGGCGTCATCAGATACTTATGCATTAGACAGGACGAAGCATAAGGAGAACACTATATGAATAAAGTTATTTTAATGGGAAGACTCACAAGAGATCCCGAAGTCAGCAGTTCAACAACAGGAACGACTTTTGCCAGGTACAGTATCGCGGTGGACCGCAGGTTTAAGCGTGATGGCGAGCCTGATGCAGACTTTTTCAATTGTACTTCCTTCGGCAAGCAGGCCGAGTTCGTTGAGAGATATCTCAAGAAGGGTACCAAGGTTGTGGTTTCCGGAAGACTCCAGAACAACAACTACACCAACAAGGAAGGACAGAAGGTTTACGATGTCCGCATCATGGTCGAGGACATTGAATTCGCTGAGAGCAAGAATGCTTCATCCGATGGATCATTCTCTTCAGGATCCGCTTCATCGGGATCTTCAAACGGAGGAAATGATTTCCTCAACGTTCCCGACGGACTTGTAGAAGAGCTCCCATTCAGTTAACTCGTTAAGATTTGCAGGAGGCAATCATGGCATTTACCAAATCTGAGAGACCTGAAGGCCCCGCCAAGAGAAGAGGCGGCATGCATGCCAGACGCAGAAAGGTCTGCGTATTCTGTGGCAAGGATAATGTAATTGATTACAAGGATGCTAATAAGCTCCGTAAGTATATCTCCGAGGGAGGAAAGATCCTTCCCCGCCGTATCACCGGAAACTGCGCTAAGCACCAGAGAGAGCTTACCACAGCTATCAAGCGTGCACGCCAGATGGCAATCCTTCCTTACACCCAGGATTAATTCAGGTTTTGATCAAGACATAAGGCCCGGATCGTTAAGATCCGGGCTTTAATTTTTTCCAAATTGGTAAAATTCAACCTCTGATATCTTTAAATTGTGTATAAATTTGTATTTTTTGACATATTTTTGTGAATTATCCCATTGAACTTATATGCATAAATAGGTATTATAATATGTATCTATTTTGTGATAATTGTCTGTATTATTCTGTATTCGGTCGCAAAATATATTAATACTCAACAAAAAGCTCAATAAAACGGAGGGGAGAAAATGGCTAGCGGAACAGCGTCGTTAAAGAAGGACGACAAACTGACATTTTTTTCGAAGATGAGTACCAAGATCACGCTTCTGATCAGCGCGATCGTATTTGTGCTTGTGCTCATTGAGATACTGGTTGCCACCAAAAGGGCATCCGGTGCAATGGAAGAAACATATCTCAACTATGCACAGAATCTTGCGGAAGAAGCTGCAATAGGAGTTGACTTTGCAACCGAATTCGGTGAAAAGGCTTACGGCGGATATGCCATGAACCTCGCTCAGGAAGCAGCCATTTCCATTAACTTCTCAAGAGAGTTCGGTGAGACCGTCTATAAGGCTTATGCGCAGAACCTCGCAGAGGAAGTTGCCAAGGCTATCGATGCTTCTGACGGCGGCAATCTGAACGCTCTCCTTAGGGATGTTCATATAATCGGCGTTGAAGGTTCATATGCATACATGGTATCCCCCACCGGTGTCATGCTCTGGCATCCTACCGCAGAGAAGATCGGCGGTCAGGTCGAGAATGCGGCCGTAAAGGGCATCGTGGCAGATCTTCAGGCCGGCAAGACCGTGGAGAACGGATCCGTTCTTTATGAGTATAAGGATGCACTCAAGCTTGCGGGCTATGCATTCACCGCGGACGGAAATATCCTTATCGTCACCGCAGATTATGACCAGTTCATGAAGATCGATTATGATACCCTTCTCGGAAATATCACCATTGACGGTGTTGAAGGATCATATGCTTACATGGTCGCTCCCGACGGAACAATGCTCTGGCATACCAATCCCGAGAAGATCGGACAACCCGTTGAGAATGCAGCGGTAAAGGGCATCGTAGCAGACCTTCAGGCAGGTAAGACCGTTAATGACGGTTATGTCGTTTATGATTACAAGGGAGCTTTCAAGCTTGCAGGTTATTCCTTTACCGATACCGGTAATATCGTTCTTGTAACCGCCGACTATGACAAGCTCATCAATATAGATTACAGCAGACTCATCGGTGCGATCGAGATGTCGGGTGTTGAGGGATCCTATGCATATATGGTCTCTCCCGACGGAACGATGCTCTATCACACCAATTCCGAGAAGATCGGACAGCCCGTTGAGAACGCGGCCGTAAAGGGTATCGTGGCAGATCTCCAGGCCGGCAAAGAAGTTCCCAACGGATCATGCACATATGAGTACAAGGGATCTTACAAGGTTGCAGGATATGCATTTACAAATGACGGCAATATCGTAATCGTTACCGCAGACAGGGATAAGATGATGCACGGCGTTGACTCCATGAAGACAACGCTCATCATTACCGGAATCATCTTCCTCGTAATAGCAGTCATTCTTGTTGCGGTATTTACGATCTTCATGCTCCAGGCTCTAGATCATCTCGTACCCGTTATCAACAAGACGGCAAACTACGATTTTACCGAGGACGAGAATTCCAAGAAGCTTGAAAAGAGAAGCGATGAAGTCGGTGTTATAGCAAGAGCCATCGGAAAGACGAGGGATAACCTCCGTGCCATGGTCGAATCCATTGCACAGGCCGGAACCAGCATCGATACCAATGTCGGAGCTCTCCAGGTTACCATCGATAATGTCGGAAGAGTATGCGAAGACAACTCCGCAACCACTCAGGAGCTTGCTGCAGGAATGCAGGAGACCGCAGCTTCCACCACGACCATCGCGCAGAATATCGCGAATGTTCAGGATAATGCACGCGGCATAGACCAGCTTGCCGACGAAGGAAAGAAGCTTTCGAACGAAGTACTCGACCGTGCCGGAGAACTTGCCGCAACCACGGATAAGGCGAGCAGAAAGACCATCGAGATCTACGAGAGCGTTAAGGTTAAGTCCGAGGAAGCGATCGTTGCTTCCCAGGCTGTTAACAAGATCAATGAACTCACCGGAACCATCATGGCGATCTCATCACAGACCGGACTCCTCGCACTCAATGCTTCGATCGAGGCTGCAAGAGCAGGTGAAGCGGGACGCGGATTTGCGGTTGTCGCATCCGAGATCAGCAACCTTGCTACCCAGACCTCCGAGGCTGTTAAGAACATCGGCGGAATCGTTGATGAAGTCAACAGTGCGGTTCAGCAGATGTCCGACTGCCTGACCCAGACCACAGGATTCCTTGAGACCAATGTACTTTCCGATTACGAAGAGTTCGGTAAGGTTTCCGAGCAGTACAAGAATGACGCAGATACCTTCGGAAAGAGCATGAACGAGATCAGGACCAACATCGGACAGCTCGCATCAGATATCGGAAAGATCGCAGAGGCGATCGGCGGAATTGATAACACTGTTACCGAAGCATCCCACGGTGTTGTTGAGATCGCGGAAAGAAGCAGCGAGATGGCAGCCGATACAACCGCAAGCATCAATAAGGTTGAGGACTGCAAGAAGGTTGTTTCCGACCTCAACGATATCATCAATCAGTTCACACTCTGATAAGATGATCAAAAGCGCATAGTAAAAGCCCGCCGGGTCATATCGATCCGGCGGGCTTTTTGTCTGCTCATATTATTTGCTGCTTTCTCTTTCGAGTGATTCCTTGATGAACTTCATAAGCTCATCAACGGGAATTCCGTGAACTATGGAAGCCTCTTCGAGAGTCTCCATCATTGCGGCGGGGCAGCTGATGCAGTGCATTCCTGCCTCCATGAGAACGGGAATGACTTCGGGCTTGGTCTGCATGATCTCGCCGAGTGTCATATCGGGTCTGATGCCGAATACTTCGAGAATGTTCTCTTCGGCTTTATCTGTATTGTTGTTTTCAAGATTTTCGGTGCTCATGATGATCTCCGTAAAAAATTCAGTTATTGTATCTGAATACACAGTATATCCCATATGTTGTGATTTTAACAACAGGGAATTTTTCGGGGGTAAAAAAACGGTCCTCCGGACAGGATTGTATACACGAAAAACTCAGATTTTATGGGCTTTGTACGTAAAAAAGTACACGGCACTGCCTTGACTAATGTATACAATTTTAACTATAATGAATTCACTTGACGAAGTGGGACTAGAGACCGTTTTCGTCCAACAAATTTT